>Ga0224527_1000032_pt1 | contig 105308 bp, 86 predicted proteins | sample CBST0metaG_FD_179882 | JGI IMG/M metagenome (GOLD analysis project Ga0224527, IMG submission 179882) | Peat soil microbial communities from Stordalen Mire, Sweden - C.B.S.T0 | ecosystem: Environmental > Terrestrial > Soil > Wetlands > Peat | place: Sweden: Norrbotten County, Stordalen Mire...
ACGCCGCTGAGGAAGTGATCATTGATTTCGAAGATGATCTGCAAATGCCGGGGTAATATTTTACCCAGCATTTCCACCGGCCAGGTTTCCAGCGCTTCGCTCATCAAAGTATGGTTGGTATAGGAAAATACTTTGCAGATCACGTCCCAGGCCATCAGCCAGGTGTATTTATGGTCGTCTATCAATAACCGCATCAATTCCGGTATGGATAAGACCGGATGCGTGTCGTTGAGATGGATGGCGATTTTTTCCGCCAGGTTGTCGAAGGTATGATGGGTTTCCCAATGCCGGCTCAAAATATCCTGCATGGTGGCGGAGACTAAAAAGTATTCCTGGCGCAAGCGCAATTCGCGCCCTGAATAAGTGGAATCGTCTGGGTACAATACCCGGGACACATTCTCGGAAAAATTTTTATCTTCAACCGCGGCGAAATAATCACCCTGGTTGAATTTGCCCAGATTAATTTCATTACTGGCCTGTGCGCCCCACAACCTTAAGGTATTGGTGGCATCGGTATCGAAACCAGGAATGATCTGATCATAGGCGCAAGCCAGCACTTCTTCAGTTTCCACCCAGCGGGTTTTATGGCCCTCATGCTGAACGCGGCCGCCGAAACGGACCTTGTAGCGCGTGGAGTGACGCGGAAACTCCCAGGGGTTGCCGTATTCCAACCAGTAGTCCGGCGACTCGGCCTGTTGCCCATCGACAATATTTTGCTTGAACATGCCGTATTCATAACGGATGCCATAACCCCGACCCGGCAATGCCAGGGTCGCCATGGAGTCGAGGAAACAGGCGGCCAGGCGACCCAACCCGCCGTTCCCCAGGCCCGGATCGTTTTCTTCTTCCAGTAACTCGTCGAGTTCAAAGCCCATATCGTCCAGCGCCGCTTTGGTATCATCATAGATACCCATGGCCAATAGCGCGTTGGACAAGGTCCGGCCAAGCAAAAACTCCATCGACAGGTAATAAACCTGGCGCACGTCCTGTGACAATTGGGCGCGGTTGGAACGCAGCCAGCGTTCCACCATGCGATCCTTTACCGCCAGCAAGGTTGCGTTCAGCCATTCATGTCTATTGGCGACCGAAGGATCTTTCCCAATGGTAAACATAAGCTTATATGCTATGGAATGTTTAAGCGCTTCTACGCTGAGTGTGGGTGAGGCATAAATAAATGGCGAGTTCATAACATTCATTCCCCATCAGTGGATACTACAAGCGTTGATAAAGAGCCTGATAAGCCCGGGCTGCGACATGCCAACTGAAATCCAGCGCCATCGCCTGTCGCTGGACATACCGCCATAAGGCAGGTCTTGACCATAACACAAAAGCACGGCGGATTGCCCGCTGTAAAGCGGCGGCGGTAGCATCCTCAAACACAAAACCGCTGGCGATGCCATCGGACAGGTTCTCCAGCGAACTGTCGGTCACCGTATCCGCCAGCCCGCCGGTGCGTCGCACCAACGGCAAGGTGCCGTACTTCAGGCCATAGAGTTGCGTCAGGCCGCAAGGCTCGAATCGGCTGGGGACCATAATCACATCGGCACCGCCAATAATGCGATGAGAAAAAGCTTCATGGTAGCCCAGTTGTACTCCCACTTGACTGGGATATTCAGCCGCCGCCGCCAAGAATCCCTGTTGCAGCGTGACGTCGCCGGCGCCCAGCAATGTCAGTTGCCCGCCCAATTCCAGGAGGTCCGGCAAGACTTCCAAAACCAGATCCAGTCCCTTTTGGCTGGTCAGCCGGCTGACTACGGCAAATAACGGGACTTTTTCATCCACCGTCAACCCCATGGCGGTTTGCAGATGACGCTTATTCTGGACTTTGGCTTCCAGCACGTCGCGGTTATAGCGCGTGGCCAGCATGGGATCATGGGTCGGATTCCAGATAGCGTCGTCCACGCCGTTCAGGATGCCGGTCAGCCGTCCCTCGGATTGTAGCGTCAACAGCAATCCTTCCATGCCGTAACCATAGGCTGGCTGGGTGATCTCCCGCGCATAGGTTGGACTGACGGTGGTGACATGATCGGCATAAAACAGCCCGGCCTTCAGATAGGAAATCTGCCCGTAAAATTCAAAGCCGTAGGTTTGAAAAAAACTGTCTGGCAAGCCCAATTCCGGCAGATGCCGGGCCGCAAATAACCCCTGATAGGCCAGGTTATGTACGGTAAATACCGATTTGGCCGGCCGTCCTTTGGCCGCCAGATAGGCGCAGGTTAAGCCCGCATGCCAGTCATGCGCCTGAATAATATCCGGCCGCCAGCTTTTATCCAGATCCAACGCCATTTCACTGCCCACCCAGCCCAACAGCGCAAAGCGCAGGTAGTTATCCATGTAGGCATACTGATCCTGATCGTGGTAAGGGCTGCCGGGACGATCATACAAACTCGGGACATCGATAAGATAAATGCCAACCCCATTGAACCGGCCATACAGTAAAGTGACATGATGATTAAACGCATCAAACTCACTGACGACACGGGTATCGGGAATGCCTTTGCGCAAATCGGGAAACGCCGGCAGCAAAACCCGCACATCATCGCCTTCAACAATCTGAGCTGCAGGCAAAGCGCCGACGACATCGGCCAGCCCCCCGGTTTTCAATAAGGGAAACAATTCGGAACACACATGTAAAACCTGCATCATCGCTCCCATTTTGCTTATTGCCTTTTTTCACCGTACAAGCTAAAGGCTTCCGTGACCGAGTTTCGCCAACATTTTGCGCGTCACCAAGACCACACCTTCTTCTGAACGATAAAACCGTTGTTCGTCTTCCTCGGCGTTCTCCCCGATAACCATGCCTTCGGGGATATTACAAGCGCGATCGATAATACAGCGCCGTAGCCGGCAGGAACGGCCCACATTGACGTCCGGCAACAATACCGCTTCGTCCAGGGTACAAAATGAGTTCACCCGAACCCGGGGAAACAGTACTGAATGGGAGATATGGGCGCCGGACAGGATACAGCCCCCGGAAACCAGCGAATTGAGCGTGACGCCATGATTACCGGCCCGATCCTGCACGAATTTGGCAGGCGGCAAAGGTTCCATATGAGTTCGAATCGGCCAATTTTTATCGTACATATCCAGTTCTGGCGTCACCGACGCCAGATCAAGATTGGCGCGCCAATAGGCGTACAACGTGCCCACATCGCGCCAATAGGGAGGAGCCGAATCATCTTCGGCGGACGAGACGCAGGATAGGGTAAAAGGATGGGCCCAGGCTTCGCCTGCGGCGGTTATTCTTGGCAGAATATCTTTACCGAAGTCGTGATTGGAGCCTTCGAGCAGCATATCCTCTTCCAGTAATTGAAAGAGATATTCCGCGTCGAAAACATAGATGCCCATACTGGCCAGGGCCAGGTCGGGAAAGCCCGGCATCGCCGGCGGGTCCGCCGGCTTTTCAACAAAATCCTTTACCCGATAGTGTTCATCCACACCCATGACGCCGAAGTCACGGGCTTCCATACGATCGACCGGCAAACAGGCCACCGTGCATTTCGCCCCTTTTTCCACATGATCGATAAGCAGGCGGGAATAATCCATTTTATAGATATGATCCCCCGCCAGGATGACGATATATTTGGCATTGTAACGACGGATAATATCCAGATTCTGATAGACCGCGTCCGCCGTGCCCCGATACCAGTGATCGGTGGCGAAACGCTGTTGCGCCGGCAGCAAATCGACAAACTCGTTCATTTCCTCATTGAGAAAGGACCAGCCGCGCTGGATGTGCTGCACCAGGGTGTGGGATTGATATTGAGTAATTACGCCAATACGGCGAATACCGGAATTAAGGCAATTGGATAAGGCAAAATCAATGATACGAAACTTGCCGCCAAAATGAACCGCGGGTTTGGCCCGTTTGGCGGTCAGATCTTTCAAGCGGGAACCCCGCCCTCCGGCCAGGATCAATGCGACAGACTGGATGGGTAATTGTCTGGCCAACATTACCGGATCACTATTTTCAAACCTTACCATGGCCGCCCCCTTTCATCGTTTTACCAGCACATAAACCGTACGGGCTTCCACTCGCAAGCAGTCAGCCGATGCCGGTTGTTTCGAACGCGCGAATGGTGCCGCTAGCGCCCATCTCCCTTCAGGTAATGTTATTTCGCCGTCTTTTGTCGTGGCATTGATCACAAAGAGATAATCTTCCGAAAGCCGGACTTGTAAGCAGTGCTTACCTTGCTCCCATTCCTGTACGCTGAGTGTCTGTCCCTGCCCATTCAACCAAACCACCGAACGCTTATCGTCTTCGCGCCACCAGCGCTCGTCGTTCAGCGCGCGTATTTCACGGCGCAAACGTATCAGCGCCGCGGTAAAAGCCGTCAGTTCGGCATCGCTTTGACGCCAGTCGAGCCAGGTCAATTCGTTATCCTGGCAATAGGCGTTGTTGTTGCCATGCTGGCTGTGACCCAGCTCATCGCCGGCCAGCAGCATCGGCGTTCCCTGCGATAACAACAGCGTCGCCAGCATGGCCCGCTGGCTGGCGCGTCGCGCCGATCGAATCGACGCATTAGCCTCCAACCCCTCAAAGCCATGATTATGGCTGTGGTTGTCCCAGGCGCCGTCGCGATTGTCTTCGCCATTGGCCTGGTTGTGCTTGCCATCAAAACTCACAAGGTCCTGTAATGTGAAACCATCATGGGCGGTCAACATATTGACCGAAGCCCAGGGCATCCGCTCCGGCGAGTCGAACAAATCGCTGGAGGCGGCGAAGCGTCTGGCGAACGCGCCCAGCGATACATCGCCATGCAACCAAAAACGGCGCATCTCGTCGCGGTAATGGTCATTCCATTCGGCGAAAGGCGGAGGGAACTGGCCGACCTGGTAACCCTCTGGGCCGATATCCCAGGGTTCGGCGATCCATTTGCAGCCCTTAAGCGCCGGATCGGCCTGCAACATGGCGAACAGCGGCGCATCGCGACTGAAGGCGGGAGTCCGCCCCAAGACCGTACCCAGGTCGAAACGAAAGCCGTCCACATGACAGCTCTGACGCCAGAACCGCAAACAATCCACCACCCAGGCCGCGACGTCCGGGTGACTTAATCGCAGGGTATTGCCGCAACCCGTCCAGTTGCAGTAATCGCTCCGCTCATCCAGCCAGTAGTAGCTGGCGTTATCGATACCGCGCAATGACAGGGTTGGGCCGGGAAGATCCAATTCCGCGCTGTGATTGAACACCACATCCAAAATCACTTCGATACCGGACCGATGTAAGGCTTTTACCATGTCGCGGAATTCATCCAGCGCCGATCGCCCCTCGACGCCGGAGGCATAGCCGGGCTCCACCGCGTAGGGCACCAGCACGTTATAGCCCCAGTAATTGCGCAAACCCAGATGTTGTAGCCGGGGTTCATCGATGTGCAGTTGTACCGGCAGCAATTCGATTGCGCTAATGCCGAGCTTTTGCAGATAATCCAACATGACCGGATGGGCCAGACCGGCGTAAGTGCCACGCAGCGCGGCGGGGATTTCAGGATGCAAGCGGGTCAGGCCACGAACATGCGCTTCATAAATCACCGTTTCGCCCCAGGGCGTGGCGGGATGGCGATCATCCCGCCAATCGTACCGCTCATCCACCACGACGCTTTTCGGCATAAAAGGCGCGCTATCCGTTTCATCGGCATGATCCTCGCCGCTGCTGAAAGCCGGGTTATCAATCACCTTGCCGTCAAGCGCGCGGGCGCAGGGATCGATCAGCAGCTTATGCGGATTAAACCGCTGCCCCTGTTGCGGCGCGAACGGCCCGGCCACCCGATAGCCATAGCGTTGGCCGGGTTGCGCCGCAGGCAGATAACCATGATGAATAGCACCGCTGCGGCCGGGCAAATCGAATTGACGTTCGCGACCGTTTTCATCGAACAGGCATAATATGACCCGTTCGCCATGAGCGGAATACAGGCTGAAATTCACGCCGTCGCCATCATAACGGGCGCCTAAAGGCAGCGGTGAACCGAGCGACAGCTCCGCCATCTACGCCTCCCTGAGCAAAAATAGCGTCGCCAGCGGCGGCACTGTCAATAACAGGGAGTGTTCGCGATGATGTGACTGAATATTTTCGCTTTGCAGTTCGCCTTGATTGCCCATATTGCTGCCGTTGTAGAAATGGGAGTCGGTATTAAGCACTTCCCGCCAGCGCCCGGCGGTGGGAATGCCGATGCGGTAGTTCAGACGCGGCACCGGCGTAAAATTACTGACAACAATCATCTCATTGCCCTGCGTGTCGCGGCGCAGGAAAGCGAACACGGAATTTTCACTATCATCGGCCACCAGCCATTCGAACCCGTCGTAACGGTAATCCAGTTCATACAAGGGAGAATGCTGCCGGTAGCACTGATTCAAATCCCGCACCAGGCGCTGAACGCCGCTATGCATGCCTTGCGCGTCGTCAAGCAAATGCCAGTCCAGGCTGACATCGTGATTCCATTCTTTCCATTGGGCGAATTCATTACCCATAAACAGCAATTTTTTACCCGGATGTCCCCACATAAAGCCGTAATAGGCGCGAAGATTGGCGAATTTCTGCCAAACGTCGCCGGGCATCCGGTTAAGCAGCGATTGCTTGCCATGCACCACCTCATCGTGGGACAGCGGCAGCACGAAATTCTCGCTGTAGGCGTAAACCATGCTGAATGTCATCTGGTTGTGATGGTGCTTGCGATGGACCGGGTCCAGTTGCATGTAGCGCAAGGTATCGTTCATCCAGCCCATATTCCATTTGTAATGGAATCCCAATCCGCCCGCGTCGGGCGGCGCGGTGACGCCGGAAAAGGAGGTGGATTCCTCCGCCACGGTAATCGCGCCGTCGCGCTGGGTGCCGACGGTATAATTGGTGTAACGCAAGAAAGCGATGGCTTCGAGGTTCTCGTTACCGCCATAGTGATTTGGCACCCATTGACCTGCCGGCCGGCTGTAGTCGCGATAAATCATCGAGGCCACCGCATCGACCCGCAAACCGTCAATACCGTAACGTTCCAGCCAGAACAGGGCATTGCCCGCCAGATAATTGCGGACTTCGTTGCGCCCATAGTTATAAATCAGGGTATTCCAGTCCTGATGCAATCCTTCGCGGGGATCGGCATACTCGTATAAACAGGTGCCGTCGAATTGCGCTAAACCGAACTCGTCGCTGGGGAAATGGCCGGGCACCCAATCCAGCAGGACATTGATGCCGGCCCGATGAGCAGCGTCGATAAGCGAGCGAAAATCCTCGGGCGTGCCAAAACGCCGGGTCGGTGCATAAATGCCCAGCGGCTGGTAGCCCCAACTGCCATCAAACGGATGTTCATTGATAGGCAGCAATTCAAGATGGGTGAAGCCCATATACTTGACATAATCAATCAGTTGTTCCGCCAATTCGGCATAACCCAGCCAGAAGTTATTCTCCGCATGGCGACGCCAGGACCCTAAATGAACTTCATATATGGCAATGGGTTGTTGACGTCCATTGGCGGCGTTCCTGGCGGCATCAGTCTCGACAATCGGCGGGATGCCCCGTGTGACGGATGCGGTTTCCGGGCGCATTTGCGCTTCAAAGGCGTAAGGGTCGGCTTTTAGCCTGGTCTGGCCGAGACTGTCGATGATTTCATACTTGTAGAGTTGCCCGACGGTGACCGCCGGTAAAAACAATTCCCAAATACCATTCTCACGTCGTTGCCGCATGGGATGGCGCCGGCCATCCCAGAAATTAAATTGCCCAACCACGGAAACACGCTGAGCATTCGGCGCCCAGACGGCAAAACGCATGCCGCCAATGCCGTCCAGGGTATCGGGATGCGCACCCAGGCGTTCGTAAGGGCGTAAATGGGTGCCTTCCGCCAATAACCAGCTATCGATATCTTGCAATAAGGGACCGAACCTATAAGGATCTTCAACCAAATAGGTCTGTTCGTTCCAGGTCACGGCAAAATGATAACGAAAAGGTTTTTTGCGCCGGCCGAGAGAAATGACGAATACGCCTCGCGGATCTTCGCAATTTAGCTCGGCAACCTGGCGGCCGGTTTTACTGTCAATTAAGGTTACCGCGCTGGCGTCAGGTAATAAGGCCCTGACCACCAATCCCTCATTGGTGAGATGCATACCCAAAAAGGCGAAGGGGTCCGCATAACGCCCAGCAACCAAAGCTGTGATGACCTCATGGTCGGGGAATCCTGACATGGTATTCTTCCTTAGATTACTCCATGAAATAAAAGAATATTTCCAGTAAAGAGCAGTGCCGTATCAACCAATCGCAACAACGATTCCCAAGGACGCTCACATCCTCGCCGATAACGCCGGCAAGAAAAAAAGGAGTGGTGACGCGCCGATAAATTTCTCAAAACACAATTACGCTTCAGGTGCAATCATGCTTTCATCAATAATAAGCATAGACAAAGGTTAAAAGGAAAGATTAATACTCGGCGATGAAAATTTTATTAATCTATTAAGCTATTGAAACGATATAACTTGGGCACAAAAAAACGTGATCGATGAGGCAATAAGCCGGCCAGGAAGATGTGGAAGGCAGGAACTGTTAACTGAGCAATACCATTACGGAACGGGAACCGGCGGGTGGAAAACGAAGTGTTTACCCACCCTACGGCAGCAGGTCGGTAAACACTCAGGGATAATCAGGCCAATAAGCGCAACATGCGGCGTAACGGTTCAGCCGCGCCCCAAAGCAATTGGTCGCCCACGGAAAACGCTGATAAGTATTCCGGCCCCATATTCAATTTACGTAAACGTCCGACCGGGGTTTTCAGCGTACCGGTCACTGCCGCCGGGCTCAACTCACGGATCGAGACATCACGATCGTTGGGGATGACGCTGACCCAATCATTATGCGTGGCCAGCATTTGCTCAATATCCGGCAAACCGACATTCTGTTTCAGCTTGATGGTGAACGCCTGGCTATGGCAGCGCAATGCGCCGATACGCACACACAACCCATCAACGGGAATGACATGCGGGGTGTTGAGAATCTTGTTGGTTTCCGCCTGGCCTTTCCACTCTTCACGACTCTGGCCATTGTCCAATTGCTTGTCAATGTAGGGAATCAGGCTGCCGGCCAGCGGGACGGTGAAATTATCCGTGGCTAACGTGCCGCTGCGGGTCAACGCGGTGACTTTGCGTTCAATGTCCAGAATCGCCGATGCCGGGTCCTGTAATTCTTTTGCCACTTCGCTATGCAGTTGCCCCATTTGCACCAATAACTCGCGCATATGACGAGCGCCGGCGCCCGAAGCCGCCTGGTAAGTCGCCACCGAAATCCATTCCACCAAATCATGGGCAAACAGACCGCCAAGGGACATTAACATCAGACTAACGGTACAATTGCCGCCGACGAAGGTTTTGATACCGTTATTCAAGCCCTGCTCAATCACCGACTGATTGACCGGGTCAAGTATGATGATGGCGTCATCTTTCATCCGCAGCGAGGATGCCGCGTCAATCCAATAGCCCTGCCAACCGATTTCTTTCAGCTTCGGGTAGATTTCATTGGTATAATCGCCGCCCTGACAAGTCACAATGATATCCAAAGCGCTGAGTGCGTCCAGATTATACGCATCTTGCAACGCACCCTGCTGCCCGTTAATCACTGGCGCAGGTTGGCCATGCTGGGACGTGGAAAAAAATACCGGGCGGATGGCGTCAAAATCGCGTTCTTCAGTCATGCGTTGCATGAGTACGGAACCGACCATACCGCGCCAGCCGATAAAACCAACGTTTCTCATAAAATCTGTCCTGCCTTGGGGATGACGATTGTGATTTGGTAGTATTCAGGCTGCATGGAGCTTGCAGGTTATCTGCTAACCACCTTACAAAAAGTGGTCGAATAGCTGCAAGCGAAATTATTTGATTAGGAAAAATTTTTCAGCAGCAACACTAATAATACCCCCACAGAGTGCTGATGGGCGGCTGATTTGCGGGAATAGGCTGAAAACCGAGGTAATAATGACTGAAATGATTTCGGCAACTGTTTTGTTGTTTTTAATAATGGATCCCCTGGGCAATTTACCGATTTTCATGTCGGTCTTGAAACACATCGAGCCTAAACGGCGTCGCGTCATTGTCATCCGCGAAATGTTGATGGCATTGTTATTGATGCTGTTATTTTTGTTCGCCGGCGAGCGTATTTTGTCTTTTCTTAATTTGCGCACGGAAACCGTGTCGATTTCCGGCGGCCTTATCCTGTTCCTGATCGCCATTCGAATGATTTTCCCACGCAGGAAGGCGGCGGCCACGGTCTGTCGGCCGGCGAGGAGCCCTTTTTGGTGCCCTTGGCTATCCCTTTGGTGGCCGGCCCTTCCATTCTGGCAACCCTGATGCTGCTGTCGCATCAATATCCGCTGCAGATGGACCATCTGGCCATTGCGCTCATGATTGCCTGGGGTTGTTCGGTGGTTATTTTGATGCTTTCGGGACTTTTTTTGCGTTTGCTGGGGGATAAAGGGGTCAATGCCCTGGAACGCTTGATGGGATTATTATTGGTAATGTTATCCACCCAGATGTTTCTGGATGGCGTACGAACCTATTTACGCAGCTAACAACTTTACGTAGCTAACAACCAAGGGTTGCGGCGCTAACCGACTCGTTGTGGGTTCGATGATCATCGGTCAAAACCCGACAGGGTCGCTTTGCAGCGCTTCCCGCTTAAAGGAAGTTCAGTTGCTTGATATTCTTGTTTTTGCGGTTAAACATTAAATCCGATATGTTTGCCGCCTGGCAGTTCCACATCCAATCGAAGATGTCCGCCAAGAGCTTCAACATACCTTTTTAACGTGGAAATTTTTAATTCATTGCCTCGTTGTTCAATGCCGGCAACCGATGGCTGAGCAATCCCCAAACTGCGAGCCAATTCCGTTTGCGAGACGCCAAGCGCTTCGCGTAATTCGTACAAGTGGGTCTCCAGCAACAGCTCCGCAGTTCTTTCCTTGATGCGCGCCTGGGCGGCAGGTGACTGGGTGGCCATCAATTCTTTCAAAGTGCTCATAAGGTAACCTCAATTATTGAGATATTCGGTAAAAAGTCTGTCCGCTAGTGGGATCATCTTTTTATAAAACCGTTTTTCGTCTCCGGTTTTATCTCCTGCACACAAGACAATGGCCTGTCTAGCAGAGTCAAAAGCATAAAACGCTCCTAATGGATGTCCAGCATATTGAATACGCAATTCTTTCATGTTTTTGTACCGCGAGCCTTTCACTGTGTCGGCAAAGGGGCGGCCTAACATGGGCCCCGCCTCCTCAAGTAGACCAAGCGCCGCTAGAATCGCTTCCTGAACTTCTGACTCCTGTCCAAAGAACCATTAATCATCAGTGGTTATAATTTGCCACATCCCTGTACCCTTCAATGCTTATAGCCCAGAGACTATATTATATGCTACAGGCTATAGAAGAGTCAACCATCCGCGCGAATCGAGCCTCCATGAATTGATTCACGGCGGGTTTACGATCCGCCGCCCGAACACTGGTCCGTAAATGTAAAGAGGCCCGGCATGCCGGGCCTCTCTATTATATATTTGGTTTATTTTTCCGGCGGGTAGTCCGCCCCTTTGGTCACTTCGGCCCAGCCGTCAAAATCACGTTGCAGCAGTTGAATTTTCTTATGGGCATTTTCCAGCGCCGGGTTGCCCAGCAGCAATCGCAGCGGCGGATTTTCGGCTTCAACGGCTTTGACGATAGCCTTGGCCGCACGGACCGGATCGCCTAGCTGTTTTCCGCTGTTGCCACGGCTTACCTGTGCCCGTTTATGGGCGGTTTCGGCATAATCGGCGATGGTTTGCGGCGCTTCGCTGGCTGAACGGCCAGCCCAATCGGTACGGAACGGGCCCGGTTCAACGATCAGAATCCTGATGCCCAGCGGCGCTACTTCCTGGGATAGCGACTCGGAAAGCGCCTCGACGGCAAATTTGGTCGCGTGGTAAAAACTCAATGACGGAAACGTGGTGATGCCGCCAATGGAAGAGATATTGACTATCGTCCCGCTGCGTTGTTTACGCAAGGTAGGCAGGACCGCCCGGCTCATGGCGGTCAGGCCCCAGACGTTAATATCGAACATCCGGTGCACATCTTCCATCCGGCTTTCTTCAAAAGAGCCGAAATAACCGATGCCGGCATTGTTTACCAACACATCAATCCGGCCAAATTGCTTCAGCGCGGCGTTGACGGCGTCATCAACCTGATCCCGTTGCGTCACATCCAGTTTTAACACCAGCGCATGTTGTTCATGACCGGTGACCAGATCTTTTAGCTGATCGGGATTCCGCGCCGTGACCACGGTGGGATAACCTAACGAAAGGGTCAGCGCGGCCAACTCGCGACCGAAGCCGGTGGAACAGCCGGTGATAAACCATACCGGTTTTTGTTGTGATGACATAACTTTTCTCCAGGTGGTTCAGGGTAATGAAAACGACAGGCCATCATGTTCCCCTACCGGGGATTGATGGCCACGTGGCTTAGGATGCAGGTTGTACACGCCGCCAAAGATCATTAAACGCAATGCTGTCGTAGAAGGCGGTGGCGTTAACAATTTTTTTATCTTTGAACGTCAAAAACCAGGCATACGTATTACGATAGGGCTGTTTATTACGCGTCGTACCGGCCGCGTCGAAATAGATAATCACCGTATCGCCGTCGGCGTAAATGTTGTGAACGGTCGGCACCAAGTGTCCCAACATACGGGCGTTAAAAGGATTTAATAAATTATCCATAACATCCCGGCGACTATGATAGGTCCTGGAAGCCAACGAATGACCGGCCACCGTCCAGGTTACATTATAGGCGAGGTAGACAAATGGACTGCCTGTGCCTTTTTTCCAGGCATCAAAACCGGACTGCACCAATGCCAGCGCAAAACCGCGATAACGTTTTTTCATTCTGGACAACTTGGGAATTCCGGATCAATGCCGAGGTGGCTTATCGCGATATTACTCCCCGTTTTTGCACCAATGATGGCGAAAGCGAGACCCAGGCGGTGCTGGACGGGCTAGGTATCGGCCAGTTAGGGAGTTTTACCGCCGCTGAATATATCCGTAGCGGCAGGCTGATACCGTTGCTGGTGCAGCACGTGACCGATCATGAAGGTATCTATATGTATTATGGCCATCGAACGGAGTTGCCGTTGCGGGTACGAACCTTTATCGATTTTATGGTGACGCATTTGGCGGGTAACCGCCGGTTTTTTCTCAAACCGGCGGAATTGCGGGCACTGCTCCATCGGGAATAACGGAGAGGCAGCCCGCGTATTGCGAGGGCCAAGCCCGCATTAGTTTTCTCAGGCGATGACCATATTCAACAATAAGCAGCCAACCAGACCGCATATCGAAATAATGGTTTCCAGCGCCGACCAGGATTTCATGGTTTCGACAATGGTCAGATTGAAATACTCTTTGAACAGCCAGAAGCCCGGGTCGTTGACATGAGAAAAAATGACGCTGCCGGAACCCACCGCAATCACCATCAACTCCGGGCTAACGCCGGTCGTGGCAATCAACGGCGCGGCGATGCCGCCGGCGGTAATGGCCGCCACCGTGGCGGAGCCCAAGGCGATACGCAGGATAGCGGCGATGGTCCAGGCCAGCAACAAGGGTGAAATATGGCTTCCCGTCATCTGCGAGGCAATATAGGTGCCGACGCCGCTGTCGACCAGAACCTGCTTGAACGCGCCGCCACCGCCGATAATCAGTAAAATCATGGCGATGATTTTCACCGCATCGGTGATGGTTCCCATCACCTGGTCCACTGTGCGGCCGCGGTTGATCCCAAAAGTAAAGATGCCGATCAAGACGGATATCAGCGTCGCCATGACCGGGTCGCCAAAGAATTCGGCATATGCCCGGATCGGATGGCCGGCAGGTAAGCTCATATCAGCGATGGCGCGAATCGCCATCAGCACTACCGGCACCAAAGCCGTCCATACGCTAACGCCGAAGCTCGGCATTTCCTGTTCGGTAAAGATTTTCGGGTTGTACAATCCCTCCGGCACCGGCTTGTCGATGCCTTTCAAAAAGCGGCTATAAACCGGGCCGGCCAGGATGACCGTCGGTACCCCGAGGATCGCGCCATAAAGCAAAGTTTTGCCCATGTCGGCATGAAAGATGGTGGCGATAGCCGTCGGTCCCGGATGGGGCGGCAGGAAACCGTGAGTAACCGATAAGGCCGCGGCCATTGGCACGCCGACATACAGCAACGGAATGCGCGCCGTGGCGGCGATACTGAAAATCAGCGGGAGCATCAAGACGAAGCCGATTTCATAAAACAGGGCGAATCCGACGATGAAACCGGTCACAACCACAGCCCATTGAATATTATCTTTCCCGAATTTGTGGATCAGGGTTGTGGCGATGCGCTGTGCCCCGCCGCAATCCGCCAGCAATTTACCCAACATGGCGCCGAAACCGATAATCAGCGCTAAGCTGCCGAGTGTCCCGCCAACGCCATTTTTAATGGAATCGAGAACTTTGCTCACCGGCATTCCTTCCAGCACGCCGACAATCAGCGCAACCAGAATCAAGGCGATAAATCCATTCAGTTTGAAACGAATCATCAGGAGCAGCAGTAATGCCACACCGATGGCAACGATAAAGAGCGGCATAAAAAATCCTCAATGGCTTTTCCCGGCAGAGGCGCGTTCAGCCCCAAGCCTTCGAATAGTTATGCAATCGGGTTAGTGATGCGCAAGTAAGGGAAATTTCCCGGCTAACCGTATGAGCATAGTGGGTATCGCAATGTTACCGGTATCATGATACCGGTAACATTGGCTATTAAGGAATCCATCCGAACGACAAAATTAGCGTTTTGGGATGCCGATCATAATTATTAGTGAGTAAATTGAAACTTGAAAGATTGACCGCGGCGATACGTCCGCGATAAGAAAAAAGAAGAGTATTACCTGCCTTTAGATGCTTTCACCAGGCAATAAGGTAAAGCCAAGATCCACCTTAACCGGTTCAACGCTTTCACCCCGTAAACGGGCCAACAGCATTTCGGCGCCCAGACGGCCCATTTCTTCACGGGGCGTAAGCACGCTGGCCAGTTTAGGTTGCATGACCTGGCCGATATCGTGGCCGTGAAAACCCGCCACCGCAATATCTTGAGGGATACGCAACCCGGCGCGTTGGCAGGCGAAAACCGCGCCGATGGCCAGGTCGTCATTGGTGCAAATGATGCCGTCGATCTCCGGGTATTCCCGTTGAGCCTGCCGAAACAGTTCGACGCCGGTGGAATAGGAAGAGGAATAGGTGATCATGACGCTATGCGCGCGCAAACCACGCTCACGCATGGCTTGCTCATAGCCTTTCTGTTTGATAATGGTGCGTTCGTCCTGGCGGGCGCCGAAATAAACGATATGGCGATGTCCGCGATCCAGCATCAGCAAGGTCATTTGCCGCGCCGCTTCAAAATTATCAAAGCCAACGGCGATATCCAGACAGGGAGAGACGCTATCCATGATTTCCACCACCGGAATGCCAGCCACTTCAATCATCTTGAGAGTACGGGGAGTATGGGAGCGTTCAGCCAGAATCAATCCATCGATATTGTAGGACATCAGAGAGGTCAGCCGCAGTTCCTCCGTTTCCGGCTGATAGCCGTAGTGAGCCAGCATGGTTTGATAACCATTGGCATCGGTCACAGCTTCAATGCCGCGCAGCACTTCGGCAAAAACCTGATTGGTCAGCGAAGGCAACAGTACGCCGATGGCGCGGCTGGTGGCATTGGAAAGGATATCCGGCGCCCGGTTGGGGATGTAGCCCAACTCGTCCAGCGCTCCGGCAATTTTGCATTGCAACGTTTCGGATACCGACACCGGGTTGCGTAAATAACGGCTTACCGTCATTTTGGTGACGCCGACTTTATCGGCAACATCCTGAAGACCCGGTCTTTTCTTCTTCATTTACGCTGTGATGGCCCCAGTGGTTAAAAGGGGAAGTTTAACAAAAAAAACAGTCGGCGAGTATTTTTAAAGTGCAGCGTCAGCCCGAGCCGGATGGCTCGGGTGAAAACGACGTTCGACGGCGACATCATACCGGCGGTAAATCAAATACCAGGATTTCGCTGTTCACACCGGCTTTAAGGTGCAATGCCTCTTCATCCCAAACCGCCAACGCATCGCTCGCGTTCACTTGCTGTCCATTGATAAGCAGATCGCCGCTCACCACTTGCAGCCAGATCTTGCGTCCTGGCACCAGCGGCAGCGTCTCCTGCTGGCCGGCGGTAAATGCCCAACGGGTCAAGGTCATATCCTGAAATACCTTGAGCGAACCTTCGCGGCCATCCGGCGTCAATACCCATTGGCGGCCTTGGGGCGCATCGAAACGGCGCTGCTCATAACGCGGCGTCAAGCCGGTCTGTTGCGGAATTATCCAGATCTGATACAAATGCAGTTCGCTGTCATCCCGCCCGTTGTATTCCGAGTGGCGAATGCCGGTGCCGGCACTCATGATCTGAAATTCCCCAGCCTGGATTCGTTCTTTATTGCCCATGCTGTCCTGATGTTCGACCGTGCCTTTGAGCACATAGGTCAGGATTTCCATATCCTTATGCGGATGGGTGCCAAAACCCTGGCTTGGCGCGATACGGTCTTCGTTGATGACTCGCAGCGCGGAGAACCCCATAAAATCGGGATCGTAATAGTCGGCAAAGGAAAAGGTATGCCAGCTGTCAAGCCAACCATGATTGGCATGGCCACGATCTTTTGCTGCACGCAGGTAAATCATAGTGAAATCTCCTCTTTGTTTTTTCCAGTCTAAGCGAGTGGCGAGGAGATGAAAGGATAAAAAACTCATCAGACTATTCAAAAAATCTGAAAGAGAATATCCAGTAAGATCAGGATACTGGACAATGAGGTAAAAAAGAGCCGGCACCCAAGCCGGCTTAAATTATACTGGAAGCAATGTGAGCAATGTCGTGCTTTCGCGGTTACCCCTGGGAATGGGGATGGCCGGAAAACAACCGAATAATAATCATTATCATTCGCACTTGTAAAGAACTATTTTTGCCCCAAATACATTTTTCTCAATAAATGGGAAACGGCTTCTTCCTCGTTCGTTCCAATGACTTCCAGATCCGGCAGTAACTCTTTCAGACGCGGTTGTGAATTCCCCATCAGATAGCCTTTACCGGCCATGGTCAGCATCTCTTTGTCATTCATGCCATCGCCAAATGAAACGCAATCCTGCAATGCAAAACCCATGGTTTTGGCTACCTGATCCAGGGCATGCCCCTTGGATACGCCGCCCGCCATCACTTCCAGGCAGACCGGCAATGAAAAGCTGACATTAACCCGATCGCCCCAGCGCTCGTTCAACGCCAATTCAAGCGCCAGCAAGCGGTCATGATCATCGCAAGTGTAATAGACTTTACCGATGCCGTCGGTGGCCAGCATTCCTGGCTTGAACAACTGATAATTGAAATTGGACTCCCGGAAAAAATCCTGTTGATCAAGCCGGTCGCGGTTCATAAACCAATCATCATGACGATAAACATTGGTCAGAATATTCGGATCATCATGAACCACACCAAACAGCTCTTCAGCGATGTCCGGATCGAGATCATGGGAAAAAATCAGCTCGCCATCCGGATTGTGCACCCGCGCGCCGTTAGACGTAATCATATAGGCGCTGATAGCCAAACCATCGCGAATTTGCGATACATCAATATGATGCCGGCCGGTAGCGAAAACAAAATGTATATCCCGGGCGGTCAGCATCTGAAGCGTTTTTTTGGTATAGGGTTTAAGAGTATGGTCCGGCGCAAGCAATGTACCGTCCAGGTCGGATGCGACAACGTGAAACATAGGACTTTGTTTAACCTCTGGTGTAAGCGGCGGCTGTACCCGTCGTCTTTCAAGTTGTGTTGAAAGCGTGTGGGCATATACCGCCGGAATTAATGATGGCGCGCATAAAAAGCGGTAATGATGTTCAGCGCTTCGGCGCGCAAGACATCTTTTTCAAATAATATCTCATGCCGGGCGCCTTCGATCCTGACGGGTGTATTTCCGTCGCAAGGATGTCCGGCGGCGGCCATAACCCGGCAAAAGGCGTCGTGGCTGCGATTATCCACGATTTTTTCCTCGCCGGCCTGCAATAACAAAACCGGGGTGGTAATGGCGCCGGCTTCGGCCAGGATAGCGTTACCCGCCAACAATCCTTCCCTGACCCAATGATAGGTCGGACCGCCAACCCTTATCTCCGGGAAGTCGGCATAAAATCGCAAACTGCGGCGATAACGTTGCCAGCTATGGGTCAATAAATTGAGCATAAAAGGCATAGGGCGCCATTGACCGGTGCCGATGGCATAGTAGTCCCTTACCGCGGGCCGTTTTTCGGCCCATTCCAGGATTTTCCAAGCCAGCCAATGCGGCATCGGCAAGCGGATACCGAACATTGGCGCGCACAATACCGCCGCATCGCAAGCGTCCGGTTGCGCCGCCAGAAAAAGCGCCAATATGGCTCCGCCCATGGAATGCCCCAGGGCAAAACGGCGTTTATAATGGGCCGCCGCGACAAATCGCTGCCAAAAACAGGAGAAATCGCTGACATAATCGTCGAATTGACGGACATGTCCGCGATGGGTGTCCGCCAATAAACGCCCGGAACGCCCCTGGCCGCGATGATCGATAATCATCACATCGTAACCACAGCGAAAAAGATCATAGGCGACTTCAGGATATTTAACGTAACTTTCGATGCGCCCGGTACTGATAACCACCACTTTGTCATGCCTGGGCGAGCGCAAACGGACAAACCGGATGGGCAGGCCCTGTGTTCCGATAAATTCGCCCTCCTCGCGCCGATGCCAGAAATCAAGCAGCGGTCCGGTGGAAAAAGCGGCAAATTGTAGTTCGCGGGTCAACCAGTCCTGATATCGTACAGACTCCACCTATGACTACTCCTGGATGACGCGGGGTACGTAAAACGGGCCGACGCACCGGAAAATTATTGCTGTGGAATGGGAGAGAGGGCTATTCTGTCGTATCCGCGCCAGCGGATATCCCAAATTCTTTCAAATTGCAGTTTTGGCTATATTGTGACACAAAATGACCTCTTCAGGGAGCGCAATTAATGACCTGGGACTGGTGGCTTACCTATCTCCTGACGACAACTCTCTTAAGCCTCTCGCCAGGCTCGGGCGCCATCAATACCATGAGCACCGGCATCGGCTACGGTTATCGCGGGGCGACAGCCTCCATCGCCGGGCTGCAAGTGGGGCTGGCCACGCACATCGTGCTGGTGGGCATCGGTCTGGGGACGCTGCTCGCCCATTCCTTGCTGGCGTTCGAAATACTGAAATGGCTGGGCGCGGCTTATCTGGTCTGGCTGGGCATTCAACAATGGCGCGCCGCCGGCGCCATGCAACTGACTACGGCGAAAGGGACGCTATCGCGCCGGCAATTGTTCCGACGCGGCATATTGGTTAATTTAACCAATCCCAAAAGCATTGTTTTCCTGGCCGCGCTGTTCCCGCAATTCGTGTTGCCGCAACATCCCCAAGCGTCGCAATACCTGGTCCTGGGCGTGACCACGCTCGCGGTGGATATTCTGGTGATGATCGGGTACGCCACGCTGGCAAACCGCATAGCCCGCTGGCTGAAAGGCCCAAGCCAGGTGCGGCGGCTAAACCGCACTTTCGGCTCGATATTCATTATGGTCGGCGCGTTGCTGGCTAGCGCGAAATGATCAATCCAATGCCAAAGCCGGCGAAAAACACCCCGGCCACGCCATCTATCCAGCGCGCCAGGCGCTGATAACCCCGGCGCATGGCCGGCAAAGCAAACACCACCGCCACCAGCGAAAACCAGCATAAGGTTTCGGCGATAATCAAAACGAACAAGCCCCACCGCGCACTGGCGGCCACGTTATTACCGACAAATAGCGAAAACACGCTGCCGAAATAAATCAGCGCCTTCGGATTGGACAGATTGGTCAATAACCCCCGCCAAAAGGTGCGTCCCTGATGCGCTGGCATTGCGGCGGACTCACCCGCCGGGTGCCGCGCGGACCGAAACATCTGCCAACCCAGCCAGCACAGATATAAACCGCCGCCAATGGTAATGATACTGTGCAGCCATTGCATTTTCATGAGCAGCAGGTGCAATCCCATCAAGGCCACCGCCGCCCAGACCGCGACACCCAGGCTGATGCCCAGCACGCCAAGGATGGCGTCATGGCGAGACCGGCTGGCGGCGGTTTGTGAGATAAAGAAAAAATCAGGACCGGGACTCATCAAGGCAATCAAATGCACCATGGCCACCGTGGCAAACAACATTAGCATCGTTATGTTCTCCAAAAACCGAACCCCGGCCGATTCAACGAATTGCCAGTGGGTCCTCATCGATAAGATGATCGCGGATAACCGTCAAAAACGGCATGCCGAAGCGATCAAGTTTACGGTGCCCGACGCCATTGACCCGCAATAAATCATTGGCGGTAACCGGCAATTGTTCGGACATTTCCAGCAAGGTAGCATCGTTGAATACCACATAGGGCGGTACGTTAGCCTCGTCAGCCAGGGACTTGCGCAACTTGCGCAGTTTGGCGAAGAGTTGCCGGTCATATTTGCCGCCATAGGTCTTCGGCGCGCTGCGTGATTTCAGATTGGTCACCCGGGGTTCCGCCAGCATGAGCGGCACTTCGCCGCGCAATACCGGCCGGGCCGATTCGGTCAACTGCAACGCCGAATGGCGGGTAATGTTTTGGCTGATAAACCCCAGATGAATGAGCTGGCGCAGCACGCTGACCCAATGTTCCGTGCTGCGATCACGCCCAATGCCATAAACCGGCAATTGATCATGGCTCAACTCACGAATACGCTGACTGTTGGCGCCGCGCAATACTTCAACAATATAATTCATGCCGAAACGCTGGCCGACCCGATACACGCAGGACAGAGCCTTGCGGGCTTCTTCCAGCCCGTCGTAGCGTTTGGGCGGGTCAAGACAAACATCGCAATTACCGCAAGGCTGCTGCCGATTTTCACCAAAATAGTTCAGCAATACCAGCCTTCGGCAGGTTTGCGCTTCAGCGAAAGCGCCCATGGCGTTAAGCTTATGACGTTCAATTTCCTGCTGATCGCCAGGAGGCTTCTCCTCAAGGCAACGACGCAACCAAGCCATATCCGCCGGGTCATAAAATAAAATCGCTTCAGCGGGCAAGCCATCGCGACCGGCGCGACCGGTTTCCTGATAATAGGATTCAATATTGCGCGGGATATCGAAATGCAGCACGAAACGTACATTGGGTTTGTTGATACCCATGCCGAACGCCACCGTGGCCACGACGATTTGCAGATCATCCCGCTGAAAAGCTTCCTGCACCTGCCCACGCCGGTCATTGCTCAAACCGGCGTGATAAGCATCCGCGCTAATACCCTTGCTTTGCAGACGGGCGCTGATATCTTCAACCCGCGAGCGGCTGTTGCAATAAATAATGCCGCATTTGCCGCGCTGCCCTTGCACGAAATGCCAGAGTTGTTCGAATGGCTTATATTTTTCCACCAGCGTGTAGCGGATATTGGGCCGGTCAAAGCTGCTGATTTGTATCAGCGGGTCCTGGAGCTCCAACAGCCGGACGATATCCAGCCGGGTAGTTTCATCGGCGGTGGCGGTCAGGGCAATAAATGGCAGCGCGGGGAAATGGCGCTTGATTTGCCCCAGCGCGCGATATTCGGGACGGAAATCGTGGCCCCACTGCGAGATACAGTGGGCTTCATCAACCGCAATCATGGACAGTTGCCATTGGGTCAACTGTTCCAGCATATTGTCCATCATCAGGCGCTCAGGAGCGATATAGAGCAACTTGATACGGCCGGTGCGGCAAGCCGTCAAAATTTCGTACTGCTGCTCCCGCGTCTGGGACGAATTAAGACAAGCCGCAGCCACTCCGTAAGCCAGCAATTGATCGACCTGATCTTTCATCAGGGAAATCAATGGCGACACCACCAGAGTCAGCCCGTCCATCACCAGGGCGGGAATTTGATAGCACAGCGATTTACCGCCGCCGGTCGGCATCACCGCCAGGCAATCCCTGCCGGCGATGACGGCGTTGATCAATGCTTGCTGGCCCGGTCTGAACAACTGATAACCGAAGGTATCATGCAGTATTTGCTCAGCCAGCGCCTCCTGTTCCACTACTGCCGCCGTCGACACATCATCCCCAACTTTTTCCCGTTCAGACAGCGCTATTCTCAACGCCTGGCTTAAAAACCGCAACAGTTTACATCATGTCATTGAGCATAACGCCCATGCCGATCCGCGTTTGCCGGTGATTATAATCAATCATCGACTCGCCGTAACCGCTAAATAATTGCGTATAGAAACGTACATGTTTGGTAATGGGATAACTCCAGCCCACTTGCCCGCTGCCATAACCGCTGTTCCAGTTATAACGGGTCTGTACACTGAAGACGCTGGGTCCCCAGGCATAACCAACCTTTAACAGATAGTACCCCATGTACTTGGTGATATCAGGATTATCATCCAGAGAGCCGACGGTGAACCAGGGCTTAAGTTCTACCTGCCAGTCGCCGTTTTGCGCCATTAACCGCGAATATACCCGATCCCAACTGCGGGAGGTGGGGTCCGCTTTGCCGTTGGATTGGTGGTTTACCCCGACTTCCACATCCCGTAAGGTCCAACCGGCAAATTCATCGTCGGTGGCCCAGCCAAGAAAGACTTGCGGCTCGTAATTGGTTTCACGAAACGGGGAAGACTCACGGGTATTGGACGCTTGCCACCAGGAATCCTGGGTATAAGACGCCGCCAATACGGAATTATCGCCGGCGATACCGCGCCAGAGCGGGAAAGCCAAGCTGAACTGGAAGGCAATTTCATCATTGCGGGCATGATCCGACCAGTCATAGGATTTGATGGCTTGTTTATTGATACTGCTGGTATCGGTATAAAGCAGATAGTTGGTATCGTAGGTGTAAAGCGTAAAAGGATTATCATGATCCTGAAGTAGGTTGGCGATAATGCTACCTCTGACAGGTAACGTATCATTAATGGTCTGCTGCGTCGCTTCTGCAGCCATAGCCGCGGTTGTTGAACCAACGAAAAATATTGACGCTCCCAAAAGTTTATACATTGTTTTTCTCCGCAATGCGTAACCTGATATTTATGTATTTACATATTTTATATAGATCATAATATATTAATTAACGAATTAATCTTCATTAACACAAATTAGCATGCTTAATAACAGCGGGCTAACGCGTCTAATTTGCACAAATATTAACCACAAATTCATCAGTTCCCCCACTCTGTGTTTCCAATTAATCTGCCGTTGTGATGGAATTCAACATTTTTAGAGCATATTATAAACATGTTATTAACGTAGACCTTTCCGGTCATGATTCTTTGGAACACGCCATGCCAGTCATTCCCCTAGCCGCTGAAGATGCCCGCCAGCTCATCAGCGAAATTTTCATCTACCATATGCCTTTCAATCGCGAGTTAGGATTAGCGCTAACCCAACACAATGACGACTTCGTTCAATTGAATTTTTCGTTGAATAAAAAACTGATTGGTAATGCGATGCAACACATATTGCATGGCGGGGTTATCGCCGCGGTGTTGGATGTCGCCGCCGGATTGGTCTGCGTCACCAGTGCTTTGCTGCGCCAGGAAACACTGATGGAACAAGATCTGCGTCAGCGCTTGTCGAAAATGGGCACCATCGATTTACGGGTGGATTATCTTCGCCCGGGACGCGGCAATTCATTTACCGCCACCAGCCGATTGTTGCGCGGCGGCAATAAAATCGCCGTAGCGCGGGTGGAACTGCATAACGAAGAGGGCAATCATATCGCCAGCGCCGTCGCCACTTATCTGGTGGGTTAACCGGTTCGATGATGGATATCAGTTTAATGTCGGCGAGGCATTGCGTGAAACAAAGCGCGCCATCGCCGGACCGAACAGCAGAATGGAAATCAATCGCAGACTCTGCATGGTCATGACAAAACCGATATCGGCGTGGCTACCGGCGGCAATAATCGCCACAGTATCGATACCGCCGGGACTGGTGGCCAAATAAGCGGTTAATATGTCGATCGGCAGCAATAAGGTCAGCAACCACGCCATGCAACCGCAAAGAAACATTAACCCGAAAATGGACATCATGATTTGCGGCAAGGTTCTCAATGCTTGCGATACGATAGCCGGCGTAAACCGCAGTCCAACACTCCAGCCAATGAGGGCATAAGCCAGCGCCAGCAGCCATTGGGGAATTTGCAGCGTCAATGCCACGCTGAAATGCAACGCCGCGCCTAAAAGCATAGGCACTAGTAAGGCGCCCGCCGGAATAAGCAGTTTTTTCCCCAGCCAAGCCCCGCCGGCGGCAATCAGCAAGGTGACGGCGAAACGGTAATCCAGCGCCGGCCACCAGTCGATGATCGCCGCGCCGTTACTGTCGACCATGGTGAATTCAGCCACGATTGCCGCCGCCCCGGCCACAAACAATACCCGCAGATATTGCATAAACGCCACCAGCCGGACATCCGCGCCGAACTCCCCCGCCATGGCCACCATGGCCGAAGCGCCGCCGGGCGATGCCCCCCAGGCGCCGGTTGGACCGGGCAGATCGCTGAATCGCACCAATAAGTAACCGGATAATCCGCTGGCCAATAAGGTCATCGCCACCACCAGCGTCACCAGCCACCAATGGGATAGCATGACGCCGAACATGGAGGGCGATAACGTCTGGGCGACCATGCAGCCGATTATTGCCTGGCAAGCAACGAAAATTTTCGGCGAGATAGCGAGAGTTGCTCCGCACAACGCCATCGAGACGCCAACCAGCATGGGACCCAACAATAAAGCCGCAGGAACATCCAACAGTTGTAAGGCAAAACCCAATAGCAGTGATGCGCCCAGTAAAATCAGCCATTGGCAGGCTAAAGGAAAAGATTTCATTAACGACGGCCGACCTCAAACGCTAAAACATTAAGTTTTAGCGTAATTGCTAAAAGAGGAAAGGTATTGTCGTACAATTTTTGCCCATGGCCCGGGCGGAGGACGTCATTAAAGCCAGTTTTTACGTTTGAAATACAAATAAGGCGCCAGACCAGCCAAGATCATCAACCCGATGGCCGCGGGATAACCCCACGACCACTTTAACTCAGGCATAAACGCGAAATTCATACCATAACTGGACGCCGCCAGCGTGGGCGGCAGAAACACCACCGAGACCACCGAAAATATCTTGATAATGCGGTTTTGCTCGATATTGATGAAGCCCATCGCAGCCTGCATTAAAAAATTGACCTTCTGGAACAGCAATTCGCGTTCGCGCAAGGTAAACAAGCGCCCCTCGCGGATGGTGAACGCCACTGTGGCGTTGCCGGCGTGATCTTCAGCATACGCTATGGTTTCCTTTACGCTGAGTTGGAAAGGGCTGTCGAGACACACGTCGCGCATTCGCCGGGTATTGATTCAACCGAAACTTGGACGGCGGCGTCTTTTCGCTTTGAGTTTCGGCAATCCATATCAAACGGTTTCCAAACGAGCGTAAGCCGCCACCAGCCACTTTATACCCTGCCCCTGAAAGGCGACTTGCAATCGGCTGTGCTCGCCACTGCCTTCAAGGTTAATCACGGTACCCTCGCCAAATTTGGGATGACGCACCCGTTGGCCCAGGGTAAAACCGCTGTCGTTTTCGTTGATGGGCGCGCCCATGGGCTGACGGCTGACCGGCCGGGTGACGCTGGCGCGCATTCTCACTTCTTCCACGCATTCCAGCGGCAGCTCGCCGACGAAACGCGACGGCCGATGATAGACTTCCTTGCCGTAAAGACGGCGGGTTTCAGCATAAGTCATGGTGAGTTTTTCCATGGCCCTGGTCACGCCCACATACGCCAGACGACGTTCTTCTTCCAGACGGCCGCCCTCATCAAGCGACATCTGGCTGGGGAACATGCCCTCTTCCATGCCGACGATAAACACTTGTCTGAATTCCAGGCCTTTGGCGGAATGCAGCGTCATCAACTGGGCCGCGTCTTGAAAGGCATCCGCCTGCCCTTCCCCGGCTTCCAGAGCGGCATGGGATAAGAAGGCTTGCAGGGGCAGCAAATTTTCGTCTTCATCCTGATAGCTGTATTGCCGGGTAGCGGTTACCAATTCTTCGAGGTTATCAATACGCGCCTGGCCCTTTTCGCCTTTTTCCTGCTCATACATCAACCACAGGCCGGAGTTTTTAATCACCCGGTCGGTTTGTACATACAACGGCAGATCAGCGGTTTCTTCCGCCAACGCCTCCACCAGTTCGATAAAACGTAGCAAGGCCGACGCCGCCCGGCCCGCCAGCACCCGTTCGCTCAATAACTGGCGCACCGTCGGCCACAGGGTTTGCTGGCGATCACGCGCGGCCTGCCTGACGACATCCAGTGTCCGGTCGCCGATACCACGGGTCGGCGTATTGATCACCCGTTCGAACGCCGCGTCATCGTTACGGTTGGCGATCAGGCGCAAATAGGCCAGCGCATCCTTGATTTCCTGCCGCTCGAAGAAACGTTGACCGCCATAAATGCGATAGGGCATGGCGCTTTGCAACAGCGCCTCTTCCAGAACACGGGATTGCGCGTTGCTGCGATAGAGAATCGCACAATCACTTAACGCTCCGCCCGCTTCCTGCCAGGTTTTGATGCGATTGACCACAAAGCGCGCTTCGTCCAGCTCATTGAACGCGCAATAGAGGGAAATGGGTTCGCCCGCCGCATCCTCGGTCCAGAGATTTTTCCCCAGCCGGCTGCCGTTATGGGCGATCAAGGCGTTGGCCGCCGCCAGGATATTGCTGGTGGAACGGTAGTTCTGTTCCAGACGAACCGTTTGCGCACCGGGGAAATCGTCAAGAAAATGCTGGATGTTTTCCACCTGCGCGCCACGCCAGCCATATATCGACTGATCATCGTCGCCCACGATCATCACATTGCTTTGGTCGCCGGCCAGCAGGCGGATCCAGGCATACTGAATGCGGTTGGTATCCTGGAATTCATCCACCAGAATATTGCGAAAACGCTCGCGGTAGTGTTGCAGGATCTGGGGTTTATTCAGCCATAATTCATGGGCGCGCAACAACAGCTCGGCGAAATCCACTAAACCCGCGCGGTCACAGGCTTCCTGATAAGCCTGATAAATCCGCAACCACGTGGCTTCAACCAGATCGCCGTAGGTTTCCACATGCTGTGGACGCAACCCTTCATCTTTTTTGCCGCCGATATACCACATAGCCTGGCGGGGCGGCCATTGTTTCTCGTCGATATTAAGCGCTTTGATAATGCGCTTGATCAGCCGCAATTGGTCGTCGCTGTCCAGGATTTGAAAATCCTGCGGCAGGTTGGCGTCCATATGGTGGGCGCGCAACAAACGATGCGCCAACCCGTGAAAGGTGCCGATCCACATGCCGCCCTGGTTCGATCCCAGGAGATGGTCGATGCGATGGCGCATCTCCGCCGCGGCCTTATTGGTGAACGTGACGGCCATAATGGAATAAGGGGAGCTGTTTTCCACCGACAGCAGCCAGGCGATGCGGTGCACCAAAACCCGGGTCTTGCCGCTACCGGCGCCGGCCAGTACCAGAAGATTACCGCGCGGGGCCGCCACGGCCTCGCGTTGTTTGTCGTTCAGGCTAGCAAGCAGATCTGTGACATCCATAAATGGCCTTATTTTCCAACGTAATGTCGTCCGGCGACAATTGAGAGTACTGGTTATTTATACAGACTTATAATCGATTATAGCAAGGCCGTGAGCGATGCCAACTGAAGAATTTCCATGTGCGGCAATAAACGGGCATCGGCGGCCTGCATAAGATTAGCGCCGCGATCATTGATCCAGCAGGCCTGCATACCGCAGCGCAAGGCGCCGTTGATGTCAGTGGTCAAATCATCGCCAACGTGCAGAATATCCTCCGGCGAAAATCCGAATTTAGCCGCCGCCAGATAAAACATATCCTGATAGGGTTTGGCCCGGCCATCGGGACCGGCGCGCAGCACAAAACTGAAATAATCGCCCAGACCGCAAGCTTGCGGCGAAGCGTTGCCATTGGTAATCGCCGCCAGCGGCCAGCGCGTTGCCAGAGCGCTCAATGTCTGATGGGTGGCCATCGGCACCGTGATCCGACTACGCCAGGCGGCGAAATCCGCCATGGCGGCATCCGCTCCGGCCCTGGCCGGCGTTTCGCCCAGACCTTGCTTGCGTAGCGCCAACTCCACCGCGCGCCAGCGCCATAACGTCACGTCGTGGTAAATTTCCGGCTCGCGCTGACGCAGTTCGGCCCGCAATTGCCGATAATAATCGGCATTCAGTGTTTTTAGCGCCGGATGGTAGTTTTGCAAAAAAAGCAAAGACTGCTGCTCGGTAAGCGTTATTACCGGGCGATTATCATAGAGAGTGTCGTCTAAATCGAAAATCAATGCCCGAACGCGGCGCAAGGGTCGGTAAAAATGCATCAGGACTTCCCTCGTTTGGCACGCGGATGCGCGGCATCGTAAACCTGGGCCAAATGTTGAAAATCCAGATGGGTATAAATCTGCGTGGTGGAAAGATTGGCGTGCCCCAGCAATTCCTGTACCGCACGCAAATCGCCGCTGGATTCCAGCATATGCGTGGCAAACGAATGCCGCAGTTTGTGCGGGTGCACGTGGCTGTCGATACCTTGTTTGATGCCCCACTCGGCGAAGCGTTTTTGAACATTGCGCATGGAGATACGCTGACCGGTCTTGGCGACGAACAACGCTTGATCGACCGGCGCGAAGGCGCCGCGCAGCGCCAGCCAGTGCCGCAGCCAGACTATGGCGGTCTTGCCCAGCGGCAGTTTGCGCTCTTTGTTGCCTTTACCTGTTACCCAGACTTCGCCGGCGTCCAGATCAATATGCCCGCAATCAAGATTGACCAGTTCCGCCAGACGAAGGCCATCGCCATACATCACTTCCATCATGGTGCGATCCCGTACCGCCAGCGGATCTTCCAGGTTAATATCCAATAAACGATCAACCTCGTCCACATCCAGATTTTGCGGTAAATGATGATTACCGCGCGGCGCGGAAACGGCTTTGGCCGGATTGGCTTTCAGCCGGCCATGTTCCACCAGATAATCCAGAAAGCTGCGCAAGGCCGACAAACGCAAGGCCAAACTGGCTGATTGCAGACCTTTACGCTTACTGCGGGTCGCCATTGCCCGGACATGATTAACGTCCAACTGCTGCCATTGGGCAACGCCCAAATCCATGGCGATATCCAGCAAGGCGGTTAATTGGCGGGCATAACTAGACTGAGTCAACGGACTGAGTTGCCGCTCCACCCGCAGATAACGCAAAAAAGCGTCAACCTCGGGCTGTAACGACGAGCCGCCGGCTATCATGAGCGCGCGATCCAGCGCACCAGCAAACCGGGCAGCAAAGTGGCCAGTTGTTGCAACAAGACCGTTCCCATCCCGGACTGAAAATGCTGACTGTCGCGGCTGGTGAAAATCACTACGCCGAGGTCGCCTTGCTCGCCAAGCAATGACATGGCGACCGAACCGACCTGCGTGGCATGCGGCATGAGTTGCAACAATTCCGGGCCGTTCAGCTTGCCCAGATAATGACTATCCTGGCCAAGACGCTGTATGCGGATCGGCTCGAAGGCGGAACGGGACAAACCGAGATGGGTAAAGGTTGAAGGCGCGCCTATCAGCCATTTATCGGCGAATAACCGCAAATGAACCTCCGATAAACCCAGGCGGCGAGTCCAATGCTGCAAGCGGTCGAGCAAATCGCGCAAACTTTCGGCGGTCGCCAAGTCGTTTTGCAACGCCAGCAATTGGTTGAACAACTTCTCGTTGGCTGCGGCCAGTTCCATCAATCGGGTGATTTCGTCTTCCAGTTGATCTATGCGAAGGCGTTGCCGGGTCATTTGCCATTCCAGCAAGGAAACGCTGCCCCGATTCACATGCGGCACGCGCATCTGCTCAACCTGATTGGCATTGCGGATGAAAAAATCCGGATTTTGCATCAGGAATTGGGAAACCATGCTGTCATCGAGCGCCATCACAGCCTCGAGTTGCTCCCCGACATGCTTCATAAGTGAATAAACCCATCGTAAATGTGCATCGCTGGCCCCGTCATATAAAGCGGATTGCCCGGACCTTTCCAACTGATTTCCAATCTGCCGCCCAGCAAATCGACGCTGACCTGTTCCGACAACAATCCCTGCTGTATACCCACCGCCACGGCGGCGCAAGCGCCGCTGCCGCAGGCCTGGGTTTCACCGGCGCCGCGCTCGTATACCCGTAAACGGATATTTTCCGGGCTTAGCACCTGCATAAACCCGATATTCGCCCGTTGCGGAAAGCGTTCGTGATTCTCCATCAATGGACCGAGGGAAGCCACCGGCGCGCTGCTGGTATCGTCTACCTGAATGACGCAATGGGGATTGCCCATCGATACCACGCCGCACAGCACCGTTTGTTCAGCGACCCGCATAATATAGGTTTTCTCCGCCTTGGTGGCGCGAAAAGGCACATCCTGCGGCTCGAAGTTGGGTTCGCCCATGTTGACCCGCACCAGTTCATCGTCGGTTACGGTCAATATCATCCGCCCGGTTTGCGTACTAACGCGTATTTCACGTTTATTGGTGAGATTTTTCATTCTGACGAAACGCGCAAAACAACGGGCGCCATTGCCGCATTGCGCGACTTCGCTGCCGTCTGCGTTGAAAATGCGGTAATGGAAATCCAATTCGGGATCGTATGGCGGTTCCACCACCAGCAATTGATCGAAGCCGACGCCGCAATGCCGGTCCGCTAAACGACGAATCAGCTCCGGCGAAAAATAGACATTTTGCGTAACGGCGTCAACGACCATAAAGTCATTTCCCAGACCGTGCATTTTGGAAAACTGCATATCTCACTCCGCTGACTTGCCCTATACGCAGCATAGCGCTTCTACGAACCCGATGCGACTGGATCGCGGCTAGGGAATTGACGTATCTGTCGAAGGATTAGGCGCATCGCTGCCTGGATTGGCTGATTGCACCGGCGATTGCGTACCGGTAGTCGTGGTCGTCAGCGTATGATGCGCGGCCGGCGCGCCGGTTTTAGGCGCCGGGGGGAAATAAAGCGGCCCTTTCAACCCGCATCCGTACAATCCCAGTACTAAAAACGCCATCATTAAAGGGCGTAATTGACTTTTCATCCTGTTAAATACCTGTCTTTCGTGCTTTCAAGGCCTCTATAATCGCAGTTGGATCTTGAAAAGCAATAGGAATCGATATGAACGATACAGAGTTCCACCGCCTGGCGGACGAATTGATGCTGGCGATAGAAGATGCGTTGGACGCCTGGCAAGCCGACGCCGATATTGATTATGAAATTAACGGCGGGGTGATGAAACTGACTTTCGAGAATACGGTCAGCGGCAACAGCAGCATGGTCATCAACCGTCAGGAACCGCTGCATCAGATCTGGCTGGCGACCAAAGCCGGCGGTTATCATTTTGACTATCAAGACCACGAGTGGCGTTGCAACCGCGGCGGCGACCTGTTCGCCGACGTTTTCTCACACGCCTGCGCCGCGCAGGCGGGCGAGACGTTTACCCTGAAAACCTCGGGATCGGCCGAACGCTAGTTCAGGCGGGCCTGTTGTTGCGAGCCATCCTGGTCATAGGTGGTCGCGCGCAGATGCGATAATACGCTACTGCGAAACGGCACCACCTGAATACGTCCGTCCAGTTGGACAATCTGATAGAACTGCGGCAAGTTGAAATTGATAAAGCTTGAGCCGTAGGTAAAACGGTCGTGGGAAGATGAGTAAAAACGGCTCACGTCCCGCACCAGTTCTTCTTTGCTGCCTTCGCAATGGTGATAAGCTTCAACCCGATTGGTTTCATCAAGAATATAGATATTGAAACCCTGATCGTTCGAACTGTCTTCGAAAAAGAACTGGATGATGCCTTCGCTGGCGAAACCGTCCACTACCGGCGGCAAGTGCACTTTATCGACTTCCATCTGAATGGACAGACCGTGCAGCTTGTTGTTGGAAATCGCGCCATAAAATTCAATGGCGTTTTCCAACTTCTGCACCGACACGCTCAGACGCTCGAAGAACAGTCCCCAGGTCTGGCCGGCGACCCGCACCGCTTTAAAACGGGCCGGGTCCTGACGCGTGCTGGAAAGCCGCAGTTCGATGCATTCGGAAACCAATTGCTGCACCCGGGTGCGAATCAAGCCGCGCAAATGCTGGCTGTAGCAGAAAACCTCCACAGTATCGGGCGGCAGCGCGTCTTGATGCATTTTGCCGAGAATGGTTTTCAACGCTTCAAGCACCGCCTGCTCGCCGCTGAAATGCAGCGTACGCACTTCGTTCCAGGAGTTGCGGTACAACAGATCGATACTGCCCACCAGACATTCCTGCTGTTGGCCGAAACTGAAGACATCCAGCTTACGGAAATCGAAATGCACCACCTGATTACGGAAAACAGCGGTCGGATCATGTTCCAGATTGACGATGATGGCCAGATGCCGTATTTCACAAGGGCTATACAGCGCCTTGGGCGTGGGCGCCGGAACGCGTAACGGGAAAGTGCGCGACACATCCGCCACCAATTCTTTCAACCGGCCGAGGTCGCAAACATCGCTGCCTTTGATGTGCAACGTGGTATTGGCGGTCAACAGACCGTTAAACCAGGCCCAGGCCACCAGTTTGTTCAGATACCGGTTATATTCCAGCGGCTGGTGGCTGATGATGGATTCCATGGATGGCGACTGGTTATAAAGATACCAGCCGGGACGGTTGGCGCGGCCCTGCGGCACACAGATAAACGTCAGATCCGGCTCGGATAAATCGGGTGAAATTTGCGGATTTATCAGCGTCACCTTACCGGGTAACGCTTCGAAGGCCGCATAGAGTTTACGGGTTAAAACGCCGATATCCTGCGGACTGGCGCTGACGCTGAGATTATTGCGCCGCGCAAAGCGAATCAGATTACGGTAGCTTTGCATCATGGCGTCGAGCAGTTCGTTATGCGCTTCCCGCACCCGGCTGATTTTCCAGTTGGCGCGATCATCAAGCATGCTTAACCGCGCCTCGTCCCAACCCCATTCCTTGACCAGCTGGCTGAGAATTTCCCGCCGCCAAACCACACTGGCCGGGTTAAGCGACAGTTTTTCGCAAACCTTGAGATAGAAACATCGCCGCACCAGATCCAGGCGGGTCATATCGTTAATCTGGGTCAGGTAATAAGTGACCCGCTCCAGCATCATGCAATAGGGATCGAGGCCGAAGGATACGATTTCGCCGTCGTGCAAGTGCTGTTTGATGGTCATCGCCAGCAATTGGGTATGGGGGTATTCCCAGGAATAGGCTTCCAGCAGCAGGGTCTTGAGCACCGCTTTATAAGGCGAATCGATACTTTTATAAAGCTGCCAAAGACTGGCGCCGAAATATTCTTCGGCGGAAAGCGTGCCCAAACCGCCCAGATCCAACCATTCATTAGGCGTTAAAGCGCCGCGGGCATACAACGACATCACATATTCGTCGTAATGATCTTCCTCGTCGCCAGGCACCATATTCCAGAGAATGCGTTTACCGGCCATACGCACCGCGGTACGGTAGAATTCATCCAGCAATAGGATATGCTGGGTGGAACCGCAATCTTCATCGCCAAGATTGCCGCTTTCATTATGGCGGAACCGGTTTTCGTCAATCAGGAAGAAATTGACTTCCACGCCCTGCGTCGCCGCCCATTTTTCCAGCAGCGAACACTTGCGTTGCAGTTGAGCGCGCTCTGTATTATCGAGCCAGGACTGATGACAGACCCAGATATCCAGATCGGAATTGCCGTTTTGGCCGATGGAAGAGGTACTGCCCATGGAATAAACGCCGGTGATCGGTCGTTCGCCTTTGACCGGCGTCACCAACGGAATGGCGGATTGTTTGGTCGCGCCGGCCAACCAGGCGATTTGGCTATCATCGGGCGTGAATAGGCACACACCGCAGGGTACGCTACCTTCGAGGTAACCCGGAAGCATGGGATGATGATAATGTAATAAGGTTGGCAGCAGACTGTAAACTTGCTGAAAGAACGGCCCCATGGCCGCCAAAGCCCTATCAACCCGCAGTTGGTTGATAGCGTCCAGTCTCTGTTTCAATGTCTCGATATAGAAGTACAAGACGTCTCGCCTGGTTATCCGGTGTCAAAAGCCTATTTCCAAACCCGGCCAGATGATTTTATAAATAGTCGACCGGTAATTGCTGGAAACGTGATCAATTTAACACCTTGCTGATTGACCGTAAAGAAAGTTAAGCTAATGGGTAATTATAACACTTTTCTTTACAGTCACCCTCGATTCCATGCTATCGGCGGGTCGCCAGACGCTTTCAATACCGGATCCCGATACCTTACAGTACCTTACTATCAATGATAGGATGGACGGTGAACGTTAAAAACGGTAACGAAAATTATGCAAGATAATCCGACGGTACGGATTGCCACCCGCCAAAGCCCGCTGGCGCTGTGGCAGGCGCATTTTGTGCAAAAAGAGCTAAAGCGTCACCATCCGAATCTGCGCGTTGAGTTAGTGCCGATGGTCACCCGCGGCGATATCCTGTTGAGTACGCCGCTGGCAAAAGTCGGCGGCAAGGGATTATTCATCAAAGAGCTTGAACGGGCATTGATGGAAAATCGCGCCGATATCGCCGTACACTCCATGAAAGATGTCACGGTGGGTTTTCCCGACGGCTTGGGGCTGGTGACCATCTGCCAGCGCGAGGACCCGCGCGATGCATTTGTTTCCGCCAAATATGGCAGTCTGGACGAATTACCGGCCGGCAGCGTGCTTGGCACGTCCAGTCTGCGCCGGCAATGCCAGGTGCGGGAACGCAGGCCTGACCTGATCATTCGCGATTTGCGCGGCAACGTGGGCACCCGGCTGGCCAAACTTGATCAGGGCGACTACGACGCGGTGATCCTGGCGGTCGCCGGTCTCAAGCGTCTGGGGCTGGAAACACGAATCCGCCGGCCCCTGGATCCCTCTGAATGCTTGCCCGCCGTCGGTCAGGGCGCCGTGGGCATCGAATGCCGGCTGGACGACCTGCGCACCCGTGAACTGCTGGCTCCGCTGCATCACCGGGAAACCGCCCTGCGCGTCGGCGCCGAACGCGCCATGAACGCGCGTCTTGAAGGCGGATGCCAGGTACCGATCGGCTGTTATGCCGAAATCAGGGATGACCGGCTTTGGTTGCGTGGGTTGGTAGGCCGGCCCGATGGTCTACGGGTTCTGCGCGCCGAGTTGAGCGGTCCGCTTGATCAGGCTAAGGAACTGGGCGATGCGTTGGCTGAACAATTATTACGCGACGGCGCCCGGGAGATACTTGATTTCGTTTATCAAGGAAACCCACGGCAATGACCATTCTGGTAACCCGCCCGTCGCCGACCGGTGAACAATTGGTGAGTCGCTTGCGCGCGCGCGGGCAACCTGCCTGGCATCTGCCTTTAATTGAGTTTTCACCCGGCCGAGAACTGGCCTCGCTGCCTGCGCGGCTGGCGGCGTTATCGGCGGAAGACCTGCTATTCGCGATTTCCCAACACGCCATCAATTACGCCCATGCTTGTTTAACCAGGCAAGGGCTATCGTGGCCGGCGCAGTTGCAATACTATGCGGTCGGCCGCGGCAGCGGTTTGCTTTTGCATACGCTTAGCGGTTTGCCGGTGGAATTTCCTCATGACGGCGAAAGCAGCGAACATTTGCTCGGCTTGTCTTCATTGCAACGGATCGCCGGACGGCGCGCACTCATTTTACGAGGCAACGGCGGCCGGGAAACATTGGAACAAACACTGCGGCAACGCGGTGTACAAGTCGGCTATTGCGAATGCTACTGCCGTAGCCCGATTCCCTACGACGGGGAGGAACAAAGTCGGCGATGTCTGCAACTGGGCATAAATACTTTGATCATAACCAGCGGCGAAATGTTACAACAAATCTATACTTTAATACCGGATTACTATCGCGCTTCCTGGTTACTTCAATGCCGGTTGATAGTGGTAAGTGAGCGATTAGGGGCTTTAGCCCGTCAATTGGGCTGGCAGGATATTGTTGTGGCAGACGCGGCGGATAATGATGCGCTAATGCGCGTACTGCTTTAAATTTAATCATGGGATAGGCCAACATGACGGAACACACGACTCCAACAACGCCGCAGGACAACCTTAACGGGACGGCGGATATTCCCGACGCACCCGCCGCCCATCCCGGAGAAGAGGCAGCACAATCCAGCGCGTCGGCGAACGCAAAAGGTTCGGCGCCTCGTCACGGCCGCAAATTGACGCCGGGCGTATTGTTGGCCATCTTCGCCATCATTCTCGCCTTGCTGCTGGCCGTCGCGCTCTATCTCTACGAAAGCAGCCAAAATCAGGTCCAAACCGACGCCAATCAGCAATTACAAGACCGGCTTACCGCGTTGCAACAGGCGCAGGGTCAGCAGCAGCAGCAATATCAGTCCCAATTGCAGCAGCAAGGACAGGCGCTAACTGCCGCGCAGCAACAGCTTACGGCCCAGACCAGGCAAATCAGCGAATTGCAGCAAAAAGTCGCCACGATTTCCGGCGCCGATGCCAATACCTGGCTGTTGGCGCAAGCGGATTTCCTGATCAAGCTGGCCGGGCGCAAACTCTGGAGCGATCAGGATGCCGTCACCGCCGCCGCTTTATTGAAAAGCGCGGACAGCAGTCTGGCGGATATGAACGACCCCAGCCTGATGCCGGCGCGGCGCGCGATAACTGAAGATATCGCCAATCTGGCCTCGGTCAATCAAATTGATTTTGACGGCATTATTCTTAAAGTTAATCAATTATCGAATCAGGTGGATAATCTGCGCCTGGCGGATAACGACCGTGACGCATCGCCGATGGACAGCGACGGCGGCGGCAAGCTGTCCGGCTCTTTACACGAGTGGCGGCAGAATCTCAGCAAAAGCTGGCGTAATTTCATGAATGATTTCATTACCATTCGCCGCCGCGATACCAGCGCTGAGCCTTTACTGGCGCCCAATCAGGACATTTATCTGCGTGAAAATATCCGTTCGCGGCTGTTGATTGCCGCGCAAGCGGTGCCGCGTCATCAGAATGAGGTTTTCCAGCAATCGCTGGATACCGTATCCACCTGGGTCCGCGCTTATTTCGATACCCACGACGCCAGTACCCGCGCTTTCCTTAATGAAGTCGATGCGCTAAGTCAGCAAAGCGTCTCCCTGAACCTGCCGGATCAATTAACCAGCCAGCCGATAATGGACAAGCTCATGCAGACCCGCGTACGTAATTTGCTGGCCCAACCGCCGCTTAACGATGCCGGTCAGGGAGAATAGTCAATGCTACGGGTAATGATACTCTTCATCCTGTTGATCGCGGGCGTGGCGATCGGCCCCCTTATCGCCGGACATCAGGGTTATGTCCTGATTCAGACCGATAACTACAATGTGGAAACCAGTGTCACCGGACTGGTGGTTATCCTGCTGGTCTCGCTAATTGTCTTGTTCATTGTGGAAAGTCTGTTGCGCAGGATTTTTCGTACCGGGGCGCGCACCCATCGCTGGTTCAGCGGCCGTAAATCGCTCAGCGCCCGCACGCAAACCAAAGCGGCGTTATTGAAACTGGCCGAAGGCGATTATAAGCAAGTTGAAAAGTTGCTGACCCGTAATGCCGATCATGCCGATCAACCGGTGGTCAATTATTTGCTGGCCGCCGAGGCGGCGCAACAACGGGGCGATACTCTCCACGCCAACCAGCACCTGGAAAGCGCGATGGAAGCCGCCGGCGCCGATCAATTGCCGGTGGATATCACCCGGGTTCGGCTGCAATTGGCGCGCAATGAAAATCATGCCGCCCGCCATGGCATCGATCATTTATTGGATATCGCGCCGCGACATCCCGAAGTCCTGCGGTTGGCCGAGCAGTCGTTTATCCGCACCCGCGGCTGGCAAGCCTTGCTGGATATCCTACCGGCAATGCGCAAAGTCCAGGTTTATCCAGAGGCGAAATTAACCGCGCTCTCACAGCAAGGCTATCAAGGCTTGATGGATCAAATAATGGAAAACGAGGGCAGCGAAGGGCTGAACCGCTGGTGGCGCGCCCTGGATCGTAAAACTCGCGGCGACCGGCAGCTTCAGGTGGCGCTGGCGACCCATCTAATCGAATGCAACGACCATGACACCGCGCAAACCATTATCGTCAATGGTCTGAAGAATCAAATTAATGAAAACCTGTTGTTACTGATTCCCCGTTTAAAAACCGGCGATCCCGAGCAATTGGAAAAAGTCTTGCGTTTGCAAATCAAACAGCAAGGGGAGACCCCCTTGCTCAATAGCACCATGGGACAATTGCTGATGAAGCGCGGTGAATGGCAAGCCGCCGCCGATGCTTTTCGCGCCGCGCTAAAACAACGTCGTGACGCTCACGACTACGCCTGGCTGGCGGATGCGCTGGATCGATTGCATTTACCGGAAGAGTCGGCGCAAATACGCCGCGATGGATTGCTGATGACGTTAAAAGCCCCGCAGCAATAGCCAACACAGCTGCGGCGGGAAAGATGACGGCCCTTTTTACCCTATAGCTTTCCTGTTGCGGCAAGGAGGCAAGCGAGAGAATCCCGATGAGCTTACTCCAGTAAGTGATTCGGGTGAACGAGCGCGGCCAACACAGCTGCGGCGGGAAAGATGACGGCCCTTTTTACCCTATAGCTTTCTTGTTGCGGCAAGGCGGCAAGCGAGAGAATCCCGATGAGCTTACTCCAGTAAGTGATTCGGGTGAACGAGCGCGGCCAACACAGCTGCGGCGGGAAAGATGACGGGTAAAAGAACACTTGCCAAGAATGGCAAGTGTATAAAGTCAGATCAAAAACAACAGGGGCGGTGCCTCACTCAACGTTTTGTCCGATAAGGCTGATGAAGATCTCATCAAGAAGTTGGACAATAGGCACCCAAGGATTGGCTCTGCATCATTCCCGGATTTATGAGGCGTAAACGCGAACATAAGGAGTGGAATGAGCATCTACATCGCAGGTACTGCACATCCCGTGCCAAGAAGCGATTTTCGTGCAAACAAGAACTTTCACGAGCAGTCGTCGGCGCATGCATTTAAATAAATTGATTTATATCAGTCCGTTACTAATGAACCGCTAATCAATTCCCCGCTGCATATCCCTCATTTTTTCATAGCTACCGCGTCGCCATTTGGGTTAAGTGTCCCTGAATGACGACGCTAATTCGGCAATAAAAAAAATTAAAGAGTTTTCAGTTGGTTGCACGTCGCCATCGAGAGACAACACCGTGAATTATCAAGGTTTGCACTCTTCCCGGCCTGTTCCGTCATGCCGGGAAACCGTCACTATCAATCGGCGGCGATGACCTTTTGCCGTTGCTCGCCCAGGCCGTCAACGCCCAAACGCATAGTCTGGCCCGCCCGCAGGAAAATGGGTTGCGGCTTATGCCCTAAACCCACCCCAGGCGGCGTGCCGGTGGCGATAATGTCGCCGGATTGCAAGCTCATGAACCGGCTCAGGTAACTGATGATATATCGCACCCCGAAAATCATGGTCTTGGTATTGCCGTTCTGATGCCGTTGCCCGTCGACTTCCAGCCAGAGATTCAGCGATTGGGGGTCGGCAATTTCATCGGCGGTCACCAGCCAGGGACCGATGGGCCCGAAGGTATCGCAGCCCTTGCCTTTATCCCAAGTGCCGCCCCGCTCGATTTGCCATTCACGTTCGGAAATATCATTAACGACGCAATAACCCGCGACATGATTCAACGCATCTTGTTCGCTGATATAACGTCCCCCCTGGCCGATGACCACGCCCAGCTCAACCTCCCAATCGGTTTTCAGCGATTCGCGAGGAATGTGCACGTCATCGTTCGGTCCGATAATCGCACTGGTCCATTTATTGAAGACAATCGGCTCAGCAGGCAGCTCCAGGTTGGTTTCCGCCGCATGATCAGCATAATTAAGCCCGATACAAACAAACTTCCCCACGCTACCGACGCAAGGTCCCAACCGGGGCTCACCGGCCACCAGCGGCAGCCGGGCGATATCCAGTTGGCTGATTTGTTTGAGCGAGGCCGGCAGTAGCGCTTCGCCGCCGATATCGTCAACAATCTTATCGAGACTATGAATACGGCCCTGATTATCCAAAATGCCGGGACGTTCTTCGCCGGGTACGCCATAACGCAATAACTTCATGTATTGCCCCCTGATTACCGTCAATGAGATGTATCAGAAGTTTAAGCCTGGAACCTTCGGCGTCACCACCTTTTTTCGTCGGCGGCAGCTGGCGGCGATACCATTCCGGCCGAGGAATAGCGTGAACCGCCGCAACACAGCGGCATATCCTTGTTTATGTGATTAACGCATGTTAACAAAAAATATTATTTTGTAGTGAAATTCAATAAAAATAATATACGATAACTGAGAAGAAGATAATTATTCATCTGAATGAATTTATAAAGTCATCAAATTTCATGACATAACATCGTCACCACATTAAACCGCAACAAAACGTATGCTTATTTCCCCTCGGCCAGTCTTGCTTTATCGCCTGATTCGATTATGTTAGTTCCCGCACATAATAGCAGTTCACTTTGTCATAGATATGATGAATTGCACACATAAAATCCAATAATAAAAAAACAATAATAAATATTAAAATCTCGACCTCAGCATCGTCAATTGGGCGACAAGGTATTCTGCCAACCATTATCAATGGATACATAATTAGATTCTTTGGGAATGATATGAGAAAGAAGCTATTACTTGTTGATGACCACGAACTTATTATTAACGGCATTAGATCATTACTGAGTCCCTATGGTAACTATCACATCGTCGGCCACACCGATAACGGCTTAAGCGTCGCTCATCTCTGCCGTGAAACCATGCCGGATATGGTCATCCTTGATTTGGGATTGCCAGGCATGGAAGGCCAGGATGTCATTACTCAACTCCAGCGCCGCTGGCCCGCGATTCGTATAGTGGTGCATACCTCGCGCCAGGCGGAGCATCTTGCCGCCAGAGTGCTGCGTCTGGGCGCGGCGGGCTTTGTCTCAAAGTTAAGCCCGGCGCAACGGTTGTTGGAGGCCATCGAAACCGTCGCCGCGGGTAAACGCTATATCGATCCCGGATTGGATCATAACCGGGTTTGCCAATTAATCGAGGAAACCGGCGATTACGCATTATCCCTGACATTAAGGGAACGTCAAGTGCTCAAGCAAATCGCGGAGGGAGCCGGCAATCAGGCGATCGCCGTCACGTTGTCCATCAGTCCGAAAACAGTGGAAACGCATCGTCTTAATATTATGCGCAAACTGGATGTCCATAAAGCCATTGATCTGGTTCGCTGGTCGCATCGGTTGGGTTTGGTTGAATAAGTTTGGGAATTAATATGTCAGATGGAATCATTGATAGAATAATAATTAACAATGAACAGAATCCGGATTTACGATTCAAACAACTGACCGGTGAAGAGAAGCTTTCTTCGCTTTATCTCTTTGCCATCGACTTTCTCAGCCTGCGTCATGACATGGACATGAATGCGCTATTGGGCAAAAACATGTCCATTGCGCTATTGCTTGGCACAGGAGAACGCCGTTATCTGCATGGCCATATTTCCCGCATTGAGTTTATCGGTCATTATTTACATAAAGAGAAATACAAGATTTATCGTTTCTTGCTCAGGCCCGCATTGTGGTATTTGACGATGAATCGGGACTATCGCATTTGGCAAGGCAACACGCTGCCGGAAATTATAACATCCGTGCTGGCGGAACATGCCATCACCATCGAGAACCGGCTGTCTACCCGTTATTATCCGTATGAGAACTGCGTCCAATACCAGGAAAGCGCTTTTGCTTTCATCAGCCGATTGATGGAGCACGAAGGCATCTATTATTATTTTAAACATCAGGAGAATGGCCATACCCTGGTGTTGTGCGATGCGCTACAAGCTCACCAGCCATTTCCCGGTTACGACCAGATTGACTATCAGCAGGCGGGATTTGGTCTGAATAATCCCAAAGAGGGCATTCAGGGCTGGTCGGTGGCGCATGAAATCACCGCCGACCTTTGTACCCTCGACGACTACGATTTCCGCAAGCCCCGCGCCCATCTGTTGGAAGCTTGCAGGAACCAGACATCGCATGCGCCGAATAAAGCGGACTTGTTCGATTGGCCGGGCCGTTATCATGATAATCAGCATGGGCAATTTCTGGCCACAATCCGCCAGCAAACGCTGGAAGCCGGGCAACAAAGTATTTCTGGGCTGACCACCGCGCGCGGCATGGCGCCCGGTTTTATCTTTACCCTCCGTCACGGCCCTTGTCCGGCGGACACGCCAACCTATCTGATTACCGGCATGGAATATCATATTCGCGATTTTCGTTATCACGACGAGCCCCTCACGCCCTCTGCCGCGACGGAAAATGGCCGCTCGGAATTTACCGCCTCTTTTGCGGTGATACCCGCCAATGTAACCTGGCGGCCAGAACGCGTCACGCCCTGGCCAAAAACACACGGTCCGCAAACCGCCGAAGTCACCGGCCCGAAAGGGAAAAGCATCTGGACCGATAAATATGGCCGGGTCAAACTCAGATTCCATTGGGACCGGCACGGTTCGGCGGACGAAAGCAGCTCTTGCTGGGTCAGGGTTTCCAGCGGTTGGGCCGGGTGGAAATATGGCAGCGTGCAAGTCCCCAGGGTGGGCGAGGAAGTCATTGTGGATTTCATTAATGGCGACCCGGATCGGCCGATAATCATAGGGCGCGTTTATAACGAAGACGCGCAACCCCCGTGGGAATTACCGGCCAATGCCACCCGGATGGGTTTTATGAGCCGCAGCAAAGACGGCGGCGCCAATAACGCCAGCTATCTGTTTCTGGAGGATGCGCCGGGACGGGAGACTTTCGCCATGCATGCCGAGCGCGACATGACTATCTCGGTGGAAGGCGACCATGCCAGTTCAGTGGCCGGCAATCTGACCGGGCACATCGACGGACAGACGTCATATACCCACGCCGGCCCCTGCGCTACGCTTAAAATGGGTCCTGACAGCCAGATTTTTCAGTTGGGCAAAACCTGCGTTATCTCCGCAGGCGGGCGGGCCGACGTCATCAACGGCGGCGATTACCGCCAGGTGATGGGCAGTACCGAGCGGATGGTCAGCAAAACCATCCGCTATCATGCCGGTGAATCCATTAGCCATCACGCGCTTGATTCGCTGATGTTTGATGCCGGCAATAAAATCATTTACGGCCAATGCCTTTTGCCCGACGGCGAAAACCACGAGGCCCGTTGCGAAAACAGCGCGCTGCAAGCTTACCGCGCCCGTCAGCAGCCCGACGCGGCGCAACGCCATCCGCAGGCGGGGCCGCAACATAATAAACAGCAGCCTACCCATATCCTTTATACCAAAGGTAAAAATACCGATATCGACGGCAGTGATAAGCTGACCATCAGCCAGGATCAAACCATTGAGGTCAAGGGCGCCGTTAAGCGCAATATCCATGGCGATTGCGATGAACATATCGGTGAAAGCCTCACCGTGCATGCCGACGGTGGAATACAGCTTCACAGCGACGGAAAGATGTCCATTGAAGCCAAATCGCTGGCGTTGAAAGTTCAGGGCGATATCGAGACACATTCGCTCAACAGCCTGAATATCGCCGCCATGTCGCAAAATATCGACATGATCAATTTCACAATGTCCCAGTCCGCTATGCATAACCATAACCTGATGATGTCCACCAGAATGATGAGTGTCGTCAATACCCAAATGCAGATGGAAAATGTCGGTATCAACATCGCTCAGGGGCAATTGAATATTCGCACTGCCTTATTAACCCTGAATACCAGCGCCCTCACGCTGTTTATCTGACCGCGCCTTGGCTTAACCAGCGGAATGCCGGGTTGCAGCCCGGCGGCAAGCGAATAACAGAAGGTTGGTTGCAATGAAAGTGATTAAACCCCTGCGTCTGGGCGTACTACATCGGCCTTGGCGTTGGCGGCGGGAAAATCATTTAGGCATCGCCATAGTGGCGCTGGCCGATATGGGCGCCAATCCCCGCATCCGCCCCGAGCCGGAATTGTGGCGCATGGCGGGCCAGGAGCTCACCGGCAGCGCAGCCATGCTGGATATGGCGCTGCCCAAACCCTGCGCCGAATTCCTGGCCAGTGGTTATGCCTATACCCATCACCAGACGCAAAAAAATGCCTGTATGGTCAAAATTCAGGTGGCGGATAAAGAGAAAACATTACTGGCGTTTGGCGAACGCTTCTGGTTTAACGGCCACCCGTCGCCGGCCTTGCCGTTTGATCGCTTACGGCTGGACTGGGTCAATGCCTATGGCGGCGAGCATGAGCCTGAAAATCCCGCGGGCAAAGGCGCCGGACCGATAATGCGAGAAGGTCGGCTTTATCATCCGTTGCCGCAGATTGAACGCCCGGACCAGCCCCTTGGCCCACGGCGACGGCATACCGCCCCCGACTGCTTCGGGCCGCTGGAGATGACCTGCCCGCGGCAATTCAACCGCATTGGCAAACTTTATGATCGGCAATGGCGGGAAGAGGATTTCCCCGGTTTCGCCCGCGACATCGACTGGCATCTGTTCAATCGGGCCGAACCGGATCAATGGTGGCCGCAACGTCCCGCCTTACCGCCGGGCGCGCCATGGCGTATCTGGAATATGCATCCCAAACAGGCGCTGTTGCAGGGGACCCTGCCCCTGTGGCGGGCCAGATGTTTCATTAATCGCGCCCAAACACCCGACGAACAGCTGGACGAAGTGGCGATGCGCCAGACCACGGTGTGGTTTTTCCCTCATCTGGAACAAATGGTGCTGATATGGCATGGCAGTTGTGCGATTACCGAGGACGATGCCGCCGATGTACGGCAAATGACAGCGGCTATGGAGCTGCAACAGTCGAGCCGTCCGCTGCAGCATTACCGTCAGGTGATTTATCAGCGTAGCCAAAAAACCACCGGCGCGGCTTATGCCCTGCGGGATAGCGATCTTATGGCGGAAAGCCTGATCGCTCCCTGGCTTGACACTGAATCTCAGACCGAACCAAGCCCCTGGACGAAGAATCTGTCGCGCCGCGAACAGCGGATGCGTAAAACCAATAATGTCGGGCCGAGCGCGGAGCGGGAAAGCAAACCATCATCGGCTCTCACGTCGCCCAAGCCGGAAAGCGAACTCTCATCGGCCATTGCATCGCCCAAACCGGATCAATTGCCGGAATTCATGGCCGAGGTTGCCCGCCAAGCCGGGCAATGGCAACACCAGGCGCAACAAAAGGCTGAGTTAATGCAAACAATGGCGGCAACCGCTACGCCGCTGACCGGACCTGAGCAATATCACCGCATGCTGGCGTTAACCGACAGGCTACAGTCGTCTCTCGCCCCCAGCGGGTTGACGGCGGTACCAATGAACGACGACAGCGAGACACGCCATAGTTTGCATGAAATGTATCGTTTGTCCGCCGACACGCGTCCGGCAATTGCGCCGCTAGTCGCCGGGCAGTCACAAATCCTCCGGCGGCTCATCCGTGACGGTATGAACGCCACCCGCGATTTCAGCGATATGGATTTCAGCGGGGCGGACCTGAGCGGTTTGGATTTACGCGGCGCGAATTTTCAGCGCGCGTTGCTTGAAAGCGCAACGCTGGATCATTGTCTGTTGGATGACGCTAATCTCAGCCAAGCCATGCTGGCCCACGCCTCCATACGCCAGGCATCTTTGAAAAATGTCCGGCTGGACCAGGCCAGTCTGATTGGCGCCCAATGTCATAACAGCCAGTTCACCGCCGCCCGGTTGACGGAAACAGCCTTACAACAAGCGACCTTCAATGATTGCAGCTTTGAACGCGCTGTCTTCGACAAGGTGATGTTTTATCGCATGCAACTGAGTGGATGCCGTTTTTACCAAGCCGTCGTTAACGATTGCCTGTTTTTGCAATTATCCCTCGCCCGGCTGGATGTCAGCCACAGCCGATGGGTTAACTCCACCTTCCTGGACGGTCATCTTGACCAGACCGATTTCACCCATGCACGGTTGGCGAACTGTTCGTTTGTTGATATGACGCTGACGGCGTTGTGTTTGCATAGCAGCCAACTGGAAGACTGTGTATTCGCCGGCTCGACCAAGGCGTTGCAAGCGGATTTCCGGCTGGCGCGGCTGAAAAATTGCAATTTCCGGCAGGTTCCGCTCACAGGCGCTCAGTTCAACGGGGCGCAAGCCGGCGCTTGTGATTTCAGCGAAGCTGATCTCACCGGGGCAAACCTGACGGCAATGGATGCCCGCGGCTGTTTGTTTATCCGTACCCATTTAGCCGATGCCCGGCTCGAACAGGCCAATCTGATGGGCGCGCTGTTGCAAAAAAGCCATCTGGCAGGCGCCGACCTGCGAGCCGCCAATCTGTTTCGCGCCGACCTTTCGCTCGCCGTCGTCGATAAGCGAACCCGCTTGCAACAGGCTTACATCAAGCAATGCAATACCGCGCCGCGCCGGGAAAAACAACCATGACAGCGACGCTTTCCGCCCTGCGGCTGCAACGAAAAATCCGCCAGGGCGACATCATAGAATCCGTTGTCCTCAATCAAGACTCGCTGAACGGCGTGACATTGGCCGGCGCGATTTTCATCAATGTCATTTTTGACCGCTGCGATTTCAGCCAACGGCGCTTGGACGATTGCCTGTTTGAACGTTGCCGCCTGGATGCGGCTGTTTTCCGCCAAAGCGAGCTGATCCGGTGCCGTTTTCTTTATTGCGCGTTGCCCCGGGCCGATTTCACCGGTTGCGAAATACAACACAGTCTGTTCAACCACTGCGCGCTGGCGGGCGCCCGCCTACACGGCACCGCCATAACCGACAGTCAAATGATGCAATGCGTGCTCGACCAGACACAATGGCATCAAGCGGTCATGCATAAGCTGACATTGCTTGAAACGCCATTAAACCAAGCGGTTCTGCAGTCTTGCCGCGTCACGGGCTCGACGTTGTATGAACTTGATCTGCGCGCCGCCCGCATGAGGGACAACCATATTGAATGCAGCGTGTTTTTCAACTGCGACCATCGGCATAACAACTACCGCAATCAGGCTTTTGTTCGCTGTCAATTCAATGACAACCAACTTGATGATGTGGATTTTTCCCAAACAACATTAACGCAAAGCAGCTTTAGCGGCGCGTCGATGCAACGCGCCCGCCTGACAGGCGCGCAGGGCGATAACACACTGTTTAATGACAGCGATTTGCGGCAAATCCAAGGCCAACATAGCCAATTCAGTCAGGCGCAATTCATTCGCGCCGATCTGCGCCAAGCGGATTTCTCCGGCAGCCGGCTCATACAAAGCCTGTTTCATTATGGCCGCCTTAACCACAGTAATTTCAGCGCCTGCAATCTGACATATGCGGATTTCAGTTGGGCTGATCTCAGCGCCGGCGACCTGCGCCAGGCAAGTTTTATGCGCACCTTATTGCATCGGGCGAACCAGACCGACGCCCGGTTCTCTCACCGGCGGGGCATACTGGACCAGGATGACGAGCTGTATGCGGCCGAGCGCTGGAGCGAACGACCGCCACCAATCTGATAAAACACCTTTGCTACTTGAACGGAGACCTATGGTTAATCGGCAACGCAGTTATTCTCTGGCAGTGACGCCCCCGACCCAGGCGGTGGGACGCGTCGTCAATCTTCTGCCTGCGGGCGTCTATATCGTCGAACATGAGCAACGCGGCTGGCAATGCCGACTGGCGGCCAGCTGTCTATTGGCGCCCCAAATCGGCGATGAAGTCATGATTGCCGGTCATGAGCACCATTTGTGGCTATTGGCGGTGCTCACCCGCGCCGACCCGCAACTGCCCTTTTCACTGAGTGTCGCGGGCGCGTTGGACATCGCCGCGCAAGGTGATTTGACCTTTGCCTGTCCAGGCCGGCTGGCGCTCCAAAGCCAAACGCTGAATATCGGCGCCGAGCAAGGCGAATGCCATATTGATGATCTGCACTATCACGGCAAATCCCTTTCAGCCGGGGTCGCCAGCTGTTCCATCGTCGGCAAGAGCATGGAAACGGTATGGCATACGGTGGTCGCCATCAGCCATCGTCTGCTGCGCAAAGTGACGCAAACGGAACATGTCCGGGTCGGGCAATGGGACTGCGAGGCGCGAGATTACGCACGCATCCATGGTAAACAGCTGATCGTCACATCCGAGGCGATAACCAAGCTCGACTCGGAACAAATCCATGTCGGCTAACCCAGTAACGCCAACCGGGGAATCGTGATGCGAAAAGCAGGACGCGGCTCGGCGGGCCAGGGTGAAAATCCCTCGGCCCATGGTTTGCAACGGCAGCGATTACCGCTGTTGCTGGAAAGACTGACGGACAATGCGCCCAGGCTGACCATCGATAATGACGATCAGGGCGAGTTTACGGCGCAAACGCTGCAAAAATCGGTATTGCTGAATCTGCAGGAACTACTGAATTGCACCCGCCCGGCGTGGCGGGATGAATTCACCGCCGACAGCCCCGTTAGCCGAAGCACGTTGAACTTCGGCATGCCGGCGTTGGCCGGCAAAGTGATGACGGAAACCAGCTGGCTGGATATCGCCCGGTCGATCAAAACGGCCATAACGTGTTTTGAACCGCGTATTTTAGCTGCCGGCCTGACAGTGAGTACTTATCCACAGCAGGAGGCCAATCAGCCCAATGTGCTGTCATTTGTGATCCAGGGATACCTGTGCTGGTCGCCCGCGCCGCTTGATTTCGTTTTTTACAGCCATGTGGATTTGGAAACCGGCCGGTGCAAACTGACCGAACAAGGATAAGCTATGGATTGCCGACTACTGGAGTATTACCACCGCGAATTGGTTTGGTTGCGAGAAATGGGTGCGGAATTCGCGCAACATTACCCCAAGGTGGCGGGCCGTCTGGGCATGAACGGCCATGAGGCGACCGATCCTTACATCGAACGATTACTGGAAGGTTTTGCTTTTCTGACCTCGCGCATTCAAATGAAAATGGATGGGGAATTCCCGCAATTTTCCCGGCAATTACTGGAAATGCTTTATCCCAATTTTCTTGCCGGCATTCCATCCATGGCCATCGTCGAACTGCAACCGGACGCCGACAAAGGCGATATCAGCCAGGGATACACAGTGCCGCGCGGAACCGTTATGGACTGCCGTAAGCTCAAGCGCCAAGGCATCACTTGCCGCTTGCGCACCGCTCATGAAGTCAACCTGCAGCCGCTGCGCATTCAGGATGTATCGCTGGGCGGAGTGCCGGCCGATCTCCCCAGCTCCGCCATGGGCGGCGGCGAGGCGCTCAGTGCGCTGCGTATCAAATTATCTTGCTTCGATAATGTCACCTTGGAACAAATGAATTGTCCTCAACTGACATTTTATCTCAGCGACGGCGATGTGCAGGCGCAGCAATTGCTTGAGCTGATTATGCAACATACCCGGACGGTGCTATGCCAGACCGGCGGCGCCACGCCACGCCGCCTGTTGCTCGATGAACAGGCGTTATGCCACGAAGGTTTTCAACCCGACCAGGCATTGCTGCCGCAGGATGCGCGCAATCTGGATGGTTATCGCCTGTTGCAGGAGTATTTCCATTTTCCGTCCCGTTTTCGGTTTTTCAGCGTCCGCGGCTTACAACCGTTGCTGGCTCAAAGCGATAAGCAACAGCAATTGGAAATTATCCTGCTGCTGGACAAAGCCATGCCCGACCTCGAACGCCGGGTAAACGCCGATCATCTGGCCCTGCACTGCACCCCGGTCATTAACTTATTTCCGCGTACCGCCGAACGCATTGTGCTGAACGAACAACAGACCGATTATCATGTGGTGGTTGATCGGCTGCGGCCCATGGATTACGAGATTCATTCCGTCGTGCAATTGCAGGGCAGCGGCAATCGCGGCGACAACGGTTATCAGCGGATTTTCAAACCGGTTTATTCCCCGCAAAGCGAGGAAGACGCTGCTGGCGGCGCCTGGTTCACCCTAAGGCGAGAACATCCGCCCTGGCCCGCGGCCGGTCACGCGACCAAGGCTTATTCCGATTACCGTGCGGCGGAAGTTTTCGTTTCCCTGGCGGACGAGGTCCATCCCCCCTGGCATAACGCGGTGAAGTATCTCAGCGCGGACGTGCTTTGCTCCAATCGCGATCTGCCGCTGCAACTGCGTCAGACGGATCAGGAAGAACTCATGTTGCAAGATTCGCTGCCGGTGCGACAGGTCAAATTACGCCAGGGTCCAAGCACCCCCCATCCAGCGCCGGCGGAGGACAACACCGCCTGGCAACTGATTAATCTGCTGCAAATGAATTATTTTAGCCTGATGGATTGCGCCGGCGATGATAGCGGCGGCGCGCTGCGGCAATTGTTAAGCACCCATGCCATGCACGTCAACGACGCGATTGCGCAACAAATAGCCGGTATCCGCGCCTGCCGCCTGCTCCCCTGCCATCGGCTGTTGGCGCCGCCGGCCATGTATGCCCGGGGCGTCACTATCCAGTTAGAGGTGGATGAACAAGCTTTTTCCGGCGTCAGCCCCTGGTTGCTGGGCAGCGTATTGGCGCGGTTATTCAGCCGGCTGGCCAGCATCAACAGTTTCACTGAAACCACGCTGGTTTCGCTGCAACGGGGCAATGTGGGCCATTGGCCGGCGCAAACAGGGACGCGACCCCTATTATGATAATTCACGCACTACGACGCTTGGCTCTTGGCGCATACCCGCATCGGGCCGCCAAACGGCTAACCGACATCACCGGCACGGTATTGGACCAACAGTTCTGGACAGAACGAATCAGACGCCCCTGGTTATACGATCTCTTTCAGTTATTACGCCGCGTGGATGCGCAAGCCGGTCGACCTTATGCCCTGGGCCGCGCGCCATCACCGCGTGAAGAACCGGTGCGCCTGGGTCAGCGACCGTCCTTGATGTTCGCCAGCGCGGCCATTGCCGCCATTACCCCGATCCAAAACACGAACGGTCATCGCATCGATATCAATGGATTCGGCCTGTTTGGTCCCAATGGCCCCTTGCCCTTGCATATGACCGAATATGCTTACCAGCGCCAACAACAATACCAGGACGCCAGTCTGGCGGCTTTCGCCAACATTTTTCATCACAGGCTGATTTTGTTGTTTTACCGCGCCTGGGCCGACGCGCAGCATGGCGTCTCCTTCGACCGGCGGGATAACCGGCGGTTTGATCATTATGCCGCCTGCTTGCTGGGCCTTGGCCATATGGCGCCGCAACGCGATGCGCTCGGTTTACCGGCGCGTTATTTCATGGCGGGCCATCTTACGCGCCAGCCGCGCAATAGCGCCGGGTTAGCGGGTATGCTCCGTCGCTATTTCGCCGTTCCGGTCGGTATCGGAGAGAACCGGTTTCAATGGCTTGCGCTGCCCAGAGAGCAACAACTGCGCTTATCGCGTAGCAAACCGGCCCGCCTGGGGGAAACCTGTTGTTTAGGCCGCGCGATTCCAGACAGGCAATATAAAGTGCAAATTACCATCGGCCCGCTTACCCGGCGGGAATATGGTCGATGGTTGCCGCTCGTTCGCCAGCCTCATCTCAAACCGGCGCCCGGGGACAAACTCGTTCAACTGATGACCTGGTTAAGTCAGTATCTGGGTATGGAATACCAGTGGGACGTGCAATTGGTGCTGGGTGCGGAGCATTATCAAGGCTGTCGTTTAGGTGAAAAGCAGCCGCTAGGTCAACGCTGTTGGCTGGGCATGAACATCAGCCAAACAGATCGGGCCGGCTTTATCTACCGGCCCGATCCCACGGCCATGACTTGACGGCAACCCAAGGTGACAAACGCCAAACCGGGTGGTCGCCGGCCTGCATGGCAGAATTCAATTGCTGTTCTTAAACAGGGTGCTGATAGTCGTGGGCGACGCGCCATCGGTCGGCGACGTTTCCAGATCGCTCAGCGTCCGCTCATAGGCCGGCAGAAAAGTGGTATAAAAAATATCGGCGCTGCAACGATCCGCCTCGGCAAGCGTCAGGCGAAATCGGCGGGCGCAACGATCCCATAACTGTGCTTTGCGTTTACTGGCGGAAAACCAGCTTACCCCAGGGTTTGTCGCCGCCTGGTCGTCCGGATCGGGATCAAACAGCACCAGCAGGCTTCTAAAACAGGCATTGAAGGCAAGTTGCATGGCCTGCTTTTGCAGTTCGCAGTCGGACTGTTGCCCCCGGATATCCGACATCATTGTCAGCGCGGCTTCCATTTCAGTCGTGCTTAACGACTGCTGGTCGGCAAACCAGCACAGCGGATCGGTTGATAGTTTGCCGAGGTCCCGCGAACCGGCTGACAAAGCGCCCGGCGAAGCCAAAATATCCATCTCATCGTCCATCCGTTCGCTGATAGACAGTTGCAACAGGGCGCTTTCGTTGTCATTCGTTAACCGCTGATCCAGGCCACCAGCCTTCGCTTCGTGTGAGGTTATAAGCGATGCCTCGGTAGCGGCCATCGCCGACAAAATAGCATCGGCTTGTCCGGGCGCAGGCATGGCCAGTCGCAAGTCCGCACACAATTTGGAACACAGGTCGGCCTGCGCGGTAGGTTCCAGCTTTTCGGTAACGGCATTAACTTCTTGCCGCAAGAACGCCACCTCGCTGTTATCCGACTGACATGGGGCCCTCCCGGGCCCCTGCTGGTTTATTATTGGCAATTGCTTTTGACATTCCAGCTAAAACTGACTTCCGGCCCCGGATTACCCTGTTCGTCTTGTTCGTGATAACCCACTTCCACCAATGACGGCGAAAAGCAGTATCTCACGGCGATATCGCCGGCGGCGATGGCGGCGGAGTCGCCAACTTCCGCATGAGCATCACCGGTGAATTCAAACAATTCGACGCTGCTCAACGTGACGGTCGTCAGGATGATCTTCAGGTACTCTTCCTTCTTGCCGCCAGCTTTGCAGATGACGAGATTAACCGTGGCGAGCGGCTTGCCCTCCGCACCCATGGCCATCAATGTCGGCATGGCTTTATCCATACGGGCGATGACTTCCAGGTCCCGTACCGCCAATCTGCCGCTCCCGCCGCCGCCCCCTCTTCCCGCTTCGGTCGGCTGTCGTAACTGCCATTGAAAGGATTTGATATCAAGCCATCCCTCGTGCTGACTGTCCTTGCATTCGCCAGTCACCCCTTGCACCTGCAAATAAATACTGTTATTCATACCAAAAGCTCCTTAAAAAGCGGTGCGATTAACGATAATCACTGCTGGCCGGTTTGTTTAAGCGAGGGCAGTTTCGACACCAGACGCAAAGAAACGGTTAACCCTTCCAGTTGATAATGCGGACGCAGGAAAAATTTGGCCTGATAATAGCCGGGATTATCCGCCAGTTCGCACACCTCGATTTCGGCCGCGGCCAAGGGGCGGCGCGCCTTGGTTTTTTGCGAAGAATTAGCCGGGTCGCCATCGACGTAATTAATGATCCATTTATTGAGCCACCGCTCCATATCATCCCTGGTCTGGAAAGAACCGATTTTATCGCGCACGATGCACTTCAAATAGTGGGCGAAGCGGCAACAGGCGAACAAATAAGGCAATCGGGCGGCCAGATTGGCATTGGCGGTTGCGTCGGCATCGTCATATTCCATCGGTTTTTGTAATGACTGGGCGCCAATGAAGGCGGCGAAATCGGAGTTCTTGCGATAAACCAGCGGCATAAATCCGTTTTTCGCCAGTTCGGCTTCGCGACGATCGCTAATGGCGATTTCCGTCGGACATTTGATATCCACGCCGCCGTCATCGGTGGGAAAGGTATGACACAGCAGGTTATCCACCGCACCACCTGATTCCACGCCGCGAATGGAGGTACACCAGCCATATTCTTTAAACGATCGGTTAATATTGGCCGCCATGGCGTAAGCCGCGTTGCTCCAGACAAAATTGCCATGGGTCGGCCCGTCGGTCTGTTCTTCAAACAAGAAAGAAGCGACGGGGTGGGTATGGATGCCGTAAGGCAAACGCGCCAGTAAACGCGGCATCACCAGTCCTAAATAACGTGCATCCTCGGATTCGCGCAAAATACGCCAGGCGGCATATTCGGTATTAAGAAAAATTTTGGTCAGATCGCGCGGGTTGGACAATTCCTGCCAGGACTCCATCTGCATCACGCTAGGCGAAGCTCCGCTGATAAACGGACAATGGGCAGCGGCGGCGATTTTCGCCATTTCCCCCAATAATTCGGCATCCTGGGGGCTATGGTCAAAATAATAGTCACCGATCAAACACCCAAGCGGTTCGCCGCCAAACTGGCCGTATTCCTCTTCATAAACCCGTTTGAATATCGGGCTTTGATCCCAACTAGCGCCTTTATAACGTTTTAACGTTTGGCCGAGTTCCTGTTTGCCGATATTCAGTACGCGGATTTTCAGCATTTCGCTGGATTCGGTGTTATTCACCAGATAATGCAATCCGCGCCAGGTGCCTTCCAATTTCTGGACCTCGGGATGGTGCAGTATCAGATTAATTTGTCCCGATAATCTACCGTCAAGAGCGGATATCAACGCCTGAATGGCGCTAAAGGCGGTGTTGACCAAGGGCGAGTTATTTTCCAGCGCCTGTTGCGCCAAGATTGTGATTGCCGTTTCCACGGCGCTGCGCGCCTGTTCCGTCTTCGGCCGAAACTGCTCATACAGCGTGTCATTAAACTGCCGCAGGGCATCGGGTTGTGGACATTCCGTTCCCGCTTGATCGGCAATCAATTTCTGTAAGCCGCGGTCCGCCAATAACGTTGCGATTAATTCCTCCGCGCCATGTTTACCGTCCATATAAGCGAGCAAATTGGACAGTTGAATACGCGCCTGCAACAGGCGGCTAAGCGGTTCAACCTGGTTGGCTATCGCATCGGGCAGGAAATCGTCTATATGGTTGAAACTGAGCGTTATGGGTAACTCGCCTTCGCCGGCCAATGTATTGTTAACCCGAATATTCACCCCGGGGTTGAAGGATTTCATTCGGTCGTTAATATTATCCATATCAACGTCCAGAAATTTGCGTTCATCAATGCGAGGCAATGGCTGAACGGACTGGCCGACCAAATCAGCCATTACGCCCATAACAAAAGGCAGCTCGACCTTACGTTCACTACCATAAAGCTCAACGTCATATTCTATTTGTACGCGCGGAGCACGATTTCGGGCAATAAATTTCTGTCCGCTGGCGGCATTATTCATTAGGTATACTCCATAATAAAAGCAGATAAATAAGGCAAATTATGTTTTATATATTTATGACTATCGATATTTTCTCACTGCTTCGTATATCACTCCCATTTTTCTCGCCCAGAACTCTTTCATTAATTGTTATTTTTCACGCCGAATATCAGTTTTAATGGCGATATTGCCTCAGGCGCCAGTTCAGCAATAATGGCCATAAAATCTTGTTCCATTAATTGTTGTATCCTGGCAATCAAGAGCGGTGCCGGATGGCCGGGTTCGCAACGTTCGAAATACTGCCGCGCGTTTTCCAACGCGCGCCCGGCATCGGCTCTGGTCAGTATCAGCCCGTCGTGGCTTCCGGTCTTTGGCATGACGTCTTCCGGCCGCGGATCGGCCTGCGTCATTACATTGCCGGCGGTTAATGGCGAAATCGCGGCAGGCGAGGAAGCCGACGCCAGCGCCTGTAATAAACCCAAGGTCAAGGACATTTCCGGCAACGCGTTTTCTCCCAGATGACGGCGCAGTTGACCGACAATTCCGTCGATCGCATTGATAATCCTAGGAAGATAGCGCGCTTGTGGGCTGTCGCCCTGGCGGATATCGGCTAACAAACGGGCGGAGCCGCCGGAGTATTTTTCCGCGGCGCTCCCCCGGTCCTCCAGGCAGTGCATGGTTTCCAACAACGTAAGATTGCCGGCGCCGGTACGGATAAACGGGCTGTGACGCACTTGCGTCGCCAGGACGAAACTGTCGCCCAATTCGCGCAATACATTGATGCGCATGAAGGGGTCTTGTTCTCCCCCCGACCATAACGTCGGCAACAGGGGGTCCCAATATCGTTTCAGCGCCGCGTCAATCAGTGATAACCCGTCGGCATAACCGGCCAAGGCGCGCTGGTCAGTCCACGCCTGGGCCAGTAGCAGCATAATGCGCAAATCTTTACTTTTCGCCAGCAACCCCAGGGCGATATGTTCAACCTGTCGCCAATCCGGCTCCTGCGCCGCAATCAAGGTATCGCCGAACTGTTGTTCCGCTTTCCCGCTGGCCAGTTGCATCATGCGCAAAAAATCGGCGTCATATTCCAGATTGTCGCCGCAAGGGGCGTCGGGGCGAACCGGCGCCAATAATGTATCGATATCCACAGCGTCTCCTTTCACAAAATGGTGGCGGACTTGGTCAGGGTGAACGGGTTGCGCATACTGTCGGCGGTGATTTCAAGCGTGGCGCGATAACCCTCGATATTAAAATGGACGCGGCTGGCCTGGCTTTGGCTATCCCAGCGGGTGTTGGCGAGATCAAGCAGCCGATGCAAAGCCCAGGGGCCTGAAGTTTCGATTGTTTTGACCGTACTATCGGCCAGCGTCAAGGTCAGACGCGCGTTGCCCGTCCGTTTCACTCCTGGCCAATTGAAGTGGTAAGTCAATGATGAGCCATGATTATAATCGAAGGTCTGACCGTCTAAATTCAGTTCCAGGCTGAGTATGCGGTGATCCATGGTCAGCGGTCTGACAATGAATGAGAAGGAGGGCGTCCGGCTATCATGACGAAAGAGAGCATCCCGAATATAAGCGGCGTGTTGAAAGAAACGCAGCATATGTTTTTCTTCCGCGTCATCCAATGCGGGCACCCAGGGCAAGAAATGCCATTCGGCATCACTGGTATTAACCTTATCCGACAGATATTGATTGAAGAAGCGATCCGCCAAACCGGTATTCGGCGCAAATAAATGCGCCAAGTCATCCGGACTGATTTCTCTGGCGCTTTTGGCGGTCAGCGGGTAACGCCCGCTAATGGCGAACTGGTGGAATCCGCCGATTTGCGTCATGAATAATTGATGCAGCCGTTGCCAGGTCTGGCGATGAGATTCGTGATTGGCCCCCTCGGCCAGGGCTAGCACCAACTGGCGAAACGGGGATGGCAACCGCATGGCATCGGCCTGGAGACCCGCCAGCGGTCCACCTGACTGCGGCGAGAGCTCCCCGCTGTTTTGCAAAGTACTCAGATAAAGATAAAGACCGCCGAGCTGTTTTATGATGCCATCGAACACTATCCCTTCATTTCCCGCCGCCGAGGGACAGGCTAAAACCGTGATATCCCGAAAATGATTTCTCGCCAATTGCTCTGGCGCCGCGGTCGATTTATCCTCCTGCGTCGTCGCAAACAACTGGCCGAACGCCCGCAATGTCTGATGACCGAATTGCTCGCTGGCGTCCGCCAAGTGTTCATCGGCGGACGAGGCCGGCAATGAAACAATCCGGCTGACGTTGATCAGCAACTGTCGCAAGGGTGAATGTTCCCCGGACATTATCCGCATACTGTCAATCCGCTGAATCAGCGTGTAGGTTTGCTCAAGGCCGATATCATTGAGGAAAAGATCCCATTGCTGGATGAAATCATTTATATATAAATAACGGACCTGATTGATAATATCTTCGCGATCCGGCGACGGCGTTCGCTTCAACACCCAATGGTCTTGTCGCAACAGTTCGTCAACTTCCCCGCCCACCAACAAATCAATCCCTTGCCAATAGCCTTCGGGAGTGAATAAACCCGGGACAGGTTCAATAACCGGCATTCCGCTTTTTCGTACAAACGCCAAATCCACCTGCCCGCCCGCCAAATCGGCTAAGCTGACGCCGGCAAACTGATGATTGTGGATCAGCTTATTTTTCAGACGATGGTAGGCGCGCCGGGCCAACGTCTTTTCTTGAATGGCGTTTTGCGCCTCGGATTCCAGATGTTTATCCTTGGCATAAGGCGACCGCAATGGCGAGTCGTTTACAATCAGCCGGGTTACATGACGCAACAATTGCTCGCGCTGCGTATCATCGAGGTCGCTGGCGCCCGGCATCGCCGGCAACGCGGCAATGACCCAGGACCGTAAAAAATCGCCGTCGTAATGCTGCGGCTCATAAAGCATTTCATAAGCGGTCAAGGCCTGATAGGTAAACTCGATATCGCTGAAATCGGCCTGGTATAACACCTGTTGCATTTGCTGCGCCACCAGAGGCAACAATAACCGTTTCAGCGCATGTTGATAAACCCCATCGCGGTCATTAGCAAATTGACTGCCGCGATACAACCCCATCCGGTAGGCCAACGGCGGGCGATCGACATCAATCCCCTCGGCGCGCGCTAGTTGATGCAGATTATCGAGAAACGGTAAGAGTTTCGGCAAAAAAGGGGCGTGCGCGGCGCCCATACCCGCGCTTTGCCGGGTCAAAGCCGCTATCCGTTGATCAATCTCCGCAAGATAAAGCTTATTGTTGTAATAACTGAGGATACACCCGCCCGCCGTGGCGCAAATCGATAGCAGCAAACCGCTGCATACGGCAATGGAAAGCAAGCGGCGACGCCAGGAAGACCAGAAACTTAACCCAGCCAACCCGCCTTCGTTCAGGATGATTTCGCGAAATAATGCTTTGAGAAAATAACTTTGCGGCGGCGGCGTATGCGGCGCTTCTTCCACCGGATTTTCCTGGGCATAGCCATAATCGAAAACGTTGTCTCTGCGGGCCGGGCCGGCCGACTTGACGCACGTCTTCTGATTGGCGCTGGTAAAAAACAGCCCTCTCGGCATAAGGGTCTGCTCATCGTCGGACGCAGGGCAAACAGTCGACAGATAACGCAGCAACAGCGGACGTAAGGCGGCGAATGCCTGCGGAAACGCGAAAATTTTAGCCCGCAATCTCAGGTCGCGCTCGGCAACCAGCGTATCCGCCATGGCGCTGTTCAACCGATACAGCAATTGCTCATATCCCGCATCAAAATCGCGTTGCAGGTGGTATGGCTGCCGGCAGCTCGCGGCCCAAGGAAAAACCATGCCCCAATACTGCTCAAGCTCAGGGCCATCGAATTGGCTGAAAAACTGGCTGAAACCCGCCAATCGGTCGGTTTTGGTGATCATAAAATAGATCGGAAAATTAATTTTGAAGCAGCGGCGCAGTTCCAATAAGCGTTTACGCAGCGCCGTCGCCTGTTTGTATTGTTCATCCGGCGATTGATGCAACAGGTCTTGTGCGCTGATCGCCAGTACCACGCCATTCAACGGCTGGCGTGCGCGGTAGCGGGTCAATAACGTCAATAACAGCCGCCACAAGCGATTGCCTTCATGCAGATAGTTACCGGAGGGGCTTACCAACACGCCCTGGGGCGTCAAATACCATTCGCATTGATGTTCCGGCGCTGTGCGATCGCTTTGCGTGATGAGGTGATAAACATCCAGACCGGCGTACTTCAACGCGCGATCCTTGCCGCACCCCTCTGCGCCCAGCACCAAATACCAGGGCAATTGATAGCGATATCGTCGGCCGATGCGCTGATAGCACAACCTGAGCAAGCTGCCGCCGCTGAACTGCCGCTGCTTCAGCAACCTGATAGTGCGCTTGCAACTCTCGGCCAATAATTGCTCTTCGATATGCTCCGCCGGTTGCGGCTCATCAACCTGGCTTAATTGCCGGTATAATCGCTGCTGACGCCGCAAGCCCAACAGCCGGGGAAACGCACGGAATAACAGCCAGGCCGCGCACACCGCGCCAATGGCCGCTTGTCGCACGCCAAGCTTCGCCAAAGGTCGCGCATCGCCGAAGGCGATCAGATGTCCCTGATAAGCGATAAGCAAGCAGATGACCGCGACAACCAGGCCGCTCCACACTAAACGACTGGCTATCAATGCCTGGAATAATTTCAGCATCATCTAATCCCCGCGGCCAGCGACGCCACTCGGCGCCGTCATGGGGAAAACGATATCAACACGCCGGTTGATGGCCCGATTGGTCGCCGTGGTATTGGGCAATAGCGGCGCGGCGTCGGCGACGCTTTTGGCGATCACCTGTTGCGAGGGACGCAGGCAGGCCCGCAATTGATCCGCTACCGCTTCCGCGCGGGCCAAGGATAATGCCTGATTGGAAGGATATGTCGATGTACGGATTTTTTGATCATCGCTATAACCCAATACGGTTATCGGACCCGGGAGCATCACCAGAAGCCGGGCCAAACGATGCAATAGTGAATGATAGCGTTCATTGAGCCGCGCCGACGCCGAACCGAACAGATCGCCGCCGCGCAGCGATACCACCACTTGCTCGTCCTGTACCAGTACAGTCATTTCACCGGCGGCGATGGGGTCCTTAAACCGCTTGCGCAGCTCATCAAGCGAGAAACGGTTTAGCGGCGGCGGCGCCTTGGGCAGCGGCATGCTGTATAAATGCTCCTGGACTTGATTGAAGGAGTGGTCAAGCAACTGGTCCAACCCGATAAAAATTGCGCTGGAAGTCAGGCCACACAGCAATACGCTTAAAACCAGCGCCATACCCGCCCTGGCCGAACGCCGGGGCATATCGGGTGAATTGACCAACTGGCTCAATGGCGCGGCATACTCGCCCCTGACTTTACGCAACTGCTGCGACAACCGCTGCGTGATGATCTCAAGGCGATAAATGCCATTCTCCATTACTCGGTAGCGGCCGCCAAAACCCAATAACAAGCAAAATTCAATCAATTCAAGCAAGTCGGCGTGTTTCGATGGCTCTTGCAATAATGTCGCCAGCAACTGGAAAAATTTTTCGCCGCCACTGGTCTCATTATGAAAGGTCACCAACAGGCCATTGCCGGCCCAGATATCGCTTTGTCCCCATTGCGTCAAGGCTGCGGCTTCATCCAGTGAGGTACATAGGCAATACCGCGCGGCGATAACCACTTCATTGGCGACGCCGAGCCGTTGGCAAGCCTGCTCGAACCGGCGCACCTCATCAATCAGTCGCTGGCGAAGCCCCGCGGGATCTTCCGGCGCCGTAGCGTGCCGAATATGGGCTATGGCATTTAATAAAGGGAAGGCGGCCGACATTAAGGGATTGTGATGACAACCCACCGACGTTTTTTTCGCACTGGTACCTGTCATTTAACGCCATCGCCGGCCAATCGCCTTACCGCCCAGAAAGCAATAGTGACGCTGGCGAATTCCCCGGTAAGATAAAAAGCGAAAGCACCGGTTTTCTCCACTTCCTGCCAAAGCGCGCCCTTGCTTTCCAGTTGGATATAACTCCAGCCAGGTTGTAAGGCGAGTTGTTTCGGCGCTTGCGCCAAACACTGCAATGGGATACCAGGCAATTGCAATTGCACCAGATCGCGAATACGGCTGGCCGGGGCGATTTTTATCTGCGCTAAAAAATGGGCGAATTGCCCGTCGGATCGGAGATCAGCATCCACCGCCAGGATGAAATCAAAAGTCTGCGCCATTTCAAGATCAGGCAAAGTGGCGACGCTTAGTCCCGTTATCCGTTTGGTTAATGGCAGAGGGATGGCGTTTTCTTGCAAAATGATACATAACCCCTGGCGCAACAGCAGCATCAGACGGCTGAAACAGCGGCCGGCGTCTCGATGGTCATAAAGGGGAACGTCTCCCTCCAGGGTATAAGGCGCACGGAATGCCGTCAGTTCCAGGGCAAACGGCAACCATTGCGCAAAGAGCTGTTCGGGATGGATGTGCGGCAACGTCAGCGCATGTTCCGCCTGAGCGCTGAAACGGTTGATTAAAGCCAGTAGCTGGAGATCGGCGATAGTTTCCCGGCGGCTATCGCACTGTTGCAAATAGCGGCTAAGCTGCAAACGACGCTGACGCAATACGCCGGCGAGTTCTTGTTTGAACCCCTGCAACAGCGGGCTGGCGCCGCTGTTGATTAAGGGAGGGATATACTCGGGGTCCAATGTCACCCCGCCGTCCTGGCTCTTTTCCTTGATGCGCAGCGCGCCCAGCGACAGCCATTCGCCGTTGAGCTCATTTTCCGGCAGCAGGCGCAAACGCAGCTTGCCGCAATAAATCATCGCACTGCCGGCGGATAAGACATTGATATCCGCGGTTTCTTGTTCAACACCGAGGTATCGCGCCAAGGAATCGGCAGAATCGGTAAAAATGACCGACTCGCGCCCGGCACGCTTAATCGGCAACGCCAGGACGATGGCGACGCCGCCATGCTCCGTGCGAATATCCAAAACCGGCGGGGCATCGGCGGCGTCTGAAAAGTGGAATACCGTCCCGTCGGCGAACACGCCGCTGGCCGCACGTAAGGCAACCTTACCGAGCGCCAGCAGACTTTCATCGATTGACAGAGAGGAAAAACCCCAGGGATAGGCTGATTGCCGGTGGCTCCAGCTATAATTCTCCAGATAGTCTTCCGCTTGCTGAAAATGCTGCGGACGCAAAAACATGCCCTCGGTCCAGAGAACCTTACGCGTTTTTTTCATCATTATTATCCTGCGTTATTCCCCATCGCGGCGTTCCGTCAATCTTGCCCCGTTATCACGTCTTAACCCTTCGCGGGTGACATCAATCACTTGTCGCTCGGCGACCGCCGGCCAAAATTGACGCCAGAGGGAAGACGGGGGCGCTTCGGCTAATGGCAACAACAAGCGCCAATGCTGTTGCGTCATATCCTTATATTCCGCAAACAAACCGATATATTTCACGGAAGGCATAATGGTCAGATGCTGTTCTATTTGTTCATTCACCGGCAGTAAAAAAATATCCTTGGTTTCGATCAGACTTTCCGCCAGGGTTGTATGAATATTGCCTTGCAAATCGGGATAGGCAGCGGACATAAACGCCGCGTTATCAGTGAGCAACGCGATACGAATTTTCAGCGGAGCACCTTCGTTCATTTTGCTTGAAGTATTGAACAATAAGGAATGAACGTGGCCTGGATGCTGATCTTTAGCGCCGCATGCGCCAAGCGAAAGGACAATGAAAACCAATAGCAAACCAAGAATCGAAACACTCAAACGATACGGTATCACTCCCATCATAAACCCAGCATCATGACCGTGAATTGGCTGGGTATCAGGCGCATACCGATCATGTTGGTCCCGTTTTGCAAGGTCAGGCTCGTCATCCTGGTGGCGGGCGAACCTTTGATCAAGGTGGTAAAAGAAGCGGTTAAATGACGTGAAATGCCCATTACCGTACCAGAAACCACCCCCAGATTGACCCCGGCGTTATCCCCCATGCTGCTATAAATTCGCGTGGCCATGTTATGGGCCGGCATTCCGGCGAACAAAACCTTGTAAGTATGCGGCGTAGCCATAAACCCCATTGCCATATTGGGATAGGGAACCGGCACCGGCAAAGGCATCGGTGTTAAACAAACATCGGGAAAGGCCAAGTCCATGCCAAACAATTGACAATTTGCAAACACAATCTTTCTCTTTTGATTATCGGAAGAGTCAATACTCCTACTGGCTAAAATACCCTTAAGGAACTTATTTCCCAATAAGGCATAAACCTGATTTTCAGGCATTCAGCTGATTTTTTATCTTGATAACGCATTTTAATTATTTAATTTAATATTATTAATATGCAAATAGTCCCATGGCTTTTATTGCGTAATTTAGTCGTTTCCAGCCTTGATATTGCGTCTTGGTTTTATATTATTTGTCAAGCTATATAATTTGCTTGTTTATTCTTTCCGGAATGAAGCACAATAAGATGCCTAGAGTATCCAGACTGATTCAATACGCACACAGGAATTTGATGTCAATGGAAGATAAAGGAATTAAGTTAACCGGCTATAAAAATAATAGACAGGGTTCAGTCATCAACACGGGCACGACCGGTTCTTGTCCCGCAAAGCGCCGCTTATTTCCCAAGGCACATCCGATTTCATGGTGGATGCTGGTAATTACCACTCTGGCTATTTTAATGAACTCCATTGACAGGATCATTTTACCCACCCTGCTGCCGGCTATTATGAACGACTTCAATTTAACTGAAGTTGAGGTCGGTTGGCTCAATTCATTAAGTTTTTTGGGAACGCTGTTTGGCGCCATTATTTTTGGGTTTTGCTCGGATTTTATCGGTTCCGGCCATAAACGTTGTTATAGCTGGACCGCCGCGGTTGTTGTGGAAGTCGTTTCGGGAATCATGACGGCGTTCTGTAAAACCCTGGCGGCATTCCAGACCTTACGGGTAACGATGGGCATGGGTACCGGCGGGTCGGAACCCATCAATGTCGCGTTATTAGGCGAGTGGTGGCAAAAAGAGAATCGCGGTTTTGCTATTGGCCTACACCATACCGGATTTCCTTTGGGTCAATTTATAGGGCCTATCATTATTGCCGCTATCCTGGCTTTCGGTACCTGGCGCCAGGCATTCTTATACATTCCGCTTATCGGTCTGGTTATTATTGTTTTGCAATTGTTGGTGGGCACAAAAAAAAACCATCAAAAGGTCATGGCCTGGATCACGGATAATAACCTCACCTTACCGATAGAAACACAGGAGGAAAACCCTGCCCGCGGCTTCGCCGCCTCGCTGAAAAAATCAGTAGCATGTTTGAAAAATCGCAATTGCCTGATGGCGATTTTATTGATTTTCGGTTTCACCTGGGCAGAGATGGGCATTGCCAATTTTTTAACCCTGCAATTAACCCGCGAAGTCGGCTTGCCTTTAGCCACCGCAGCCATTGTCTCGGGCGCATCCGGGCTCACCGGCTGGATTGGGCAGATTTTCTGGGGAGGCTATTCCGATGTCAGAGGCCGGAAAACCTCGCTGGCGGTGATCATAGCCGGTTCCATTATCGCCAGCGCGCTATGTATGTCTATTCAGTCCGCGGCATTCGGCTGGGCCATATTGATATTTTGGGGGTTATTCAGGAATTCGCCCTTTCCGGTGGCCTATGCCCTGTTGATGGACTCTGCGCCAAAATCGGCGGCCTCAAGTTTGGGATTGATGATTGGTCTGGCGGTAGGCATGGCGGGCATTCTGGTGGCGCCGGTCACCGGCTGGATTATCCGTGATTATGGTTTCAATGTTCATTATATGATTATCGTCGTAGTCCTGGTATTAACCTGCGTGCCTTTGTACTTTTTGCAAGAGACTATTGCGCCAGAGCGTCCGCTTAACTCACGGCCGGCCCGGTGACAACGAAGCTTACAGCCAATCGAGGCTGTTTCTTTCGTACTCCTATGATTAAAGCTTTGCTGGATTACCACTGCATAGCCTGATAGCGTTACCCTACTTCTCGTTCATCTTTAGGCGGGTCATTGCGGGAAAAAAGCGACAAGATGCCTAAATTTCCATATTTGAGAATTTTTAAGGAATGACAATGACTTTCAAAATCAGACATGCCGTGTGGGCCATCGGTTTCGCCTTTTTCAGCCAGGCCGGCTTAGCGGAAACATCGGCGCAATCCACCTTCACGCCGGCCCAGCAGGAAGCGATTGGTAAAATTGCCGCCGACTACCTTTTAGCGCATCCGGAAATCCTGGTCCAGGTTAGTCAAAAACTGCAAGCACAACAGGCGGAAGAACAGGCGGGCGCGTTTACCGAAAACGTTCTAAACAATCAGGCCGCTTTACTTAACGACAAAACCACCCCGGCCGTCGGCCCCGCGCAAGCGAAAGTTGCCGTTATCGAGTTCTTCGATTACCAATGTATTTATTGCAGCCAGATGGCCCCCATCGTTGCATCGGTAATGAAAGATAACGCCAACGTTAAATTCATCTTCAAGGAATGGCCAATCTTTGGCGGTCGTTGGCAGCCGTCCATTACCGCCGCTGAAACGGGCCTCAATGTTTGGCAGACCCAAGGCGCCCAGGGTTATATTGCTTACCATAATGGGATTTACCAAACCGGCCATAACGAAGGCAAATTAACCGAGGAAGATATTGCGGGCGTACTCAAGCAAATTCGCATAACCCCGCCAGCCGCCGCTGTGTTGAAAAAGAATGACGGTGCGCTGAGCCGAACCAACCAATTGGCGCAACAGATTGGTTTTAGCGGCACGCCGGCCTTTATAATTATGCCGACCACCGGCGCTGATAAGCAAAATGTGACCGTCATCGCCGGCGCGGTGGACGAAGCGGCAATTCAGGCCGCCATCAATAAAGCCGCAGGCCAGTAAAATAAAATTCCATTAGTCAGCTGCTTCGCATCCGCTTCACTGCCGGTTCCTTAGCCAGAGCCGGCAAGCTGTAATTCGGTCGATTAATCTATCCGTGTCCCCCGCTCGTCAAACGTCAGTTGCGCTTGCTCAATACTGCCGCCATGCTTGGCCGCCCATGAGACCAGCGCCACAAAGGGATCTTGCAGCGTTCGCCCCAGTGGGGTAATCGAATATTCGACCGCCACCGGCGAAGATGTGATAACGCGGCGATTAACCAGTCCGTTTCTTTCCAATCGGCGCAATGCCTCGGTCAACGACTTGTGCGTAATCGGATCCAGCCGCCGTTTTATTGCGTTGAAACGAGAGGGCGCGGTACACAGCACGGTCAGGATCAGTACTGACCATTTGTTGGCAATCTGTTCAAGCACAATTCGGGTCGCGTTGATCTCGACGAGCTCAGTTTCCATTTTAGTGGTCATTGAGGTTTCCTTTCATATATCTAGGCTATATATGGTGCGTAATTGACACTAAATATACGCAGTGTATCTTCAACAAGGTCAAACAAACAAGAGGGTGGCTATGTTGAAGCTTGCAGGAAAGACAGCGGTTATTACCGGGGGCAATAGCGGGATTGGTTTGGCGATAGCCCGGCGCTTTGCCGATGAAGGCGCCCGTGTTTTTATCACTGGCCGCCGTCAGGCCCAACTCGATGAGGCCATTGCCTTGATCGGCGGTAATGCCGAGGCGGTTCAGGGCGATGTAACCCGGGCGAGCGACCTCGACCGGCTCTTCGAGACGGTCAAGACGAAGGCCGGAGGCCTGGATATACTGGTCACTTCGTCCGGTCTCTCGGAATATTCAACACTGGAAACCACCACCGAGGACCACTTTGACAAAGCGTTCGATCTGAATGTGCGCGGCATGGTATTCACAGTACAGCGGGCGGTGCAATATATGCCCAACGGCGGCGCCATCGTCCTGGTCGGTTCGATTGCCGGGTCAAGAGGTCTGCCTGGCTATGGAACATATTCGGCCACGAAAGCGGCGGTCAGGTCTTACGCCCGCACCTGGACCAGCGAATTGGCGGGACGCGGAATCCGGGTCAACACATTAAGCCCCGGCCCCATCGATACGCCGATGTTCGCCAGCGTCACCGACGAAGTGAAACTTTCGTTAACCCAACTCATTCCATTACATCGCATGGGCCTGCCTGAAGAAGTCGCGACCGCGGCATTATTCCTGGCGTCCCCGGACAGTGGTTTTATCGCTGGCGCGGAATTGTGTATTGATGGCGGCATGGCGCAAGTCTGAGGGAAGACCAACGCTTGATCGCTCATCCTTGAATTGGGATACAGTTGACAATCCTGAGTTCCAGATGAACTCTATCAGCAAACCATAAGATTTTTCCAACATGATAAATGTCAGGAATTGGCGCTTTAGAGGCTACATACAGAATGGCTTCAAGCGCCTTTTCTGCATCAAACCTGGTTTTAAGCATGCCTTTCCCCCATACAATTCAGACGCCCATCGCATCAAACAAAACCGAGAACAAAAATCATCTATAGAAAGTTTACTCAAAGGTAAATGAACTTAACAGTCAATACAGGAACCACAGGCGGGAATAACGAACAAATTATTATTTTTTATAAGATTATCATTGGGGTCAATCATGGTGGTTTTCGACTTTAAACGTTCCCTCACCCATAAACAATAGGCAATAAAAAACCCGCAAGCCATTAGCCCGCGGGTTTTTTATGTTTTCCAGCCGTTACCAACAACAACCGGACAAGAATGTGGTCGGCGAGAGAGGATTCGAACCTCCGACCCACTGGTCCCAAACCAGTTGCGCTACCAAGCTGCGCTACTCGCCGATACGTCAATCTTCACTACAGAACAGCTGATAATCCGTCAAACCCGGTCCCCCTGCGCGGTTCACTGCTTTACCAGTGGATAAAAGGCACAGGGAAATACTTACTAGGCCGAATTATCAATACATCAAACAATTCAACAAGGTTGTGGTGCGAAGAGAGGGACTTGAACCCTCACGTCCGTAAGGACACTAACACCTGAAGCTAGCGCGTCTACCAATTCCGCCACCTTCGCATAACCACTAATTCTGGGGTGACTGATGGGACTCGAACCCACGACAACTGGAATCACAATCCAGGGCTCTACCAACTGAGCTACAATCACCATTACTGTTACCGCAACGCGGTGAAGCATTACTACAGCACTTGCGCACATTACTAAATGGTGCGCCCGACAGGATTCGAACCTGAGACCTCTGCCTCCGGAGGGCAGCGCTCTATCCAGCTGAGCTACGGGCGCTTAGCGCCGTTGCGGGTGGGGATAGTAAAGAATCATGGGCTGGCTGTCTAGTGCTTTTTCATACTTTTGATGCGTTTGATGACGCTTTGCTCATTTACCACAGGTTAGTCGCTTTAAACGGGTGGTAAAACGCCCCATTTCAGATGGATTTTAACGCATGCCTCATTTCAGCCGGCGCTTCGTCAAAGACGCCTGCTAATATAATAACCTACAAAACGCAGAAGTTTTAGCTGCCGCCAGACGCGACTGGGTTGTTTTACCAAACGATAGAGCCATTCCAGGCCCATATTCCGCCAAATGAGGGGGGCACGTTTAACATGACCAGTGAACACGTCGTAGGTGCCGCCTACGCCCATATAGAGGGCTTGCGGATAATGGCGACGGCATTCGCGCATGAATTTTTCCTGTTTCGGCGAACCCAGCGCCACGGTAACTATGGCGGCGCCGCTGGCGCGTATCCGGCTTAACAGCGCCGGTTGTTCTTCAGGACTAAAATAACCGTCCTGGCACCCGACCAGTACCACATTCCATTTTTCGCGCAGCTTTTTTGCGGTCTGTTCCAGCACCGCCGGCTTGCCGCCCAGCAAAAACACCGGGGTGCGCTGCTCGCCCGCCCGTTGCATAATACCTTCGAATAGATCGGCGCCGGCAATGCGGGTGATTTGAGCCGTCGGATATTTGCGGCGAATGGCACGGACAATGCTGATGCCATCGGCATATTTTATCTCGGCTTCAGCCAGCAATTGCGCCAGAACAGCATCTCGTTCCGCATTCAAGACTTTTTCAGCGTTGATCGCCACCAGGCAACCGGTTTTGACCGCGCCATCGGCAAAGAGGTAATTTACGCATTGCGGCTGGTTGCGAAATCCCCAAAGCGTTTGGCCGCGAATCTGGTAATGGGGTACCCCATCGAGATTGTTCATGTTTTCCTTGCGCCTTCCGGCAACACACCTGCAACTTGAAAGCTGACGGGTATAACGGGGGCGAATCAAGCCCGCCCGATCAAGCAGCCGATATATCAATTTAGCCAAGATCAGACAACAGCCAAATATCACCGCGAAAAACACGATCCGTGAAACAAACGAATCGATACCTTCACGCACCAGCACGATAATATTGAACACCGCGCCGAAACAAAATGCCTGCAACACTGCTGACCGATAGCGATCCGTTGCCGCCTTGCCCCGTTCGTACAGGGTGTCGAATCCTTTCAATATCAGCCCGACCACTATGGCGCCCAGCGCAATACCAGGCGCACCGCCCATGACCACCAAGGACCCTATCACCGTGGGAGAAATCGCCAGCCCGGAGTGATTATTCAGGACGTTCCAGGTGAAGTAATTGGCGGTATTCAATACCAGATTTGGCCGATCCGGCCAAAGCCAGCCGGGAATAAAAACGTAAAAGTCCCGCACAATGGGAGCCAGTCCCTGGAAATCGATCTTGGCGTAATTTTGCAACAACAAGGCCAGATTCTCCCAGGGAGAGAAGGTATCGCGCGTAAGATACAAGAAAGTATAAAACTCTTCGTCGCCTTTGACGTTGAGGCCATAACGCTTCAGCGCCAGCCAGAACATGCCCGCCACCGCCATCACGCCGGCGACCCCAAGCATCCACAGGCTTATCCAGCCTCGCTGTATGCCGATAAACAGAAATAGGGCGAAAGCGATAATGATATTGGCGCGGGTGCCCCCGATGACGATATAGGTGAAAATACCAAATGCCACGGTGCTGGCCAGAAAGATGAGCCAGTTACGCCGGTAAGGATTAAGGAAAAACAGAATCAGCATCGCCGGGATGAAGAAATAGAAAAACCGTTTGAGCGCCACCGCCGCCACGTCGCGGGAAAATATTTGGCTGTAGGATTGCAAGCGAAACAATAAAAAGCCGTTATGCATGAAAAATATCGCCACGGTGCTGATGGCGACCAATGCCAGCAGAACCCAGACGAGGTGCGTTTCAACTCGATTGAATTTCAATAGGGCATGGGAATGAGGTCGAATTCGGTTAAACCAGCGCGTTTTATAGCTGACATAATAGATGGCATAAAATGCCGCCGCCGCCAATAACGCTTCCATCAGATTTTCGACCGGCGCCACTGGCACATTGTAGCGAAAGGACAATAAGCAGGTCAGCGGAAAACCGAGATAAAAAGTCAGTAGATAAAGTATGGAAAAAAAGACATTAAAATTGAATTTTATTCGTTTAAATTCTTTATATGTCAACGTTAAAACAAAGACCAACGTCAGCAGATATACCGCCAATAAGCCGCCAAACTGACTAAGTGTCATTGCCCCTCACCCGCCGCCATTGAGAGCGCCTGTTGCCAGCCCTGCACATAGTTGGGATAGAAAAAGGCGATATGCCTTTTATCCAGGCTGGCCAATTGCCGCTGGGCTTCTCCGATGACCGATGCATCCAGAGCATCGCCATGGAAAAGCACAGGCACCTGCTGCGCGGTTAAATCCTGCCAAAATGGATTTTGCCGGCTTATGACAAAAGGCACGCCGAACTGGATCAGCAAACACAGCGTCCCGATGCCTTGCTGGCGGTCGAAAAGGAAATAGCCCAAATCGCATTGACGCAATAGCGCAAGATAATCATCAAACGCGACCGGCTCGGTTAATAATTCCAGTGATTCCGGGAAATATTTTTCTCCTTCAGTTTGCAGCCTATGGATATAACTTTCATTATGGGCAGGATATCCCAGCGGGACAATGACCCGCACATGTGCGCCGAATTGTTCGCGGATAGCCTTCAATGCAGCCAGATGACGATTGGCGGCATCGCCGGAATTGCCCACCAGAATTGTCAGCTGTTTACCCGCCGGCATCGGCGGCCGGTCATAAGTCAGGTCGGGGTCCATGCGAGTCGGGAAATAAAGGGGCGCGCAAGGCACGTGAGGATGACGCCGGCGATAAACCGATATATCACCCTGGGTAGCGAAAACATGGCCGACACGGCCCTGGGCGTGCCGGCGCAGCAGATAAAACAGGCGATGCCGCCAGTCCCGTGAAGCTTCATACAGATCCGCCCCCCAAATGTGCCAACTGACTTTCGCAGGCGATAATCTGCCGAACAGCAGCGCCAACCATATTCCGGCATTAAATTGGCCATGGAATAGAAAATGCGCCCGAGGTTCGGCGGCGGCACGACGCAGCACTGCCTGCGCCAATGCTTGTTTACTGCTAAAAGTCTGTACAGTCAGGTTGTCGAATGCCTGATATGCCGGCGACTCCCCCACCGTCATGAACTCACGGCTCAACTCGGCGGGCAATTCAAGCGCCAGCCGATCGTTGAAAAACCGCAATACGGTCAAGTTATGATGGGGAATAGGCGAACCCAGCACATGGATCAATCGAGTCATCTTTTCCTGCAATACATAATAAACACGCCGCCGCAAAGTAGAAAATAGATCGCATAGGTTGCCATATATGCCTGGGTCGCGCCAAGCGCTCCATAACGGGGGATCAGCCAGTGGGAAAACCCGGTCAATAATAAAAACTGGCTGACTTCCGTCAACAGGTAAAAACGCAGCGAGGCTTTGGCGATGACCAGGTATCCAAAGACATAAGCGCCGACTTTCATCACATCGCCAATCAATTGCCAGGCGAATAAATCACGCATGGCGCCAAATTGCGATGACAATAACAAGCGAATGGCGAGATCGCGCATCAGCCACAAAATCACGCTCACCGTCGCTACCGCCGGCAGGACAAAGAGCAGCGAACGGCCGATTTCACGGGCGATGGCGCGCTTATCGTGTAAACGGGACAGGGTCGGCAAAAGGTATACCGTAAACGAGGCGGTAATAAATTGGAGATAAGCATCGGAAATCCCGCTCACCCCCTGCCAAATCCCCACTTCCGACCAACTGTAGCGCTGCGCCAGTAAATTACGCATCATGATATAGGCTACCGGCAGCGTTAATGAAGTCATGAGCGCCATCAAGGTAAACTTGCCGAGCTGAACGGCCAATAGCCGATCCCATGCCGGCCGTAAATCACTGAACCGGATAAAGCGCCGGCGGGCCAGAATCACCGCCGCCGGCACCAGCGTCACCGCCGGCACCAACGCCAAACCGGCCACTGCGCCTTGATAACCGCCAATAAGATAACTGAGCAGATAAGCGCCCGCGCCCAGCACACTGCCGCACCCCACCGCCAAGGCATTGCCCGGGGCGTCACGAAACCCTTTGATGATCGCCAGCATCAGGTTGGCATAAGCAATGCCAAGCTGGATAAACGCCACCGCATAAACCACGCCGCGATAGCGGTCAGAATCGAATAACGCCCGGCTGATGGGTCCGGCCGCCAGCAAGAAGATCGCCGCCAGCAGGAGGGATGCGCCCAGCACCATGGCGGAACCGGTGCCCAGCACGCCACGCAGCCGTTCCGGCTGTTGCTGGTATTGCGCGACATATTTGGTGATGCCGTTGAAAATCCCGGCGCCGGATAATACGCCTAGCACCGTCACCAATTGGCGGAAATTACCCGCGAGACCGACGCCGCCAGGGCCGTAGGAAACAGCAAGCAATTTCACCACCAGCAAACCGACCCCGATTTTTACCAGCGTTGACCCGGCGGTCCATAATGACGCTCCGGCCAGCGACATATCAGGCGAAGTATCCGTTAATCGCGTCGATGACCCGGGACTGATCGTCATCGGAGAGATTATAGAACAGCGGCAAGCGCACTAAACGACGGCTTTCCCGGGTGGTGTAGCGATCTTCGCCATGAAAACGGCCGAACCGCTGCCCGGCGGGGCTATCGTGTAGCGGGATATAATGAAAGACCGTCAGTATATCCGCTGTTTTCATGTGGCGGATAAACGCTTGTCTATCGGTTATATCCCGTAATTTCAGGTAGTACATATGACCGTTTTGCACGCAATCAGGCGTAATAAACGGGGTTTCAATACGCCCGCGCGCCGCCAGCGGCGACAATGCCTCACGGTAACGGTGCCATAACGCCAGACGACGTTGGTTGATAGTATCCGCCGCCGCCAGTTGCCCCCAGAGATAGGCGGCCTGGATGTCGGCCATCAGATAACTGGAACCGATATCGCGCCAGGTATATTTATCCACCTGTCCTCGGAAAAACTGGCTGCGGTTGGTGCCTTTTTCCCGGATTATTTCCGCGCGGTCAATCAGCGCCGGGTCATTGATAAGCGTCGCGCCGCCTTCGCCGCCGGCGGTGTAGTTTTTGGTTTCATGGAAACTGAAACAGCCGATATGCCCGATAGTCCCCAGCGGCTGGCCTTGGTAAGTCGCCATGACCCCTTGGGCCGCATCTTCCACCACAAACAAATGGTATTTTTGCGCCAGCGCCATAATAGCGGCCATTTCACAGGCGACCCCCGCGTAATGAACCGGCACGATAACGCGGGTTTTATCGGTGATCGCCGCCTCGATCAACGTCTCATCCATATTCATGGTATCCGGGCGGATATCCACAAACACAATGGTCGCGCCACGCAACACAAAAGCATTGGCGGTTGAGACAAAGGTGTAACTAGGCATTATCACTTCGTCGCCCGGACGGATATCCAGCAAGATAGCCGCCATTTCCAGCGACGCGGTGCATGAAGGCGTCAGCAAAACCTTGGCGCTGCCGAATCGCTGTTGCAGCCATTCCTGGCAACGTTGGGTAAAGTCCCCGTCGCCGCAGAGCTTACCGCTGCCCATCGCCGAGCGGATAAAATCGATTTCTGTGCCCACGATCGGTGGCGCGTTGAACGGAATCATCTTTTCACCTGTATAACCAATATGCAACGCTATCGATGGTCGCCCCGCAGCCGATATAAAGTCGTAACGCGGTAAGGTTGCCGGCCTGGGTTGCCACCCGCAGGCGTGTTTTTTGATGGTTGCGGCACCAGTTCAAGGCTGCGGAAATCAAAGCACGGCCAATGCCCTGCCCGCGAGAGGCCGGGTCAACCGCCAATAGCCCGATTCTCGCCTCGCCATCGGCCATTTCCCTGAGCGTCACCATGCCGAGAATGGCCGGCGCCGCCGCTACCAGACAAAGATGATCAAAACAGCCCAACACGCCGTTTTCCGCCCACTGGGCATAGAAACGACGACTGTCTTGTGCGGCATACCAAGGCTCGCGAAACCGGCTCAGAGTAAACGCCTCCGCCGCCAGATAGCGCAAAACGGCAATATCGCCCGCCTCGGCGCGCCGGATCGCGAGCCCTCCGGCGGTCGCCGCGATGCATTGATCCGGCGACACGGGCACGGAACAATCAATCTCGCCTTCCACCAGACGAAAGCCCAGCGAAGCGAGAGCATCCGCCTGGTGCGGGCTATGGGCGGCCACTTTGGCTTGTACCACCTGATAAGCCGCCAGTCGCTCGGGCGTCACCAACGGAGCCGCCAGATCAAATACCAGTTTGGCACTGTTGACGCCGAAAAAACCATTTTCCCAGCGTAAAGGCTCTATATCGGCGTAAACAGCCAAGCGATTCATCGCCTGAGGCTCCGGTAATGGTGCAATCCATATTCGCGCATCATCGCCAAATGCCTTTGCAGTCAACCACCCAAGGTTGTTTGATGGCGGCGGGCGCCAGGGTTTTGAACTGCCTATGATCCACCAGCATCACCAGCACATCCGCCCGGACTAAAGCATCGTCCAGACTGGCGAGAGTCATATCGTCCGCCAGCGCGGGCGGCAATTGCTTGATATTGGGCTCGACGGCCAACGTGGTTCCCCGATGCCAGCGGCCGATTTGCCGGGCAATCGCCACCGAGGGACTTTCGCGCAAATCATCAATATCGGGTTTGAACGCCAGACCGAAACAGGCGATGGTGACTTCCGCCGCGCGTTTGTCGGTCTGAAACAAGCAATCGGCCACCGCCGCTTTAACCTGCTCCACCACCCAAAGCGGTTTACTGTCGTTTACTTCGCGGGCGGTACGAATCAAGCGCGCCTGCTTGGGGTTTTGCGCCACAATAAACCAGGGGTCCACCGCGATACAATGACCGCCGACCCCAGGGCCAGGCTGTAGAATATTGACGCGAGGATGGCGATTGGCCAGACGGATCAGTTCCCAGACATCAATTCGCTGTTCGGCGCAAATCAATGACAGTTCGTTGGCGAAGGCGATATTCACATCGCGAAAGCTGTTTTCGGTTAATTTGCACATTTCGGCGGCGCGGCAATGCGTAACGACGCACTCGCCCGTCAGAAAAATGCGATAAAGCTCGCTGGCGCGCGCGGAACAGCGGGCGGTCATGCCGCCGATCACCCGATCGTTCTTGATCAGTTCGATCATGATATTGCCCGGCAATACCCGCTCGGGGCAGTAAGCAATATTGACATCGGCTTGCTCGCCCGCTGTTTGTGGAAACCGTAGATCGGGCCGCGCGGCCGCCAGCCAAGACGCCATCTGTTCAGTCGTCCCCACCGGAGAAGTGGATTCCAATATAACCAGATCGCCGGCTTTCAATACCGGCGCCAGCGAGAGCGCCGCCGCCCGGACATAGGTCAGATCCGGCTCGTGCTCCTCGTTGAACGGGGTCGGCACCGCAATTAAAAAAGCATCCGCCGCCACCGGCCGGGTCACCGCCGCAAGAAAGCCGTCATCAACCGCGCTTTTGACCACTGTCGCCAAATCCGGCTCGATGATATGAATCTGGCCGCGATTAATGGTATCCACGGCGGTTTGGTTTACGTCCACGCCCACGACTTTTTGACGGCGCGAGGCAAACGCCGCGGCGGTCGGCAGACCGATATACCCCAGACCAATGACCGATATGGTGTCAAAACTCATACATTCACCTGGTGATTTTTCAGCACGGTAATAATTCGCTGGCATGCTTGCCCATCGCCATAGGGATTATGCGCTCTACTCATGGTTTGGTAATCATCAACATCTACAAGCAATTTCGAGACCGCAGCCTGGATTCTGGCGGGGGAGGTCCCCACCAGCAGAACCGTACCAGCGGCCACCGCCTCGGGACGTTCAGTGGTTTCCCTCATCACCAATACCGGTTTGCCAAGCGACGGCGCTTCTTCCTGAATTCCTCCGGAATCAGTCAGAATCATATAGGATTGATTCATCAGATAAACAAAGGGCAGGTAATCCTGAGGATCGATCAATTTGATATTGTCGATGCCGCTCAAGATACGATTAACCGGTTCGCTGACTTTCGGGTTGAGGTGCACCGGATAGACCACCTGCACCTCGGGATGTGTGCGAGCGATGTGAGCCAGGGCGCTGCATATGCGTTCAAAACCTTCGCCAAAGCTTTCACGCCGGTGGCCGGTAACCAGAATCAGTTTTTTTTGCGGATCGAGAAATTGGTATTGCTGTTCAAGGGAAGCGCGCAAGATTTCATTATTCATCACACGGTCGCGAACCCAGAATAAGGCGTCGATGACCGTGTTGCCCGTGATGAAAATCCGTTCCGCCGGCAATCCTTCACGCAAGAGATTTTGCCGGGCGTTTTCGGTGGGCGAAAAATGATACATGGCCAGATGACCGGTCAATTTACGATTGGCTTCTTCCGGCCAGGGAGAATAGAGATTGCCAGTGCGTAGGCCCGCTTCGACATGGCCGACCGGAATGTGCTGGTAAAACGCCGCCAAACTGGCGGCGAACGTCGTGGTGGTATCGCCGTGCACCAGCACGATATCGGGGCGAAAAGACGCCAACACCGGTTGCATGCCGATCAATATCCGGCTGGTGATTTCCGTCAGCCCCTGATCCGGCTGCATGATATTCAGATCGTAATCCGGGACGATGGAGAATAGCCGCAAAACCTGATCCAGCATTTCTCTGTGCTGAGCCGTGACACAGATCCTGCTTTCAAAGGCCGGATCACTTGCCAAAGCCAGGATCAGCGGTGCCATTTTTATAGCTTCCGGCCTCGTGCCAAAGACGACTAACACTTTCACAGCAATTCCCTTCCATCTCTAAAACATCAAAGATAGCTTATAGTATGTACTGCCGCGTCGCAGGCGGCGCATCTATCCATGTTGATGCTCTTTCTACCGTGCCACGGTGACGTCGCGACGGCGAACCAGCGCTATCCCAGCGCCGACTAACGCCCCCATGGCACCCCAGAGAATGAGCAGGAAAACCCGACGAGGCGAGTCTCGTTTAATCGGTTCCTCAGGCGTTCGCAAGTAACGATAAGCCTGAAAATTTTTCTGTAACACCGGGCCGGCATTCAGTGTGGTCAATAACGCGCGGTTTTGATCGTACTCGGCGTCAAAACTGGGACCGGCCGCCTGCAAGGCCATCAGACGCGCCTGCAATACCGGTTCACCCAGCAGGAACCACGCGGACGGCGGCAAAGACTCGGCCGGAACATCGGTTTGACTATGACCTATGCCTTGCCGCTTAGCAATGTCCAATGCTTGTCGAAGCGCGCTCAAATCCCGCTGAAAAACGGTATCGGCCACCGCTTCCGCTCGTTGCACCTCGGCTTTGACAGCGAGTGTCCGCGCCGCCCAGGCGCCGCCGACATTATCAGTAAGCAACCCGGCCGCGCGCTGATTGGCAAACGTCACGTAGGCGCGCAATAGCGTATTGGCATCCCCCGCCGTTTCCGCCACCAATGACACCTGATCAGGCTGTTTTTTATTATCGTCGCGCGGAATGAACTGGATATTCGCAATCATTTCGTCCAGCAACTTGGCATCGTGATGGCGCTTGCCCGTGACGCGGGCCGCCAGGTAGCTGCTTTGTAGCCAGAAGTCGCGCTTGGTATCATATGAGGAGAGCTGCCGTATAAACTCCTGGTAAGCGTCATCCTCTATGGGAACCGTATTCGACGTCGATACGGGAGAATTTTTGACATCCAGATTGCGTAAAAACTGCTGTTGGGAGAAGTCATTGCCCAGCAGAGTAATCGTAGGTCGGTCGGTGATGGCGGTTGCGGTCCATTCTTGTTTAACCAGAAATGAATATATCAGGGCAATCAGGGCAAAAATCGCCGCCATGGCGACAATCCAATGTTTACCGCGCCATAACATGAGAAAAAGGCCTGCGATATCAAGCTCATTATCGAGTTGTGCATTTGATGAAGAAGATGGCATCTCTGATCTCATTTCCGTCCCGGCGTACGTTTAATCAGTGTTTTCTTGTCGCCAAAACGCCGTTTGGTCCGTTTGACAAACCGCGCGACCCGCCAAGCGCATTTGAGCAGGTAGCCATAAAGTAAAAACACAATGACAAATAAGATCAGCATGACGGATTCAGGCCAAACAAGCCATCGCTCGCCCGCGACGCCGAATAGTGCCAGTAAGGCCGCGGTAACGGTAATAATAACAAAGGCTTGTCTTGAACTGAAACCGGCCCGCATGATGAGATGGTGGATATGCTGGCGGTCGGGGGAAAAGGGACTCATGCCTTTGCGCATCCGGCGATACATGATGGCAATCATGTCCATCAGCGGAATGGCGATAATCCACAAAGCGGTTACCGGGCGCATTGAGTGACTGGTGCCCTGCGTGCTTTGCAAAATGATCCAGATGATGCTGAAGCCGATCATGGTGCTGCCGGCATCGCCCATGAAGACTTTGTAATGGCGGCCGAACAAGCCGAGATTCAGCAAAATATACGGCAAAATAGCGACGATCATGGCGAAGCACCAGAAGCCAAGATGAGGATTGTCATCCATCCACATCAATGCGCCCATCGCCCCAAGCGAAACGCAAGATAACCCGCCTAGTAGCCCGTCAATGCCATCAACCATGTTGAAAGCATTGATTGACGCCCAGACGCCGAACAATGTCACCAAATAACCGAAGGGTCCAAGAATCATTTCCCATGGACCGAAAATAAATCCAAGGCTATTTATATAAAGACCGCCGAATACCATCATGGCAATAGCGACCAACCCCTGGATCGCGGCGCGGGATTTCACGCTGATATCAAATCTATCATCCAGCGCGCCGATCAATACCAAAATACCCGCGCACAATAAATACAAACCGCTATGGGGAACGGTGTTTTTAGTGTAAATAAAAGCAAAGCATATGCTGGCGTATATTGAAATACCGCCAACCAGCGGAATCTGTCCCTGATGACGTTTACGATAGTTGGGTCTATCCACCAAACCTATTTTTTTGGCGATCTTGCGTGAAACGAATAAAAAAACCATTGAAAACAGAAAAATGGCAATAAAATCAGTACTCATATTGAGCAAGTTCACAATAGAAAGCTCTCTGCATCCATCGGGCTGTTTGAGACGCTACCGTCGTGTACGCCTCACACTTTTTGCCTCAATCGTCACCGAAATCCGTGACAATGACATAATGTCTCAATCATCTTTTTCGCTTGTCTGACTTACTGCAAATTTTGCAGCGGCAGAAAAAATCGCCTGGCTTTACCTTATTTTTAAAGGAACGACAAGCAAGATCCGACTATCCTAGCATCAGAAACAAAAAACGCCACGTTTTGACGTGGCGTTACCCGAGTTTTTCTTAATTAAGAGCGTTTCATCATATCGAAAAATTCATCGTTGGTTTTGGTCATCGCCAACTTGTTCATCAAGAATTCCATTGCGTCTGTTTCACCCATCGGATGGATGATTTTGCGCAAGATCCACATTTTCTGCAGTTCTTCCGGCGTGGTCAGCAACTCTTCCTTACGCGTACCGGAACGGTTGTAATCTATCGCCGGGAAAACACGCTTTTCGGCAATCTTGCGCGAAAGGTGCAATTCCATATTACCGGTGCCTTTGAATTCTTCGTAAATGACTTCGTCCATCTTCGAACCGGTATCGATAAGAGCGGTGGCGATAATGGTCAGGCTACCGCCTTCTTCCATATTACGCGCCGCGCCGAAGAAACGTTTGGGCCGATGCAGGGCATTGGCGTCCACGCCACCGGTCAATACCTTGCCGGAGGCCGGCACCACGGTGTTGTAAGCACGAGCCAGACGGGTGATGGAATCGAGCAGGATAATCACATCTTTTTTATGCTCGACCAGACGCTTGGCCTTTTCGATAACCATCTCGGCAACCTGAACATGACGGGACGCAGGCTCATCAAAGGTCGAAGCGATAACTTCGCCTTTGACCAGCCGCTGCATTTCGGTCACTTCTTCAGGACGTTCATCGATCAGCAAAACCATCAGAACGCAATCGGGGTGATTATAAGCGATGCTTTGCGCGATGTTTTGCAGCAGCATGGTCTTACCGGCTTTCGGCGGAGCCACAATAAGGCCACGTTGGCCGCGGCCGATCGGCGCGGCTAGATCCAGCACGCGTGCGGTCAGGTCTTCTGTGGAACCATTGCCCCGTTCCATGCGCAAACGGGAATTGGCATGCAACGGCGTCAGGTTTTCAAACAGAATTTTGTTGCGGGCATTTTCCGGTTTGTCGTAATTGACTTCGTTGACTTTCAATAATGCAAAGTAACGCTCGCCTTCTTTCGGCGGACGGATTTTGCCGGAAATGGTATCGCCGGTACGCAGGTTGAAGCGGCGGATCTGACTTGGGGAAACATAGATATCATCGGGGCCCGCCAGATAGGAGCTGTCCCCGGAGCGGAGGAAACCGAATCCATCCTGTAATATTTCCAACACGCCATCGCCAAAAATATCCTCACCACTTTTAGCATGCTGCTTCAAAATGGCGAAGATGATGTCCTGTTTGCGCATGCGAGCCAGATTTTCCAGCCCCATATTTTCGCCGAGAGTAATTAGCTCAGAAACCGGCGTATTTTTTAATTCGGTAAGGTTCATAGTGGTGGGTTCTTAAACTCGGGGTATTTCTCGAACTTTTTTTGTGAATGGTATGGCAGCGTAAAATCGTGCCTGTCTAACGGCATTTAATTCCAGTGCATCCCGTTTGGGCTGTTGAACAGCAAATCATGCAAAATGAATACAAGAAGACTGAAGATTGAGAGCGCCAAAATTGGATCAATTCAAATCCAGATTGCCTGAACACCTTGCTTGATCGCGCCAATGCTGTTCTATAAACGGGACTCGGGCAAAGAGTAAAGCTAAGATTCAAACAACGGGTAAGATCTAAATGCAGTGGACATAAACTTAGCATGGTTCTTGGCGGGCGTCTAGCGGTCAATAAGAGAAATCACAATGAACACCAGGGCCCGGAAGAATCACCCAGCGGGTAATTACAGATTTTTGTTCAGAAAATCCTTCAACTGACCTTTGGACAACGCGCCGACCTTGGTAGCCACGACTTCGCCGTCCTTGAACAGCAGCAGCGTAGGGATGCCGCGAATGCCGTATTTAGGCGCGGTAGCCGGATTCTCATCGATGTTCAGCTTGGCTATGGTCAATTTTCCTTCATATTCATCAGCGACTTCCACCAAAATAGGCGCTATCATCTTACAAGGCCCGCACCACTCTGCCCAGAAATCGACCAGGAACAACCCTTTTGCCTGCAACACGTCCGTGATGAAGCTGTCGTCGCTTAAGTGAATAATTTTATCGCTCATGTTCTACTCCACAGGATTATTTTTACCCGGCCGATTTATAAGCCTTGGCAATACCGGGTTGACTTTATTTCACTGGATACGCTTTCGTAATGCAATAGTTAACTGTTATTCTACCACACTATGAGCAAAACACACTTAACCGAAAAGAAGTTTTCCGACTTCGCCCTGCACCCGCTGATTATCGAAGCCCTTGATACTAAGGGGTTTAGTTACTGCACGCCCATTCAGGCATTGACTTTGCCCATCACCCTGGACGGGAAGGATGTTGCTGGTCAGGCGCAAACCGGAACCGGAAAAACGCTGGCATTTCTCGCCGCCACGTTTCAACACTTACTCTCACACCCTGCCGCCGAGCAACGCCAGATTAATCAGCCCAGGGCGTTGATCATGGCGCCGACCCGCGAACTGGCGGTGCAAATCCATTCAGACGCTTTACCCTTAGCCCAGGCAACCGGCCTGAAAATGGGTTTGGCTTATGGTGGCGACGGTTACGATAAACAGTTGAAAGTCCTCGAAACCGGGGTCGATATTCTGGTTGGCACCACCGGCCGTCTCATTGACTATACCAAACAGAACTATATCAATATGGGCGCCATACAGGTGGTGGTGCTGGACGAAGCCGATCGCATGTTCGACCTGGGCTTTATCAAGGATATCCGCTGGATGTTCCGTCGCATGCCGCCGGTTGAACAACGCCTTAATATGTTATTTTCCGCCACGTTATCCTATCGGGTCCGTGAACTGGCGTTTGAACATATGAACAACGCCGAATATGTGGAAGTCGAACCGCTGCAAAAAACCGGCTATCTTATTCAGGAAGAGCTGTTTTATCCTTCCAACGAAGAAAAAATGCGTCTGCTGCAAACCCTGATTGAGGAAGAGTGGCCGGACCGTTGCATTATCTTCGCCAACACCAAGCACCGGTGCGAGGACATTTGGGGTCATCTGGCCGCCGACGGGCATCGAGTCGGCCTGTTGACCGGCGATGTTTCGCAGAAAAGGCGTTTACGCATTCTGGAAGATTTTACTCAGGGGATATTGGATATCCTGGTGGCAACCGATGTCGCCGCGCGCGGTTTGCATATCCCTTTGGTCACCCATGTGTTTAACTATGATTTACCCGATGATTGTGAAGATTACGTTCATCGCATCGGCCGGACCGGGCGTGCGGGCGAAAGCGGCTCCTCCATCAGCCTGGCCTGTGAAGAATATGCATTGAATCTCACAGCGATTGAAAGCTATATTGGCCATCAGATACCTGTCAGCAAATACAATAGCGATGCGCTATTGAGTGAGCTTCCTCCGCCGAAACGACTCACACGCACCCGGTCAGGCACGGGCCCGCGTCGTCATTCTGTTTCCCGTCGTAGTGGAGCGCCGCGTCATAATCGCAAACGTCCGGGCTAATCAAGATGCAAAGTTGCACCTCGTTGTATGCCGCCATTGATTTAGGCTCCAACAGCTTCCATATGCTGGTGGTTCGTGAAGTGCTTGGCACCATTCAGACTCTGGCGCGGATCAAACGTAAAGTCCGCTTGGCCGCCGGACTGGATGCCGATAATCGACTGTCTCACGAGGCGATGCAACGCGGTTGGCAATGTCTGAGATTGTTTGCCGAACATTTGCAGGATATTCCGCCGGCGCACATTCGCGTTGTCGCGACCGCCACCTTGCGCATCGCCACCAATGCCGAAGAGTTTTTGTCGACCGCCGGCGAAATTCTGGGCTGCCCGGTGCAGGTCATCAGCGGCGAAGAAGAAGCGCAGTTGATTTATCAAGGCGTGGCGCACACCACCGGCGGGTCCGATGAACGGTTGGTGGTGGATATCGGCGGCGGCAGCACCGAATTAATTGTTGGTCGCGGCGCGCGAACACTGGAACTTTTCAGCCTGGAGATGGGCTGTGTCACCTGGCTTGATCGCTGGTTTGATGATCGCAGCCTGACTAAAGATAATTTCGAACAGGCTGAACAAGCTGCGCGTGAGAAGATCCGGCCGGTAGTCTCCAGGCTGCTCGCTTTCGGCTGGCAGATTTGCGTCGGCGCTTCCGGCACCGTACAGGCGCTGCAGGAAATCATGGTGGCGCAAGGCATGGATGAAAATATTACCCTGAGCAAACTCCTGCAGCTCAAACAGCGGGCTATCCAGTGCGGTAAACTGGAAGAATTGGAAATTGAGGGTCTGACCCTTGAGCGCGCGCTGGTTTTCCCCAGTGGACTGTCCATATTGCTGGCCATTTTTCATGAGCTCGGAATCAAGACCATGACCCTGGCCGGCGGCGCGTTGCGCGAAGGCATCATGTACGGCATGATGAACCTGTCGGTTTGCGATGACATTCGCGAAAGAACATTGACTAACCTGCAACGCCGTTATCAGATTGATGTGGAACAAGCGCAGCGGGTCAGCGAGTTGGCGGAGAATTTTGCCCGCCAGGTTGCCGAACCGTGGCAGTTGGATGAGCGATGTTTCTCCTTATTGCATTGCGCAACCATGATTCATGAAATCGGCCTGAGCGTCGATATCAAAAACGCCCCACAGCATGCCGCCTATCTGATTCGTTACACCGACTTGCCCGGGTTTACGCCGGCACAGCAGAAATTCATCGCTACGCTGCTGCAAAATCAAAGCCATCACATCGACGTAACGCAGCTAAACCAGCAAAACTGTCTGCCACCGCGGATGGCGCAGCGTTTATGCCGTCTGATGCGTCTGGCAATCATTTTCACCAGTCGGCGCCGCGACGACACGGTACCGGATGTTAAACTCAGGGCGCTGGATGACACCTTGCATTTGCTGTTGCCCGGCGGCTGGCTAAATCAGCATCCTTTGCGCGCTGAATACCTTGAGCAGGAAAGCCAATGGCAAAATTATGTCGATTGGCCGCTGTTAATCGAAGAAATTCAGCCTACCGCCGGCAATTAGTCCTGTTGATCTTTCGCTTTGGCCAACTGCGCCCGGATATTGGCCAGATGGTTTTTCCCTCGCGCCATGCGGTCTTCGGCGCTGATGACTTTCGCACCCGTTTCCCAGGTTAAATCATCCTGCGGCAATTCAAGTAAGAACCGGCTCGGCTCGGGCTTGATGGTTTCACCATACTGACGACGTTCGCGGCACAGGGTAAACGTCAGCTCTTTTTTCGCGCGGGTAATGCCGACATACGCCAGCCGGCGTTCTTCTTCAATATTGTTTTCATCGATACTGCTTTGATGGGGCAATAACCCCTCTTCCATACCGACCAGGAACACGTAGGGGAACTCCAGACCCTTCGACGCATGCAGCGTCATCAATTGCACTTGATCGAGTTCCTCGTCATTTTCGCCCCGTTCCATCATTTCACGCAGGGTAAAACGGGTCACCACCTGATCCAGCGTCATCGGATCGTCCAGATCGCTGCCTTTGAGCATTTCGGTCATCCAGCCGAACAGTTGATCGACATTTTTCATCCGCATTTCCGCGGCTTTCTGGCTGGGCGATGTTTCATATAGCCAGCTTTCATATTCCATTTCCCGGAGGAGATCCCGTACCGCCGGCACCGGTTCGCTGTCCGCCATCCGTGCGATATGCGCTATCCAGCCGGTAAAATGTTGCAGGGACTCGAGACCGCGCCCGCTCAGCGTCTGACCGAGCCCCACATCAAAACTGGCGGTAAACAGGCTCTTTTGCCGGGCGGCGGCCCACTCGCCCAGCTTTTGCAAAGTGGCGGGACCGATTTCCCGCCGCGGCGTGTTGACCACGCGCAAAAACGCGCTGTCATCATCCGGGTTGGTCAGTAAACGCAGATATGACAGCAGATCCTTGATTTCCGGGCGCGCGAAAAACGAGGTCCCGCCGGAAATGGTGTAGGGAATACGGTTTTGCATCAGCATTTTTTCAAAAAGCCGGGACTGATGATTGCCGCGATACAGTATGGCGTAATCGCGATAACGGGTTTTATTAATAAAATGATGGGCAATCAGCTCCCCTACCACCCGTTCAGACTCATGATCTTCATTATTGGCGGTGATCACCTTCAGCATCTCGCCATGACCCAGACTTGAAAACAGGCGTTTGGCGAACAGATGAGGATTGTTGGCGATCAAAATATTGGCCACGTTGAGAATACGTTCGGTGGAACGGTAATTCTGCTCCAGTTTGATGACCTCAAGCGCGGAAAAATCCTGTTGCAGCAATGCCAGATTTTGCGGGCGGGCGCCGCGCCAGGAATAGATCGACTGATCGTCATCGCCCACAACGGTAAATCGGGCGCGACTGCCCACCAGCATTTTCACCATTTGGTACTGGCTGGCATTGGTGTCCTGATACTCATCCACCAATAAATAGCGCAGGCGGTTTTGCCAGCGCGTTCTCACGTCTTCATCCCGCTGCAGCAACAGGGTCGGCCGTAAGATCAGATCATCGAAATCCAGCACATTGCAGGCGCGAAGATGCGCCTCATACACGTCGTAACAATGCGCGAATAACCGGTCGCGCTCGCTGCGCGCCATTGCACCAACCTGGGCCGGGCTTAACAGGTCGTTCTTCCAATTGCTGATAGCCGTGACCAGTTGCTTGAGGAGGTCCTTATCGCCGTCCAGGGACTGTTCGGTCAGCTCTTTCAATAAAGCCAATTGATCATACTCATCAAAAAGCGAGAACTTGGCTTTCATGCCCAGCGCTTTATATTCTTTTTTGATGATTCCGAGGCCAAGGGTATGGAACGTGGCGATGGTCAAACCCCGCGCTTCTTGTCGCCCCAAGGTTTGCGCCACGCGTTCCTTCATTTCCCGCGCCGCTTTATTGGTGAACGTCACCGCCGCGATGTTGCGCGCCTGGTAGCCGCATTGGCGAATCAGATGGGCGATTTTGTTGGTGATAACCCGGGTTTTACCCGAACCGGCGCCGGCCAGCACCAGGCATGGCCCGGTGACATATTCAACAGCATGTTGCTGGCTGGGGTTCAAACGCATGACGATATCCCCGAATTAACGGCACAAGAGACAGTCAGGAATTGTAGCAGAATTTGCAGTTGGCTTTTAGCCTGTACTTTGACGCTGCCTTAAGCAGCGTCAAAGAGCTGGCCCGGTTTGCAATAGGGTGTGCAACAGACCGGATTAGTTTGCGGCAACCGCGATCCGCTTCATGTCTTTCATATACCCGCGCAGGGTGCTGCCGATGACTTCGATAGGATGATGACGGATGGCTTCATTCACATCGCGCAATTGGCCGTTGTCGATTTCGCCGGCCGGTACCGGCGCGCCCAGATCGCCGGCTTGCAAGCCAGCCATAAAGTGCGCTTTCAATAACGGGATGGCGGCGTTGGCAAACAGATAGTTGCCGTATTCGGCGGTATCGGAAATCACCACGTTCATTTCATACAGCCGTTTGCGGGCAATGGTGTTGGCAATCAGCGGCAATTCATGCAGAGATTCATAATAGGCCGATTCGGCAATGATGCCTGAACGGGTCATGGTTTCGAAAGCCAGCTCAACCCCGGCCTTGGCCATGGCAATCATCAACACGCCCTTGTCGAAATAGTCCTGTTCGCTGATTTTGCCTTGATATTGCGGTGCGTTTTCAAACGCCGTCGCTCCGGTTTCTTCACGCCAGGTCAGTAATTTGACATCGTTATTGGCCCAATCGGCCATCATGCCGCTGGAGAAAGCGCCGCTGATAATGTCATCCATATGCTTTTCAAACAGCGGTTTCATCAGGGTTTTCAATTGTTCGGACAAGGCCCAGGCACGCAATTTGGCGCTGTTGGACAGACGATCCATCATCAGGGTGATGCCGCCTTGCTTCAGCGCTTCGGTCGTGGTTTCCCAACCGAACTGCACCAGTTTTTCCGCATAGGCCGGATCGACGCCGTCGGCGACCAATTTGTCGAAACACAGCAGCGAGCCGACTTGCAACATGCCGCACAGGATGGTCTGTTCGCCCATCAGGTCCGATTTCACTTCGGCGACGAACGAGGATTCCAATACGCCCGCGCGATGGCCGCCGGTGGCGGCTGCCCAGGCTTTGGCCAGCGCCATGCCCTCGCCCTGCGGATCGTTTTCCGGATGGACCGCAATCAGGGTCGGTACGCCAAAGCCGCGTTTGTATTCTTCGCGCACTTCAGTGCCGGGACATTTCGGCGCCACCATAATGACGGTGATGTCCTTACGAATCTGTTCGCCCACTTCAACGATATTGAAACCATGTGAATACCCCAGCGCGGCGCCTTTTTTCATCAAAGGCTGTACGGATTTCACCACGGAGGAATGCTGTTTGTCGGGCGTTAAGTTCACCACCAGGTCGGCCTGTGGGATCAACTCTTCATAAGTGCCGACTTTAAAACCATTTTCAGTCGCCTTCCGCCATGAAGGACGTTTTTCATCAATGGCGGATTGACGCAAGGCATAAGAGATATCCAGACCGGAATCGCGCATATTCAGACCCTGATTCAAGCCCTGGGCGCCGCAACCGACTATCACCACTTTCTTCCCTTTCAGATAACCCGCTTCATCCGCAAACTCATCCCGGCCCATAAAGCGGCATTTACCTAACTGCTCCAATTGCTGGCGCAGGCTTAAAGTGTTGAAATAATTAGCCATCTTGCTACTCCGTATCGTTCTATCGTATTTGGGTAAGAAATTCCCGTCGGACGGGAATTTTTTCTGTTTCCCACTATAAGGCAGGAAAGACGTTGCTGAAATTGATATATTAACAATCTGATATTGCAGTTTATGCAATGCACTAAGGCGATTCACCTATGGATCTACGTGATCTCAAATTATTTCTTCATCTGGCGGAAAGCCGCCATTTCGGCCGTACCGCCAAAGCGACCCATGTCAGCCCTTCCACGCTGTCGCGGCAAATCCAGCGATTGGAAGAAGACGTGGGACGAGTCCTGTTTTTGCGCGATAACCGTACGGTGCAATTAACCGATGCCGGCGAGCAGTTAAAAATTTTCGCCCAGCAAACGCTATTGCAATATCAGCAGCTATCGCATCGATTAGGCCAGCATGGACCTTCTCTCAGCGGCGAATTACGGCTGTTTTGTTCGGTGACCGCGGCGTATAGCCATTTGCCGCCGATTCTCGATCATTTCCGCGCCGAACATCCTCTGGTGGAAATCAAGCTGACCACCGGCGACGCCGCCGACGCGGTGGAAAAAGTTCAATCCGGCGAAGCCGATCTGGGCATTGCCGGTCATCCGGAAATTCTGCCGGCCAGCATTGATTTTGCCCCTATCGGACAAATACCGATGATCCTGATAGCGCCGTCGCTGCCTTGCCCGGTACGCGCCCAAGCCCTGTCCGAGACGCCGGATTGGTCCCATACGCCGTTTATTTTACCGGAACACGGTCCGGCGCGACGTCGCATAGATCACTGGTTTCGTAGTAACCATATATCGAACCCGTTGATTTACGCCACCGTGGCCGGACACGAAGCCATTGTTTCCATGGTGGCGCTGGGTTGCGGCATCGCGCTTATCCCCTCGGTGGTGGTGGACAATAGCCCCGAGCCGGTGCGTAACCGGGTGCAGATTATTGAGCATGGCACGCCGGTCGCACCGTTGGAACTTGGTGTCTGCGTCCAGGTTAAACGCCTGCAGGAACCACTGATCGAAGCGTTCTGGCGGCTTTTGGCCCGTTGAGACAATCACCATAAAGCCACGGTCCACATGACAGGCGCCAGAGCAAGGCGATGATGTTTCCCATCGGCGAGGTGAAAAAGGGACCGGTCCGTTACCGGCCAGCCCCTTTTGCGTTAGACATCATTCAAACCGCACCGGTAGTGACTGCGGCCATTGACTAGCCCTGCAGAAAAAACCGAAACGCCGGGTTCTGGGTCTCATCGTGGCACTCATAGCCCAATGCCGACAGATGATGATCGAATTCCGGTTCCCGGTCGGTCAGTTCAAAGCCCGCCAATACCCGGCCATAATCGGTGCCATGGCTGCGGTAGTGAAACAGCGAAATATTCCAATGCGTGCCCAGCGTATGCAGGAACTTCAACAAAGCACCTGGCGATTCCGGAAATTCAAAACTGTAAAGCCGTTCACGCAGAGGTTTCGACGGCCGCCCCCCCACCATATAACGCACATGCAGCTTGGCCATTTCGTCATCGGACAGATCCACTACCTGATAGCCGCCGGCGGTCAGTTCGCCAAGGATTTCATCTCGTTCCGCATGTCCGCGGGTCAAGCGGATACCGACGAAAATACAGGCGTTATCCGCATCGGCATAACGGTAGTTGAATTCGGTCACCGCCCGTCCGCCCAACAATTGACAGAATTTCAGGAAGCTGCCTTTTTGTTCGGGGATGGTCACCGCCATCAGCGCTTCCCGCTGTTCACCCAGTTCACACCGTTCGGAAACATAACGCAGGCCGTGAAAATTCACATTGGCCCCGGACAGCACATGCGCCAACCGCTCGCCCTGAATGTTATGCTGCTGGATATACTTCTTCATGCCCGCCAGCGCCAACGCGCCCGCCGGTTCCGCTATAGCGCGCACGTCTTCGAAAATATCCTTCACCGCCGCGCAAATGGCATCGCTATCCACCGTCACCACATCGTCGAGATATTCCCGGCACAAACGAAAGGTTTCATCGCCGATACGCCTGACCGCGACGCCTTCGGCAAAACCGCCGACCCTGGGCAGATCCACCGGTTCGCCGGCGTCCAAGGCCGCGCGCAGGCAGGCCGACTCTTCCGCCTCCACCCCGATGACCTGAATCTGCGGCATAAGGTGTTTGATGAGCACCGCGACGCCCGCCGCCAATCCGCCGCCGCCCACCGGCACAAATACCCGATCGAGATGGGCGTCCTGTTGCAGCAGTTCCATCGCCAGGGTTCCCTGGCCGGCGATCACCGCCGGATGATCAAACGGCGGCACAAAGGTGTAGTTATACTCCCGCGCCAATTCAATGGCCTTGGCTTTGGCCTCGTCGAAATTAGCGCCAAAAAGCAAGGCCTGGCCGCCGAAGCTGCGCACGGCGTCGACTTTGATATCCGCCGTCGCCACCGGCATGACAATCAGCGATTTAATGCCCAGCTTAGTGGCCGACAGCGCCACCCCCTGGGCATGGTTACCGGCTGATGCGGTGACGACCCCATGCGCTTTTTGCTCTTCGGTCAGGCCGGCTATCATGGCATAGGCGCCGCGTAGCTTGAAGCTATGCACCGGCTGACGGTCTTCCCGTTTCACCAGGATGGTATTGTCGAGGCGGGCGGAAAGTTTCTCCATTTTTTGCAATGGAGTGACTTGGGCCACTTCATACACCGGCGAACGCAGCGTAGCGCGTAAATATTCCGCGCTACAAGGCGCCGCAGGCAGCGGTAGTGAATCTGCCATAAGCCTTTAGCCTCCCAGCTTAGCTTTATCACGCACCGCGCCTTTATCCGCGCTGGTGGCGAGCAAAGCATAGGCGCGCAGGGCAAACGACACCTGACGTTCGCGAGCGCGCGGCGACCAGGCGGCGGTTCCGCGCGCCAGTTCGGTCTCGCGTCGTGCGGCCAGTTCGCTCTCAGCCACATCCAGCATGATATCGCGATTGCCGATATTGATGCTGATAATATCGCCGTCCCGCACCAGGCCAATCAACCCGCCGCTAGCGGCTTCAGGCGAAACATGACCGATGGACAACCCGGAGGTGCCGCCGGAAAAACGGCCGTCGGTGATAAGAGCGCAACTTTTGCCCAGTCCCATGGATTTCAGGAAGGTGGTGGGATAAAGCATTTCCTGCATACCTGGCCCGCCTTTAGGTCCTTCATAGCGAATAACCACTACATCACCGGCCACCACTTTGCCGCCGAGAATCGCGTCCGAAGCCTCTTCCTGGCTTTCATAGACTTTCGCGGGGCCGCGAAACACCAGGCTATTCTTATCCACGCCCGCTGTTTTAACGATACAACCGTCTTTCGCGATATTGCCGTACAGGACCGCCAATCCGCCATCCTGGCTGTAAGCGAATTCTTTGGAACGGATACAGCCGTCCTGACGGTCGGTATCCAGCGACGGCCAGCGGCAATCCTGCGAAAAGGCCTGAGTCGTGCGAATACCGGCCGGTCCGGCGGCATACATGGCTTTCACGTCGGCGGAATCGGTTACCATCACGTCGTATTGCCGAAGCGTCGCCGGTAATTGCATACCCAGCACATTATTCACTTCACGGTTGAGCAGGCCGGCACGATCAAGTTCGCCCAGGATGCCCCATACACCACCAGCGCGGTGAACATCTTCCATATGATATTTCTGGGTGCTTGGCGCCACTTTGCACAAATGCGGCACTTTCCGCGACAGACGGTCGATGTCCGCCATGGTGAAATCCACCTCGCCTTCCTGCGCCGCCGCCAGCAAATGCAGGACGGTATTGGTGGAGCCGCCCATGGCGATATCCAGCGTCATGGCATTTTCGAAGGCGGCCTTGCTGGCGATACTGCGCGGCAGAACGCTCAGATCGTCTTGGTCATAATAACGTTTAGCCAAATCGACAATCCGCTTGCCGGCATTGAGGAACAATTGCTTGCGATCGGCATGGGTGGCCAACAGCGAACCGTTGCCAGGCTGCGAAAGGCCAAGCGCTTCCGTCAGGCAGTTCATCGAGTTGGCGGTAAACATCCCGGAGCAGGAGCCGCAGGTCGGACAGGCGGAGCGCTCGATTTGTTGACTGTCTTCATCGGATACATTGGGATTGGCGCCCTGCATCATGGCGTCGATCAGGTCCAGCTTGATGATTTTATCGGACAGCTTGGTTTTGCCGGCTTCCATCGGACCGCCGGAAACGAATACCACCGGAATATTCAGCCGCAACGACGCCATCAGCATCCCTGGGGTGATTTTATCGCAATTGGAAATACAGACCATGGCATCGGCGCAATGAGCGTTGACCATGTACTCTACCGAATCGGCAATCAGTTCGCGGGAAGGCAGGGAATACAGCATGCCGCCGTGCCCCATGGCGATACCGTCATCCACCGCGATGGTATTGAATTCTTTTGCCACGCCGCCGGATGCTTCAATTTGCTCGGCCACCAATTTACCCAAATCGCGCAGATGGACATGACCCGGCACAAATTGGGTAAAAGAGTTCACCACGGCGATAATCGGCTTGCCGAAATCGTCATCGGTCATCCCGGTGGCGCGCCATAAGGCACGTGCTCCGGCCATATTGCGACCATGGGTAGTGGTCGCGGAACGGTACTTAGGCATGCTCGATACTCCAGTTAATCTTTACGTCAGGCGGTTATATCTTTCATTTTTCCGATATAACCCTGCCCAAAGAGTGTTTTTAATCGTTGACCGGATCCAACCAGCCCCATTGATCTTCGGTCTTGCCGGTAAACAGTCCGAAAAAGGCCTGTTGCAATTGTTTGGTTACCGGCCCGCAACGACCGATGCCGACCTGGATGCCATCCACACTGCGTACCGGCGTGATTTCGGCGGCGGTGCCGGACAAGAAGACTTCGTCGGCCAGATAGAGCGATTCCCGCGACAACACCTGTTCCCGAATCTCGATTCCAAGATTTTTCGCCAGCTTGATAATGGCGTCGCGGGTAATGCCCGGTAAAGCGGAAGAGGTAAAGGGCGGCGTAAATAGAATGCCCTCTTTCACTTCAAAAAGGTTTTCGCCGGCACCTTCGGAAACATAACCGTGCACGTCCAGCGCAATGCCTTCCTGATAACCATGGCGACGGGCTTCATTGCCTACCAGCATGGAAGAGAGATAGTTGCCGCCGGCTTTGGCCGCGGTGGGGATCGTGTTGGCCGCAACGCGGTTCCAAGAGGAAACCATGGCGTCGATGCCTTGATCCAGCGCATCCTCGCCCAGGTAAGCGCCCCAGGGGAAAGCGGCGATAATCACATCGGTGGTGTAATCGGCCGGCGGATTGACGCCCATGCCCACATCGCCAACAAATATCAGCGGACGAATATATGCGCTGACCAATTTATTTTTTTTCAATACCGCACGGGTAGCCGCCATCAGTTCATCTATGCTCTGGCTGACCGGCATGCGATAAATTTTGGCGGAATCCTGCAGCCGCTGCATATGTTCCCGAAGGCGGAACACCACCGGTCCTTTATACGAATCATAGCAACGCACACCTTCGAAGACTGATGATCCATAATGCAGCGCATGGGACATAACGTGGACTTTCGCATCCGCCCACGGAACCATTTCGCCATTGAACCAGATAAAATCAGCTTTCTTCGTCGTCGTCATTTTCTTGTCCTTACTCGTGCCTTAGGCACGTATTTGTTGTGATGTCATTTGCTGGATCTCGACACAGGCGACATCCAAAAGTTTACTAAGCTGTGCAGACAGTAAATCGACCGGACGCAGGCTTGCAACGGTCAATTGAATATTAATATTTTCCGCGTTGGCCTGCGGCGCCATATTTAATGCGCAAACCCGGAACCCGCGGTGGCGGACCACCCGCAAAACACGCTCCAAAACTTCGGGACGAGAACGGGCCTCAATGGAAAGCTGATGCTGCATCATGATAATTTCTCCAACATGGTTTCATTGCCGGCGCCGGGGGGCACCAGTGGCCAGACGTTATCATTCTCGTCGATGGAGACATGCAACAGGTAAGGACCCTGGTGGGTAAACATCGTCTCAAGGGCGGTTTCAATCTGGTCTTTGCGGGTAATGCGTTGGCCGGGGATATCGAAAGCGCTGGCCAACACTATAAAATCGGGGTTATCGGTGAGAGTGGTTTCGCTGTAGCGTGCGTCGAAAAATAATTGTTGCCACTGCCTGACCATACCTAATCGCTGATTGTCCATCAGAACGATTTTCAGTGGCAACCGTTTTCGTTTGATGGTGGTTAATTCCTGAACATTCATCATAAAAGAACCATCGCCGGAGACGCAAACCACTGTGTCCTGCGGTCGCGCCACCTGCGCGCCTACCGCCGCCGGAACGCCGAAACCCATGGTGCCCAGGCCGCTGGACGTGATGAAATTTTCCGGCCGGGTAAAGCGCATATGCTGTGCCGCCCACATTTGGTGCTGGCCGACATCGGTGGTGAATACGGTATTTTCCGGCGCGCGCCGCGACAATGAATTTAATAAAGCCGGCGCGTAAATCTTTTCGCCCGGGCTTTCATACTTCCATTGGAATTCCGCTTTCAGCGCCTGGGTCTCGACACGCCAATCTTCAATGGACAGGGGCTGCGCCAGCGCCGGCAATATCCGATTCAGATCGCCCTGCAACGGCACCAATGGTTGACGCAGTTTGCCCAATTCCGCCGGATCGATATCCAGATGAATCACTTTGGCATGGGGGGCGAACGTATTTAATTTACCGGTAACCCGATCATCAAACCGCGCGCCCACCGCCATCAGCACATCGCAGGCTTGCACCGCCAGATTGGCGGCCGGATTGCCATGCATGCCCAACATGCCCAGATAACAGACATCATCCGGATCGGGCGCGCCCAGCCCCTTGAGCGTCACCACGCTCGGCATGCCGGTCTGGTCGATAAAAGCACGCAAAGCGGGCACCGCATGCGCCATACCGACGCCGCCGCCGATGTAAAGAATCGGCTTTTTAGCCTGTCGCAACACCTCGCGCGCCGCCGCCATATCACCTTGAATATCGCCGGTGTCGCCTTCTACGCCAACCAGATGGGGACTCAAATCGCCGGTGGCCAATTGAATATCTTTGGGGATGTCGATCAATACCGGCCCCGGACGTCCGCCAAGCGCAATGGCGAAAGCTTCGGTCATGATGGCCGGCAGTTCATCCAACGACTCAACCAGAAAACTGTGCTTGGTACAGGCCAACGACAGTCCCAGCACATCGATTTCCTGAAAGGCGTCGGTACCGATCAACGCCGAACCCACCTGGCCGGTGATAGCCACCAGCGGCACCGAATCCAGCAGCGCATCCGCCAATCCGGTAATCAGATTCGTGGCGCCGGGGCCGGAGGTCGCGATGCACACGCCCACTTTGCCGGTCGACCGTGCATAGCCAATCGCCGCCATGGCCGCGCCTTGTTCATGTCGGCAAAGCAGATGTTCAACCCCGCCGTCATAAAGCGCGTCGTATACCGGCATGATAGCGCCGCCGGGATAACCGAATACCATGTCCACGCCCTGGGCGCGCAACGCTTGTACTACCCACTGTGCCCCGTTCATTGTGACTTCCCCGCCTGTTGGTGGCAGGAACAGGAATTGCCGCTGCTAATCATTGTCTGTTCCCTATAACTATTTGTTTTGGCTTGCCGAAAAACACCACATAAAAAAACCCCCGTCCTTTCGGTGCGGGGGTTTTCTTGAAAGTTAAGCTTGTTTGCTAAGCTTTTCGTCGTCCAAGTGCAGCCCCGCACGGTGGGATAATAATCACCACCACACTAATCACGATTAGGCTAATCACTTGGGCAAACACTTTCATAAATAGGTTTTCATTTTACGTTTGGTCGAATGAATAACTACAGAGTTATCATAGTAACGATACGCGAGACAACTGTTTTTTGCATTCAAGCCGGTTGGCCGCAAGGTCAAAACAGCATAAATATAAATATATTCAATAATTTGATTGTTTATGAATTATTTTCAAGTTCGGCCTGATTGCAAACCGATGCCACCCCCTCACGGCCACCCGTCGCCCTTGCGCGTTAAGCCGCATTACGGAGTGCAAAAAAGTCAGGGAGAGAATAATTTTGCGGGTAAACGCCACAATCTGTTTTTTTTACCCCTCGCCGTTTCGCCGGGTCGGGCAGAATGACTAAGAAATCAGCATGGAGGCTTTATGTCACTCGCATTAGTGTATACCCGGGCTTCGATTGGCATTCAGGCGCCGCTTATCGCGGTTGAGGCGCATATCAGTAAAGGCCTGCCCGGATTCACCCTGGTGGGTTTACCCGATTCCACCGTCAAAGGCGCACGGGATCGCGTGCGCAGCGCATTGTTGAATAATGGCTTCGATTTACCCGCCCGGCGCATCACCGTCAGCCTGGCGCCGGCGGATCTGCCGAAAGAGGGCGGCCGTTATGATTTACCGATTGCCTTGGCCATTCTCGCCGCCTCGAAACAAATCCCGTCGGAGCGGTTGAGCGAATACGAATTTCTCGGCGAACTGGCGCTCTCAGGGGAAATACGGCCAATACAGGGGGCGATACCCGCGGCGCTCGCCGCCGCTCGCGCGCAACGGCAACTTATCCTCTCCAGCCATAATGCCGCCGAAGCCGGCCTGATTCCCGATAGCCGGGTCCGCATAGCAGGCGGATTGCAGGAGGTATGTCATTATTTGCGAGGCGCTGGCGAACTGAGCGCGGTCGGCAGTCGAGACCCCGCCGCTTTACCGCAAGAACGAAACGAAACGGACCTGAGGGATATTATCGGTCAACCACAAGCCAAACGGTCCCTGGAGATAGCCGCCGCCGGCGGCCATAATCTATTGTTGATCGGGCCGCCCGGCACCGGGAAAACGATGCTTGCCAGCAGATTGGCCGGCTTATTGCCGCCGCTGAGCGACAGCGAAGCCATCGAGACCGCCGCGATAACCAGCCTGACCAATCCCATCCACGCTCAAAGGCAATGGCGCAAGCGGCCCTTTCGATCGCCTCATCACAGCGCCTCGATGGCGGCGCTGGTCGGAGGCGGCGCCATTCCACAGCCCGGCGAAGTATCGCTGGCCCATAACGGCGTGCTATTTTTGGATGAATTGCCGGAATTCCAGCGCCGGGTGCTTGATGCCTTGCGCGAACCGCTGGAATCCGGCGAAATATACCTCTCCCGCGCCCAGGCTAAAGTGAAATTTCCGGCGCGCTTCCAATTGATTGGGGCCATGAACCCCAGTCCTTCCGGAGATTATCAGGGCGTCCACAGCCGCGGCGGCATTCAGCAGACGCTACGCTATCTGAATCGTTTATCGGGTCCTTTTCTCGACCGCTTTGATATGTCCATCGAGGTGCCGTTGTTGCCCCCAGGCATGTTACGCCAACCGGAACGAACCGGTGAAAGCTCGGCCACGGTAAGGGAACGGGTGCGAATAGCGCGTGAGATCCAGCTGAAACGATGCCAAAAAATCAATGCGTTCCTGGATAATCAAGAGGTGGCTGCTTATTGCCGTCTGGATGAAGCGGATGCGGTTTTTCTGGAATGGGTCATGGAGAAACTCGGACTATCGGTACGCGCCTGGCAGCGAACGTTGAAAGTCGCCCGTACGCTGGCCGATTTGGCGGGAGCCGCACAGATACAGCGATGTCATTTGTCGGAAGCCGTCGGTTACCGCACTATCGATCGCTTGCTGCAACAACTATGGCAGCAGATGGAATAAACTGAGGCATCAGCCTCGGGTCATTTTGCCGACGCAAGACTTGACCAGCCAGGGGCGAAGATCCTCTACCGGTTTGTTGATGGATCGGATCGCCTGCGCAAGGCAGGGGGCTAAAGCCCCCTGCGGTCTAATCCTCGTTGTCGGTATAATCTTCCACAACATCCATCTGTGGCTTGCCGCCGGACAACGTATGGAAACGTTTGGGACGGCGGATATGCTCAATGTACTTGAACCATACTTTCTCATGTTCAGTAGCAGGCTCGCGTTCACCATGGCATACCGCAACAAATTGTTTCTCTTCTTCGGTTGCTGGCTCACGTTTGCCACTGTCCAGATCGTTGTAGGCATGGCCGCAACGTTCCAGTAATTGAGCCTCCCTAATGGTAAAGTGACCATGCCGGGAAAACCCGCGAGGGTAGTTCTTGGTATCGAAATAACGATTGGTAGTAGAAAAGCTGTCCGCCATCTTAAGCGCTCCCCATCCTTTCATAAGCCGTACTGTTTATGGCGCGGAGTATTAGATAGGCTTGACATTCTGTAAAACAAAACATTTAAATCGTTACGATAAAAAATTTTGGAGATGGGCGTGGACACGGAATTACTGAAAACCTTTTTGGAAGTCAGCAGGACTCGACACTTTGGTCGCGCCGCTGAAGCGCTTTACCTAACGCAGTCCGCGGTGAGCTTTCGAATCCGGCAATTGGAAACGCAACTTGGCGTGAGTTTGTTCACTCGACACCGCAATAATATCCGCTTAACCCCGGCGGGCGAGAGCCTGCTGCCTTATGCGGAAAACCTGATGTCCACCTGGCAATTGGCCAAGCAGGAAGTGACCAGTTCCCTGCAACAGAACCTTTTGGTCGTCGGCGCCACCGCATCGCTTTGGGAAGCATGGCTGGGCCAATGGTTTCAACAACTCTATCAATTGCGCCCTTCGCTGCAAATGGAAGCCCGCGTCGCTTTACGGAATATTCTGATAAACCAATTGCATGAAAGGGAATTGGATTTATTGATCACCACCGAGGCGCCCAAGATGGAGGAACTGACTTGTCAGTTGCTGGGAAATTTCTCGTTATCATTATTTACAACCGCTGCCGAACCGGAACAAGGTGAAAGACCCTATATCCGACTGGAATGGGGAGCGGATTTTCCCAGTTACGAAAGCAGATTGCTGATGAACAATCCCCATCCCGTCATGACGACCACATCGGCGCATCTGGCGCGCGATTTATTGCCCGCGACCCAGGCATGCGTATTTCTGCCCAGCCATTGGATCGAGTCTTATCCCGAACTCATCGTTATTGAGGAGGTGCCGCCATTGCTTCGGCCGCTCTATGCGGTATGGCTGCAAAATAGCGACCAGCGTTCCCTGATTCGCCAGTTACTGAAAACGCCGGTTATCTAACCCCCTAAACCCGGCCGTATTGCCTTAAATATACCGGCAATACCTCCCAGCGGGGTTAAAGGTTAAAAATGCGTTAAAAGCCCATTAAGGCTGAAATAAGCGAATGGGCAAAGCAGTGTTATTTTTCCCACTCAAAAAACCGATCAGGTTTTGATGCTCTGTTTACCCGGCGTACGAGCGATACTGCTGACCTTGGCATTCTGTTTGTTCTCCCACAGTGAATTCAACAAACGCTGCAAGGCGATAAAGGCGAACAATAAAATACCGATAACAATTTTGGTCCACCAGGAACTCAAGGTGCCATCGAAATTGATATATGTTTGAATGAGCCCCTGGATCAGCACGCCAAACAAGGTGCCGAACACCGTGCCGATGCCCCCGCTCAACAGCGTTCCGCCAATAACGACTGACGCAATGGCATCCAGTTCGACGCCCATCCCCGCCAACGCGTAACCGGCAGAGGTATAGATTGAAAATACAATACCGGCCAGCGTCGCCAACCCGGTCGACAGCATATAAATGCGGATAGTGGTGCTGCGGGTCGATAACCCCATTAAATTCGCGGCCGTCGCATTACCGCCTATGGCGTAAACCTGGCCGCCAAACCGGGTATAACGGGCGAGAATCATACCGAAAACGATCACCAGCAGCATAATCACCGCCAGCACGCTAAGACGTCCGCCGCCGGGAATCATCCAGGATAAACCGGAGAGTTTTTCGTAGATAGGATGATCGATCGGCAAGGATTCCTCGGAAACCAGATAACTGGCGCCGCGAAGGAAAAACATACCGGCAAGGGTGATGATAAACGCCGGTATTTTCAAGGTATCCACCAACCAGCCCATGAAAGCGCCAAATCCGCACCCGATAAGTAAAATCAGGGGAAACGCCAATAATGGCGACAGATGCCAGTCGCCGATGGCCCGCGCCAGAAAAACACCGGTAAATGCAATAACCGAACCGACCGAAAGATCGATGCCGCCCGACAGAATCACAAACGTCATACCGACGGCGATAATGCCTAAAAAGGCATTGTCCGTCAGGATATTACATATCACGCGCGTGGAAGCGAAACCGCGAAACTGACTTAAACAAAACAGATATCCGAGAATAAATACCGAGATGGTAATCACCAGGGGAAGGTTACGTTTAAACATGGCGACGATTCCTTCTTAAAAATTCAATAAACCTGGAGGATTGCATGACCAAGACACAGAGCACCACGATTGCTTTCACCACTTGGTTAAGTTCCGGTTGAAAACCTGAAAGCAATATCCCGGTATTCATGCCCTGTATGATCAATGCGCCCAACAAGGAAAGAAGTAAATTGAAACGCCCGCCCATCAGCGACCCGCCGCCAATAACCACGGATAAGATGGCATCCAGTTCCAGCCACAAACCCGCATTATTCGCATCGGCGCCGCGGATATCAGCGGCGACAATCAGCCCGGCAATAGCGGCGCATACACCGCTGAGAATATAGGTCGACATGACGATGAGACGTGTTTTGACTCCGGAATTTTTAGCGGCCCGAATATTTATCCCCACCGCCTCGATAAATAATCCCAACGCGGTTTTCCGTGTCAGCAACCAAACCACTATCAATGTTAATATCGTGATGAAAACCGGTACCGGGAAATAAAAAAGCGCGCCGCTGCCGATCCAGGCCAGAGAAGGGTTATCAAACGTTATAATTTGACCTTCAGTGATTAATTGAGCGATACCTCGCCCAGCCACCATGAGAATCAGCGTCGCCACAAAAGGCTGTATTTTCAGTATCGCCACCAGAATGCCGTTCCATAAGCCTGACAGCACGCCGACGCCCAAAGTGGCCAAGACTACCATGGCTAAACTATAACCGTGTACAGTGAGCGTGGCGGCGACTGCTCCGGCAATCGCCATGACTGCGCCCACCGATAAATCAATGCCGCCGGTGGCGATGACCAAGGTCATGCCAATGGACAATAAGGCCACCGGTGAACAACGATTCAGAATATCAATGACACTGCCGAATAACCGACCGTCTTGAATGTCTACGGAAAAAAAGTTATGGGCGACAATACTGTCGGCGATAAGGACAACAATCAACGCAGCCACTTGCGGCATACCGATCGGCCAGCGTCTGGCGGTCACTGATTTGGTGATGGAAGGAGTTTCACCTGGCATAACTTCTCACTCCTTAAGCAGCAATAGCATTCATGATTGCGCTAACGGACAAATTCTCGAGGGGGAGGGATGTAATATGTTGCCGGTCCCGCAAGATGATTATCCGGTCGGCATATCCCACCAATTCCTCAAGTTCCGAAGAGATGACTAACAAAGCGAGACCGGCGGTACACAAGGTTTCAATCAAGCGTATGATTTCAGCATGGGCGCCGACATCAATGCCCCGGGTAGGTTCGTCCAGGATCAGAAATTGTGGTTTGGTCAGCAGCCAGCGGGACAATAGAACTTTCTGCTGATTCCCCCCTGACAGAAACTCGATCGGCTGATCAAGACTCGGCGTGCGTATTCCCAATTGCCTGACGAAGCGTTCAGCGATGTTATTTTGCTCTTTGCGTGAAATCGGACGCAGCCAGCCACGCTGGACCTGCAACGCGAGGATGATATTCTCACGTACCGATGCGGCGGCAATAATCCCGTCGGTTTTCCGGTCTTCGGGACAAAACCCCAAGCCCAGCTTAGAGGCCCGATTGGGCGAATGAATCACCCGCTTTTTGCCTTTGACCCAAGCGGTGCCGGAATCCGCCGGCCGTATACCGAAAATAACTTCGGCGGTTTCAGTCCGCCCAGAACCAAGCAGTCCGGCAAGGCCGACGATTTCACCCGGACGTACCTCCAAATCAAAAGGCATAATGGTATTTTTCTTGCCATAGCCCTTGAAAGCCACCACCGGCTTCCCGCTCAACAAGGTTCTTCCGGCTCGCTGCAACGCATTCTCGTCCAGTTCGCGGCCCAGCATCATTTTGACTAAATCGATGTGTGGCAACGCTTTGGTGTCGCGAGTACCGACAAATTCACCATTGCGAAGCACTGTAATCCTGTCGGAAATCTTGTATACCTGATCCAGAAAATGCGTGATAAAGATCAGGCTGATTCCACGATCACGCAACTGGCGCATGATAATGAATAACATCTCAACTTCGTTGGCGTCCAGGCTGGCTGTAGGTTCATCCAGGATCAGTACTTTGGCGGAAAGATCCACTGCGCGGCATATCGCCACAATCTGCTGCATCGCCACCGAGAAATGGCCCAGCGGTTCAGTCACATCCAGTGCAAAACCATAGCCGGCCATCAATTCCCGCGCTTTCTTGTTGATTTCCTGCCGGTTAATGAAACCAAAGCGCCGCGGTTCACGGCCGATGAACAGGTTATCGGCAACGGAAAGATTGGGTAGTAAATTAACTTCCTGATAGACAGTCCCAATCCCCAAGGACTGGGCATGCGCGGTATTTTTGGGGAAAATCTCTTGACCATCCAGCACCACTGAACCGCTATCGCGTTGATAAACTCCCGTCAGCGCTTTGATTAAGGTCGATTTTCCGGCGCCATTCTCACCAAGAAGCGCCATGATTTCGCCGCGTCTTACGCTTAACGAAACATTATCCAATGCTTTCACGCCAGGAAAACTTTTACTCAGACCGGTGATACTGAGTAACACATCATCAGGCCTTGCGTTAATGCTCACGGTATACTCCTGGAAACATAGCCGGAAATACGACCTTGTTGCAAAGTCTCCGGCGTTTGATCAACGGTGTCGAACCGCTCTGCTAGAAAACGCGTTCCATCGCATCTCAACCAGGATGCCTGTTAATATCCCATACCCTGTTTCTTATCCAACTGAGCCTGAGCATCGGCGGGTAAATATAGTCTGCTTTGAGTTAAGATAACTTTGGGTGGTTTGGTTCCATCCTTCAAATACTTATCAAGCGCATCGAAAGCCGGGCCAGCCATATTAGGCGTTAATTCCACATTGGCATTCGCCTCACCTGCCTGCATAGCCTTATAAATATCAGGCACCCCATCGATAGAGCCGGTAAGAATATCTTTACCCGGTTTCAGTCCCGCTTCCTTAATGGCCTGTATTGCACCAATAGCCATATCGTCGTTATGGGCAAACACCATGCAAATATTTTTACCATTGTTTTCAGCTTTGATAAAACTTTCCATGACCACTTTGCCGCCAGTACGAGTAAAGTCACCGGACTGAGAACGGATTATCTTTATTGCCGGCGCTTTAGCGATGGCTTGCGCAAAACCTTTCTTACGATCGATGGCCACACTGGCGCCAACCGTGCCCTGTAATTCGACGACATTACAAGGTTTGCCGTTCATGGTTTTCACTAACCAATCGCCGATGAGCTGGCCTTCATAGACATTATTGGCCGTCACAACAGACAAATATAACGAGGGGTCTTTAACGACAATTGCCCGGTCCAGTAAAAATACTGGGATTTTGGCGCTTTTAGCTTCTTGCAATACCGGTTCCCAACCCGTTTGGACTACCGGAGCGATAAATATGGCGTCCACGCCCTGCGCGATAAAAGAGCGAACAGCTTTGATCTGGTTTTCCTGCTTTTGTTGGCCGTCGGCAATTTTTAACGTTATATGACGTTTTTCGGCTTCTCTTTTCGCTACCGTCGTTTCCGCCGCACGCCATCCAGATTCTGAACCAACCTGAGAAAAACCGACAGTTAAGGGGGCAGCATAAGCCATCGTAGTCATAGCGACAGAAATGGCAGATAATAAAACTAACCGTTTCCACATAGTCATTATCCTCTGAATCAGTAAGGTACATTGGCATAATTAAGACACAAGGAAATGCGTAACAATGATAAAACTAAACAAAAATTTTACTTTTTATATCGGCTTCCATCACATTTTTGACAATTAGGAAGCGTATTAACTTGCTGAGTTTAAATGGCAAAAAGACAATCTATGGATAAGATTGTCTTTTACAACTTATGATAAATAGGAAGAATGGCTGTAATAATAAGTCTTTATTGATAACATATTCGTCAAAAATCATGAACGAAAGAAGGTGGTCTATGCATGGAATAGCTATATACCGGATAACGTAAAAACCGTCTTGCACATCACCGGGTTAAATTTTCCCATGTTAATCCGCGACTCATTATGGCAATTCATTATGGTAAATTAACGCTTTTTTATGGACTAAATCGCCAATATGATAAATTGCCAAAAAATTCAATTTTTTTTGAATTCACTCATTTTATTTTGATCTCACGCTTTATATATCCGCTCTTAAACAATACATAGGCGTTGTGATTTATCTTTATTTAATTAACATATTTATATTTTTAATATTATTTTTTTACGCACATATCTATTTTATGGGGATGAATACTATTTCAAATATATATTTGATAATTTATGGAAGGTAGTCTACAGGCTTATTCCAACCCATGGATTAATTTGTAATGTGAAGCGTGGGATGACTGAGGATAAGACAGAAAAAAAGCCCTTCGCGTAAGCGAAAGGCTTTCTATTTCTGGCAGGGGCGGAGAGACTCGAACTCCCAACACCCGGTTTTGGAGACCGGTGCTCTACCAATTGAACTACGCCCCTAAATAGGGTGGCGGTGTGGACGGGACTCGAACCCGCGACCCCCGGCGTGACAGGCCGGTATTCTAACCAACTGAACTACCACACCACTCATTTCTATACTCAAGGTCCCTTTACTTCACTAGGGGCCCCTACTAAATGGATGCCTGGCAGTTCCCTACTCTCGCATGGGGAAACCCCACACTACCATCGGCGCTACGGCGTTTCACTGCTGAGTTCGGCATGGGGTCAGGTGGGACCACCGCGCTAGTGCCGCCAGGCAAA
>Ga0224527_1000033_pt1 | contig 105250 bp, 83 predicted proteins | sample CBST0metaG_FD_179882 | JGI IMG/M metagenome (GOLD analysis project Ga0224527, IMG submission 179882) | Peat soil microbial communities from Stordalen Mire, Sweden - C.B.S.T0 | ecosystem: Environmental > Terrestrial > Soil > Wetlands > Peat | place: Sweden: Norrbotten County, Stordalen Mire...
GGCTACATAGATAAGACGTAATAAACGAAAAGTAGAGGCTAAGCGATACTCTGGGATACTATATGACGCCAAACCTGTCACCGCGATCACAATGACCATGATGGGACTGACAATCTTGGCAGTTACTGCCGCTTGCCCCAAAATAATGGCACCGACAATACCAAGCGTAGAACCAAGTATCCCAGGAATACGTAAGCCACCTTCACGAATGAGTTCAAAAGAAAATTCCATTAGCAATATTTCAACGACAGTAGGAAAAGGCACTTGCGCTCTAGCTGCCGTAATGGATAATAACAACGCGGTTGGTATCGCCTCCTGATGAAAAGTACTGATCGCCAGAAATATTCCTGGCAGCAACATAGAAATAAACCCGCCCGTCCATCTAATCATACGTAGAAAATTAGAATAATAAAAATGCATCGCAAAATCATCGGCAGAATGCATGAGTGTAAATATGGAAACCGGTACAATATGACCAAAAGGACTGCCATCTACAAAAAAAACCACGCGCCCTTCCGCCAGATGCACAACCACTCGGTCAGGACGCTCTGTGGACAACGTTTGGGGAAAAGGGTTTTTGGGGAAATCTATAATGAAACTTTCCAATATACCAGCATCAATAACAACGTCAGTATTAACACCTTTAATACGCCGTCGCACTTCCGCAACCAGTTCAGGATTAGCGATTGATTGCAAATACATAATCGCACAGTTTGTATGACCACGTTTGCCTACCGGTATCATCTCTGTGATCAGATCACTAGAATGGAGCATTGATCTGATCAATGTGGTATTGACCCGTAATACTTCCGTAAAGGCATTTTGCGCTCCCAGCACTGACTGTTCCGTGGCCGGACGGTCAACACCACGGTGTTCAAAGCCTTTGGTTTCTACACTCACTGCCTCACTAATACCATCAAAGAACAGTATGGCATCACCCGTATTAATCCCCTGTTGCACCGTCTTAAAACTATCTATGCGTGAAGCCTGTCCACTCGGCAAACACTGTTCAATAATAGTACCAACCAAGTCATGGCAATTGAGTTTTTGCTGGGCATTCCTCATCAACATCAATGGTTTCAACACTGTCATATTCACGATTTTTTTATCAGCAAGACCGTCCATAAATACCAGCATGACTTTTACTGCCGGCTGATCCGAGATCGTAATATTACGTAATACAACATCCTTATTGAGAGGTATTTGATATATTTCCTCAATTATTTTTTGGTTTTCCTCCAAACTAGTGCTAATAGCAGGCTCACTGATGTTCACACCGTTGTTCCCCTTTACTACTATGGCACCAAGCTCAGTCTGCTGTTTTTCCAGTGCGGTATATTCCGCCTTCAATTGTTCTACCTTCTCATACCACTGCCCATTGCACAAGACTTCACTATATTTTTTTATAAATGTCTCTAAACGTTTAGCATAACGCACCATGGCCTCAAACTGTTGCATTTTTTTTGCTAGGTCGGAGAACGTTCGCTCCTGAGCATTGTTCTTCCCATCTTGCTCATTCTCATCTAAAACAAAAGGGTCTGGTTGAATTGATGGTTGGTACACCAAAATATTTTTTATATTCGTATATATTTTCTGTATCCCATTGGTGTGCATTCCATCCTTGTCCATACCATCACCTCTTATTTACTGCTCTATTATAGCTTTTACCAAAATAGTATTTTTTAGTAATCAATATGGTTTAAGACACATATTTTCTTTACAAGGCCCAATACATAGAAAAATAAAGTGATTTCATCTGGACTAAAGTCAAAAAATACCGATTCAGCTGGGGCCACCTTAAATTTTTTCACAAACCCCACCTCGTTAAATAGAAAGTGAATTTCTCTACAACATATGTGCTATCCGTTACGTTTGTGAATTGCTTTAGCACACTGCACTGCGCTTTTTAAACTGCATAACAAATACTCCTAAATAATTTAATTAACTGTGAACATGGACAGTTTTAAGGCTCAACTTGCAGTTTAATCTTCTGCCGGTTGAGCCTTTTATCCCACAAATTTTAAAATTAAAACCTAAATAAATCGTCCCCTCTGTCTTTAGTGCCCAGATGCACCTAGTCTCTTTTTCAATACTTTACTAGGAATCGTCACAAGCAAATTTAAAATTAAAATGCTAATCACCAACAGTGCTCCAATACCATTAGCAATGTCAAGTCGATCTGGTACAAGACCTACCGCCATGACATACCAAAGGTGTACCGCCAAGGTTTCCCCTGCTGCCATCACATCAACATCTGGAATATGACGTGATACTGTCGTACCAGCCGTAAAAATTAGAATCGCAGTTTCCCCCAATGCCCTGCCAGCCGTTAATGTAATCCCCGTAATAATGCCTGGCAGAGCATTAGGCAACACCACTCGCTGAATAGTCTGCCACTTGGTAGCACCCAAGGCCAAACTAGCTTCACGATAATAGGCGGGAACGTTTTTCACGGCATCTTCCGTCACCCGTACTAACACAGGTAGATTAAGTAACATCAAAGTCAAGGCTCCCCCCAGAATACTAAACCCCATTCCTAAGATATTAACAAAGATAATCATCCCAAAAAGTCCTAGTACAATGGAGGGGACGGTGGCCAAACTCTCCGTACTCAAACGAATGATATCGGTCAGACGATTATCCTCTGCATACTCAGCTAAATATACCCCTGCTCCAACAGCCACGGGAATAGAGAACAGTAAGGATAAAAACAATATATAAAAAGAATTAAATAACTGGGGTCCTACCCCACCCCCTGCCTGAGTTTCACTCGGTTTACCAAAAATGAAATTCCAAGATAAAACCGGGATCCCTTTATATAAAATAAAAACCAAAAACGCCACTAAGATACCTAAAATCACGATGGCTGCCAACCACATGACTACCGTTGCCATTTTATCCATCATTCGTGCTGACACTTAAGCCACCTTCCTTTTGGCAACCCGCCGCATAATAACGATCATAAATAGAGATAGCAAAAGTAGTACTAAGGCCATTAAAAATAAAGAATTTCCCCAAGCAGAACCAAAAGGAGTATTACCCATTTCCACTACAATTTCACTGGGTAGTGTAGAAGTGGGCATAAATAAGGACTTGGCTAGCTGAGGAGTATTACCAATCACCATCTGCACTGCCATAGTTTCTCCTACGGCTCTCGCCATCGCCAAAATAACTGCGGTTAAGATACCAGGCAAGGCCGCTGGCAAAATAACATACCATATGGTCTGCCATCTGGTTGCCCCTAATGCCAGGGATGCTTCTTCTAAATTTTTAGGCACTGACCGTATGGCATCCTCTGAAATACTAATAATCGTTGGCAAAATCATAACCGCCAAAATAATAGCCGCTGCCAATAAGCCAAAGCCCACAGGCACATGAAAATAAGTTCGAATTACAGGCACTATAATTGTGAGTCCAATAAATCCATAGACAACCGAAGGGATGGCTACATACAGATTTGTGGCTGGGCGCATCATCTCTGCCAGCCAGGGTGGCGCAATTTTTGCCATGAATATCGCCCCTGCCAATCCTAATGGAGCACCAAATACGATGGCTAAGAAAGTCACTGCCAAAGAACCAACAACAAAACTTAACGTACCATACTGTCCCGCCATTGGATCCCACTTTGTTGAGAAAAAAAAGTCCATCGGACTTACTTCACCAAAGGTCATAAGCCCCTGCCAACCTATAAAAATAATCAGCGACAAAATAATCACTGTCATAAAACTGGCACTAGCAATAAATATGTACCGCATATAACGATCATAGCGCACTTTACGTTCATGCCCTCTATCCACTAGTTGCATCACAATCCCCTCCCTCTATCAACAGTTCTGGCATATGCCAAAGCTTACTGTTTTTCATGTTGCAACTAAAGTGTAACCCATTCATAAAACCGCTATGTTATAACCATGTTAAGAATTTGTAAATATTTTTATCGTGACAATTAAAAGGGGGCAAAAGGGACGTTTCTTTTATCTTAACGCTAGAAGAAATCTCCCCTTTACCCCTACAATTTCAATGTAAATTTATGGACAATTTATTTTTTGCGCATACGTTGCCCCGTGACTAAGTAAATAACCCACTCCCCGATATTGGTCGCATGGTCAGCTACCCTTTCTAGGTAACGGGCCACAAACAACAGCTGGGTCGCCTGTTTTATGTTAGTAGGGTCTTCCATCATATAGGTCAACAACTCACGAAAGGTTTGATGGTAGATGTCATCCACAGCATCATCATCTGCACACACCTGTTCCGCCAGGGTCATATCTAAATTAATATAAGCTAACAAGGAATCTGTGAGCATTTTCTGAGCCATCGCTGACATACGTGGAATATCCACCAAAGGCTTAATGAGGGGTTGCTTGGCAATACTTAAGGTGATTTTAGCAATATCAAAAGCATGATCACCCACACGCTCTAGATCAGTAGTAATTTTCAGCCCTGTACCAATAATTCTTAAATCCCGCGCTAAAGGCTGCTGGCGGGCAATAAGCACCATGCATTTGTCTTCAATATCACTTTCCATATTATCGATAGCATCATCGCCAGCCATCACTTCTTTGGCTAATTCTAAATCCTGTTTTGTCAGGGATAACACAGCTTGCCCGATCGCTTGTTCAACCCTGGTTCCCATGTGTAAAATTTCCTGACGTAGAACCTCTAGCTCTTGATTGAATCCCTGTCTAGTACTTGTCATGATCTTCCCTCCATTAACCAAATCGTCCGGTAATATAATCTTCCGTACGTTTATCTTGAGGCCGAGTGAAAATAATATCGGTTTTATTATATTCCACGACTTCGCCATTTAAAAAGAAGGCTGTGAAGTCAGATACCCTTGCGGCCTGTTGCATATTATGAGTGACCATCACAATGGTATACTTGGTTTTTAATTCGGATACCAATTCTTCAATTTTCATTGTTGATATGGGATCAAGAGCTGAGCATGGTTCATCCATAAGTAATACTTCTGGCTCAATGGCCAGTAATCGAGCAATACAAAGTCGTTGTTGTTGCCCTCCTGACATCCCCATAGCAGAGGCACTCAGACGATCCTTGACTTCATCCCATAGTGCTGCTCCTTTTAGACTTTTTTCCACCAATTCATCAAGGATTACCTTATCTTTCGTACCATGAATTCGTGGGCCATAAGCAATATTATCATAAATCGACATAGGAAAAGGATTAGGACGTTGAAAAACCATACCTACTCGTTTGCGCAGAGATACTACATCCGTAAAGGGGTGATAAATATTAGCACCATCTAGTAAAATTTCCCCTTCTATTTTTACAGTTGGAATTAGATCATTCATCCGATTCAGAGTTTTTAGAAAAGTAGATTTACCACAACCTGAAGGGCCGACCAATGCTACCACACTATTTTTATCCACACCAAGGGATATCTTTTTTAATGCCAATACATCCCCGTAATATAATTTTAGTTTATTGACATAAATTTTGTAATCCATCTACTTCCTCCTATACCTTAGCCTTATCCCTAGCTAAGTATCCTTAAAGGAAATATAACATAGGATACCCTCTACTTTTATTACGGTTATGTTAAAATTTGATTAACTTTCACTAAAACGATAGCCTACACCTCGTACTGTCTCGATTGCTTCTGCGATCTCAGGTTCTTTGGCAAGCTTAGCTCTTAAATGACGCACATGTACATCCACGGTACGTGTATCACCAAAATATTCATAGCCCCAAACCTTTTCCAATAATTGTTCTCTAGTATATGCTCTGCCACTGTTGGTAACAAACAGTTTTAATAGCTCATACTCCTTAGGCGTCAATTCAATTTTTTCCTTGTCCAAGTATACTTCATAGCTTGTAAAATTGATTTTTAAATGTCCAATCACTAACTGACCATCTTGCCTAGTTTCTTTGAGGCTACGACGCAATACCGCCTTAACCCTTGCAACAAGTTCACGAGGACTGAAGGGTTTAGTCATGTAATCATCTGCCCCTAATTCTAGCCCAATAATTTTGTCAACTTCATCATTTTTCGCTGTGACCATGATAATCGGAATGCCTGCCGTAGCTTGTTGACCTTTTAAGATACGGCACACTTCCATACCATCAATACCTGGCAGCATAAGATCAAGAATAATCAAATCAGGTTTCGCCGTTCTAGCCAATTCTAGTGCCGTATGTCCATTATCTGTTTCTACGGTAGAATACCCTGCTTTGTGCAAATTAAACGCCAGTAGTTCACAAATGGCTGGCTCGTCATCAACAATCAATATGCTACTTACCAACTTTATCACTCCCTAGAATAAGTTTGTTTTAAATCAACGATTTCATGGGCTCTTATCACTTCTGATATTATAAGAAAAACCAGGTTAAAAATAACCTGGTTTTTTCTTATAATAAATTCTTATTTATTAACGACATCCTTCAAGCTTTTGCCAGCTTTAAATACTGGATTTTTTGATGCTGGAATTGTAATTTCAGCACCAGTTTGAGGATTGCGACCTTTTCTTTCCTCACGCGCTTTTACTTCAAAAGTACCAAATCCAATGATTTGAACTTTATCTTCCTGCGCCAAAGCTTCCTCAACACTAGTAAATAGTGCATTAATAGCTTTCTCAGCATCTTTCTTAGTCAGACCTGCTTTTTCTGCAACACTTGCAACTAATTCAGTTTTATTCACTAAAATATCCTCCTCATGAAAATCATTACGAATAGTTTATTCGCTATCATTTTTTTTATTCCTGTCTGTATTGAAAAAAAATACTAAAAAAACCATTATTTCTTTGCTTTTTCTTGCTTTTTAGCCTTTTCCCACAACATATCAAGCTCTTCCAGTCCTAAATTTTCCCATTTTAGGTTGTTAGTACGTACCGTATCTTCAATATAGGAAAATCTTCGACAAAACTTGTTATTAGTAATATTGAGGGCTACTTCGGCATCAATGTGCAAGGACCTTGCTAGATTTACTAAAGAAAATAAAACATCACCCAGTTCACCTTCCATATCGGCGACTTGCCCTTGAGCATGAGCAGCTTTAAGTTCCATTAGTTCTTCTTCTATCTTATCCCATACAGGTGGAATACTGTCCCAATCAAATCCTACCTTTGCTGCCTTGGACTGCAGCTTATACGCCCGCATCAAACTAGGTAAACCCTTAGGTACCCCATCTAACACTGACGGACGTTCACTACCATACTCCTGCTGTTTGATCTGATCCCAATTTAGAACAACCTCTGCAGCATCTCGAACTGTAATATCACCAAACACATGGGGGTGACGTCTGATCATTTTTTTGGTAATCACATCAACCACCTGTTGCATAGTAAATACATTAGTTTCTTCGGCGATACGCGCATGAAAAATAATCTGTAACAACAAATCACCAAGTTCTTCACACAGCTTGTCCCCTTGCTGCAAATCAATGGCTTCTAACACCTCATATACTTCTTCTACCAGATAACGTCTAAGGCTCGAGTGTGTCTGTTCAATATCCCAAACACATCCTCCTGGAGAACGAAGAGTAGTCATAATATCCACGATAGGGTCAAGGGTAAACCTTTCACCTAACTGTCTGCGTGGCACATATAAACTCGTAAGATGATCAACTCCCGAGATTCGATCCAATTCAAATAAAGGTATGGTTAGGATTTGTTCTTCTGGTAACCCTAAATTTTGGACAACTACTACTTCATAGTCATCAGGATACCATTCCATCAATGCCAATTTGGCTTCGGAAGCCACATGGCTATTATAGACCTGAGTTACTACCAAGGCTGTGGCCAGGTCAGCTGGCAATGATGTTAAATCAGCAGCATCCAGAACGGTGAGCCCTTCAATAGGGTCAATGGCCAGTCTCGTATATAACACTTCTAAGAAGCTCATACCCGGCAAAATATTGACAGTAATACCTTGCTCTGCCGCCAATTTCCTAATCAGCATCACGGTTCTTTCAGCTACCAGTGGGCTGCCTGGCACAGCATAGACAAGGTTTTCCCCTGCTTTCGCCTGAGCCAGGCAATCATTAGCAATGGTATGATATACCTCTTCAAAAGAATCTTGTGTTTCATAAACATAATCATAACTTTCAAATTCAATACCACGAGTTCTTATTTCAGATACTGTGGGATGTTTAGCCGTGCGCAATCGTAACGGTTTAGCTAACTTTAACATTTCTAAGGTTTCTACTGTAATAAGTCCAAAAGCACCCGGTCCCAAACCTACAATTGTAATTTTTCCCATATTATCGCCTCATATTCATGCAACGTTTATTATATTATTTGCGTAACAGACCTATTTTACGCAATGCATTAGACAATTTCATACCCACTTTAGGTATTTTTTCAACATCTCGTTGTTTTACACCACCCAATAATAAGAGAATGGTACCATACACTATACCACCCACGCTGATAGATAGCAAGGTGGCAATCGTATTATGAAAAGTTTTAAGCATGATACCATCATAAGTAACTAGTACAATGACTCCCATAATACCAGCAGCCACAATGGTTTTCATAGTAGCCCTTATATCAATACTAAAACCTACATAGCGATATACAAAGTACATATTTAAGAACGCAGCTACACCAAAATCAGCATTGGTTGCCCAAGCAGCCCCTTCAATGCCAAGGGATGGCATCGCAGTTAGTGTGTAGCTCATAAATATTTTCACAATCGCGGCAATAACCATATTACAGAGTGGAGTTGCCGTATGCCCCAACCCCTGCAAGACCCCTGTGCTAACCTGCTGTATACCCAAAAACATAATACCAACGGACAATATGGCAATCGACGTACCTGCATTGGGCGTACCATACAACATTTGTGATATCGGCGTTGCCAAGAGACACAGACCCACGAAACTTGGTATGGTAATCAAATTTGCAATTCGCATGGCCATTGCCGTACGCTGATAAATGCGAGGATGATCGTGTAATGTAAAAGCTTCTGATATAGCAGGCACCAAACTAGCAGCTAGTGATGCTGTTAAGATGGTGGGTAAGTTAATCAAGGCCACTGCCATGCCTGTAAGATAACCAAATAGCTCAGTAGACTGAGCTACCGTATAACCAGCTACCTCTAGCCTAGCTGGAACAATAAATAAGTCAATGCTGGCTACCACTGGCAACATAATATTCGCTAAGGATACTGGCAGTGCCAATTTTACAATACGAGATATAATTGTCACACTCGACTCTTGTTTCTGCTCAAGCTGAATGGCTATTTTACGCTTCAAATCAGCCCGTTGACGCCAATAGAAATAAATGAGTACTAGCAATCCTACAAAAGCCCCTGGAGCTGCACCAAAACTAGCACCAGCAGCTGCATATTCAAGACCACGGGGCAATAAGTAAAAGGCCAGAAAAATCATCGTGACGACTCTGACAAGTTGTTCAAAAATTTGTGATACCGCTGTTGGCGTCATCATCTGCAAGCCTTGAAAATAGCCACGATAGCTAGATAATATCGTAACAAATAAAATAGCTGGCGCTAAAGCAATAATGGCATAATAAGCCCGTGAATCTCGGACAAACTGTTGTTCAATCAACCATCCTGCACCAAAATATAATATAAACGTGAATATAATCCCAGTTATAGCTAGTAGGCCGAGTGAAATGCGAAATACGCGATTCGCACCACGAAAATCCGATAGAGCTACTTTTTCGGCAACAATAATTGAAATTGCTACAGGAATCCCCGCTGATGAGATACTCAGTGCTAATAGATAAATGGGATAAGCCATCTGATAAAGCCCAATGCCCTCTCCACCTAATAACCGAGATAGCAAAATACGGTTTACAGAACCAATTACTTTTACAATAACACCAGCAACCGTTAAAATTAACGCCCCTTTTAAAAATGTCTCTTTACTCACCTGCGTCCTTCCTCTCCACAACATTCCCCACTCTATAATACTATACTCTTTCTAACAGTGTATATATTTTATTTCCATATTAAGGTTAATCATTTTTAAAATTACCACTTATTATAGCAAGATATAGCAGTTATTAATATGTTTTATTTTTAAATTGGTAATTAGAAAAGTAGCGAACTCATGTCCGCTACTTAAGAATCTTGATAAAATCGATTTAAGTGCCCATTTGCTTGGCGAGAAATCCTGCAGCTGTCTCAGCTAACTTGACTTCTGTTTCGCCCATTTGCAATCCTGGTTGTTTAGAGCAAATAATTACTGTACCAATGGCAACACCCTCGACCATAATCGGGGCCATTACTTCAGATGTAAACTTACATAATTCGTCTTCGTCATCGCCATCAATAATGCACCCTTTGCAACTTTTGCCTTCCCCAAGATCATTCAGCAAAATTGCTTTACGATCTTCCATGACCTTTTCTACAACAGCACCTAATGGTTTATTCAAGAATTCCTTTTTCCCTGAACCAGCAACAGCAACGATGTTATCCTTATCTGCAATCAAAATAATATGCCCAATGGCCTCAAACAAAGAATCAGCATATTCCTTGGCAAAATCTCCCAATTCACTTACTGGAGAATATTTCTTTAGGATTACTTCTCCTTCGCGATCAACATATATTTCTAATGGATCACCTTCGCGAATCCTAAGTGTTCGCCTAATTTCCTTGGGTATTACTATTCTACCTAAATCATCAATTCTTCTCACAATTCCAGTTGCTTTCACCAGTATCCCCCCTTTTCTGCATTTTTTTACATCTGATTTCAGTGATAGTATATATCTGACCCGCCTTTTTTATTCATCGCCATATGTCATTTATAAATTATATATAGATAAAGTGCGATTACTATTTTCACCACCAGAACAGGATAAGAAGGGGTAACGCTTAGATTAATTTAGTAAATACTTTAACCAACCAGGTCAATAATGAACTGCTCCCCAATTGCAATGTTTTTAGTCTAATACCTTCCGGGTAAACATTTACCCTTGTGGGAAAGTTTTCTTTCAGTGACATAATCTTGGCTGGCTCTACATTGGGCCGATCAATAAACACCACTTCCACATAACTAGGATGTTGAATCACAGACCGAATACCAATGGCTCTCGCTAAATTTTTAATCTTTACAACTTCCAATAAATTCAACACGCAGTTAGGTGGTTCCCCAAACCGATCAATCAATTCATCCAACAAATCAGCAACATGTTGCTCATCCCTACTGGCTGCAATCCGTTGATATATTTCCATTTTATGCATGGCATCACTAATATAGTCTCCGCTAATATAGGCATCAATATTGAATTCTAATACAGGCTCTGGGGTGACTTCTACAATCTTCCCAGATTTGAGTTTTTGTACCGCTTCCTCAAGTAATCGACAGTACATTTCAAAACCAACACTCACAATGTTACCATGCTGTTGAGCGCCTAAAATATTGCCAGCACCGCGAATTTCTAAATCCCGCATGGCAATTTTAAAACCAGCCCCTAGTTCAGCAAATTCCTTAATCGCTTGCAAACGCTTTTCGGCTACTTCGGTCAACACTTTATCCCGACGGTAGGTAAAATAAGCAAAAGCCATACGATGAGAACGTCCCACCCGACCTCGCATTTGATACAATTGGGATAAACCAAAACGATCTGCATCATATACAATAATTGTATTCGCATTTGGCACATCAAGACCATTTTCAATAATACTTGTGCACAACAGAACATCATCATGACCTTCATAAAAGTCAAGCATGGCTCGTTCTAAGAGTTCTTCTGGCATTTGTCCATGAGCCACTCTTATTTTTGCATCAGGTAGCATTTCGCCTAAACGCTGATACATTTTATCAATTGTTTGTACCCTATTATAAACAAAATATACTTGCCCGCCCCGTTTTAACTCACGCTTAATTGCATCACGAATAATTTCTTCTTCATATTCCACAACATAACTTTGCACTGGAAAGCGCTCTTCCGGAGGAGTCTCAATAATACTCATATCTCGCGCACCTACTAACGACATATGTAGGGTACGAGGAATCGGCGTGGCACTCAGTGTCAAAATATCAATGTGCGCACACCAGCTTTTTAGCTTTTCTTTTTGTTTTACCCCAAACCGTTGCTCTTCATCGACAACGAGTAACCCAATATCTTTAAAGACTACATCCGACTGCAAAATGCGGTGAGTTCCAATTAACACATCCACCTTTCCATTCCTTAATGCCTCCACAGTAGCTCGCTGCTCCTTAGCGCTTCGGAAGCGACTAATCACATCAACTACCAATCCAGAATCAGCAAATCGTGCACTAAAGGTCTGATAATGTTGCTGAGCCAATACCGTGGTCGGTACCAATACAGCAACTTGTTTACCATTCATAATGGCTTTAAATGCTGCTCTAATTGCCACTTCCGTCTTGCCAAAACCCACATCACCACACAGTAGACGATCCATTGGACGCGGCTGTTCCATATCGGCTTTGATTTCGGCAATAGAGACAAGTTGATCTGGCGTTTCTTCGAAAGGAAAAGCATCTTCAAATTCTTTTTGCCAAGGTGTATCCGGCTCAAAAGAAAATCCTGATACAACCTGCCGCTTCGCATATATTTGTAATAGTTCTTTCGCCATATCTGCTACTGCTTTTTCTGCTTTACCCTTGGCCTTTATCCACTCACTACCGCCCATTTTACTGAGTCGTGGTGCATCGCCTTCAGCGCCAACATATTTCTGTAATAATTGTACTTGATCCGTAGGCACATAGAGCTTATCTTCTCCAGCATAACGAATATGCAAATAATCTTTGTGAACATCGCCGACAACAAGGGTTTCCACCCCTACATATTTCCCAATTCCATGATTAATATGCACAACATAATCACCGCTTTTAATATCACGGAAATAGGCAATTTGTTGACCTTTCGCTACCCGTGGACGAGGTTTCTTTTTTTGACGCCCTATAATATCTTTTTCAGTAAGTATCAAAAAGTGAGCATGGGGTAATTCAAAACCTGCGGACAATATACCAACCGTCACAAGAGTCTTGCCTGGGGTCATAATCGGTATCTGCTCAGCAAAAATAGCACTAATTCCATCTTCAAACAAACTTTGTTGCATGGACATGGCCTTTTCTAAAGTAGACATAAAAATAATCGTATTAAAACTGCGATCCTGCCAACTTTTGAGCTCCCCTACTACCATATCCATTTGCCCATGGAAAGGAGCAACCCCTTTGGCAGCAATGCTGATGATCTCGCCTGGTTCCGTATGAGGGATTTTCTGTAACATTAATGATAGATATAATACATTATACTGTTTAGCGGCAGTCACTAAATCCGACCAATTGAAAGTACTTTTCTTAATCTCAGGACTTTCTTTAACCAAGTTAGTCATTTGTTCTCTAATACGTGCCGCTTCATCAAAAATAACCGTGGCGGTATCAGGAATATAGGATAAAAATACCGAATGCTTTCCTGTATTATCAATTTCAGAAAGGGGTACTACATCTACTTGCTCCACACCGTTCGTGGAACGTTGCGTGAGCCGATCAAACTCACGTAGAGAGTTCACTTCATCACCAAAGAGCTCTAGGCGTATGGGCACTTTATTATTAATGGGAAAAATATCAATAATGCCACCTCTAGCACTAAACTGGGCGATAGACTCTACCTGATCAACACGCTCATACCCAAACCCTACTAATGATTCAATTAATTGCTCACGTATGATTTCCCCCGCCGTTGTTTATTGTAATACGGCTATTTTCAAAATCAGCCTTACACAACACCTTTTGCATGGCGGCTTCAGCTGTCGCTAAAATAATAATTTTTTCTCCCCGTGCCATACGTCCTAACACATCCATGCGCCGAGCAGCCAATTCAATACCTTTTGCTGCCGCTGTAAAACTAACAATATCTAGAGCAGGTAATTCCAGCACAAGGACTTGGGGAAGGAGTGTTGCAAAATCCGATCGCAGATGTTCCACAGATTCATAGTTACTAGCAATAATAACCATCGTCCTAGAATCGGATTGATAAGCTGCCGCTAACAATGCACTTTTCTGTACACCTGTCACTCCGTAAATTTGACTCTGTCCATTCTTCATTTCATAGGCGGTAATGGTTCGTTTAATTCCCTGATCCGTCTGCATGATTTTAAATAAATTATTCATAGACACCTCATTCCATATAAAAAAACATTAATGCATTTTTTATCTTTAATTATATAATTCAAAATACTAGAAACACAAAGATACACAAAGAAGTGGTTGTACTTTGTGCGTCGTTGTGTTTTCGTCATAGTTTCTCTTATGCTGCATGCCCCTAAACTATGCTAGCGAAGACCGCTAAAAGGGGCTTTAGCAATTGCTAAAGCCCTAATCTATATTTGTTATTTCTTTGAAAATTTTTCACGACCATAACTTTTAATGTAAAAAACTAATTGCCGGTGAAGTCTCCTCTTTAGTACCTAATCCTAATGTTTCTATACACTGATCACACAAAGAGTGTACATGCATGGCATTCGCCACTGGATCAATTTTTATTATATCTTGACGTTCTTCTGCCGTCAAGCAATCAAAACCAAACTTACTCTCATCAATCTGATCTACTTCGATCATATCAATGGCCGCACCACAATGTTCACAGCTATAATATATCTTCATAAGTATCTACTTCCTCCTCAATATAGTGAATAATAGGATATTAATCAGCTAACCGAATGAAAGCAACATTCCAAATTAAATGTGTGCAAATTCCTACAAATACTCCTACAAACACACTGCCACTTAGGCTGAATATAGAAATTGTTACTACACCAAATAAGCTATGACCGATCATACTTAATAAAGCAGCAATCGTCCCCCGCCTTCCACTTCTGCTTCTAAACCAATCATAAGCTGCTTCTAAAATACCAAATATCATGTGTGTAACTAAAATATCAGCACCAAAATAATAAGGACAAAGAGTTTTTGTCACTTCTTCTAAAATAGGGCTATAAGTAACAATCACCTTAATACCAATACATTTTAACAATAACTTATTCAGCAAAAAACTAAGCCCTGCCATTAGACAACCAATCACATAAGCCATAACAAATCCTTTGCATTCAAGAGTTGTACCCCTATTGTTGCCAATCCCCGCTAGGATTATACTCTCGATACTATAGTAAAAAACAGGTCTGAGTTTTCGCAACTCAGACCTGTTTTTCGGTATTAAGGCATCTGAAAGAAAATAACTAGTCAAAGATTCTGAGGATATTTTGTGCTAGGCGAAGAACCATAAGCCGCGCATAGTGGGCTATGCAAGGCTTGTGGTGATGAAGCATAGCGCAAAATAGACCAGAATCTGACTAGTTATTTTTTGAAGGTGCCTAAGGCAGTACGTTATAAGGATTTATCGGTGTACCATTTTTCTGCACTTCAAAATGCAAGTGGGGTCCTGTTGAATCCCCTGTGCTGCCCATATGAGCAATTATTTGACCAGCTTTCACATACTGATTATTTCCCACAATATAATCACGCAAATGTCCATACAAAGTTACATACCCCTGATCGTGTTCAATGACTACTGTATTACCATAACCACTATACCAGCCAACATAGGATACACGTCCTGTCCTGGCCGCTCTAATCACGGTTCCAGCATCATTAGCAAGATCAATACCCGCATGAAGTCTACCCCAACGATAACCAAAGGGAGAGGATAATTCGCCTACTGTAGGCCAAACAAAACGTTCAACACTACCCCGCGATACTGGTTCATCTGCACGAGCCAGCTGCCTTTCCGTTGTTTGCGGCTTTTTGCCACCAGGAACAAATATTTTTTCACCAACCAATAGTTCCTCATTAGCTTTACCGTTAGCATTCATGATGGTAGCCACACTAACACCATACAGACTTGCCATACGCCAAAACGTATCTCCCACATCAGCAATATGTAACACACCTTTGCCTGGCAAAATCACCAATTGATCTCCCTGATGAATTTCTGGACCAAGATTATCATTTGCTCCCTGCAAGGTGTCTACATCAATCCCATACTTTTCTGCAATGCCACTGAGAGTCTCACCATCTTGTACTGTATGCATTTTTATTTTAGCAACTTCAGTCCTTGGCTTAGGTGTGATTGTTTCAGTCTGCTCAGCCATCTTAGCTTGTTCTATGGGCACAGCCTTCGGCATAAACTCTAAACCAATTACCAGTACACCAAGCGTCATTACTCCTATCAACCCCCATACAAACTTGGGGTGACAGGTTACGGTAATGAACTTCACTACACAACCCCCTACTTAGGCATCATCCAGAAAATGGCCATTTAGCCATAATGCGCAGGTTATGTTTCTTCATCTAATACAAAATATCCTCAGAATCTTTTATTATTTATTTTCTTTCAGATGCCTTATTTATATCTTTCCGTAAAAAAAGTAGCCTAAGAGTAATGTATATTATGCTCTCAGACTATTTTTTTATTCAACGTCTCTATTATGACTACTAAGGCAGTCATTTATTGATTAGCATTTTTCCAATCTTCAAGAAATCTTTTGATACCAGAATCGGTCAATGGGTGCATGAGCAAGCTTAAAAGCACCTTGTAAGGCACAGTCGCAATCTGTGCACCAGCCAATGCTGATTGAGTAACATGCAACGGATGACGAACACTAGCAGCAATAATTTCCGTATCAATCTCATGAATGGCAAAAATATCAGCAATAGTTTGTACCAATTCAACGCCATCTTGACTAATGTCATCAAGTCGTCCCACAAAAGGACTCACATAAGAAGCACCGGCTCTAGCGGCCATAAGAGCTTGATTGGCCGAAAAAATCAAAGTCACATTGGTTTTAATGCCGCGGCTTTTTAACGCACTTACGGTTTTAAGCCCTTCAATATTTGATGGCACCTTAATCACGATATTATCAGCAATCGCTGCTAATTCTAATGCTTCTGGCAACATTTCCTCAAAAACAGTACTTACTACTTCAGCACTAACAGGACCATCTACTAATTCGGCAATTTCTCTAATCACTTCTTTAATATTGCGTTTTTCTCTCGCAATTAATGATGGATTGGTAGTAACTCCCGCTACCACACCAAGGGCCAATCCTTCCTTAATTTCATTAAAATTTGCTGTGTCAAGAAAAAATTTCATCTTAGTTATCCCCTTTTTATCTTCTTCTCAGAATTATATATTGAAAGAGCCAAATACCATCTCCAACCAACTTGACCCTAACCAATCGTTCTAATGTTGATGGCGTGAACGCCTAGGAGAGATAATTTCAAGATCCTCTAATCCTTCGATGTAAGTTAGGTCTTGGTCACTTTTGGCTTGTATAAAAAACTGCCCACCACATTGAGCACATTCTAGTTCAATTCTATCAGGCAACACTTGAGCCCCAATGGCACTACTACCACAACGGCAATGCACCCTATCTTTTTCTGCCATATCATGTATCCGATTTAAAGCCTGTAGCATCACTTGAGGATTTTGAATATAATCATCACACTCATCATGATCCATATCAGAGGCTAATTTTTCAAACTCTACTTTATATTTATTAACCGTCTCTAGGATGACTTCTTTCGCCCCCACAAATCCTAGTTCAAAATTTTCCTGCACGCAATATATTTTATCCATTTCAGCATGCCACAAGCGTTTGCGGTCAATGCAGATCATATGATTTGTTTGACATAACACACAAGGGATGTCCAGCAAACACTGACGTCCACCAATACTAGTAATCGTGCCTTGGACTTGGCCACAACTGCATAAAAGTATCCGCAATCCAATATTTTTCGAATCAAATCTGGAAATATTATGCATGTGTATCTTGCCACAATTCGAACAATATAGAGCCAGTGTCGCAGTAGTGTTAATAACCATATCATCCCTCCTCTCGTTATTCTTTTCGCCAAACAACAGAAAAGTTCCTGCTTATGATCGCCTAGCATAACGCTTTATTAGCCAATTCTAATTTGACATTCTGCCGCTTTTTCAGAAATTACATGCCCAATCATCGTACATAATTCAATAATATCAAAGGGTTTCGTGACATACGCATATGCGCCAAGTTCTTTGGCAATGTTTACCAATCCCAATTCACCATATGCCGTCATCATAATCACTTTATCTGCCTGATTAATGTGTTTAAGCTCGCGTAATGTTTCGATTCCGTCCATACCAGGCATTTTCATATCCATTAAAATCAAAGCTGGATTCAGATCTTTTGCTTTTTGCATACCTTCGTAACCATTAGCTGCCGTATATACAATATATCCTTCTTCTGTAAGAACTTCCATAAGTAACCTTCTGATTCCGGGCTGATCATCAACAACCAATATTATCGATTTATTATTAGACATACTCAAGTCGCTCCTTATCTGCCTTCTTCTCAATATTAGACATCTGGAAAAAAATAAACAATCAATCATTCTTAGGGTATTTTGTATTAGGCGAAGAAGCATCATTCGCCCATCATGCAAAATAGACCAGAATTTGACCCATTTTTTTTGAATGATGCCTTAAAGTCTATTTATGTTTCTATTCGCACAATAGCAAAAATATCCTTTATTTTTTTATGGAAAATAAAGGATATTTTTGCTAAATTTAAAATATTTTTGCTTTTATGTTATGTAATTGTACCATAAGCAAAGAGATTAGATCATTATGATATACTTTCATGGTATAGACAGCCTGTTTATCATTGACCTTAAAAGAAATGTCATTGAAGGGTGTCGGCAATCCCCATGTACTATAAATTGGTTGTCCATTTTTTAAAATACTGATACGATAAGCACTTTGGCGTAAATACAATGGATACTTTACGGATACAATATGGCTATGATTATCATCTACCAAAATATCACTGCCTAAAATGTGTATTCCATATTCAGCTACTCCCCGTTCATCTGACAAACGCTTACCATATATGGCCAGTAACTGGGGTGTATAATAATCTAAATATTCCTCAACTAACTCAGTGGCCGTAGCAAATTGTAATAACCCTTGATCAACATATTGTCGTTTTACATACTCTAAATGATCATCAAGAGCCTGGAATTGTCCGCCAGTCGTACTTTGCCAATCGCCCTGCCCCATCACAAACATGGCATGAGTAAAACCAATAATGGCATGTACCCCTGGTTGAATCCCCTTATGCCCAGCCGTAAAAAATTGCATACCTTGATCTGTCTTACCATTCATCACCCCAGCACTTTGGCTATTGTAAGCAATGCAGTCCCGTGGTGTGGGGCGAAATTCAACAACCCCTACTTTAGTAAGATCTTTCGTTGACGCACTAATGTCATCAGGTGCAGCAAAATAGATTTCACGACCAAATTCACCAGTAGTTAGAGCGTCACCCGTATTACCATCTGCATCACTCGATCCCCATAAACCTACTTTTTTGTAGGCACTAGTACTCATCGCCTCATCATCACGACCATTACCAAAATCGAAGGAGCCAGCTCTAGCAGTCAGCACTTGTCCTTGTTCTGAACCACTGATTAGTTTACCTAAGATACTTTGATAATCGTACAACATACCTACTCGGCTAGCATAATCACTGAAATCACCTTCCGTAACCACGGAATGTGCCCAACCATGTTTTAAATGATTAGCCCATAACCCATCTACAGCCTCATTGTACGACAATACATTACCTGGCAAATAAGGATCATAATCAGAATGGAAATGGATACCATATTCATGTCCTTTATCAGCTCCTTGAGCTACAGACCCTTCAATCGCCGCTACCACCTTAGGCCACTCACCAGTACGGGACTGTTCACCAGCCCACTGAGCAGCCTTCACTGCCGGCCAGGCGATATAATGTGTCCATTTTGCACCATACTTTTCCGCAATTTTATTCAAAGCTTCCGATTTGTGCACCATTTGCCCTAAAAGTTCTTGTGGTTCTAACCAACTATCGCAATTTCCCCATGGAATTGGATAACCTGCACCGTCAATTGGCTCAAGATCTTCTGTCATTACATAAAAAATCTTCCCTGGTCTGTTATCAGCCACCGCCACTTGCACCCCAGCTGCTACCTCACGGTCATTAATACTAAACTTCAAAGCCCACGGCCTATTTAAGTTCACAGCATCCGGCCGCTGAGCCCGCACCTCAAAGCTAATATGTTTTTTTTCACCTGGTGCTAATTGTGCAATATCTTGCACGCCTGAGCCATTAACAACCAAGCCATAACCGTAGGGCTCCAGCAATTTAACAGCAGTATGATTCACCACTTGCTTACTCACATTTTGTACATCGGCATCAATTGTCAATACATCGCCTTGGTTAACAGTATACTTTATTGTACTGGGCACTAGAGCGACTGCTTTTGTCTGATCATAACCTACATTCATCTTAGTCATGAGAACATGTTGCCCTTGCCCCACTTCCACACTTAAGCGATAACTAGCCACACCTGCCAGATTTCCTTGTGGTAAGCTAGCAAACAATTCGGCAATATTATAAGTTTGCTCCAACCAGCCCCCTTGATAATTTGTCTTATACTTGACATCCTGCCATACACTCTGCGGCGTAGCTTGTGGCATTGGACCAGTAAACACAAAACCGGTTTCAGCTATGGTTTGCCCCTGGTTATCAAGGGCGCAAATTTTAATGCGCCCTTGACCTTGTGTAGACAAAAATTCTAGCTTCCACTCGCCAAAGGCCGTAATATCAGCCTGTTCTTCCACGAAATATTCTACATGTCCTTGATTACCAGCTACCAATTCTAATATATTTTCACTCTGCTGTTCTTGCCCGACTACCCGATGTGAATTTCCCTCACCTTGTTCTACTAAATGATGGGGTAAATCCCATTTTGCTCCCGCATCAGCATTTAAAACCTGTAATCCAGCTTTGGGCATAGGTGACTGGATAGCGCAGCCACTTAGCATAACAGCAAATAACAGTATTACTATCATAAATTTATATATCATTTTTTCCTACCTTTTTTCTTGCTTTACCTTCTCTCTATTGTTTATTTATATCCACATATTCATATTGGCCAGAGAACTACTGATATAAACAAAACCAATTAAGCAAAGTAAGCCGAGTATCAGCATAGGCGTTACCATTACAAGAACTGCTTTAGCGGTAGACAACTGATGCACTTCCTTAATAGCCACTACATCTAAAGCGAATGACCAACACAAAATAATTAGCACTGATAACGTCATGAGCACGTTCTTACTACTTGCTGGCATTACTGCTATCAATCCCCACAAGGGTATCATGAACACCCGAGGAATATGAGCAAACCCTAACGCCGAGAAAAGCCCCACCCCTGTTCCTTTGCCACCAAAACATTCTGCAATTAAATTCCATATCGCAGCTCCAATTATCCACACAAGAAGACTACCGATGACCTTAACTCCAATCATGGCCTGAATCATTGTTGTCATTTCACTCTTCTTAAGTTCAAAAGATACAGCCCAAATGGGCATCAATATACTTACTAATGCAACAATAGCAGCCTGCCCTATGTTTTTTTGTTCTGCAATGTTTCGCATCGCTATGCGAGGTTGAAACAACAAATCATATAAAATATCCCATAAAGAGCCCACTTATCTCACCTGCCATTTGTCCGGTGATAACTCCGTAGGGGAACCCACATTCAAGGTATTTTTCGCTTGATTAACAATCACTTGCTCTAGCAAAGAACTTGCCTGTCCATTAGCACCAAATATCATATTCCAAGGCGATTGCTTACCATATTCTTTAATAACCGGTTTACCACTGATACCAGCTAAGGATTGTGCCCCATCAATGGCATCATACATATTACCTAGTTCATCAACCAACCCCAGTTGTTTTGCCTGATTGCCAGTAAAAACTCTTCCATCTGCTAACTTACGCACTTGTTCTACGTCCATCTTGCGACCTTCTGCTACGACTGCTACAAATTGACTATAGATATCATCTACCATTACCTGAATAATGGCTCGTTCTTCATTGGTCATAGGTCGATCTGGAGACAAAATATCTTTATGTGGCCCACTCTTAATTTTCTCTTGATAAATTCCTACTTTTTTGTACAATTCCTCCCAATTGGCATAAGGTACATATACACCAATGCTACCAGTCATGGTTGTGGGATTCGCATAGATTTTATCGGTACAAGCTGCTAACCAATAACCACCGGAAGCCGCTACATCTCCCATGGAGGTGACCACAACTTTCCCCTGAGCCCTAAGCTTCTTAATTTCTTCACCAACCTCTTGAGAGGCTGCTGCACTACCACCTGGACTATTAATTCTAAGAACCACGGCCTTAACAGAAGCATCATCTCTAGCCTCATGCAATTCTTTAATTATCTGATCAGTGCCACCCTGCTCTGTAAATACGTTACTTTCTCCCCGCCCACCAACAATTACACCTTCTACATAAATAATCGCAATTTTTTCGGTTTGAGCTACTTTATGATTACCACTACTGCGAAGAGCCAAACCAATTAAGGAACAAACAATTAATATGGAAATCACAATAATAACTGACTTCTTGTACATAAATACCCTCCTTATTTTCTCTATAAAACGTATTGAAGATGAGGTTTGTCCTTAGCGCGATGCCTTAACGAGAATTTTTTTCAAAACCATTCTGGATGGGTTACGGAAAAAGCAACTGCCGGAAAGTCCAACAGTTGCTTAATTTTATTTCTTATTTTTCAGAGCAGCTTTTACAAACTCCCTGAACAGTGGATGGGGATTTGTTGGACGTGATTTAAGTTCTGGATGGAATTGAGTGCCTACATACCATGGGTGGTTCTTGATTTCTATAATCTCTACCAAACTTCCCTTCGGTAATGTCCCGCCAATCACCAAACCAGCTTTTTCCAATTGTTCGCGATAGGAGTTATTAAACTCCCAACGATGACGATGACGTTCATAAACAATTTCATCTTGATAAGCCTGATAAGTTAACGTGCCCTCAGGAACCTTACATGGATATACACCAAGCCGCATGGTGCCACCTTTTTCCTCTACTGCCACTTGTTCTAACATCAGGTCAATTACCGGATAAGGTGTCTCTGGTTTAAACTCAGTACTGTGAGCACCTGCCAGCTTGCATACATTACGTGCAAATTCAATTACTGCACATTGCATACCTAAACATAATCCGAAGAATGGTACTTTGTTTTCCCGTGCATATTGAATAGCTTTGATCTTACCTTCTACACCACGATCACCAAAACCACCTGGTACTAAAATACCGTCAACATCAGCAAAACAACTTGCAAGATCAGTATTAGTATCTTCAATTTCTTCAGCATTTACCCATTTAATATTGATGGCAGTATCATTAGGAATACCAGCATGTTTTAAAGCTTCCGATACACTCAAATAAGCATCCGGTAACGCTACATACTTACCAACAATAGCAATGGTTACACTTTTAGATGGGTTAACCATTTTATCTACCATCTTACTCCACTCAGTCATATCCGCTTCGCCAGCATCAATGTTCAGTTTATCTAGTACAATGCGATCCAGATTTTGTTCTTGTAACATTAACGGCACTTCATAAATACTAGCAACTGTTTTATTTTGAATAACAGCGCCAGCATCAATATCACAGAACAAAGCCAGCTTATCCCGCATCTCAGGTGAAATATCCTGTTCTGTACGGCAAACAATAATATCAGGTGTAATACCAATGCCCCGAAGTTCTTTTACACTGTGTTGTGTTGGTTTTGTCTTCAATTCCCCAGCTGCAGCAATATAAGGTAAGAGTGTCACATGAAGATAAAGTACACCATTACGGCCTACTTCTTTCTTTACCTGGCGGATTGCTTCTAAGAAAGGCAGACTTTCAATGTCACCTACGGTACCACCAATCTCCGTAATTACAACATCTGCATTTTCTTCTTTGCCCACACGATAAACTCTTTCTTTAATTTCATTGGTGATATGGGGGATAACTTGCACAGTACCTCCCAAATAATCACCTTTACGTTCTTTATTAATCACTGACAAATAAATTTTGCCTGCTGTTACATTTGAACTTTTGCTCAAATTTATATCAATGAACCGTTCATAATGACCTAAATCCAAATCAGTTTCCGCACCATCTTCAGTAACAAATACCTCACCATGTTGGTATGGACTCATCGTACCCGGATCAATGTTTATGTAGGGATCAAATTTTTGAATTGTTACCTTCAGTCCACGATTTTTTAATAAGCGCCCTAAAGAAGCGGCCGTAATCCCCTTACCAAGTGAAGATACAACCCCCCCAGTAACGAAAATATATTTTGCCATAATATTAGTTCCTCCTAAAAATACCTTCACAATATCGTTATTTTATAGATCAATTACGCCAATTATCTTATCTCTATCCTCTAGCAGTGTCAAGCAATTATTCTCTTTCGTTAGATTCCACATTTGCTGCAACATATTCTTGTTGGATTTCTTCAAAAAGTTTTTGCCGACGAACCGTAGAAGTACTTTTTACGCTCTCATCTTTTTCACTAGCGGAATTCCCACTCAGTTGCTGTGGTGACCATTCTACAATCCCCCACATACCTTTCCCCATGTGCACAAAGCGACTATCCATATTGATTTGTGTATGAACTTCAGCAATGGCATGAGCTAAGGAGTGAATCCTCTGTCCTTTCATGTCCAGCACCTCAGTAATTAGATCTCTAAAGTACATAGCCTTGCCTACTTTTTGTAAAATTCTATGAGCCAGTTCAGCATCTGAAACCTGCTTTGTCATTTCTGCCATATCAATTTAACCCTCCACACTCAAAATTTAATAACCTTACTTTTATTGACATAATTGAAGCTACTATGACAAGCTTCCTTTACATTTTTTCTGGTGCACTAATACCTAACACCCCTAGAGCATGACGAATTGTTGTCTGTACCCCTTGAACTAATGCCATACGTGCTAACTGCAACTCTGGATCAACGCCATTAATTCGACATTGATTATAAAAAGTATGAAACTGTCCTGCCAAGTCATGTGCGTAACGAGCAATACGATGGGGTGCCCGTTCTCTGGCCGCATCCGCTATTTCTTCCTCATACTCACCCAATTTTTTAATTAAATCAATTTCACAGTCACTTGTTAACAGACTTAACTTATTATGATCAATAACGTCTAGCGTAATACCATTGTCAGCAAGTTGGCGGAAAATGCTTGCAATACGCGCATACGCATATTGTATATAATATACTGGGTTCTCATTTGATCTTGATTTAGCCAAATCCAGATCAAAATCCAATTGACTGTCAAGAGAACGCATAATAAAGAAGAACCTGGCGGCATCTGTGCCAACTTCTTCAATCAATTCACTTAACGTTACACTCTGCCCAGTACGTTTAGACATTTTAACCAACTGTCCATCTCTATACAAACTAACCATTTGTACAATTAAGACTTCCAATTGTTCTGGACTATACCCCATCGCAGCAATAGCAGCTTTCACACGACAAATATAGCCATGGTGATCAGCTCCCCAAATATTGATCAATTGCGCGAAACCACGTTCTAATTTATTGCGGTGATAAGCAATGTCAGCCGCCAAATAGGTAGGTATACCATTATCACGGATTACAACCCGATCTTTATCATCACCATAATCGGTAGATTTTAGCCATAATGCTCCATCCTTTTCATAGATAAAGCCCTTATCCTGTAGTAGTTTGCATGTTTCACCCAGGGCATTGCTTTCATGCAAAATGCACTCACTAAACCACACATCAAAGGACACATTAAAAGCTGCAAGATCAACTTTCAATGCCTCTAATTTTTCAGCAAGCGCATTTTTTTTGAATACCAATAGTCTTTCTTGAGCAGTAACTCCCACATATTTATCACCATGAGTGTCAATAATTCTTTGGGCTGTGGCGATAATATCTTGGCCATGGTAGCCATCTGCTGGAAATTCCACCGTCTGTCCTAACAGTTCAAGGTAACGAGCATTCACTGATGCAGCTAGATTATCAATTTGATTACCAGCATCGTTAATATAAAACTCGCTTTCCGCCTGGTAGCCTGCTGCTTTTAATAAGTTAACTAATGCACTGCCAACCGCTGCACCACGACCATGACCTACATGCAGGGGACCTGTAGGATTTGCACTAACAAACTCTACCTGTACTCGCTGATTAGCCCCACTTTGGCTATTACCATATTGTTCACCTTTTGCTAAAATGTCAGCCAACATGGTATACAACCAATCAGACTTTAGATAAAAGTTAATAAATCCTGGACCAGCAATCACTGTTTTGTCAAGCCACGTTTCCTGCAACCGCTCTACAATCGCCTGGGCAATTACTCTAGGATTTGTTTTCGCGGCTTTTGCAGCTTGCATCGCAAAATTAGTAGCAAAATCCCCAAACTCCTTCTTGGGTGGCACTTCTAATACAATCTGCGGCAACTCATCAGCATTAAATACGCCATCAGCAATTGCTTGCTGCGCTGCCTGGTAAATTGCTTTTTGTAACAACTCTTTCATATCCACTTTACTTTTCCTCCCGTACACTGATCGACAAGGTATTGGTACTTTGCCATTGTCCATTTATTTCCAGCTCATAACAAATATGTATATTACCAGCTAGATTACTGAAAGCTAGATTGATGTCTTTGGTTAGTATTCCCATTTCCAACGTGACATAAGGCGTCACATATGTACTACGACTCTTCTCACCCAAATGGAACTCCTGCGTGCATTTCACACTGCCACTTCTCACCAGTACCATATACTGATCATACACCTTTAGCATAGTGGTAACGCCTTCAAGCCCTGATACTTCACTATCCTTATACACAATATACTGAACACCGTTTTTTTTATAATAGTGCCCTACAGTGATGAGTTCTATGCGATTTTCTTCGCCCTGGGCATCACGTTGAGTACCGATGATTGTCATTATAACATTCTTCATACTATTGTACTCCCTTACCAACCTGAAATATATTATAGCGTACTCCGCAAGGATTGTAACGTAATTTTGAAAATAAAATTGCTGTAAGGCATCTGAAAGCAAATAAGTAGTCAAAGATTCTGAGAATATTTTGCGCTAGGCGAAGAACCATAAGCCGCGCATAGTGAGCTATGCAAAGCTTGTGGTGATGAAGCATAGCGCAAAATAGACCAGAATCTGACTAGTTATTTTTTTGAAGGTGCCTAAGGTATTATCCTGCAAAAAACCGTAGCGCCGCTGTCTCTTATTTACACAAAGAAACAGCGGCGCCTATATGGATGAGGTGTCAGTTGACTGCCTCTCCATCCTTAGTATATGCATATCGTCTGCGGTCTACCCCTCTTATTCCCATATTTTTTTTATCTCTGTATTAATATAGTAATGTTTAAGGATGTCTTCCGCCTTTAACCCTTGCTTGGCAAAAGTATAAGCCCCCCATTGGCACATCCCTACACCATTACCCCAGCCCAGCCCTTTAAAAATGAAATTTTGCCCATCATAACTCATTTCTGTAATTAATGTAGATCTAAATCGATCATATCCCATTCTTTTTCGAAAATCAGAGCCATGTATTTTGGTGTTACCGGCACCAATATAGAGTATACGACCAGATGGACCTTTTTCCAAAATAGTAATATCCCCTGGATTTCCATGATAACCAACTGCAGCAGCTACCTCAGCACCAGGTATTTTGAGTGTCCATGTTTGTTCATTCATGGGGGCATACTGAAAACAATTGTCGGTTACTGGTTGAAAATAAGGTGCTGGCGTGGGAATCTCCGTGGGAAACGCCTCATCCTTAGTAGCAGCAATCTGTCCATTACAAGAGCTATAAATTGCATTTACCAAACTTCCAGCATATAACAGTACTTCTCCCCTTGTAGAACGCACTGCCTCTCGAACATTATCATTCACACGTTGGGGAGCATAGGCCTGCAACTCTTCCTTGGCAGTACTAACATCAGCATGGTGCAATTTTTTAATCGTACCTGCCTCAATTGCATTAATCGTAAGGGTGCGTGAAGCAATGGCCTGAGCGGCTAGAGCTTCCAACGGCCAATCCGGTTCCATTTCCCTAGCAACAACCCCTTCTAAGTACTTTTCCAAGGGCATACTTTCTACATACCCCTTATCTGCCATCCATACGCTAATTGTGGGTTCAGCTTTATATTTGGTAGCATCAAAAGGTTTTACGCCTGGTATGGGCTCAACGGCTTTAGGAACTGGAAGGTTTTGACCTGGCATTGGCACAACAGGATTCGGTTTTTCAGCAGGCGGACGCAACACAGAATATATCCCTGCAACAACAACAAATACTGCAATAATCGCCATGATTTGAATCTTAACATTATTTCGCATTTACTCCACCTCGTGATTAGTATGGAGTAATATGCGCCACACTATACTGTCTATCTCACACTAAATGTTCTACATGGCAATCATAAAGAATAGAAGGTAGCGCCCAGCGCACCTCACGTAGTAGGCAAGGGATGGCCTAGCTTCTATTCCTAGCAGATCGCCAATACATATGTTACTTTCTTGGTATGTTATCGATAGTGTTTAAAACGAAAGACGATATGGGAAATTATCAAGTTACTATCTTCCTTATTTTTTAACATAAGGAATAACTAACGGTCCTAAGGGCAAAATAGCAATAGTGGTGTCAGATCCATATTTATCCATTAGCTGTTGTAAGGTTTTTTCTACATTTTCAACATGCTGAATCATACACTCATTGACGGTTTGTACACTCAGCAATGAATACAAATAGCAATCCGCTTCCATCTGGATCATCGCTAGCTTCTGCGCTTCCCACTGATCAAACATGGAAAAAGTAGCATCATTAATGAGTTCCAGTAGTTCCTCTGGCGTACTGCGCATTTTCAATATGGGACCGAAATTTCCATGACTCGGTAAGCCATCACAGCATTCCGAAACTGCAATAATACTGCCACCTTTTTTTACAACTTGTGCACCAGCACTCATGCCCTTTACTGTTTGATACAGATTTTGATCTAGGGGATAACCAGAATTAGTCGTAATAACAATATCAAAAGGTTGGTCAACAGCGAACATAGCATGCTCTTTAACGAAGGCACAACCAATACGATGCGCTTCTATCACATCACCAGTAAAGACATTGGTGATTTCTTTCTCACCATTTAGTGTCACATTCAGCATAAATTCTGGTTTTGCCATTAAACAATTTTGCGTGGCGGCATCTTGTACCGCATTTCCCTCTATAACACCCCAAGTGCTATTAGGATTACCAATCATCTCTGCATTGTGAAAATCCTGAATGGTTTTGATTCCTACAATCCCAGGATTAATCCCTTTCGGCCCGCCCGAAAAACCTGCAAAAAAATGGGGTTCAATAAAGCCAGTAACAATTCTAAAATCAGCTTCTATATATGTTTTATTCAAATAAACCTCTGATCCATAGCTATTTGTCCCAACATGGACCAGCTCTTTGTCATCAAAGGCCTCATGATTGATTACCCGAATGGTATCAACCACTTCCTGCCCTAACATTTGGATAAGCTCTTCCCGCGTATTAGGACGATGACTCCCTAATCCATTGATGACGACAAAATTTTCTTTGGGCACATGTGCTAATTCCTCAATTAACCATGGCACTAACTTTTCACTAGGAGTAGGTCTCGTAATATCCGCAATTACAATGGCTACCGTATCCGTACTTTTCACCATTTCTTTTAAAGGAGGAGTACCAATTGGTTGACGCAGTGCCGTCATAACTGCTTGTTTTTCATCCATCAAACCTGGCAAATGTCTTGGCTCAATTACTACCGCCTTATCCGGAACCTGAATACTCAAACCATCCCTACCATATGCCAATTTTACTCGTTTCATATTACTACCCCCTCATTTTGTTTTAGGCATCAGAAAGAAAATAAGCAGTCAAATACTCTGAGGATATTATGCGCTAAAGAGAAAACTATAACCTGCACATCATAGACCAAAATCTGACTAGTTCTTTTGATGATGCTTTACTACATTATTTTGCAATAATTTCAAAAATTCCTGCTTTTCTTTATTTTTTCTTATTATAAAATAGTATGCTCTTAACTTATAATAAAAAAAGACTTAGCCGCAGCCAAGTCTTGAATGTCTAGGATTTTATCTTCACAATATATTTTTCTATCATTTTTACGGGATTATAGGATTCTTTTGCTTTGCGCAAGCCTTCAATTCCCATATCTTCTTCCCGGTTAACATACTCAACATGTTGCCACTCATGAGCACAAAATTCTTGATTAATGGCCCCATAAATGCCCTTGTAGGCCACGTGACCTTTTTCCACATGAATGACTGCTGTATCATCATTACAAACCTCACCATAGGTAAATGCCGCCATCTTATCATCAATAAAGATCGCACCACCTACAAAACCAAGGGCAGTGTAATTATTCATAGCTTCAACAATGGCTTTCCGTTCACAATCAATGCTGTCGCCTTTGATACAGCCGCGTTCATTGCACCACTCCACCATAAACGCAATACACTCATCAGCCATTTCCGCCGTCAGCGGTACATATTTATAATTGCTATAAGTTTTTCTGAAACCATTTACATGATTTTTCTTCGTGTGAAATTTACGTCCCTTTAACTCAATCAAATCCTGCGCTAAGTATACATAATCAAAATTTTCTCGTTCCGCAGTAACTTCAAAATAGCTTGGCTTTATTTTTCCCAACCATTCGATCGTATATTTCTCCACACCTTGCAACATAAAGGGAAATTTATTTTCCTTGGCATGATCCAGCAACTTCTGCAAAACCTCAGCGAACCCCTCCTCATGACCAAAAGGCGGTAAAAAGAATGTTTCCCCTTCCCACTGTGCTTTCACACACAAAAAATCCCCTTCCACTGCCCACTGTATATTATACGCTTTGCGCCACATGAATAAATTAGTAAAATTATAATGAGAATTTTCGTACCGTCGTTCGCGAAAAAAGCGATCAAATAGCGGCTTATCCTCAATGGTAAGATATTGAAACTTAATGGTAAAACCCCCTTAAACAAAACTTCACACTTCATTATACATGATTTTTTTTAAAAATATAATGCTAATTGCTAAAAAAACAACTACTATAGTAACAGGAATCATCCTGACATAAGCCGAATTAATAATTAGTTGCAACTTTTACTATTAAACAGGCTGTTTAAAGGTTTTTTAAACAACCTAAAATAAAAATAAATTCCAGGAGAAAAAAACATGCTAAATGCCGCCTTAAAAATACTCAAGCAACATTACGGTTATACCACCTTCCGTCCCGGACAAGATAAAATCATTACCAGCCTACTTAGTTCCAAAGACACCCTAGCCATCATGCCGACTGGCGCTGGTAAATCTCTCTGTTTTCAAATCCCTGCCTTACTTCTACCAGGAATTTCTTTAATTGTGTCACCCCTTATTTCTTTAATGAAAGACCAAGTGGATGCTCTTGGTAGTTTAGGAATTCCAGCTACATTTATTAATAGTTCCCTAACAGCAAGCCAAGTTAGTGAACGTATCTATAACGCCCGCTGTGGTCACTACAAAATTATCTATATTGCCCCCGAGCGCTTAGAATCCGAGTCCTTTCAATCAGCCATTAAACCCCTTACAATCTCCCTACTTGCCATTGACGAAGCCCATTGCGTCTCCCAATGGGGACATGATTTCCGCCCTAGTTATCGAGCAATTGGTGCATTTATCCGTTCTTTGCCCAATCGTCCCATTATCGGTGCTTTTACTGCCACAGCTACTACCGATGTAACAAAAGATATTGTAGCACTGTTAACATTGCAACAACCGGATATTTATGTTACTGGTTTTGACCGAGAAAACTTATTATTCACCGTCATTCGCGGTGAAAACAAACAGGATTTTACACTTAAATATATCGATACCAACAAAAGCCAGTCTGGCATTATTTATGCTGCTACTCGCAAAGAAGTGGATAACCTACATGCACTCTTAGAAAAAAAAGGTTACTCCGTGGGTAAATACCATGCTGGGCTGACAGACAATGAACGCCAACGCTATCAAGAAGCTTTTATCTATGATGATATCAGCATCATCGTTGCTACCAATGCCTTTGGCATGGGTATTGATAAATCTAACGTACGCTATGTAATCCATTACAACATGCCAAAAAGCATGGAAGCCTATTATCAAGAAGCTGGTCGCGCTGGACGTGATGGAGAAAACAGCGAATGCATCTTGCTATTTGGCGCTCAAGATCCTCTATTACAGCGCTACCTCATTGAGCAGACAACCGGTGATGGCGAGCGCAAATCTCATGAACTAAACAAACTACAAACTATGGTAGATTACTGTCATACCCCTGAATGTCTACGAAAATTTATTCTGCAATATTTTGGTGAAACAAAATTCCAAAACGAATGTGGCAATTGCAGTAATTGCAATGACGATAATGAACTAACCGATATTACCTTAGATGCCCAAAAAATTTTTTCCTGCATTATGCGCATGAAAGAACGCTACGGTACTACCCTTGTCGCCAGCGTACTCAAAGGATCAAAAGATAAAAAAGTATTACACTTAGGGTTTGATAGTTTATCTACGTATGGTTTATTAAAATCCTATACCGTGCAAGAAATACGTGATTCCATCAACCGTTTAATTGCTACCGACTACCTAACTTTAACCGACAGTGAATATCCCGTAGTGCGCCTCGCAAGTAAAGCAACACCAGTCTTACGCGGACAAGCTAAAGTTCTGCAAAAAGTACCACGCCGTCCACAAAAGCTTGCACCTGACAACTCTTTATTCGAAATCCTGCGCGCCTTGCGCAAAGAAATTGCCGATCGAGAGAAAGTACCACCTTATCATGTTTTTGCTGATACCACCCTCAAAGAAATGAGCGAATATTATCCTACCGATCATAAAAGTTTACTTGCTATCAAAGGGGTAGGCGAAGTCAAACTTGCTAAATATGGACTGGAATTTTTAACACTTCTACAAGAGTATGTAGAAAAAAACAACCTAAGACCAACGCCTCCTCCTACTGAAGAAAAACAGGCTAATGATAAAAGTCAAGAAAACCCTAGCCATATGATCACCTTACAAATGTATCAGGCCGGTAAATCATTAGAAGAAATCAGTAAAGACCGCAAGTTGAAAGAACTTACGGTCCAAGATCACTTAGTACGTTGTAGCACCGAAGGACATGCTGTAAACTGGAACCCTCTCATTCCCCCACAACACGAACAACTTATTCTACGCACAATTGGTGAACTTGGTGCAAGTAAATTAAAAGTACTTAAAGACGCCCTCCCCGATGAAGTAGAATACACCGCAATCAAAGCAGTATTATGTAAATACAATTGCGGGCAATAATACTAAAAAAGCAATATAGATGTTAATTCCTTAATGCAACCTATATAGTGAATAAAAAAGGCACCAGAAATCTGGTGTCTTTTCCTATCCATTATATCACCGTTTTATGTCGTTTCGTTACGGCTGCCCGATCTCTTCTGCTAATTCATTAAGATAAGTCCACCGTTCTAATAGCTGTTCCAATTTTTCTTCCAATTGTTGTTGTACTCCTGTCAATTCTTGAAGCAGAGAAAAATCACTACCACAGCTGTTGATCCGCGTGCCAACTACCCTAATTTCGTTTTCCACACCAGCAATGACCTCATCAATTTCTTGATATTCTTTCTGTTCCTTAAATGTAAATTTACGAACCCGATCCTTAGGTCTATCTGCCGAAGATGTTTTCAGTTCAATTGGCTTTCCCTGGCTATTTTCCATACTTTCTCGAAGCTGAACTAGCTGAGAATAATCAGAATAACCACCCACATATTCTTTAATAGAGCCATCTTTTTCAAAGGCAAAAATTTTCCCAACCACCCGATCTAAGAAATAACGATCATGAGAGACCACAACCACTGCTCCTGGAAATTCATCCAAATAATCTTCTAAAATTGTCAGGGTCTGAATATCCAAATCATTGGTCGGTTCATCTAATAATAATACATTTGGAGAAGACATTAATATTCTAAGTAAGTATAACCTGCGTTTCTCCCCACCAGACAATTTGCTAATGGGCGTCCATTGTAAGTCTGGAGAGAATAAAAAACGTTCTAACATTTGTGAAGCAGTAATGATGCCACCGTCCGCCGCGGGTAGAAAATTTGCTTCTTCCTTAATATAATCAATTACCCGTAAATTCTCATCCATATCTCCATTTTCTTGCGAAAAATAACCAACTTTTACAGTCTGACCAATTTCCACTAAGCCACTGTCCGGTATTATTTTCCCGGTAATCATATTTAGTAAAGTAGATTTTCCACTTCCATTAGGCCCAACAATACCCATACGCTCATTACGTAATACAATATAGCTAAAATCTGTAATCACAGTCCGTTCACCAAAAATCTTACTGACTTTAGTGAGCTCAATAATCTTACGCCCTAAACGGCTAGAACCTGCCAGCATCTCCACTTTATCCTGAGTTAGATCTGCTTTTTGAGCACTAAGTTCTTCAAATCTGTCAATCCGTGCCTTTTGCTTGGTTCCCCGCCCCTGTGGCCCCCTACGCATCCATGCTAGTTCAGTACGCAATAAACTTTGCCGTTTGCTTTCACTTGCTTCTTGATCTGCTTCCCGTTGCAACTTTAACTCGAGAAAACTACTATAATTACTGGCATAACTATATAACTGACCTTTATCTAATTCAATGATTCGGTTTACCACCCGATCAAGAAAATAACGATCATGAGTAATCAGTACCAATGCACCACGGCGTTTGTGTAAATAATCCTCTAACCACACCACAGTATCATTATCAATATGGTTGGTAGGCTCATCTAAAATTAATAAATCAGCAGGATGTATTAATGCCCCTGCCAAAGCAATTCGCTTCCGCTGTCCACCTGACAAATTGCCAACCTGTGCCTCAAACTCAGTAATACCAAGCTTTGTTAAAATGCTTTTTGCTTCACTTTCGAGTTGCCAACCGTTCATGGCATCCATTTGTTGGCTTAAGGCAATGAGTTTTTTTTGTAATCCATCATCAGTAGGGTAACTGCTAGTCGCTAGTAGTACCTGTTCATATTCCCTAAGCAATTTCATCAATGGTGAATACCCTTTGAAAACTTGCTCTAATACTGTATCTTGAGGGTTAAAATCAGGATTTTGTGGTAAATATTCAACTTGAATCCCATTACCAACTGTCACCTTTCCCTCATCAGCCTCTTCTAGTCCAGAAATTATTTTAAGAAAGGTAGATTTCCCAGTACCATTAACACCAATCAAACCAATTTTGTCATTTTCATCAATACCAAAAGAAATGTTATTAAACAAGGTTTTCATTCCATAACTTTTGGATAAATTCTCAGTTGATAATATATTCATAAACAATCCTCTCACAAGTAAAATCTTACTAGTTACTATTATACCTAATGACGACCACTATGCAAAATAGATTTTAAAATCCTTTCCCCAGCAAGCGATGCCCTAGCTTCTGTTCTTGGCAAACCACCAATATAAATGTTACCTTCCTAGTGTGTTGTATATAGTTAAATTTCTTCATGTGCAAAAAAAATTAAGCCCACCCCCTTTGAGATAGGCCTAATTGCCTAAAGTTTAAATTTACTAGTTGCCTCATGAAGTTCTTGAGCCATATTAGCTAGGTCGTGGCTAGAAGAAGCAATTTCTGACATAGATGCGGACTGTTCCTCTGTGGCTGCTGATACCGTCTCCGCTTCGGTAGCTGCATTTTTACTAAGTCCATCTATCTCTTGCACCGAAAGTACAATTTGTTGACTACTAGCTGCCAATTGTTGAGTTGCCGCCGAAATTTCATTGACCTGCTCGGAGACCTGTGTGACAAGTGTCGTGATTTTCCCAAAAGCATGTCCGGTAGTTGTAACAACCTCGGTACCGACCTTAACCTCATAGGTACCTTCTGTCATGGCAATAACGGCTTGATTGGTATCGCCTTGGATTTCTGTGATTAGCTCTGCGATCTGTTTCGTGGCATCTTGCGATTGTTCTGCTAGCTTGCGGACCTCTTCTGCCACTACGGCAAAACCACGTCCCTGTTCGCCAGCTCGTGCTGCTTCAATAGCAGCATTGAGTGCCAATAGGTTAGTCTGTCCCGCTATCCCCGATATCGTATCCACAATCTGTCCTATTTCTTTGGAGCGTTCACCAAGTTTGGTAACGACGCGCGCAGAATTATTGACTGTCTGTTCAATTTTTGTCATTTGCGTGATGGCTTTCGCGATGGACTGACTGCCCTCTTTTGCCGTTTCTACCGCTTGAACCGATTTACCAGCGGCAGAATCCGTATTAGCAATGTGTGTGATTGCTCTATCCATATGGGTACGCCAATTGCGATCATTATAGATCACGGTCGCGCGCCCATGCTAACATAGTTTCAGTGCAAACTAACCAAAATCTTATGCAATCTAATAAAATAAAAAAGACTCGGCTTAGCCAAGTCTTTTTTACTTTAAAAATCATTACTACCCTAGAATGACTATCTTTATTTAAAATTTAAGTATTCCAATGGCGTTTAAGAACACCACAATCAACAATAGGGGAGTAACATAACGGGTCAAGAAGAAATATATACTCACCAGTTTGGCAACTTTTAATTTACCTTGATTGGACAATTCCGCGACTACTTCTTCACGCTTAATTGTATACCCCATCATCAAAGCGATAAATAATCCACCAAGAGGTAATAATACATTGGATGAAATATAATCAAATAAATCAAAAAAGCCCTTACCAAAGAAAGTTACATTTCCTAACAAACTATCTGGCGAGACCGATAACGTAGCCAGGATACCCACTGTGGCAATTACCGCTGCATTCACCACTGCTGCTTTTTTCAGTGACATTCCTCTTTCCTCAGTCCAGTATGCAACTGGTACCTGTACCAGAGATAACATAGCAGTCGTTGCTGCAATGGCCGTTAAGAAGAAGAAACCCACTAATAAAATACTACCAAAAGGCATTTGAGAAAATACTAAGGGAATGGTCATAAATAGTAGTCCAGGACCAGCACCCGGTTCCATGCCGAAGGAGAATACTGTAGGGAAAATAGCCAAACCAGCTAGCATGGATACTAAGGTATCTGATAAAGCTACTTTTACAGCCGTACCAAACATATTATTATCTTCCGTAAAATAACTACCATAGGTAATCATACAACCCATACCCAAAGAAAGTTTAAAAAAGGCCAAACCTAATGCTGTTAGCACAGCCGCTGCCGACAGTTGACCAAAATCAACATGAAATAAAAATTTAACACCTTCTGCCGCACCAGGCAAGGTTAACGCACGAATATCACAAACAATGATTAGTACAAATAATAATGGCATTAATGTTTTTGTGATTTTTTCAATACCTTTTTTTACACCCATTGCCAGAATACCAGCAACCACACCCATAACAATAAACTGCCACACAATCGGTGAGATAGGTCCCATAATCACGGAACCAAATTGAGCTTTCGCAGCTTCCATCGTTACACCGACAAAATCACCTTTAATGGCTTTAAATAAATAGAAATAGACCCAACCTGCTACGCAACTATAAAAGAACATAATCATATAAGCGCCAGTCACGCCCATGAGGCCAATATTTTTCCAAGCCGTACCTGGTTTTAAGTATTTTAATGCACCTACAGCATTTTTGCGTGCTTTACGACCAATATAAAACTCACCAAGCATAATTGGTAGGCCAACAAATAGAATACATAAAAAGTATACCAATAGAAAAGCACCACCGCCATTTTGCCCTGTTAAATAAGGAAATTTCCATATGTTACCAAGTCCTACTGCTGAACCTAATGTGGCAAAAAATACTGCCAAACCTGATGAAAATTTTTCTCTACCTTTCGTTTCTTCCATACACTCACTCCCTTTTAACCTTTTATACTATATATAGCGTACTAATGATGTTTAGTACGCCCCATATATTACCATAATCAAGGACCACTTAACGCTAGGTATAGCCTCATTTTTTTTACTACTCGTTAAAATTTTACATCCTTCTAATTGATAAACTAAAAAAATCTCTTAACCCAAGAAAAATATCTAGGGGTAAGAGATTTTATCGATGATAAAACTTCAGTGTATTGTTCTCTCCCTCACGACTGTTCATAGATGCGATATATTCAGCTTTGTGTTTACATATTAGCAAATAAATATCCGCATGTCAACTTATCATTGTAACATTCAGAGAGGAAATGACGAATCTACCATTATCTACCTGCTGTCACCTTATCTTTTATCTAAAATATCTAATCCCAGCAGCAAACAATTGCTGATCTTTGTTACCTGGTACGTTTTTGATAACATGATTGCCCACTCTTTCCGAATGACCCATTTTACCTAAAATTCGTCCATCCGGACTGGTGATTGCCTCCACGGCCTCCACTGAACCATTGGGATTATAATTAATATTATAGGTTGCCTGACCATTTTCATCTACATATTGAGTGGCAATCTGCCCATTTTTCCGCAAGTTAGCAAACACAGTTGGACTAGCAATAAACCTTCCCTCACCATGGGACACAGGCACCGCATGTATATCCCCCAACTGAACATTATTAAACCATGGTGAAAGTTTGGACACCACCTTGGTCTTAACTATACATGAAATATGTCGCCCTATTTTATTATAGGTCAATGTGGGTGAATCCTGTCCTAAATCAACAATCTTACCATAAGGGACCAACCCCAGCTTAATCAGCGCTTGAAAACCATTACAAATACCAAGCATCAAACCATCTTGTTCTGCTAAAAATGCTGTCACAGCCTCTTTCACGCGGGGATTTCTAAAAATAGTGGCAATAAACTTTCCCGAACCATCTGGTTCATCACCAGCACTAAAGCCACCAGGAAGCATAATAATTTGGGCATTATTTATGCTCTTGACCATTTCTTCAATGGAATATTCCAGTGCTTGGGGAGATAGATTGCGGATAACCATTGCATGGGCCATACCACCTGCCATTTCAAAGGCTCTGGCAGAATCATATTCACAATTGGTCCCTGGAAACACCGGAATAAATACACGTGGCTTAGCAAAACCACAGTGAATTTTCGGGTAATTACTAGCACCACTTAAGATTTGCTGTGGCGTGCCCTCAATCTTACCTGCCTGAGTAGGAAAAACTGATTCTAGGGGTTTTTGCCAAGCAATACGCGCTACATCAATGGCAATCGTAGTTCCGTTAATCTCAATGACTGGCTTTTCTTGGGTGTAACCGAGAATGGTATGTGCTACGTCCCCCAGCATTTGCCCAGCATCAACCTCTGCTGGAATTTCTAATACTAATGACCCAAAATTAGCAGCAAAAAGCTGGCTTTCTTCTATTTTGTTAGCAAAGACCATGCCAATTCCATTACCAAAACTCATTTTGCTAATCGTTGCCGCCAGCCCGCCCACTTTGACCGTATGTGCAGCCACCACGTTGCCCTCAGCAATTAAAGCCGTAATTTTATCATAATTCTGGCCAAGAGAAGTAAAATCCGGTAATTCATATTGATCTCTAAGTAATGGGACCAGCACTACCTGACTGCCAAATTGTTTAAATTCTGGTGAAATCACCTCACTGGCCTTAACCACATTTACAGCAAAAGCTACCAAGGTAGGAGGTACACTTAACTCTTTAAAAGTTCCCGACATACTATCCTTACCACCAATGGCGGCAATACCAAACTGTTCTTGTGCATGCAAGGCACCTAACAAAGCACTAAAGGGTTTACCCCATTTTACAGAATCCTCACCTAATCTTTCAAAATACTCTTGCAAGGTCAACCGAATGCAATGATAATCGCCACCCATGGCCACCACCTTGGCAACCGCTTCTACCACTGCATATACAGCACCATGAAAGGGACTCCAAGTCGATAATTTAGGGTCATAACCAAAGGTCATCAGCGTTGCGGTGTTGGTGTTACCTGTCAGTACTGGAATTTTCGCTGCCATGCCTTCTGCTGGTGTAGCTTGAAATTTACCACCAAAAGGCATCAGTACCGTACCAGCTCCAATGGTGCTGTCAAACCTTTCTACTAGACCTTTTTGACTGCACACATTTAGTTGACGCAAATTGTCCAGCCAAGCTACCTGTAAATCATTATCTAGCTGCAATTCTTGTTTAAAATAATTTTTCTCAGGCATTGGTGGAATTACGGTTACTTTGGTTCGTTGCTGGATACCATTCGTATCTAAAAATTCACGACTTAAATCCACAATCGCCTGTCCCCGCCACATCATAATAAGCCGCCCCTGATCCGTTACGGTGGCTACCACAGTTGCCTCTAAATTTTCCCCTTGGGCATAGGTAATAAAGGCTTGCACATTTTCAGGTGCTACCACCACTGCCATCCGCTCCTGTGATTCAGAAATAGCCAGTTCTGTACCATCAAGACCTTCATATTTTTTAGGTAACGCATCGAGATCAATGACCAGGCCAGCGGTTAATTCACCGATCGCCACAGCCGCGCCACCAGCACCAAAATCATTACAACGTTTAATCATCACACTAGCTTTTGGGCACCTAAACAGTCGCTGCAATTTGCGTTCTGTGGGGGCATTGCCTTTTTGCACCTCAGCACTACAAGTCGCCAAAGACTCCTCCGTGTGTTCTTTGGATGAACCTGTGGCACCACCACAACCATCCCGGCCAGTCCGCCCTCCCATTACAATGACTACGTCACCAGGTACAGGACGTAACCTTACTACATTGCTTTTCGGAGCGGCAGCAATAACAGCTCCAATTTCCATACGTTTGGCTACAAACCCATCATCATATATTTCTGTGACTTGCCCGGTAGACAATCCGATCTGGTTGCCATAAGAGCTATAGCCCTCAGCTGCCCCCACGGTTATTTTGCGTTGTGGCAATTTCCCCGGTAGTGTATCCCCTATTTGGGTCCGCGGGTCACCACTGCCTGTAACGCGCATGGCCTGATAGACATACGACCGTCCCGACAATGGATCGCGAATTGCTCCCCCCAGACAAGTAGCCGCCCCACCAAAAGGCTCAATCTCAGTGGGATGATTATGTGTCTCATTCTTAAACATCACCAGCCATTCTTCCACGATGCCATCCACATCCACAGGCACCACAATACTGCAAGCATTGATTTCTTCTGACTGATCAAGATCATTTAGTAAGCCCTTTTGACGCAGGTCTTTCATCCCCATCACCGCAATGTCCATCAGACAAATATCTTTGACTTTATCTTTATATACCCTAGATCGTGCCTGCTGATATTCCTGATAAGCATTGGCAATCGGTCGGGTAAAATGACTTGGTTGTATATCCACTTCTTCAATTACCGTGGAAAAAGTAGTATGCCGGCAATGATCTGACCAATAGGTATCTAGCACTTTTATTTCGGTAATCGTGGGATTGCGTTTTTCCGTATCCCGAAAATATTGCTGACAAAAAGCAAGATCCAAAGGGCTCATTGCTAGTCCCATATTTGCTAGCATCCCTTGCAACTCTAGGGTATTTTTAGTAATAAATCCACTAATAATCTCCACATCCTGGGGTCTATCCACCGATACAATCAAATTTAATGGTTTATCCAGGCTTGCTTCCCGCGCTTCGACTGGATTAATGATATAGGCTTTGATCTTAGAAAGCTCATCTTCCGTAAGGGATCCTTGTAGAATAATGACTTTAGCAGTCAAAATCGTCAAGCGCTCCTTCTGCGTTAAGATCTGCACACACTGTGCTGCCCAATCAGCCCGTTGATCATATTGACCTGGTAAATATTCTATGGCAAAAACCCGATCCTCATGGCGAAGGGGCAAGATCTCATCATATATCTCATCAACCGTAGGCTCCGCCAATATAATATGTTTGGCAGCGGCATACTCAGCCTCTGTAATATCCCCCACATCATACCGATTGATAATACGCACACCACGTAAGCTCAATATCCCCAAATTACTGGTAAGATCGGCATACATTCCTTGGGCTTCCACTGCAAATTCCGCACGTTTCTCAACAAAAATTCTTTTCACAGTATGTAGCATGAAATCATCCTCCTCATCGTCTTTATACTATTATTGTAGTATACTATTATTAATAATAACAATTAATAATTCTAATATAGTGCATTAGGAGAATTTATAAATGGATATTAATTTTGAACTTTATAAAGTATTTTATCATGTGGCTAAGCACTTGAGTTTTTCCTTAGCCGCCAGCGAACTCTACATTTCTCAATCCGCTGTTAGCCAAGCCATAAAACTACTAGAGGAGAAGCTAAATACCAAGCTTTTTGTAAGAAGCACAAAACAAGTACGTCTGTCGCCAGCGGGTGTGCTCTTATTTACCCATGTTGAGCAAGCCTTTCAATTTTTAAAACTTGGGGAGCGTAATATTAACGAACTACACAGTCTAGAGCATGGAGAACTGAAAATAGGTGCTAGCGATACCATCTGCAAACATTATTTATTGCCTTATTTTAAGCAATTTCATGAGCTTTATCCCAAAATCAAACTAAAGGTTACCAATCGCCCTTCCCCCATTTGTACTGAGTTATTGACAAAAGGCTTGGTCGATATCAGCGTGGTCAACCTTTCCCGTGATCAATCTTATCAAAATATGACCATCAGCAAACGTAATACCCTACATGATGTCTTTATTGCTAGCTCTACCTTTGCTCACCTACGGGATCAGCCCCTTAGTTTAGAACAAGTTTCCACTCTTCCCCTCTTAACCTTAGAAAAAAATACAACAACGCGGCGCTTTCTTGACTCCATCTTTACTGAGCACGGCATCCTCTTTGAACCAGAAATCCAGCTTGGTAGTGTAGATTTATTAATTGAACTAGCGAAAATCGGACTAGGGGTTGCTTTTGTCAGTCATGAATATATTGAAAAAGAACTAGCTAACAATCAGTTGTTCATCCTCCCCCTTCAAACAGCTATTCCACCACGTGAGCTGGGAGTTATTACTCATGATTGCCTACCAGTTCCCCTTGCTGCCCAAAAATTCATTGCATTATTGTAGGAAATTGTCCCACTGTAGTTATGTAGAAACACCCCACTTTTATAAGTGGGGTGCATGAAATTCGCTATGCTATCTATATTGCATTAGAAAATTAGCATTCAGGTATTTTGCCATAAGCGTTGGTTAAATCCTGCATATCAGCAATTTTTCAATGATGTTAGCATTGAAATGCTAACAAAGCGACTTACACAAATCTTTTTACAAAGATTTGGTTCGCTGCTTTATTTTACTTTGGGAATATTACAACCCGCAAAAATTTCGCTCATTTCTTTTTTCAAACGTTGCTTGATTTTTTTCTTTTCACCAGGCAATAGCTCTTTTTTTGCTGTACCAAATAAATAATTATCCATATCAAATTCTTTTAGAATCATCTTGGTATGAAAGATATTTTCTTGATACACGTTTACATCAATCATTTGATAAAGTTCGCGGGTATCAGGTCTAATATAATTTTGAATAGAATTAATTTTATGATCAATATATAATTTCTTCCCATTGATATCACGAGTAAAACCACGCACTCGATAGTCAATAATGGCAATATCTGAACTGAAACTATTAATCAAATAATTTAAAGCCTTCAGTGGTGAAATTTCGCCACAGGTGGAAACATCAATATCCGCACGAAAAGTACTAATCCCTTTATCAGGATGGCTTTCTGGATAAGTATGAACTGTAATATGACTTTTATCTAAATGTGCTACTACCGCATCTGTTCTCGGTTCTTGCAATTGGTCCTCTTCCCCGTCTGCTAGTTGCTGCCCATCGTCTCCTGACTGGGCTTCATCAACAGCCCCTTCTGATATTAGCATCGTCACGCTAGCACCCTGAGGATCGTAATCTTGCTTGGCAATATTCAAAACATTAGCACCGATCATCCTTGCAACTTCGGTCAAAATACCTGTAAGCCGCTCAGCATTGTATTCTTCATCAATATATTCGATATAGTCCTTGCGATGTTCAGGGCTAGTAGCATAACATATATCATACATGTTAAAACTTAGGGTTTTGGTTAAATTATTAAACCCATATAATTTTAATTTTTTTATTGATTTTATTTCCATATTTTTCTCCTTATTTCGCACTCTAAATTTTAATTATGCCCTAACTCCTATGGCAATATGATGGATAAAAAAAAGTCCTTCCTTAAAACTAGCCATAAGAATAATATACTTCTGATAGTACATATTACCCTATTTTTTTTCTGCTGTAAATAGGGTATAAAAAAACCTCCGCAGTCTTTTATCAACTGGGAGGTTTTGTATACTATCCTAAGCCTAAGAGTACTTGGATTTTACCAAAAGATAAGGTGACAGGAATGGAATAGCCCTTCTTCAGTGGAGAGATCTGGTTGTGCACTATTTTCTGCAATTGCAAATCTAATTCCATTCCTTGATTGGATGCATTGACACAAAAGATACCATTCACCATATTCAAAAACTCTGCTACGCTATCCTTCGCAAGTTCATCAATCTCTGGTAAGATTTCTCCACTATATTTACGTGCAATCACCAATAGTGTGGCATCATCCATAGCCAGCCCGGTGAATAAATTGGTTTCTCCTTCTATGTTTTGATGGACTAGCCATTGATGTACAACTTCACCAACAGGCTCATTCCTACCTAGCAAGGAATCCGAATCTAAAAACCTCATTATATTACGTTGCAAGAGAGCAATATACTCCTGATATATTTTCCCTTGTTCACCAGCTGCTGCAAAATCTAATACTAGTTTGCCAGCCTGATCCACACCCATCGTATCAATGTCCTGCACTTGTTCCTTAGAACCTTCATGATTCACCTTATAACTAGCTAAAATTTCTTCTAATTGAGCAAATGTTAGGTACTTTTTATCAACAAGCGCTTGGCTGAGCCCCATTTCTATACAATTTTGATTTTCTAGCAAACTTTCTAATTGGGCGTTTGTTAAAAATCCCTGGTCCACTGCAAGTTCGCCAAAACGTTGATCTTTTACCCGCTGTAACTGATGTACTTTTTCCACTTGCTCAGCAGTCATAAAACCAACATTAATTGCCAATACTCCAAGTTTAACCCGTACTGACCGAGCATAATTCATAACCTCAACAAGCTGATCCGCTGTTATTTTATTCTTATTTAAAAGATACTGTCCAATGTATTGATTAAACATAGCTGCCTCCTCTATTCCAGGTCTTTCATTATAGAATCAAGCTAACTTCGACTGCCGAACATCGGTAACGACCTTTAAAACTTGCTCCGTAGTATATGGTTTTTGAATAAAATCCATTGCTCCATATTTCAATGCTTGAATTAGTTTGGTAGAGGTACCAACCGACGACAACATCACCACTTTCGCATCCTGCTTATACTCTCTAATGTTGCGTAAAGCCTCCAAACCATCTACCTCAGGCATCACAATATCCATAAACACAAGGTCTGGTTGTATCTCCTTAAAAACATTCACAACCTGCTGACCATTTACAGCCTCAACGACTTCACAATCCATTTTAGTTAGTAAATCTTTTAATTGCTTGCGAATTAGTGATGAATCATCACAAATTAAAATTTTAGTTTTTTCTGTTATCATAACAAGTGCCAATCCCCTTTCACCTTGTATCGACGATTTCCTGAATACTTCGTTTTTTCTACGTTATACGCACATATTCCTGCTAACATAATGCAATTTAGGGAAAAAAGCTATATATAGATAAATATTGTATTACAGAATTTACATTTACGAGTTAATGCATCCTATACAGTATGCCAATCTGATCGTTATGGCCAAATCAGCTACGTTCATAATTATTTTTATTTTAATAGCGACACTGCAATTTTAACTACGATTTTTTTGACCTTCTGCTGACTAACACTTATGCATCCTGGGCGATGAACATCACTAGGAAAAAATATAGCATATCGTCCTGGCGTAAGAAGGATGTCCATTTCTTGTTCAACCTTCTTATAAAAAATAATGTCCTTTTCCACCAGTTCATCCTGGGCAATTTCACACTGGTCTGATAATAAACTGCAACAAATCAGTTCTTCTCCCCACGCTAGGTACTGAATATCAATATATTTTCCATGAGATTCGGGTTGTTTTTTTTCTTTAGGCTCTACTTCATATTCCGACACCATCACAAACATCCTATCGCCGTCAATATCATGTCTACCAAGCGCTACGGTACCTAGATCCGTAGCCTGTAAATACTCCAATCCCCTTTGCAGAGCAGGTGCTAATGCCATTTTTTCCTGTTTTAAATTCTCTAACTGCCCAAAAATCATATCATTATCTCCTTTTCATTACTATATGCTATTCATGCTTTAAAATCAGCCTTAACCGAGATTACTGCCTATTCCCCAACCTCATCACTGGAAGATTGCCAATAAAAGCTCATTGAAAATGTTTAAATTTATCATCTATGTATAACGCACTAACTTACAATATACATATTACTTTCTTAGTATGTTACATTGTGTATATTCTATATCTGCTACGGCCTTTCCTCTATATCGCTAAAAGAGTCTAAGAACCTGGCTTGCGCCAGGTTCTTAGACTCTTTTTTATTTAAATAACTCGCCTTGTATTTCTTTAGGGCGCACTTCTCGTACTTTATTCTCACCATCTACCATAACAATCCGTGGTACATAGCTTTGTACCTCTTCTTCAGTCATAATACCATAGGCAATAATAATAACCTTATCATCAGGCTGAACCATACGAGCGGCAGCACCATTTAAGCAAATAACGCCTGAATTCATCTCCCCTTTGATTACATAGGTCTCAAAGCGGTTGCCATTGTTATTGTTAACAATCTGTACCTTCTCATTTGGCATAATCCCTGACGCCTGGAGCAAGGCCTCATCAATCGTAATACTACCCATATAATTTAAATTCGCTTCCGTAACCGTTGCGCCATGAATTTTGCCCTTTAAACTTGTAATTAACATCTTATTTTACCTCCAAAATGGTATTATCAATTAAACGTGTTTTCCCGACACGAACAGCAAGAGCGAGAAGTGCCTTACCCTTTATATTTGAAATATCTTGTAATAATGGATAGCTATACACTTCCACATACTCAATTTGAGTCAATCTTTCTGTCTGAATTTCAGCAATGACTTGCGCTTTTATTTGGGCAACATCATCTTCTCCTCTCGCTATCAACTGCTGAGCAATCTGCAAACTACGAGATAAGACTAAGGCCGCCTGACGTTCTTCCGCTGACAAGAAAGCATTGCGAGAACTCATGGCCAAACCATCTGCTTCCCTTACAATCGGCACCACTTCCAAAGTAATATTCATATTGAAATCAGCCACCATACGCTGCAATACCATTACCTGTTGTGCATCTTTTTGTCCAAAAAACGCCTTATCTGGCTGAACAATATGAAGCAATTTATTAACTACCGTTGCTACCCCACGAAAATGGCCAGGCCTTGATAAACCACATAGTTTTCCTGTAATGCCTTCCACTTCAACAAAACTAGCATATCCTTCAGGATACATTTCCTGAGCTTGCGGATGAAATATTACCTGTACACCAACGCGAGCAGCGGCGTTGCTATCACCTGCCAAATCCCGAGGATATTGGGCGAAATCTTCATTAGGTCCAAATTGAGTTGGATTAACAAAAATGCTCACTACTACAATATCGCAAGCCTGCCTTGCATGACGCAATAACGTAAGATGCCCATCATGCAAAGAGCCCATCGTCGGCACCAACCCAATACTCTGCCCTTCCCTTTTGGCTTGACGAACAAATTCCGTCATCTCGGCAATCGTTTCAATAATTTTCATGATCATCTCTCCATTCTCTCATTTAATAGGTTTTCTATCACAGCTACCTGCTGTTCATTAACCGTGCCTTTTCCTACCGCTACACCTAAGGTATAGTGAGCAAGGGCAACATAAAGTTTCTGTTGCTCACTATTTTTCAGGGCAGTCAGATGAGCACTAATTGTATTACCATCCCCCCGACTTACAGGTCCCGTTAAAGCCGCAGTTACCCCTAACTGTTGTACATTTTTCAGCGTGCCTTGTACTAAGGGCATAAGGGCTTTACTTGCTTGCTCAGGCGTTAAACCAATATCCTGATAAAGTTGCGTTGCCCAGTGTAGCAATGATACAAAATAATTCGAGACAATACATGCCGCAGCATGATAAAGCGGTCTGTCCTGATCTAACAGGACAAAACTTTGCCCACCAAAATCTCGGACTATTTTCTCTCCCAAATTCACCGCCTGTTCATGTCCGCCGAGTGCAAAGTATGTACCAACTAAAATGTCTACATCCCTATTCCTATCGGCAAAAGACTGTAGTGGATGCATACACCCCGTAAAACTGCCTAACTGACTGGCTGGGCTGAGACTGTCCACCGTCATGCCACCTGAAGTATGTAGCACAACTTGCCGGGCTCTAAAACCGCCAGTCTGAGCAACTTCCTCTACCACCTGACTAATACATCGATCTGGAGTAGCAATTATTACGATATCAGCATATTGTGTAATCTCTGCTGCCCTAATGGTTGCTGGCACGCCAAATAAACTAGCTAACTTTTCTGCATTTGCAAGAGTTTTGCTGGCAATTCCAACTAACTGATACCCCTGACGATAAAACGCCTTCGCCAGTGTGCTCCCTACATTTCCAGCGCCAACAATCGCCACCGTCTGTTTCACCACAATCATTCCTCCCTTCCACTTAGTTATCCATGGGCGGAGGCAAAATAAAAAGCCTTTCGGCACTTGTCCGAAAGGCATAGCTATCCCTACTACCTCCCGTCTCAGTCCTTTACACAGATCTAAGCGGATAATAAAATTTCAATTATGAATCCTAGTTGTTTGCTAGCAAATGTTTGCTTTTTTTTAGGGTATGGTTCATAATGATACCATCCAAATAAAAGCTTACTATGATAAACTCCTTTGATAATAACATAAGCCCTCTTTTAAAAACAAGTTTTTTTAAGAAATACAAAATAAATAGAGGAGGTTTTCTTATGAACAGCATCACAGGGGAACAAAAACTATTGGCAATTTTAGCTCATGTCTCCTATTTTTTAGCTGGTATCGGTTTTATCATCGCACCATTAGTCCTTTTTCTGCTAAAAAAAGATGACTTTTTTGTACATGAACACGCCAAGCAGGCCCTTGTTGCCCATTTATCCATTTTAGTCTTCTCAGCCATTGTCGGAATGTTATGTTTTCTATTTATCGGTGTTTTATTACTTCCGGTTGTAGGAATCTTATGGATTATACTCTTAGTTACTTCATTGTTAGGGGCTAACAACGCACTACATGGCGAAATTTATCAATATCCTTTCATTCAAGACTTTGTTAATAAATTCCAATAAGTGCAACTTAAATACTACTGAAATCGCGGCAATGATATGAAATCAGCATGGACTTTCAACACTATTATGCCTACTAACATTTTTAGAAAATACTATTTGAATATAAGGAGCTAATAAGCAATGACAAAAATTAATCATTATTTCAGAAAAAACTTCGCTCGCTATGCCACCATTGGTCTAGGATCCATGTTAATGGCAATCAGTATTAACATTTTTTTACTACCTCATCACATGTTAAGCGGGGGCATCAGCGGTGTTGCGATGATTTTGCATTTTCTGTTTAATAGCCCCATTGGCACAATTGTCGCCTTACTCAATATCCCTGTTTTTTATTGCGCCTACCGATTTTTAGATCGAGAATCCGTCTTCATTGGCTTATATGGTATGATGGTTTTTGCAGGCGGAATTGATCTCACAAGCTTTTTATCTGCCTACACTGTCACAGATGACATCCTGCTGGCCGCCATATTCGGTGGTGTGTTAACAGGCGTGGGGGCAGGGCTTGTATTTCGTGTAAATGGCAATACTGGTGGTGCAGATATTATTGCTGTAATCGTCAAAAAATACTATGCCCTGGATATTGGTTCTGTCATGTTCGCCATTAATATCCTGCTCATGACCATATCGGCCCTACTGTTTGGTTTTAAACCAGCCATGTACACCCTTCTTTCTATGTATGTAGGCTCAACAATGGTAGATCGGGTGATTGAAGGCTTTAACCGCAAAAAAACCGTAATGGTTATTTCTGATCATTGCGAGGAAATTGCCGGTGAAATTTTAGCTGAAATTGGTCGCGGTGTAACTTTCCTCCAAGGAGAAGGGGCTTTTACTCACCAAGAACGAAAATTAATTTTGGTTGTTGTAACCCTAATTCAAATTGCTAAAATCAAATCCATTATTCAAACCACCGATCCAAAGGCCTTTATCATTATTCAAGATGCCGCCGAAGTTTCTGGGCGTGGTTTCACCCTCCCCAGTAGCAAACCAAAATAGCAACATCAACCAAAACAGCCTGCTCATTCAAAAGAGCAGGCTGTTTTAATTTTCTCTATTGTTAGCCTTCCCCCAACATCGGGGAAATCTTTTTATAAATCACCAGCGTAAATACCGATACGATCATACCTTTTATGATATTGAACGGGGCGATTGCCATGATGATAAAGGATGGTAAGTCAATAATATGAGGATTTGCCATCGTCCCAAGAGCAACCATTTGCTCTAAAGGAAAATGTAATACAGCCTGATACAAGGGAATCAAGATAAAATAATTTAGCGCTGCCGCTGATACCATCATCAAGAAAGTACCCACTGCCAGTGACAAAATTGCTCCTCCACGACTAGAATACTTCCCATATAGATAACCAGCAGGAGCAACAAAAGACACACCAACTAAGAAATTTGCCATTTCACCAATCCCCATGGTATGAGTATTGGTAGCATGTAACATATTTTTTATCAATTCGATAAATACGCCGGCTAGTGGTCCTAATACAAAGGCACCAATAATTGCTGGTAATTCACTCGCATCTAGCTTCAAAAAATTTGGCATCATGGGTAATGGAATTTCAAAAAACATTAAGATTACGGCGATCGCCGATAACATACCAATCTTAGTTAAATAACGTGTACGTATATTACTCATATGTACACCACCTCCTATAAAAATATACCCTTTACAGGAAAATTTAACGCAAAAAAAATTCCTGAAACATCCTCAGGAATTTTAGGAAACACAGATAAAGACACATAAATGTGTTATTATATCTTCTTTCATCCAGACTATACTGTCGGTTTTGGAATCACACCAAATCAGCCTTACGGCTCGTGGACTTACAACCAACTGTTGCTTACCACCGGTCGGGAATTTCACCCTGCCCTGAAGATGTTTTATTCTATTTTTTAGCCCCGAAGAAAATCATTATCATTTAGCTACTCACATTGTAACAAATTTCTTTTTTCAGTGCAAGTTTTTATCTATATTTCCTATTTGATATAATCCCAAAGCAGCATTACATTAAGTACCGATACAATAATCCCAATTGTCCACAACATAACTTGCTGACGACTAGTGTTTGCATAGTTACCCATGACTTTTTTAGATGAAGTCAAATAAATTTGCAAGAATATTGTCCATGGTAATTGAATGCTTAAAAACATCTGTGAATAGATTAGCCCTTCAAACGGACTGGTAATAAACAGAATGATAATAACCGCAAGAACATAGGTAATGGCCACACCTACCCAAGAATGACGATCCTTTATATTATAAGGCTCTTTAAAAATTCCTGCAAAAATGCTCCCGCCTGCCATCCCTGCTGTAACTGTGGATGAAATACCCGCAAATAATAGAGCAATGGCAAACACCAACGCTGCTGCATTTCCCAGCAACGGACGTAACATAACCTCCGCCTGCTCCAGTTCATCTACCGACACCTGATTGCTAAAGAATACGGCGGCTGCAATCAGTATCATCGCACTATTAATCGCCCAGCCAATCCCCATGGAAAATAAAGTATCTACAAATTCATATTTCAATTGCCGTTTAATTACTGTTTCATCTTCTAAATTCCACTGCCGACTCTGAATAATTTCTGAATGCAAGAAGAGGTTGTGGGGCATAACGACTGCGCCTAACACACTCATCACTACTGGCAATGATCCTTCAGGAATCACTGGTGTAACCCAACCAATCCCTGCTTGAACCCAATCAATCTGAACCAAACTAAGTTCAAATAAAAAGGCGATACCAATCAACGAAACAAATGCCATAATCCACTTTTCTAAGTGCTTATAAGAATTAACCCATAACATCCAGCCACAACCAGCAGCAGACAAAATAGCCCCCACTTTTATTGGAATGTGGAAAAGTATACTAAGACCAATTGCTGCACCTAATATTTCTGCCATGCCCGTAGCAACAGCTGCCGCAACTGCTGAAAACAGCACTCCCTTGGCTACAACGGGCGGTAAATATTCTGTCGCCGCTTCTGACAAGCACTGTCCTGTAACAATGCCTAAGTGAGCTACATTATGTTGCAACACAATCAACATTATGGTTGATAAAGTGACCATCCACAATAATTCATATCCATAATCTGCCCCTGCTGCCATATTGGCGGCCCAATTACCAGGATCAATAAACCCTACGGTGACCAATATCCCTGGCCCAATATAACGTAAGATCTCACTAGCTTTAAAATTCACCCCCTGATCCTTACGTAAAAAAAGTCGTATTCCGTTTAGCATTACAACTTCCCCCTCTAAAACGCTGTTTTTTATTAATAATTGCTATTTACTACTTATTCTTCTCTCTTTTCTGCTGCTTTCCTGCTTCCTTATTAATAATTCATTTAACCACATATAACTTTATTTTTTTTAGTTTTTTTTATTTTTACTACAATATTCTACAAATTTTCCAAAGGTAAAGTATTTGCTTTTGTCAAATTTAAAATTATCTGTTACTGTTTTTCTTTTATTCGAGGAGGTCTACATCCATGATCAATGACTATAGTAAATCGAAAAAACAACTGATCACTGAACTAATTGTCCTGCGCCAGCAAGCCAATCTACAACAACCGGCCTCAACAAAAGTAGGTATCACAAATAAACAGCATTATCACGTCTTAGGAGATATTTCCTGTGATTGTAACGAATGTAGACAAACTAAATTCACCTTCCACCAAGATAGACATATTTTCCAAACCTTAGCAGAAAATTCCCTTGATATCATTGCCCGCATTGATAAAAATCTCCGCTTTATTTACGTTAACTCTATCATTAAAATCCCAACTGGCATAAATGCGCAATCTTTTATTGGCGCGCATTTGTGTGATATGATCTCAGATCAGTGCTCTGTAGAATTGTGGACTAGGCAAATTAATAAGGTGTTCACCACCAATCGCTCGGCTCGTGTCCAATCAGAATTTGAAAATTCCCATAAAAAGCATTTCTTTTATGATGCCCACTTCGTCCCTGAGTTTGGTTTAAACGGTACTGTACAGTATGTGTTATGTACGATCCGTAATATTACCAATCTTAAAAAAGCTGAACAAGCCCTCAGGAAAACTGAAGACTACAAGGAACATCTACTTCACTTTCTACCTGATGTACTATTTATTTTTAACGATAGAGGTATTATTGAAGACTATCAATCCTTCCATAAGCAGCTTACGACCTTTACATCTGAATCCTTTATAGGGAAAAGCATTGCTACTATATTACCGTCCATCTCCCCCTCCATTCTGTACTATATGGAGCAAGCCCGTAGCACTAACAACGTTCAACTCTTCCAATTTCAAGTTAAAATCGAAAATACTACTTATTTTTTTGATGGGCGGCTTATTGCTAACAGCAGCAATGAATTCATCTTGATCGCTCGTGATGTCACTGACCTACAACGGCTACAGCAACAACTGGCCTTATTTGACCGTTTAAACCTAGTCGGCGAAATGGCAGTAAGCATTGGTCATGAAATTAGAAACCCTATGACCACCGTACGCGGCTTTTTACAGTTATTCCAGAGAAAAGTTGCTTTTCTCCCCTATAGAGACTCCTTGAACTTAATGCTTACCGAAATCGATCATGCCAACATGATTATTACTGAATTTATCTCACTATCCAAAAATAAGGCCTTAGTCTTAGAACAACAGAGCTTAAATTCGATCATCATCGCATTAGCGCCATTAATTCAGGCCGATGCAGTGCTGACCAACAAACAACTGACATTAGAACTTAACCCCCTCCCTGACATACTCCTCGATGGCAAGGAAATACGCCAACTCATTCTCAATATCGCCCACAATGGTCTCGAAGCCATGCCATCTAACTCTGAACTCATCATCGGCACTTATGTAGGACAAGGCAGCATTATCTTGGCAATTACGGATAACGGTGCGGGCATAGCTCCAGAACATATAGAGAAAATCCCTACCCCCTTCTTTAGTACGAAGGAAAATAAACCAGGTTTGGGGTTAGCGATCTGTTATAGCATTGCCGCCCGGCATCATGCTGAGATTCATTTTACCACCAGCCCAACCGGCACAACTTTTTATGTAAAATTTAATCAGTTATCCTAGGGCGTCCTAACAGCAATAAATGAATTGTTGACAAGCATCAAAAAAAAAGCTAAAATCTGATATATAAATTAATAAACAATAGATACACGACTGGCGGAGAGTGGAATAACCACATGGGACTGTATCTAATAAACGCCGACCGCCTGGGCATAACACTATTTGTTGCGCCTGGGCGGTCTTTTTATGTGCAAAAAATATGATGCAGATCACAGGCAGAACAGGACCCTATCGTTATAATAAGATTAATGATAATAATTATCAAAGCATTTTAGGAGGCTAACTAGCATGAAACAATGGACTAACTTTAAATCAGGTAACTGGCAAACAACAATTGACGTACGGGATTTTATTCAGCATAACTACTTACCCTATAACGGGAATGAAGATTTTTTGGCAGTAGCAACATTGAAAACTAAAAATCTGTGGAATCAATGTAGCCAGTTATTATCCCAAGAACTAGGCAAAAACGGCGTATTGGACATTGATACTAAGACCGTTTCCACAATTACTGCCCATAAACCAGGTTATATTGATCAGAATTTAGAAATCATTGTGGGACTCCAAACCGATGCCCCTTTAAAACGCAGTGTAATCCCGAATGGTGGTGTACGTATGGCCGAGCAGGCTTGCGCCGCTTATGATTATCAGCTTGATCCTGAAATTAGTAATATCTATCACAATCATGTCACCACCCATAACACTGCGGTTTTCAACATGTATACTGCCGAAATGAAACAAGCTCGTAAGCTGGGTATCATTACTGGCCTACCTGATGGCTATGGTCGTGGACGGATTATTGGTGACTACCGCCGCATAGCACTATACGGCATCAATAAACTCATCGACGCTAAAAAAGCAGATTTGCTCATCCTTGCCCAGCAAACAATGAATGAGGAAACACTGCGTCTCCGGGAAGAAGTTGCCGCACAAATTGCCGCTCTTAAGGATATCGCCATCATGGCCAAAACCTATGGTTATGATATTAGCGAGCCTGCAGCCAACGCACAACAAGCAGTGCAGTGGCTATACTTTGGCTATTTGGCGGCCATCAAAGAACAAAATGGCGCTGCCATGTCTTTAGGACGCGTCTCTACGTTCCTCGACATCTACCTAGCTCGAGAGCTTGCAGATGGTACCTTAACGGAAATCGTTGCCCAAGAATTAATTGACCAACTGGTAATCAAACTGCGCTTAGCTCGCCATTTGCGCACACCAGACTATAACGAACTGTTTGCTGGCGACCCCCTCTGGGTCACAGAGTCAATCGGTGGCACCGGTGTGGATGGACGCACCTTAGTAACCCGTACCTCTTACCGTATACTGCACACCCTCTACAACCTAGGTCCTGCCCCAGAACCAAACTTAACAATTTTGTGGTCCACTACTATGCCCGATGCTTTTAAAAAATTCTGTGCGAAGGTTTCCATAGATACCAGTGCCATTCAATATGAAAATGATGACATCATGCGTCCTATCTATGGTGATGACTACGCCATTGCTTGCTGCGTATCCGCCATGAGAATTGGCCAGCAAATGCAATTTTTCGGCGCTCGCGCCAATCTCGCAAAGGCTTTACTGCTCTCGATTAATGGTGGACGAGATGAAAACACCGGTGAACAATTAGCACCTATTATGCCAATCCCTGAAGGTGAATTTCTTGATTACGACATTGTTAGGAATAATCTATCACAAGTGCTGACTTGGCTAGCAGGGCTCTATGTAAATACCATGAATCTTATCCACTTTAGCCATGATAAATACGCCTATGAACGGTCACAAATGGCCTTACATGATACCACTGTAGACCGCACGATGGCTTTTGGCGTGGCAGGCTTATCAGTCGCAACCGATTCACTAAGCGCCATTCGCCACGCCCGTGTAAAAGCCTTACGTGATGAGAAGGGTATCGCTAAGGACTTTACTATTCTTGGTGACTTCCCGTGTTTTGGCAATGATGATGACAGCGTAGATCAGCTCGCTACCCAGCTTAGCCATGAATTCAGTGCAAAATTAAAAGAGCATCCTACCTACCGCAATGCTGAACATACCTTATCTATCCTTACCATTACCTCTAATGTTATGTATGGTTCGAAAACCGGCGCTACTCCAGACGGCCGTAAGGCCAAACAAGCCTTTGCTCCTGGCGCCAATCCTATGCATGGTCGAGATAAAAAAGGGGCTCTTGCCGCCATGCAGTCTATATGCAAATTATCTTATGACGATTGCCGTGATGGTATTTCCTATACCTTCTCCATCCTACCTGCCACTTTGGGTAAAACCCTTGCTATTCGAATTCAAAATCTGGCCGCCATATTAGATGGCTATGTAGCTAAAAAAGGACATCATATCAACGTAAACGCCCTTGATGTGGCGATCTTAGAAGATGCACGCAAGCATCCCGAAAATTACCCCCAACTTACCATTCGGGTATCAGGCTATGCCGTCAACTTCATCAAACTCACTCCTGCCCAGCAGGCAGAAGTCATTGAACGTACTTTTTACCAATCGTTATAAAAGAGAGTCAGGCATTGCGTTAAGAGGTGATAAGCATGAACGGTTACTATCATTCCATTGAGCATTTCGGCACGGTAGATGGACAGGGTATTCGTTATGTACTATTTCTTGCTGGTTGTAAGCTACGCTGCCGTTTCTGCCACAATCCAGATACTTGGCAAACCGGTAACCAAACCATTAGCACTGAGAAAGTACTAGCAGACATACTCCGTTATCGTCACTTTTATGATCCCTCCGGAGGCGGAATCACCCTCAGTGGCGGCGAACCTCTCCTCCAGACTACATTTGCTACAGAGCTATTATCAGCTTGTCGCGCTCATCACATTCACACCACTATCGATACGGCCGGTTACTATGATCAGCAAAATATCACTCATATTTTACCTTACACCGATGCTGCCTTATTCAGTATCAAAGCCGTAGACCCACAAAAGCATCGCTGGCTAGCAGGCTTTGATAATACCCAAATCCTCAGCAACCTCCACTATATGGTGAAACACATTCCAACCACCCTGCGTTACGTCCTCCTTCCTGGTCTAACTAATCTACCAGAAGACCTGCAATCCTTAAGCAACCTTATCCACTCTCTCCCCAAACCAACCCCCATAGAACTATTACCTTACCATACCTACGGTCGGCAAAAATGGCAGGATTTAAAAATCCCATATACCCTAGATCATATTCCAGTGGCTACTGCCCAAGACGTAACAGCTGCCACGACACTGCTTACAGCCCAGGGAATCAACGTTCTTAATCAAACTTCGATATAAAAAAAACAAAAGAGTCAACCAGCAGTTCATAATAAACTGCTGGTTGACTCTTTTATTTACCACCGAAAAATTATCCCTTTCGTCTCACATATATCCCGAACTTACAACAAATACTCGAAGTTTCGTACAATCAGCTTTCGTCCTCGCCAACTAAATGCACGATCGCCATAACGTCTCATAAATTCTTTGTTCGATATGCCCAACAATTCTTCATACTGCAACTTGGGTAGAATGCCTTCCTGAAACTCTGCCAGACCTGTCAATGATTTTTCCCGATTGTGGGGACATACATTTTGACATACATCGCAGCCAAATACTAGTTTACTTCCCTTAATAATCGCAACTTCCTCCGTTGTTAACTCACCCTTCTTCTGGGTTAAATAGGAACGACAACGTCTAGGATCAATGGTAAAATTGCCAAGAATGGCTTGACCTGGGCAGGCAATTTGACAATTACCACATTCTAGACAATTACGCTGTAAGGGTTTATCGATTTCAAACAAATGATTGATCAGCATATAGCCAACCAATACGTAAGAACCATATTGATCAGTTATGATGTGGTTATTCCGTCCATAAAACCCCAATCCTGCTAAGTATGCTAGATAACGATCTACCAATGGACCGGTATCGACAAAAGTTTGATAATGGAAATTTGGGATCTTGGCGGTCAGAAAGGCTCCAATCTGCTCTAATTTATTTCTTATGATGGTATGGTAATCCACAGCATAGGTGTATCTTGCAATATTCCCCTCAGTCTCTTCACCAACCTGATAAGGAAATAAACAAACAATAATGGACTGCACATCTGCCATTGTCAAACTAGGATCTATTCTCTTCGCTAGGCATTTTTCTTCAAACTCAGTATATTGTCCTTGTTCACTACGTATCTTCAATATTTTTTCTAATTCTAAGTAAGGTCCGATCCCTGCTACTCCCATAGATTCAATTTGGATGGAACTACAAAACTTTCGTAACATTTCTTTCACAATTAAACACTCAAATGGATCGGAAGGACATAGGCAAATACTGCAATAAAATGGGCAATACTCCCCGCCAGCACAAACAAATGCCAGATCGCATGGTTATAGGGAAGCTTATTCCACATATAAAAAACACTACCTAACGTATAAAACAGGCCGCCAACAACAAGCCATACAATGCCCATGGTAGAGACAGTCGCCAGCAAAGGTTTGATGGCAATGACAATAAACCACCCCATAGCAAGATAGCAGCTTGTCGACAAAAATTTAAAGCGCCCTACAAAAAAAACTTTTAACGCGATTCCGAGTACAGCAAGCCCCCAAACCAAGCCAAAAACAGTCCAACCTAGTACGCCATGAAGAGGTACCAAGGTAAAAGGCGTATAAGTTCCTGCAATCAGTAGGTAAATGGCTGAATGGTCCAGTATCTTAAAAATATATTTTAACCGTTCGTTGGTAAAACTGTGATACAACGTAGATGCTAAGTAGAGTAGCACTAGGGTCGTTCCATAAATACTGAAACTTACTATATGCCAAATATCACCATATAAATAGGCAAATACAGTTAACAGCACTAGACCTGCTACGGCAAGTAGCGTACCGATGCCATGCGTTACTGCATTCATAACTTCTTCCATTTTTATCCTCCCCTTTGTCTTAATTTAATACTTCTGATTATATCACATCTAACACCACCTAGCGATAACAGTTCTCAATAAAATGTTATCTATTTTACTATTATTAATTTAATTTAACAAAAATATCCTGCCACTTTACAGTGAGCAGGATATTTTTTATTGCGCTTCATTAAATTTTAAACTGAACAACCGAACTTTCCAATTGCTCAGCCATGGCACTTGTTTGTTCTGCACTAGCTGCCACGGTTTGCATCGCCGCTGCTTGTTCTTCTGTCGAAGCCGAAACTTCCTCGCCGTGTGTTGCCACGGTTTCAATCACTGTGGCTAGATGATCAATTAATTTTATAATTTGTTCGGAATTTGCAACTTCTTCCGATGTTAAATCACTAATCTCCTTGGTTTCACCAGTCGTTTTCCTTACAGCATTTAAAATCAGATCTAATGCTAATCCCGCTTCATTGACAGTAGAAACGCCCTCTTCAACCTCTACCACATTCTGCGCCATGGCCGTTACTGCTAGATTTGTTTTTTCCGTAACAACGGTAACAAGGGCTGTTATTTCCCGTGCGCCCTGATCGGATTGCTCAGCTAGTTTGCGAACTTCTTCCGCTACCACTGCAAACCCACGTCCCTGTTCCCCAGCTCTAGCAGCCTCAATCGCAGCGTTGAGTGCTAAAAGATTGGTTTGCTTAGCTAGACCTGTAATGGTATCCGTAATCTGAGATATTTGTTTGGAGTAATCATTGAGCTCTCCGATAATTTGGCTAGAATACTCACCTTGCAATTTAATGTTGCCCATTTTACTAACCGATTCATTCACCTTAAGTCGTCCACTTTCCGCAGCTACCAAGGTATGATCTGAATTTTTCTTCGTATTATCCGCCTTAGCTTTTGCCATTTGCATCATACTGGATAATTGTACGAGTGCTTGCGCTGCCTCAAGCATGGAGGCATTGCCCATCTCTGCTTCCTTGGCTAAGTTTTGCATATTATTAGAAATTTCTCCACTGGTTGCCGTAATTTGCTCCGTAGAAGCCGCCATTCCTTGGGATGCACCTGATAATTGCTCAGAAGCTGTTCGAATATTAATAATCATCCCGAGGAAATTTTTGTGCATCATGCGCATGGAATCAGCTAATTCACCGATTTCATCAAAAGTTTCCACGGTAACCTCATTACGTAGATCGCCATTGGCATATTGGTCGGCAATCGTGGTGAGTTCAATCACAGGCTTACAAATCATATTCGCTAGCTTTATGGCAATAATAATACCAATTACCAATACCAATACACTAATGACTATCGAAGTCGTCATGATGCTACTGCCATCCGCAATACTCTCTTTTATTAATCCGTGTGTTGCCTCAATATTGATCTTTGAAAATTCATTGGTTGTTTGCTCAATGACTGCTGCTTGAGGTCCAACTTTCTTGGCGACTTGAATTAATTTTATTTTGCTGTCTTGTGCTTTTGCGATATCCCCTGCTACTAACTCTGCATTATATTGTTTCGCGAGAGGGACATATTCCGTCATGATTGTATTTTTATATTTTGTCGTTTCGTCAATCAACCCTTGGACTGCTTGTTTTTTTTCTGGTCTAGCAAGACTAAGTAGTTGACTTTCTAATGTAAGAACCTGACTAAAGTCGTTATCGATCTTACTAAGCTGTCCTTCATCTCCATAAGCAACATAAGAACGTAGATCGCCTATGGTTACTTGATATTGGCTAACAATGTGGTCGGCCAATTCCATACGATCACTTGCCTCATTTATCTTCAACAAATCCCCCCTAGTGTTACTAAGAGAAATTCCAGAATAAACTGCCATAAACAAGATTAAAATAATAATTGTTCCAAAACTCAGAGCAATCTTCATTCCGATTTTTAATTTAATTTTCATGTTAATACCTTACTTTCATAAATATATATTTTAGCGAACTAAGATGGCCACGCCCGAAGCATCATCGCGACAAGTTCGGCTAGCTGTAAGCTTTTTGCACATTTCATGCAAACCCCAGAAATCGAGCTTATCGCTAAGAGGCTGAGAAATCAGTTCAAAAAGACCATCTGTGGGAAATAGTAGGCTCTCCCCTGCTTGAAAACGATACACGCCTTGATCAAACACTTCAGACTCATTGATCCCTAAAAAGAGACCTGGCACCTTCATAACTACCCCGCCTTGATTCTTCAGAATGATAAAATGATTAATGCCACCAGCCGCGTAGGTAAGTGTGTTGCATTTAAAATCCAGTTCAAATAAAAAAACTCCCGCAAAACCACCTCCGGCAAAAAAAGGCATTACTTCTTTATTCATCCATGCCAATTTATCATTAATGGGAATACTTTTTTTCATTGCCGCAATAAAAAGATATTTTAAAATACTCGTCTGAAAAGCGGTAGCAACACCATGACCCATGACGTCGATTAAAATGCCATACAGCACTTCTTTATTGTCATCAAAGCTAAAGTCATATAAGTCACCACTAACATACTTGTGTGGCTGATAAATGGAACGTATCCGAAATAAGTCCTCATCTAAATCTCTTGGTAACAACCTCCGCTGCACCTTACCAGCCAGTTCTAATTCTTCCTGCAACTTTACGCCAGGGGTTAAATTCCTCACCACTGACGCAAAAATTTCATCACCATGTAAACTCATATAACGAGTACTTACTTCCACCTTAAAAATCGAGCCATCTTTCTTAACATGGTTAGAAGTAAAAATATACCCATTCCCATACTGCTTAGCCACTCTAGCAGTCTCTCGTAATGCAGTTATGGAATCATGAACAATATGTTCAACCATTAACTGTAGTGACTCTGCATTGGTATACTGATACAGTTCCAATGCATTTTGATTCATAAATAAGACTTCGCCGGTTTTGGCCTTTACTAGTATTAATGGATCATTTATCATATTAAGAAGGTCCAAACGTTGACAAGAAGCACATGGATCTTGAGCAACATCAAGTTGTGAAAAACTCATTTTCCTTATCCCCTCATCCCAAAAAATTATTTCATTTCAAATATTTTATTCAATCTCGTTAATTCAAAAAGTTCCTTTACAATCCCCGTAGCACCAGAAATCACCACGCTCCCCTTCATTTGCAAAGCTCTTTTTTGTATCGCAACCAATACACCCAATCCCGAACTATCAATATAATCCACGCTAGCAAGCTTAATCACAAAATTCTGGTGACCTGCTTCCATCAGGCTCAAGAGTTTTTCCCTTAGAACCGTTGCCTCCTCTACATACATTTTACCTGATAAATCCACTATAACCTGTCCATTAGCAACAGTAGTCTTAATCTCCATCATACTGATCTCCTTTACCCTAAAATTTTCTCAAGCAACAGCAACATCGCCTCACGATTGGCAACTTATAGCTACAACAAATTTACTCCATCAGCGCTACTACCCACTGGTAATTTTTTTTACAAGTGTCATTTCATTTCCAAGGTCATTACGCCAATACGAATCCACGCAATGCTTGATCAGATCAAGTCCTCTGCCGTGTTCTCCCCACAAATCCGTTGCATCATCCTTATCCTGATTGTCAAAGCCCTGTCCCTCATCACGAATCACAATTTTAATTTCATTAGGCATTTCTTCAATTGTTAGATATACCTTTTTGCTACTATCTTCTTTATTGCCATGAAAAATTGCATTATTGACCCCTTCGTTAATGGCAATAAACAAACGCAATGCACCATCTCCGGATATTCCCATTAGTTTTTCATTGATAGTATCCCGCAACATTATAAATTCATCAAATGAGGAAAAACAGTACATGAATTATCACCTCCAAATTTTTCTCATAAGGCATCTGAAAGAAAATAAGTAGTCAAAAATTCTGAGGATATTTTGTGCTAGGCGAAGAACCACAAGCCGCACATAGTGGGCTATGCAAGGTTTGTGGTGATGAAGCATAGCCCAAAATAGACCAGAATCTGACTAGTTATTTTTTTGAAGGTGCCTAATATCCAGACGGGTAAATTTCAGTAATTTTAAGCCGTAAGATTTATGACTCTGATAAAAAGCCCTCTACTTCCGACAATCTCCCCAAAAGGTTAGTAGATGCTGGTATTTTTTTCACATAATGCTAAACTTCGACTTTTTTCTTTTTTTCCCTTTTAAATAACAAAAAAAAATCCTCCTGAAATGACATTCAGAAGGATTTTTCATATTATTCAATTAGTCCTAATTTTCGCATTACAGCAATAAATTTTTCCGTTTCAATTGGCTTCCAAGCGTAAGCCTCACATCCACCATCATAGGCATTCATAATGGTACTCTTGTCATTTAATGCCGTAGTCATTATGATTTTTGCACCATTTTCTGAAGTAATACCTTTTTGCTTTTCAATATCACGTAGGGCCTTTAATACTTTCAGCCCATCCAGTTTGGGCATCATCACATCAAGACAAACAAGATGATAAGGTCGCTCTTCTTTAAATGCTGCTAAAAATGCATCAATGGCTTCTAGACCATCTACTGCTACATCACATTCTCCATATTTCGCTAAAAACTTTTTCATAAAAATTCTGCTAATTAAGTCGTCTTCGGCAATCAAAATCCTCATACCTTATCCATCCTTTCATTCTTTCTGCCTCATCGTTTGGTTTATTATTTTCTGGAAATAATGGAGTGTAACAGTTGCGGAATATTTTTCAATGTTGTCTGTTTCGTTACCCCTCCAATATCATAAGCTACTTTGGGCATTCCGTAAACCACACAGGATTGTTCATCTTGACCAATGGTCATGGCACCTGCCTTTTTCATATTTAACAATCCCTTGGCACCATCATACCCCATCCCTGTCAAAATCACACCAATGGCGTTTTCACCAACTTTATTGGCAATGGAGTTGAATAGTACATCCACTGATGGACAATGTCCATTCACCTTGTCACCTTTTACCAGTTCTACAATATAACCATTTGCCCTGCAATTCACTCGCATATGATACTCCCCACCAGGAGCGATCAATACTTTACCGGGCAGGATCAGATCACCATTTTGTGCTTCTTTCACTTCCATTCTACACGACTGATTCAGGCGCGCCGCATACATTCCTGTAAAAACTGGTGGCATGTGTTGTACTACAACAATTCCAGGCATGTCTCGCGGCAAGGCACGAATAACTTCATAAATAGCTTCCGTTCCACCCGTTGATGCACCAATGGCGATAATGGTATTAGGATTTGGCGAATCATGGCCCTCTGCCAGTTGATAACCAACATAATCCTTCTTCAGATGGCCCACTTTTGCCATGGAGGCAATTTTAATTTTGATAATAAGTTCATTAATAAAAGAATCTAAGGTTCTCTGAGCACGTATGTCTGGTTTGATCACGAAATCAACTGCTCCAGCATTTAAAGCATCAAAGACATGTTCACTGACCGAACTAACCATCACCACTGGCAGTGGATACTGAGGCATTAATTTTTTCAAAAATTCAATACCATTCATCCGTGGCATTTGCACATCAAGGGTTAGCACATCCGGCTCTAAATCAAGGATTTTATCACGGGCAATAAAAACATCTGCCGCTGTCCCTACTACTTCAATCCCCTGATCATTCCCTATGCCTTTGGCCACAGTCTCCCTAAATATTAAGGAATCATCAATAATCAGTACCTTTATTTTCTGCTTCATATTATTCCCCTGCCTTTTCCGGAAACCTAGGCATTACACCCTTGAAGATTTATCTGTCTCCATATACTGTTATACTTTACGATAAATAGCTGGCCCAACACATTGATAACGTGTTTGATACTTATCAATTGACTCGGAATGGCCGATAAATAAATACCCTCCTGGTTCAGTACTATCATAAAATTTATTGATAAGTCGCATTTTGGTTTCATAATCAAAGTAGATCATTACATTCCTACAAAATATTACTTGAAACTTCTTGCGAAACGGGAATACTTCGTCCATGAGATTAAATACTCTAAATATTACATCTTGGCGCAATTGATCGATAATTTGATAATTTTCTTCCGTAATTTTTTTAAAATAGTTTAGTTTCCAATATTTAGAGACATTTTCTAAAACTTCTGCTGAGTAGATACCTTTCTCAGCCATTTCTAATACCTTCACGGATATATCGGTGGCTAATAATTTTTTATCCCAACACATTCCTGCACTGGTGCAATAATCAGCCATAATCATTGCCAACGTGTAGGGTTCTTCACCACTGGAACACCCTGCACTCCAGATTCTCAAATCATTTTCTCTAACAGTTGACTGCAAATACGGCAGTACTTTATTTTTAAAATAATCAAAATGAGCCGCTTCTCGCATGAAAAATGTATGATTGGTCGTAATTTTGTTAATTAAATTAGTAATTTCTCCCTTGGTTCTATCGGCAAATACACACGCTAGATATTCTGAAAAATCACTAAAGCCTCTTTCTACTAAAAGATTGCTTAACCTTCCTTCAATAAGATTTTTCTTACGAGAAAGATTTATGCCGTAGTTCTTTTGAATATATTCTGTTAACTGTTTAAAGTCCCTATCTCGTAATAGTAGCATGTTACCTCCTGTAACAGATGTATAACATACTTTCATCATTATACATCTGTTATCCTCTATCTAACAATTGAATATTCATAAATTTCTTACCAATTATGGAAAATACAATTAATACTTGCCAAATTCTACATCGCTGAGGGAAATTCGCGGTTTATTTTTTGCCCCTGGAGTTTTCCCCCGTGCACTGGTTATACCCTGACTTAATTTTCCCCTACCACTACGCTCACTAGCATATTCATGATCTTCATAGCGAGCAGAAGGCGACGCCCTATGTTGTAATTTAAATTTGCCGATCATCTCTTTCAGCATATCTGCTTGGCCAGAAAGTTCTTCACTAGCGGCAGCACTTTCCTCAGCCGTTGCCGAATTGGTTTGTATAACCTGAGCTACCTGTTCGATGCCTTTATTAATTTGAGCAATGGCGCTAGCCTGATCATTAGAAGCGCTTGCAATGTCGGCGACCAAACTTGCTGCTGATGCAATTCCCATAACAATGTCTTCTAACGCCTTGGCTGTCCCATTGGCTGTTCTAGTGCCGTCTTCTACATTCTTAACCGAACCTTCAATCAGAGCTGTCGTTTCTTTCGCGGCATTGGCACTTCTGGCTGCCAAATTTCTTACCTCTTCTGCCACCACAGCAAAACCTTTGCCATGTTGCCCCGCCCGCGCGGCTTCCACGGCGGCATTAAGGGCTAAGATATTAGTCTGGAAAGCAATTTCGTCAATTACCTTAATAATCTTGGATATTTTAGCCGATGATTCGTTGATTTCCTCCATCGACCGTAGCATTTTATTCATATGCTGATTGCCTTGTTCGGCATTTTCCTTGGCTTTTAGTGCCAGTTCGCTGGCTTTATTGGCGTTGATAGCGTTGTCCTTGGTTTGATTGGCTACTTCACTAATGGATACTGTGAGTTGTTCTACCGAGCTAGCTTGTTCCGTCGCCCCTTGAGACAAAGCCTGACTACCATCAGATACTTGCCTTGACCCTGATGCAACTTGATCGGAGGCATCATTGATATCACCAAACACTTCATTGAAAGACTGGATAATCAACTGTAAAGCATCCTTGATTTGCGCAAAATCACCTTTGTATTCATTATTAATTGTTAATTTAAGATTAGAGTTAGCCATTTGGCCAAGGACTTCAGCAATTTCACTGACATAGGCAGACAATGACTCTAGGGTATTATTCATGGCATGTTTAATATCCGCATGGTCACCTTTATAGTCGCCTTGCACCCGCAATTGCAGATTACCATTGGCCATTTCCTGTAGCACATTAGCCGTTTCTTTCACTGGCTCAATTACCGCATCTAAGGTTTTATTAACTCCCTCGACAATCTTACGGAAATCACCACCATGTTTCGTCCCATCAGCACGAACTCCTAGGCGACCTTCGACCGCAGCTACGGATAGAGTGTTGACATCTACGACTAAGGCTGTAATGTTAGCAATACAGCTTTGCAAGCTCTTACCCAAAACATCCTTATCTGATTGAATTTCAATTTGTACTGCCAAATCACCAGCTGCCACCTGAACTGCAGCCTTCGCAGCAATTCCATTATTGTGAGCCATTCTAGCAAAGGATGCCGCCAACATGCCAATTTCATCTTTGCTGTTAACTTCAATGTTGACATCGATATCACCTAGCGCTAACTTGTTACTCACATCTAACAATTGGTTTACTGGTCTACCAATTATGCGTGCAATAAACCAACCCAACATACTGGCAAGTGCTATAGCTACAGCAATGAATATTTCCATGATACGTACTGCCCGATTGGCTTGTTCCGTATTGCTATCCGAAGTTTTCTTAGCATCCTCTACTTTCATTTTTGCTAATTGTTCTAAATCTTCTTGGCAGATTTTCCTGGTTCGATTGCCCTCACTCTCTAGCAAATCCCTTGCACCAATGGGATTTCCCACATCGGTCATGCTAATTACCTGATCGGCGATTTGGGAATATACTTGGTAGGATTGTAGATATTTGTTATATTCATCTCTAACTGCGGGGCTAATGATTGTTTTAGAAAACTCTTCTGAACTTTTCGCTACTACGCTACGCCGATCTGCAATTTCTTGTTTTAGTCCCGCCCGTCTTTCTGGAGTTTCTGCAAAGGTTAACTCCAATAAATTCACACGTGCTCGCTGAAAAGACTCTGTCATGCCTTGCAGATCACCAAGAGGAACGGTCATTTTTTCATATAGCATCGTATCGCTATCATCAATTCCCCTAATTTCTGTAATACCCACATACCCTACAGCAACACCAACTAAAGCTACTAATAAAAAACCACATAAAAGTTTGGACATAATTTTCAGATTATAAAACCATTGCATTTTATTTTCCTCCTTATTTCCTTATGAAGTAATCAGCTAACTCTGGTAGACATTTCGTCACTTATTGTTAGTATTTCTTGCTTACCTTCATCATTAGATCCAACCTTCTAAAATAACTGAGTTTGTTCTGCACCCTACTCCAAACTTACACTTAGCGTACTTACTTCTTCATCATTTAGTAGTTTATCACAGTCCAATAATAGCTTAACCTCACTACCCACTTTGCCAATTCCTTTTATGTAACGATTATGAAAACCAGTCTTTACGGCAGGAGGTGGCACAATATTTTCTGGGGAGATCACAATTACATCAGCAACATGATCAACAATCAAACCAATGGAAATATCATGGATATCAATGACCACAATGCAGGTTCGATCATTATAATCGATCGCCTCTTTTTTAAATCGCAAGCGCACATCCATAACCGGAATAATTTTACCCCGCAGATTGATGATTCCCCTTACGTAGACAGGTAATTCGGGAACTTCCGTGATCTCTTGAATGCCAATGATCTCAGTCACATATTTGATTTCAAAGCCATAGTCTTCCTTACCAATGGAAAAAGTCAGAAACTTACCTTTTTGCGTATCCTCCGCTGTTTCAACAATTTCATTCAGTATTGCCATAACCTCGCTCACCTTCCTTTACATCATGATCATCATCTCGTTAACAGACCATTTGCATCCAGAATGAGACTAATACCACCATCACCCAATATGGTGCATCCTGCAATTCCTTGCACTTTTTTAATATATTTAGGTAATGCCTTGACGACAACTTGTTGCTCACCTACCAATTCATCAACGAATAGACATGCTGCTTTGGAATCGGTTTCAATCATCACCATAATTCCTTCATTAACATTTGTTATGGCGTTAGGAATGCTAAAAATACGATGAATTCTCACGACTGGATAGCATTGTCCCCGAATCATAATCATTTCATTGCCCTCGCCATCATCAATCACCTGCTGCTCATCAATGCGAAAGGACTCTCGAATGGCAATGGTGGGTATGGTATAACGAGCTTTGCCTACCCTTACCTCGATACCATCAATGATTGCCAATGTTAATGGTATCTTTACAAAGATTTCAGTTCCTTTACCAGCAGTGCTTTCAATCGTAATACTGCCACCGATTTTTTCAATGTTCTTAGTTACAACATCCATGCCCACACCACGACCAGAGAATTCCGTGACCTGTTCATTGGTAGAAAAGCCTGCCAGCAAGATGTAGGAAAATACTTCTTTATCCGTAAGTTCACTATCAGGTTTATTAACTAAGCCTCGCTCCTTAGCTTTACTTAGAATCTTTTCTCGGCTTAGTCCCTTACCATCATCCCGCACAATGATCAGCACTTCGCCACCAGCATTTTTAGCTTCTAAGGTTATTGTACCTTTAACAGGTTTGCCCGCCGCTTCTCGCTCCGCCTTATTTTCTAGCCCATGATCCATGGAATTACGAATTAAGTGCATCAAAGGATCGGAAAGATGGTCAATAATATTTTTATCCACTTCCGTTGTTTCACCAATAATATTCAGATCAACCTCTTTCATCAGCTTCTTGCTCATATCCCGCACAATACGATTCATTTTTTGAAAAACTACCGAGACGGGTACCATACGGATGGACATTACAATGTCCTGTAGCTCATCCGTAAGTTTTCGCAGTTGTCGCACGGCTTTACTAAAACCATCTAACTGTAAACCAACCAGCTCTGGATTTTTGGTAACCATGGCTTCAGAAATAACGATTTCCCCTACAATGTCCATGAGCATATCCAGTTTGGCAACAGATACACTAATGATATTTTGCTGTCGGCTACTGCTGGCATCAATTTCCCCATCTTTAACCTTTTCTACTCCTTGTAGCTGAAGTTGTTGATCTACTTCTAGCACATCTTCTAAGACAATTGTTTTTTTAGGTCTGAGCGTTTGAATTGCCTCTGGATAATCATCCACTTGCTTAATTTCCATTTTCCTTAGAAAAGCAGTTTGGTTTAGCGTGCTTTCAACTTCAGCATAAGAAGCTAACGTGCTGAAACAAATTAAAAATCCTCTATCCCTTATGATGTCAGCACTATTTTCAGCTTCCATAACGTCCACTGGAATATGGTACATCTCAGTAACAATGTCCTGCAAATTATTAACGACCATATAGGCACGAACATTCTCCATTTGGCAATCTTCTTCAAAGAAGACATGCACACAATATTTCGTCCCCTTCTCACCAGCAGGATTTTGATAAGAACTAATATAATACATAGGTTTTTTTTCATTTGGTGGACAATCAGGACTAGTCGCAGTGCTGTCACTTTGTTGCTCGGCAGCGTTTTTCATGTGTGCAAGCAACATGTTGATTTGTGCAATCAACTCGTCCGCTACGGCATCTGCGCTATCGCCATTTTCAATTTTATTCATTTCAGCTTTTATAAAATCAATACCAGTTAGCACCAAATCTGATAACCTTTCAAAGTCAAGCTGAACACTCTGATTGGCTCTGATAAAGAAAAATAAATCTTCCATAGAGTGAGCTACTAACGCAATTTGATTGAACATCATCATCGCCGATGAACCTTTTATGGTGTGCATAATCCGAAATATCTCATCAATAGCACCCATTTCAAACTTTTGATCCTTTTCACATCTGATAATGATTTCTTCCAATTGTTCAACCAGTTGATTACCTTCAAATAAATACATGTCCAGCATGGGTTCTCTACTTATTCCATCATCTGACATCTTCTTTCCCCTTTCTTAGCAGTGTTCTCACATTTCCTTCTGCGAAGACACCCCTGCTAACCTAAAATAATCGTAACTGATCTCATAATCCTCTCCTTCAAGTCAAAAGTGCACCCACCCATTTGCCAAATAAATGTCGTTGACCATATCACGCCAAATAACGCGTCAGCTAACGCTTGTGGGTCCGAAATCGTTGAGAACTCGCCCATCTCAACCCCCTTTACTACAAATTCAAATAAAATTTTTACTCTTGCATTTATAATATCCTGCATCTTTTTTTGCAAATCAGCATCATAGCGGAACATATCAAAAGAAAATAAAGGGGTGGTTATTTGAGGATAGTTTTGAAAATATTCCGCATAGGCTTTGACAAAATAAAGTATGCCTGCTTTTCCTGTAATGTCGTTATCAAGCATTGTATTTTCAATCAATTCATCAAACAGGGCACTTCGTTCTAATATGGCCATCACGATATCCTTCTTACTGGAAAATTGTTTATAAATAGCAGGCTCTGTTATATTCTGCCGTCTAGCAATTTCCTTAGTCGTAAGACCATTAATCCCCGCTTCATCCAATAAATCAATTGCTGTAATAATTATTTTTTCTTTTCTTTTTAAAATTTCATTATACATAAATACCTCCAAGAAGTTAGTCCTAACTCACTTTAAATATATAGATATCCAAACTTTCTGTCAATTGTTTTTTCTACAATTTATGCTATTAAATGCAAATATTTTTCTAATGAAAAGATCCTCCAGAATCACTTCCAGAGGATCTTTACTACTTTGAGACCAATTTACAAGTTTACCTTAACAAAATCAATACTTTCCAAACTCCACATCACTAAGGGCAATTCTAGCTTTACTTTTTACACCAGATGATTCCCCACGACTGGCTAGCTTCTTCCCTAATTTTGGCCTCCCCATTTCATACTTTCCTGAACTAGAATATTCATTGTCTTCATAGCGAGCAGATGTTGAGGCGGCCCTATGCTGCAATTGGAATTTACTGATCATATTTTTCAACATATCCGCTTGACCAGAAAGTTCTTCACTGGCAGCAGCACTTTCCTCTGCGGTTGCCGAATTGGTTTGTATAACCTGAGCTACTTGTTCGATTCCTTTGTTGATTTGGGCAATAGCAGTAGCCTGATCATTAGAAGCGCCGGCGATATCGCCAACTAAATTGGCCGCTGATGCAATCCCTACAACAATATCTTCTAAGGCCTGGGCAGTCTCATTGGCAGTTTTAGTGCCATCTTCCACATTTTTAACCGATCCCTCAATCAGGGCTGTCGTTTCCTTTGCGGCATTAGCACTTCTGGCTGCCAGATTTCTGACCTCTTCTGCCACCACAGCAAAACCTTTGCCATGTTGTCCTGCCCGGGCGGCTTCTACCGCGGCGTTAAGGGCCAAAATATTGGTTTGGAAGGCAATTTCGTCAATAACCTTAATAATCTTCGATATTTTAGAGGATGATTGGTTGATTTCCTCCATTGAGAGCAGCATTTTGTGCATATGCTGATTGCCCTGTTCGGCATTTTCTTTGGCCTTTAATGCTAGTTCACTTGCTTTATTGGCGTTTATGGCATTCTCTTTGGTTTGATTGGCTACTTCACTAATGGATACAGTGAGTTGTTCCACCGAGCTGGCCTGTTCCGTCGCCCCTTGGGACAAAGCCTGACTACCATCGGATACCTGTCGTGACCCCGATGCCACTTGATCCGAGGACTCATTAATATCGCCAAATACTTCATTAAAGGACTGGATAATCAGATTTAACGCATCCTTAATTTGTGCGAAATCCCCTTTATAGTCATTATTGATGGTTACATTAAGATTAGAATTGGTCATTTGACCGAGAACTTCAGCGATTTCACTGACGTATGCAGACAAGGACTCCAGAGTGTCATTCATTGCATTTTTAATATCAGCATGATCCCCTTTATAGTCCCCTCTCACTCTTAACTGTAGATTACCATTAGCCATTTGTTGTAACACAATAGCGGCCTCTTTAATAGGTTCGATTACTGCATCTAGGGTTTTGTTGACGCCTTCCACAATTTCACGATACTCTCCGCTATGCTTGCTAGCATCAGCCCGCGTGTTTAGTTTGCCATCAATGGACGCCTGAACTAGAGCATGAGTATCTCCCACTAACATATTAATATTATCAATACAATTATTCAAATTGCTCTTAATGGCATTGAAATCACCTTTGTAGATGTCAGTAATCTTTGGTGGAATATCACCTTTGGATATGCGATCTACATAATCCGCTGTCACATTGATTGGTAGGACAAAAGCAGTAATCAGTTGATTAACACCACCTACTAGTTCGCCCCAACCACCAGCGAAAGCGGCGGCATTGCCACGACGATCTAGTTGCCCATCTTTGGTCGCTTGTATCAGTTCTCCTGTTTCCTTGAGTAGACTATTCATAATATCGATGCAATTATTGAGATTGATCTTAATCTCGTTGAAATCCCCATTATAATTATCCGTAATCTTCGGTGGAATGTCGCCTTTAGAAATCCGTTCTACATATTCCGCAGTCACGTTAATCGGACCCACAAAGGCATTAATGAGTTGATTAACACCACCAACTAGTTCACTCCAGCCACCTGCAAAGGCGGCGGCATTACCGCGACGATCCAGTTGTCCATTTTTGGTCGCCTGGATCAGTTCTCCGGTTTCCTTAAGTAAACCACTCATGGTATCAATGCAATTATTTAAGTTGTTCTTAATCTCATTAAAATCACCATGGTAAACATCTGTAATCTTCGGCGGAATGTCACCTTTGGAAATCCGTTCTACATATTCAGCAGTCACATTGATGGGCCCCACAAAGGCATTAATCAGCTGGTTGACACTACCCACCAGTTGACCCCAACCACCAACAAATGCCGCCTGGTTGCCACGACGATCCAATTGACCATTTTGGGTTGCCTGGATGAGTCCCTCTGTTTCTTTCAGCAAATCCCCCATTACATGGATACAATTTTTCAAGCTTTGTCCTAGGATATCCTTGTCCGACTGAACGTTAACGACAACCGTCAGATCACCTTCTGCAATTCGCTGAGCTGCCTGTGCTGAACTACGAATGTTAGTAACCATTGCTGTAAAGGATTGAGACAAGATACCTACTTCATCTTTATTGGTCGTATCTACGCTTACATTTACATCACCCACGCGTAACTTATCTGCAGCTTCTACTAATTTATTAATGGGATTACAAATTGTGCGAGCAATAAACCAACCTAAACCAATTGCTAACAGCATAATGCCAGTAATGAGAAGCATCATCATCTGTGTTGCAGAAGTAGCTTGAGCCCTATTGCCATCTGAAGTCTTCTTAGCAAAGTCTAATTTTAATTTGATCATATTATCCAAATCGTCTTGATAGGCCTTTCTAGCCTTCTCGCCATCCCCCTTCAATAAAACTCGCGCGCCAACAGGATCACCATTATTAGCCATAGCAACAACCTGATCTGACACTTGGCCATATTCTTTGCGCGTTGCCTGATATTTGTTATATTGTTCTTTAAGGTCTGAAGTAACAATTGTTTTTCCAAACTCATCCGAATCCTTTGCCAGTTGACTTCGGAAATCGGCAATGCTCTTATTCAAAGCATTCCTTTCTTCTGGTGTATCTGCCAAGGTTAAGGATAAAAGGTTAATACGCAATCGCTGAAAATTATCAGTAATATCCTGCAGTGTCGCAATGGGAACCGTCATTTTTTCATAAAGCAACGTATCACTATCGTCAATTTGTTTCATCTGCCTGATACCGATGTAACCAGTAAGCCCTGCCAGTAAAGCTACCAAGATAAACCCTGTCATCAATTTAGACATGATTTTCAGATTATTAAACCATTGCATGTGTTTTCCCTCCTATTTCACTTTGAATGCCCTGCCATCAAAAAACTTCAATCTTACACCACCTCAAGCTTACGAAATAGTTGTGCATCTGGTGTAACCTGCTCAAAGAGATGAGCCACTTGCTCTGGCATTTTCTGTGTTTGCTCCGTCGCAAAAAGCCCCCCCAGGAACTAAGGTGCGATGAAACATTTCAAGAACTGCAACTCGCTCTCCCTCTTGAAAATGTAGTAGTACATTTTTGCAAAGTATTAAAGAAACATCCCTCCCTACTGGTTTTAATGACAATAAATCATGTTTTTGGAAAGTAATACATTTCTTTATTTATTCATTAAATTGGAAATAATCACCTTCCATCAGCGGATTTGAATATTTTTTCAAGATATTGGTTGGAATTCGTTCTACCTCTGTCCTAGGATATATCCCCTTAGCGATGATATCGCCAAACAGGTTGCTCCCATCAATATCCGTAGCATCAATCCGTAGATTACGAAAAGAAAAACGACCCATCATTTCTGCTAGAATCAGCGTTAAGGTATAAGGCTCCTGCCCACTGGCGCATCCAGCATCCCAAATCCGGATAGCTGAACGTCCTGCCGTACTCAGCACAAGCTGTTTGGCAACCTGTTCTAGAGTATGCACATCTCGAAAAAAGTAAGTAAAAGCCATGCCAATCTCCTTTATCTAAAAAATAGTTATTCTAGACTTACACTTAACGTATCTACCTCTTCATCATTTAATAGCTTATCACAATCCAGTAGTAGCTTGACCTCATTGTCCACTTTGCCAATCCCTTTTATGTAGCGATTATGAAAACCAGTCTTGACAGCAGGGGGTGGCACAATATTCTCTGGTGGAATCACCAGCACCTCAACAACATGATCCACGATCAGTCCGATGGAAATATCATGAATGTCAATGACCACTATGCAGGTTCGATCATTGTATTCAATGGCCACTTTTTTAAAGCGCAGGCGCACATCCATAACCGGAATAATCTTCCCCCGCAGATTGATGATACCTTTTACGTAGACAGGTAGTTCTGGAACTTCTGTGATCTCCTGAATGCCAATAATCTCTGTCACATATTTGATTTCAAAACCATAGGCCTCTTTACCAATGGAAAAAGTAAGAAACTTTCCCTTTTGGGTATCCTCTGCCGTCTCAGCAGTTTCATCTACTATTGCCATAACCCCAATCACCTTCCTTTACTTCCTGATCGTTATCTTGTTAACAGACCATTCACATCCAAAATAAGACTAATACCACCGTCACCCAATATGGTACAGCCTGCAATGCCCTGTACCTTTTTGATATAGTTTGGCAATGTCTTGGTAACCATGGCTTCAGAAATAACAATTTCCCCCACAATGTCCATGAGCATGCCTAGTTTGGCAACCGATACGCTAATGATATTTTGTTATCTACTACTGCTAGTATCCACTTCCCCGTCCCTAATTTTTTCAACTTCTTCCAGTTGGGGGCTGCTGGTCTACTGCTGGCATATCTTCTAAGACAATTCCTTGCTTCGGCCTTAAAGCACAAATCGCCTCTGGGTAGTCATCCACTTGATCAATTTCCATCTTCCTGAGGAAAGCAGTCTGATTCAGAGCGCTTTCGACTGCAATATAAGAGGCTATAATATCTTCCAACTGTTCAACAAGTTGGTTGCCTTCAAAAAGATACATGTCCAACATGGGTTCTCTACTTATTCCATCATCCGACATAACTTCTCCCTCTCTTAGGAATATTTTCACTTTTTAAGGACGTGAAAACATTTCAGATAGACTCTGGCAACATACGATATTTTTTTACTACAAAACCAACTCTATCCAGATTAGTTAGTCCTAACTCTCTCCAATATATAAAAAACTAAAGGTTCTGTCAATTGTTTATTTTCTGTTTTTCGACAAAATGTAACAACCGCTAATTGTTAAATGCAGACATAAAAAGCTCCTCACATCTTCGCATAATAAAAACAGCAATCATTCCGAGCAAATTGCCCTACAACGATTGCTGTTTTTATTATTTTATTTGTGGCTCAATCCCCATGGCCCCCAGGGCAACCCATAAGGGTTCCAAGGCCTGCTGCCGATCACGGTAAAATTGACTTCCCCGTATTCGCCAGAATTTCCAACCTACCCGTTTCAGAACATTTTGTCGTTCCAGTTCTTCCTCCCAGCGTTCAATTCCATGCCATACATCACCATCACAGGCTACTGCTAGCCTTGTGTGATTGCCTTCTATCACAATCGGAATTCGATAGGGATGAGTACCCACTATAAATTCCGCACTTGCCTGATAACCACGCTGCACAATCATCTGATACACATCTTGCCGAAATTGGCTGGAGCCATATTTCTGAAAGATGTCGGCTGCGCTGGCCGGCTTACCTTTTGCAATAGTAGCTTGCTGACAATGCTGTAGTAAGCGATACCGCATACAATTGGTGTGTAGATCTGCAAGCTCAACTGAATGAAATAGCCATAGCTGTTCTCTAGCGCGACTAGTGGCAACATTAAAGCGTTGTTCATCGGTACTTTTATTCAAGACCCCACTACGTACATTGGGGGCAGCAACCATGGAAAGAAAAATAATATCCCGTTCATCGCCTTGAAAGGAATAGGCATCTCCGCAAATGATCTTGCGCTCAACCATTTCACTTTCTCCAAGTTTTTGTCGCAAATTTTCTTCAATTACATAAGCCTGCTCTTTTCCTTGTAAAGAAATGACCCCCATCGTCTTATTGCTGTATTCCGCATTGTTGCACAATTCCATTATTTTTGCAACTAACGCAGCGGCTTCCGGTTGGTTTATCGCTGTCGTTCCTTCAGTGCGATAGCCTTCCACCCGTACAGCTGCAACGGCCGGCAATAAACGATCAGAAGTTGGAACCCGCAGTGGCTCAATCATACCTCCATAAAACTCTCGATTGTTAAAGTCAATGATTTCTGGTACACACCTAAAATGTTCTTTCAACATAATCTGTTGTCCCGGAAAAATGCGCAAGGACGTATCATATAAACTATCTTGTAAGGTAAACCGTTCTCGCTGGGGAACATCAAGCAAATAACGCTCGATTAAGTCGTTGACCTCTTCCTGATCTTTTCCCACAGCCTCCGGGCTAATCTGACGATCATCCCCCACAATAATTGCACGTTTTCCTCTAAACAAGGCGCTAAGGGCAAATAAATCACTTTGACTACTCTCATCCACAATTACAACATCAAAGGGTTCTTCTGATGGTTTAAAGTTTTCGATCACCCGGTTTAGAGGCATAATCCAAACAGGTACTGCCCCTCGGCAAACTCCCATCTCTTTCTGGGCATCGGCTTGATGTTTGGCAGCATACTTCCCGGTTCCCTTACCAATCTTACGGATGGTCTGTGCCCAAGCACGTAAACTCCTGCGCTGCACCTCTGTTGTACGCTGGTTTTGCTCTAACCAAGTTGACTTCGAGACGATGGTTTGTATTAAGCGTGCTTCTTCATTTTGTGCCTTATGCAGGCCTTCATATAACTGTGCCAACCGATTGTCCTTAACATATTGTTTCAACCACAAGTCGGCTCTTTTCCACTCCCAAGCAGTTCTCCAGGTAGTGGGAGGTTGACTATCCGCCAGGGATTTCACCTTGTTTTCAAGCTGCGCAACCCAACGAGGTGCACATACAGCGAGCCGATTTTTAAGTTCTAACAACTCACCGACTTTCACTTCCGATGAGTGAAGTTTACGCAATTCCAACAAGGTTTTCTGCCACTTGCTACCATCACCTGCGCAATAAGCATCATACAATGCTCCCCATGAAGGATGGGGATTATCCATTACTAATCCATTTTTTAGATAAGCTGAAAAGTTCTCAACTTCTCGCTGCAAAATACTGTATTCTAATAATTCAGCTTTGGCAATAATACCTTGCGCAAAACCATCAAGCCATACTCTTTTCGTCCATTCTTTAGCACCATCCGGATTATGATCGGTCACAACCTCAATGAGTGAAGCTAAATTTTCTACCTTCCAATCAAAAGCCTCTTGAATGAGTTCCATACATCGCTCAATCACTTGCGGTAGAGTAGCATCATTTTTTTCCACCACTGGTCCATTTACAATTGAAATGCTATGATTCCATTTTTGCGCAAGGCGTGTCCGCGCCTCTATTAACCCAATATAATGCGACAATAAGTCCAAATCCTCCACGGTACGCAAACGAGAACCATTCATCGTAAATTCTTGTAACAGATACAACGTCTTCTTGCCATGAAACATTTTAAACATCAGACTAGGCTTTTCGTTATTAATTAATTCCGACCGTAGAATTTCAATATCCGCTTTCACTTTGCCCAAATCAGAATTAGCGGGAATTTCAAAAGATACTTCGGCTATCCGATGCTCACTGCCCCGAATTGCACGGATTTTAGCCTTACAATCGATCATCAACCGTTGCCAATAATTAACCCTATTTTCTCCATATACAATGTCTTCCAGAACTCTCATCAACCAGCCCTCAGAAAATATCCCTAGCCCCGTCGTTGCTTTTTCAATGACTTGCAGGGCCTTCGGTGCTTTACTATTGGCTTTAATAGTAAAGGTCCAGCCTTTAATTTGCTCCCGGCGCCCTTCATTCCCTTTCTCTAATTCACTAAGGCGCACTTTCAGGCCGACTATTTCGTCTGCACTAGAAAGGCTTTCTAAACTAGGACGCTGCTGAGTAACTTGATCAATATCTTCAGCTGTTAACTCTTTTAATAAGTCATACAACCTAATCAGTTCAACATCAGACAAAGGTATTTCCCCAGAATCATCCACTTCATCAGGTAACCAACCATACTCCTGCTCATGGGTGGCAAGCCAATGGCCTAATTCTAAAGGCGTAAACTCTTCTCCCGCAAAAGAAATCTGCTGATGTTCTGCTGCCCTAGCCTGGCCCAATTCAGTTTTGATTTTCACAATTTTTTCTTTGCATTCACGAAGATCTTGGCGCAATTGATCAATTTCAACGCCAATTCGATCAACATTCACCTGATCCAGTCCCTCAGATATTTTAGTAACCGACAGCTCCAGCTCCTGCACCGATCGGGCATCACCGCCCATTACACTGACGCACAAAGGTGCTATTTCAGGCAACTTAATTCGAATCATCTCACCAATTACCCGCAAAGCTCGTTCTGTTTGACTGGTAATTAACACTCTTTTACCATGGGCCAAAAGATGAGCAATCAAATTCACAATGGTATGACTTTTGCCAGTCCCTGGTGGTCCTTGCACTACGACTCCAATATTTTTACTCAATTTGCGCACGATATCTCTTTGCTCTTCATTGGCAGGCAGAGGAAATAGCACTTCATCACCAATAGCTTGCCATTGACGTTGTTCTTGCCTTTGCTGCTCACTGCGCTGGTCCATGACGTCCATGGAAACTAAAGCTTCTATGGTTTCCGGTACATAATGATCATTACGAATTTCTTCAATCACAGCCTGCAATTCCGTATGCCATTGTCTCCCCAACATACTCCGCACCAAAATGACTGGAGCATTATAAATGACGGGGGTGGCCTTCACTGATAAACCACGACCAGAAATTGGTGCGCCAGCTACTATCCCTTGGGGAGATAAGGTTGCTACTAACTGTTGTAAAAAAGAATTAGTAAGTTCTTGTTCCCAAGGATTGATTCCCTTCTCCTGCATCTTACGTTCTAGAGAAACTAGCTGGTCCAAATCTGGAAGCTCGTTCTTGCTCAACATATCCAATTCAAAGACAGTGCCACTGCTAGTTGGAACTAAGGTAAATACCCCCCTCTTAGCATCAAATAATAGTTCCATCCTGGTTGTAAATACGGGGCGATAAACTTGAACATTATTAACCTGCCACGTTAATAAGCCATGACCCCAAAGAATTTCTATACTATCTCCTTCCCGTTGCAAGCGCTGAGCAAGGGCAAAGAGTTCGCCATAAAGTCGTTGTATCTTGATCTTGGGCAAGGTCTCCGCCGCCCAAGGCTTCCACTCCTTAGTTAACCATTTCTCCCACAAGGCCACTCGCTCGCCATCAGCGGCAAAAGCCACTTCTTCTTGTTGCCCAGCAATCGTTCGTAGTAAAGCCCTATGTACCTCAGGCACTTCATCAGGTTCATTCCCCTGTACCCTTAGCCACTCTATCAACACCTCTGGAACTTCTGGTACGGCCTTAATTTCCTGCTTATACACCTCTAGCCAAGCTTCTACGCCTTTGGTTTTTGGCGTCAATAAACAGCCACTACCAATAGGCAACTCTCCTTGCCACCAATATTTTTCCTTATAGTCTTGTATTTTCCTTACGACGGGAACCGTTATATTTTTGAGTGCTAATAAATATTCAAAAACTTGTATACTACTTACTGACATAAATCCACCCCACAACTAAAATTGTTTGCCATACATCTATCGCCTTACAGAAATTGCATCTGGCATCGATCTATTGGTATTATACTTTCAAAATTTATCACAAATTTTTAATGACGAATTCTTACCTTGCACAATTTGCAAACGTATGGATAAAGCAACAGCACCAAAAGCCAACCCTGAAATTAAGCCAATCCAGTAACCAGCCGCACCAAATTGTGTGTAATGAGCTAATAGATAGCCAAGCGGCAAACCCACGATCCAATAGGAAATCACTGCCATAATAAAGGTTATTTTCACATCCTTGTAGCCACGTAAGGAACCTTGTATGGGGGCAGCAATCGCATCTGATAACTGAAAAAATATTGCATAAATCAAAAATTCTTGCGCCAATCCAAGAACATCCTGATCCTCCGTATATATCCGTGCTACCTGCTCGTTAAAAATAAATAATATAACCGCACAAATGAGAGCCATAAACAAAGCAATAGTAATACCAATATAACTATACTGCCTAGCATCTGTAAAGCGTTTTCCCCCAACTTCAAAACCAATCGCAATCGTTAATGCCATGGAAATACTAAGTGGGATCATGTATAAAAGAGAGGCAAAGTTAATTGCAATTTGATATGCTGCAATTGTTATCGTACTGAATTCACTCATCAGTAAGGTAACAAGGGCAAAAATGCTGGTTTCACAAAAAATTGCAATACCAATAGGTATGCCAATTTTAAGTTGTTCCTTCCAGGCCATCCAGGAAACAGGATACAAATTGCTGAATACCTGATAACTCTTAAAAGGTTTTATGCGTTGTATCACACACAAACTAATCAGTGTAATGCACCAGTAGGTAATCGCAGACGCACAGCCGGCTCCTACCCCACCTAGGCGAGGAAAACCTAATTTACCAAAAATAAGCACATAGTTTAACACAACATTGATTGGCAGTGCAGCCATCGTAATTACCATTGTCACTCGAGTATAACCTAACGTATCAATAAATGAACGGAATATGGTCGATAAAAAAAGTGGCATAACCCCGCAAGAAATGGCGATCAAAAAATGCTCGGCAACTCTATATACCCCAGCTTCCAATTTCATACGATCTAAAATAAAGGGGACTACTACATAACCACAAGCAATTACCACAATTGACATGGCTACCGCTAAGTATACGCCTTGAATAACAGCAAAGGATACTTCTTCTCTACGCTTAGCACCAAGAAGTTGAGCTACAATGGGAACTAAGGCAAATAAAATTCCATTTAACCCAGTGAATACTGGCATCCAAATGCTAGCACCAATTCCAACCCCCACCAAATCATTGGAACTAGCGTGCCCTGACATAATGGTATCAAAAAAAGTCATACCGAATAGGGAACATTGGGTTATAAAAATCGGAACTAACAAAATCACCAGTTGACGTGTCTTTTCTGGCACAGAATAGGTTTGCTTCATCATTATACACCTGTTTTTTTCAAGATTTCTACCTTATCAAAATCATTTTCACTTAGGCATTTGAAAGAAAATAAGTAGTCAAAGATTCTGAGGATATTTTGTGCTAGGCGAAGAACAATAACCCGCACATAGTGGGCTATGTAAGGGTTATGGTGATGAAGGTTAGCGCAAAGCAGACCGGAATCTGACTAGTTATTTTTTTGAAGATGCCTTAACATGATATAAGAATAAAGGCTCCGCAGTGAATGCGAAGCCTTTATGTTATATGTTTTTTAAATAATATGGTCGGAGCGGCAGGATTCGAACCTGCGACCCCCTGGTCCCAAGCCAGGTGCTCTACCAAGCTGAGCCACGCCCCGATTTATATTGTTCTGACAAGAATTAATTATAGCAGTATCATCCCAATAAGTCAATATCTTAATTTATATATTTTTGAGATTCAGCCATTTGACCTTCGGCATTTAATCACAAAGACATTGCACTTTATATATCACGTTTATTCCAGGACAAATATTGATTTGAATACACATTGTAGTATATAATATGTCCATTACATATCTCCGTTTCTCTATCTTATTTGGATAATATCACCGAATAAGAGGATTTTCACAAAAAGTGAAGAATACAGTCTTATTAATTTTCTATTTGCATGTTAAACACAAATAAAAAATGAGGGGGTTATGATATGCGTATTGTTGAGCAAGCCTTTCGCGTCATGGAACGCACTAGTATTGTAAAAGCAGAGTATCCCACTGATTGCCTATTCCAAGCCTTCGTAAACGGACGCCTCCAATATAAAGCTACCTATAGCGTCGAAGGTGAAAATATTGATCTAGGTTTCGATTGCTTGGTACGTGGCGACTTAGTACAACTATTTTATTTCATCCCATAGAACTATGAACTTCCCAGTTTTACATTTTTCATCACCATTTAAGCACCGTTTCATTCTAACGTTCCCGTCTGCTACGGGTAGGTTACATACGAATGGAGTCACACACATAATAACAGAGATTCAGAGTAGACAACCAAAAACGTTATACTTAGCTATAGTAAAAAAAGTTATATCAGCAAGCTGCTGATATAACTTTTTTTACTTATTTTTCAATGATTAGCAATTGAGCCTTCAAGTATCTCTCGCCTCAAAACTTTCCGTAAAAAGCTTCAATGCAATCCCGCACGACATCTATTTCTTTTTCCAGGAGAGGTAATTCAAGGGCCATTTCCGCCCCACCTCCCGCTTTCCCTCTTTTTTCTAACTCTTCGGCCAACTGAGCAAGCTTCTTCATTCTCAAATTTGCTGATGCGCCTTTAAAACCGTGCATAATTTTACTAAATTCCATGTAATCTTGACGTTCAAGGACAGCATAGCAATCTGGTAGCAGATGAACCGCTTCGTCAAAATAAATTTCAAATATTTCTTGTAATTCACTAGTGGTAAACATGAGTTCCTCTGCTACCGCTTCTATATCATACTCTGTCATAATAATATCTTACCCCCATTATTATACTGACCAACGTTCTATGATTTGTCTTAATTGCTTAGGATTGATCGGTTTGCTAATATAGTCATCCATCCCCACCGACAGGCATTTTTCCCGATCACCTTGCATGGCATTAGCAGTCATCGCAATAATCGGAATGTGCCGCGGAGTATTTTTCTCAGCCCCACGAATGGCTATGGTAGCTTCAAAGCCATCCATTTCTGGCATTTGACAATCCATCAATATTAAATCATGATTCCCGCCCTGTGCAGCTACAACTGCATCCCGGCCATTGGTAACGACAATAACTTCACAACCAATTTTTTGGAGAAGTAACATTGCCAGCTTTTGATTGGCCTTATTATCTTCGGCTAGTAAAATCCGAATCCTCCCAAGTGGCTTGCCCTCCAAAACCACGGACAAGGGCATTACCACATCCGCCCTATTACTATTCCCACTATCTTGATTTGGCTTGGCAACCTGTAATGGTATTACACAATAAAATAGTGCACCTTGCCCTTCGGTGCTATCAACACCAATCACACCGGTCATAAGTTCTGCTAATCTTTTAGAAATTGATAATCCAAGCCCTGTGCCCCCATACTTACGAGTCGTCGAGCCATCAGCCTGGGTAAAAGGTTGAAATAATCGTCTACTAGCCTCCTCTGAAAGTCCAACCCCGGTATCCTTGATTTCAAAGCGTATATCGAATTGTGTTGCTACTTGCCTCATCAGTATGGCACGAATGGTAATCGTACCCGTCTCCGTAAATTTCACTGCATTGCCGGCAAGATTCAATAAAATTTGTCGCAGACGACCAGGATCGCCCTGCAGAATTAGAGGGATGAGAGGATCGATATAGGTTACAATCTCTAGGCCTTTGTCTCGCGCCTTGCAACCAATTAAATCTGCCACCTCCACAATGAGTCCAACCAAATTAAAGTTTATTTGCTCCAATACAACTTTTCCTGCTTCAATCTTGGAGAAATCCAGGATATCATTAATAATATCCAACAATGCTTTGCCGGAATTTCTTACAATACAGAGCTGTTCATGTTGTTCTGGGGTTAGTGGCGTATCGAGTAACAGCTCGGTCATACCAATTATCGGATTCATGGGTGTACGAATTTCATGACTCATATTGGCTAAAAATTCACTTTTAGCTCGATTAGCAGCTTCTGATGCTTCTTTTGCCCGCTCTAGCTGTTCCAAACTGTGACTAAGAGCCTCATCAGCCTTTCTTTTCTCACCTAAACCATCCAAGAACACATTAAACCACTTAATCAGTTCACTGATCTCATCATTTGAAGACATTTCTGGCAAACGAATTTTGTCATCGATGGTTCCCTCTTTAATTTCCTTAAACAAGGTTGTGATTTTTCTAATCGGCCTCACTACTTTTTTTGACATGGTCAAAGCGAATAAAATGATAACCAACAGACAGATACCAAATACGATTAAGGTAGTATTCCGGATAGTGACAGTTTTTGCAATTAATTTTTGCACGGGGATAAAACTGATAATCGTCCAATCATTCTTACTTGATTTATTATAAGTAACAAACATTTCTTGACCGTTTATATCATCGACAAACGACCCCTGCCGTTGTGTTAGCCGTTTCATAAAATCGGGGTCAACTTTACTGGCAATTTTTTCTTTGTCCGTATAGAAAACGATGCGATTGCTTTGATCAACAATCATCATAGTCGTATCAGGATCTAACGTACTATGGCTAAAGCGGTCGTAAAAATAATCAACATTGTAGTTCACTAATAAAAGTCCAACGGGCTTTTCCTGCATATCTTGCAAATCAAATTTTCTAAATACTTTGGCAGCAGTAATGACCTTCTGCTGCGTGGAATTAATATTTACATTGTCTTCAATGCCTGTCCAAGTAACGGCACGTTTACTGGCAGTTGCCTCTGCTAATATGCTATTTTTTAAGTCGGAACGTATTTCCTTAACATTAAGAGTATCTCCCACATGATAATGCATACCACCTAAAGTAAAAACATCAATCGAGACAAGTCCCTTTAAGTTAGTATAGCCACTTAAGATATAGCCAATCTTCGCCTGTGTAGCTAGATTTGTGTAGTCATCTGGTAATTGATCTCCATCAATAAGAACATCCTTGATATCTTCAATACTTGATAAATTGGCAATTAAGCTTTCGACTTCTTCCAATAGTAGTTCCATATAATCTTTTTGTTTATCCATCAAGGCTTCTGTATATTGCCTAACTTCATCTTGAATAATAGCTTTTGAAATTTCAAAGGATGTGATTCCCACTACAATGAGTGGGAAGACACTTGTTATCAATAGAAAAATTAAAAACTTAGCCGTCAGGCTATGTCTTTGAAATATCCTTTTCATAGTAACACCTGCAAAATCATTCTTTTATATTTTCACTAGCAATGATTTTCACATCAACTAAGGTTTCCGGCGGCACCTGTTCACCCTTCAATATTTGTAGTGCGTATTTTACTCCTAAATATCCTTGAACATCCGCTTGCTGCTCCACCGTTACCGCTTGTTTTCCCTGCTTAATCGCTTCTTTAGCCTCATCCAAAGCATCATAGCCGGCGACTAGAACTTGCTTGCGACCAGATGATTCTCCTAAGTATTTAATGGTACCTAATGCCATCATATCATTCCCACAGAAAAAAGCACCGATATTCGGAAATCGTTTATACAAAGCTCCCGTCACTGCATAGGCTTCGTCAATTTTCCAATTAGCTGTTTCTACCGCTACTAACCTAATGTTTGGATTTTCTTTAAAAGCACGCAATGCTCCATTTTTGCGTTCTTGAGAATTTCCTGCACTGGTCATACCTTCTAAGATGGCAACTTCGGTAGGTGTTGTGATTTTCTGACTAATGTACCTCGCTGACAAGTAGGCACCTTGCTCATTATTAACACTGATAAAGGGTACATTAACTAGTCCCATCTTACGACATACCTCTGTGTCTAATTGGTTATCAATATTAACGATGGAAATGTTAGCGTCTTGAGCTTTTTTTAAAACAGGAATCAATTCGGTAGAACTTGCCGGAGCAATCACAATAGCATCCACCTTGTCGTCAATCAACTCTTCAATTATAGCGATTTGCTGAGCAACTGATGTTTCTTCGGCCCCAGTTTTAACGATTAAATTAACCCCCATTTCCTTTGCCGCCAGGCGAGCTCCCTTCTCCATCTCTATAAAAAATGGATTAGTTAATGTCTTCATTACCAAAGCTACATTTTTATTTGATGTATTTTGTGATTGCGTCCCCTGACGATTTTCCGTACCGTTATCAATAATGACGGATGTGCTTTCCTTCCCCCCGCTACAACCAATGGTGCCGAAAGTGACCAATGCCAATAATAGCAAGCTAACAATACGCATTCCTAACACCCTTTCTGCAATTATCTGGATTATATTAACCAACATGCTTACTATTAAATATACCCATAACCTATTGTTTAAATAAGTTATGGGTACTTTCTCTGTGGTAAATGATCTACCCTGTGAAATCCGCCCACATCATTACCATTATTTAGTTACAATTACGATTCCAGACTCCGTCACCGTATAGCCGTTTCTGCGATCAGCATCATGATCATAACCAATTTCTACCTCATCAGGAATATCGATACCCTCAGCAATAATGGCTCTTTTAACCTTTGCTTTTCTACCGATATTCACATTTTCAAACAAAATAGAGTCTTCTACCAAACTATGACTATGAACCCTGCTTCGAGATCCTATGATCGATCTACGCACTGTCCCGCCACTATTGATACAACCTCCACATACATAGGAATTAATATTTTGCCCACAACGACCGCCCTCTTCAAAGACAGTTTTCGCTGGAGGATAATTACCTTGATTAGTAATTATTGGCCACTTATCATTGTAAAGATTCAATTGAGGGTCTACTCTGATCAGATCCATATTGGCCTCATAATAAGAATCTAGTGTCCCTACATCCTTCCAATACCCTTTTTCTTCCGCCTTCATGTCAGGAACCACATTTTCCATAAAATTATAGGCAAAAACTCGATCACCATGCTGCAACATCATGGGGATCACATGTTTACCGAAATCAAGATCATCATGCTCCTTCTTACCTTCTTTTAATACCCCAATCAACTTTTTGACCGAGAAAATATAATTTCCCATCGAGGCAAAGCAAGTCTTTTTGCCTGGAATTTTATGGGGTTCAGCTGGTTTTTCCGTGAATTCGGTTACTCTACACTCTTCGTCCACGGAAATAATCCCAAATTCCTTTGCATCTCTCGCTGAAACCTCGATAGCTGCCAAGGTAATGTCTGCTTTATTTAAAATATGATAACTAATCATTTGACTAATATCCATCTTGTAAATATGGTCTCCACCAAATATTGCCACATACTCAGCATCTGATGACTCAATAAAGCGTAAAAACTGAAAAATTGCATCAGCCGTCCCTTTAAACCACGCCTCGCTGCCAGTGCTAGTTTCTGGTGATATGGTATCATAGAATTCGCCAAGTCCAGTCCACTTTGACCAGGATTCTTTGATGTGTTTATTTAACGAATAGGCGCGGTATTGGGTTAAAATATAGACATTTCTCAGACCAGAATTAAACATATTACTTAACACAAAGTCTATTATTTTATATTTCCCGCCAAAAGGAACGCTGGGTTTTGGCCGTTCTAGTGTAATCGGGCTAAGTCGTTCACCCTTTCCACCTGCCAAAACCATCGCTATTGTATTTCTAGTAACGTTTCCCATGATATGCATATAAAAATACCCTCCCAAAGTTACATCCCTAACGATACTGTAACGATTTATCGCCTAGTGTTTTTCTCTGTGAATGCGTCAATATACTTTCTACCTATTATGATGCGAAGAATTTTAAGCTTCGCATTTTTATACTTTATTGCATTTTCCGTCATTTTGTTACACATTTCATCACTGTTTATCATTATCTTACACCATTTTGTACCACATTACAATCTAACTATTCTAATTATTCTTACACCCATTAGAAAAAATCCTACCATACCTCCTTTCGGTTACTTTCCTAGTGGGATCTATATAGTAAAAAAATTGCTCAGTTTTATATAAAGGCTGAGCAACTTTTTTTAACTAATCGTAATACTATATTGGCAAGTAAAGCATTCTCCAACCTTAAGAATGTTTATCCCCTCTTTTTCAGCAAAATCTATTTTGTCCCCGATTTTATCAGCAACCCCATACCACGGTTCTAGGCAAATAAACGGTGCACCGCCTTCTGGTTTTGACCATATCCCGTAATATGGAAACCCTGCGCACTTCATCATCACCGTTTTACTACTTTTTCGACTTTTCAACATGATCGCATCTGATCGCAAGCCTTTAAATACTAAAGCATCATCTTTAAATAATTCATAAGACAAAGGAATTATATTGTCATTCTGTAACACTATTTCCGTCTGATCAGAAACAAAGCCATTTTTCAGCAGACTTTTAGCAGCTGTTTCTCGCTCCGAAAATGCTAGATAATAGTCCTCAAAGCACTCGCCATTTTGTAATGGGCAGCGGAAACCTGGATGTGCCCCAATCGAGAAATACATATCCTTCTCGTCTTGATTTTTAACCTTGTACTGAATGATTACTTCATGACCTTGAAGTGTATACTCAATCAGAAGCTCAAACTTACTAGGATATTTTTCTAAGGTTTTCTCGTTGGAAAGCAACTGGTATACTGCATGTTGCTCATCATGTTCTCTAAGGATAAACTCCATATCCCTAGCAAAGCCATGTTGGGAAAGTTGATACACCTTACCGCCCAGACTATATTCATTATTCAATAGGCGTCCGACAATTGGAAATAGTACTGGTGCATGTCTTCCCCAGTACGCAGGGTCGGCTTGCCATAAATATTCCGTGCCATCCTCTTTAAGTTGCAAACTACATAACTCTGCACCCAAACTATTAATCGTCGCAGTAACATATTCATTTTCTAATTTCATTCTCATGTTCGTAGCCTCCTGTACCTTTCAACCTATATACATCCCACTATATCTTTTATATACTACCATTACTCTTTCGACATCTTAGCTTTCCAGTCCTTCTCATTTTGCCTCCCCCCCCTTAGCAAATTACCCTATTATTTTCCGCCCTTTGTCGATCATGACAAAAAAAGTCTGACCCTTGCAGTAAGTTGCAAGAGTCAGACAGCAATTATGAAAGTTATTCACCAATCGGTTTTAAACGACAAAGGAAGTGACGCAATACTTTGGGTTCATAAGTAAACTCTAGACCTTTAATTTGGTCACGACGTTGCCATATATCAGCAAGAGCCTCGACAACAACATCCATGTGATTGTCCGTATATACTCGGCGTGGAATGGTAAGTCTCATGAATTCTACACCGGCCTGCTTCTGTTCACCAGTTTCAGGGTCGCGCCCTAAGAGTAAAGAACCAACTTCTACAGGCCGAACACCCGCTTCTAAGTAAAGTTCATTGCACAAAGCTTGGGCTGGAAATTGATCCGCAGGAATATGAGGCAAGAATTTTCCAGCATCAACAAATACGGCATGGCCTCCGACTGGCCACTGAATGGGAATACCACGTTTACGAAGTTCTTCGCCTAAGTATTCTACTTGACCAATACGGCTTTCTAGATAGTCAACATCCAAACCTTCGAACAGACCAACAGCTAAACATTCCATATCACGGCCAGATAAACCACCATAGGTTACAAACCCTTCCATCGGAACGCAAGATGCACTGGCTGCCGCTTGCAACTCAGCATCCCGCTTAATGGCAATTAATCCACCCATATTTACAATTGCATCCTTCTTGGCACTCATGGTCAAGAAATCACCCATTGCATACATTTCCGCAATGATCTTTTTAATGCTCACCTTGGCATAACCATCTTCCCGCTGTTTGATAAAATAAGCATTTTCAGCAAAGCGTGCCGAGTCAAAGTTAATGCGAATCCCATATTTATCAGCAATTTTTCTCACACCGCGTACATTCTCCATGGAAACAGGCTGTCCACCAGCCGAATTACAAGTGACGGTAATAATAATAAAGGCAATATTCTCGGCGCCCTTCTCAATAATAAACTTTTCTAAGCGTTCTAAGTCGATATTACCTTTGAAAGGGTGTTCGATTTGTGTATCAAAGGCTTCATCAATTACAAAATTCACAGGGATTGCACCATTCAGTTCAATCCACGCCATAGTTGTATCAAAATGCATATTACCTAATACATACTGACCTTTGTGCTTAATTAAGTGAGGAAAAAGAACTTGTTCAGCCCCCCTGCCCTGATGAGTAGGGATTGTATAATCATAATCGAAAATTTCTTTAATTGCTCTTTTTACTTTATAAAAAGACTTACTGCCTGCATAGGATTCATCACCTATCATCATCGCCGACCATTGTTGATCGCTCATAGCTCCCGTGCCGCTATCAGTTAGAAGATCAATATATACATCTTCAGCCAAGAGAGCAAACGGATTGTATCCAGCTTCTTTCAAGGCCTCCATTCTTTCTTCTTTAGAAATCTTTCGTAAGGACTCCACCATTTTAATACGATAAGGCTCAGCATTTCTACCCATAGTTATTCCTCCTAATTACAATATCCATTTTATATCCTAATTGTAATGCAAATATTGTGCCACTTAGATCATGCTGAAAATTCACAGTCTCTTGAATATTGCGATATTTTTTCTTGACAAGAAATCTTATCACTGTAAATATTTCTTATCACGTCTATAGACCATAGCTTTTTATTTTATTTAAAATGGTTGTATTCGACACTCCGAGCACCTGACCCGCCAATCTGGAGGAGGGATGTTTTTCCCAAACTTTTTTGATGACTTCTTTTTCGACGCCGGCCACAATATCCTTGAGTGGTAACCATTTATCATGATCAGCAAGGGCTACTTGCAATATAGTATGCCCCGATAACAGAGAAACAAGCTCTTTTTTACCATTTTCCATATCAGCCCATAAAGTTAAATGATTAAGAGTAATTTCTGCAGTGTCAATAAAGTTTATCAAACGCTCCAGAGTATTTTCCAATTGCCGCACATTGCCCGGCCATTCTTGCTCCATTAAAAATTGAGCACCTTCGCGGGATAGCCGTACTTCGGCCTTGTCTAATTTCCCGCAAATCTTGCGAATTAAACGCTGGGATAATAAGGGAATATCCTCTTTTCTCTCGCGCAAAGGAGCAATGGTTAAGGGGATTACATTCAAGCGATAGTATAGGTCTTCCCTAAATTCTCCTTTACTTAACATTTCTTCTAAATTACGATGAGTTGCAGCAATAATCCGCACATCAATCTGAGTCTCATGACTGCTTCCTACACGTCTAATTACTCCTTCCTGCAATACCCTTAACAGCCGTACTTGCAAACGTGGTGATATTTCACCGATTTCATCTAAAAATAATGTACCACCGTCAGCCTGTTCAAACAGACCTTTTCTCCCACCTTTCACAGCTCCAGTAAAAGAACCTTCCTCATAACCAAACAATTCACTTTCTAACAAGCTATCCGATAGTGCAGTACAGTTGATAGCAATAAAAGGAGCTCGATATCTAGCCCCCTCTGTATGAATAGCCGTTGCAAATAATTCTTTTCCGGTACCACTTTCTCCACGCAGTAAAATGGTAGAACTACTTTTGGCTACCATGCGCGCCGAAGCAATTACTTCAGCCATCTGCTGACTTTGATAAACAATATCTTCAAAAGTTGTTAATCGCCTCATTTTGTCTACTTGTGAAATGATCTTTTCAACTTGCTGAAAATCTTTGATCGTAGAAACAGCGCCAATAATTTGTCCTTGATGATTTTTCACAGGAACACAACTCATTAAGAAATGAATATTTTTACTTCCCCTACGAATTCTTCCTTCTTGCAACTTATAAGTTTGTCCCGTGTGCAAGGTATTCAGAATCGGGGGATTTGATAATAATAATTCCTCTGCTCCTAGCCCCATAACCTGCTCGGCTTTGCAATCAAATATCTTACACGCAATTTCATTTATATGGGTGATATTTCCATGTCGGTCAACTGCAATAATTCCCTCACTAACGGAGTTAAGGATGGTTCTTAGTTCATGCTCTCGCTCTTCATAAGGCATTTGATCACAAAACGTAACCGCCATCACACCTGCTACTACTGTTAAGTCCTGAGCCAATTTTTGCGCTAAGCTATCCACGAGGCAGCGAAATTTTATCATCATACCACCACCCGGTAGTACCTCCATGGCTATCTTATCAATCTGATTTTTTTCAGTCATTTTAAATATCTCATACCCAAGTCCTGGGCAATCAATGAAATCAATTTTAATCACATATTCCTGCATAAAATAGCCACCTCCATTTAAACTAACTATTCCTTTTTTATAACAAAATACCTGCATCTAAGCTGCCTAAAAGCATAAAAAACCCACCAAGCTTCATTCTTAGAACTTGGTAGGTCGCTCTTTCTGTTCTTGTCTTTTTAGGTAACCCCCATCTCAAACTGTTTACCTACAACTTTTCCAATAAATATTTGTACGATTTCAGGATCGAACTGTGTGCCAGAATTCTTACAAATTTCAGCTAAGACTACTTCTTCACTCAAAGCCTTACGATAGGATCTTTCGCTGGTCATTGCATCGTAAGTATCAGCAATGGCAATAATCCTAGCTACCTTGGGAATAGCCTCTCCCTTTAAGCCTTTCGGATACCCTGTTCCATCCCATTTCTCATGATGGGATAAAACCCCTTCTGTTAATTCGAGCATTTCATGAGATGAGCTTAAAATCCGATAGCCAATTTCAGGATGTCTTTTAATTTCCGTCCATTCCTGCTCCGTAAGTTTGCCTGGTTTATTTAATATGCTTTGCTCAATGGCAATTTTACCAATATCATGAAGTAATCCTCCCACTCTAAGCTTATTTACCTCAATTTCCGAGAGGCCACTTGCCAATCCAATGGCCTCACATAATTCACTCACTCTTTTAGAATGACTTTCTTCCCGGGGATTTTTTTCATGCAAGGTCTTAACGATTGTATTAATCATCGCACTTCTAACGCTTTCATTTTCAATGGTTTTAGTTCTATACATATCATCTTCTGCATTTTTTAATACTTTTATGATATCTTCATCTATACCTTCTTTTGTATCCCAGCCAAAGGAAATACTGCCGTCAACACCATGAATTCGCTTCTGACTATATAATGATTTTATTTCTTTAACAATTTTTTCTGCTTCTATTTTCTCAGTTTTCGGTAGTAGAATAACAAATTCATCCCCACCCCAACGAGCAATCACATCGTCCCTACGACACCTGGTTTCAATAGAGTTTGCCGCTACTTTGAGCAACTTATCACCAATCCCATGCCCAAATGCATCATTGATCAACTTTAGCCCGTTAATATCTCCCATAATAATCGAAATGGGCAGATTTTTTTTCACATCCATTCTCTGAATTTCTTCTTCATAAAATCTACGGTTGTATAAACCAGTTAGCACATCATGATAACTTAAATAGCTAATTCCCTCATTTGTTTTCATCAATTGGATGGCATTCTTCACCTTCAGAGGCAAAGCAATTTTCATTACCTCTTGACTAAAGGGTTTAGAAAAATAGTCATATGCCCCCAAGGTTAATGCTCTTTCAATCGCCTGTTTATCCTCAATAGAGGTACAAACAATTACCGGTATATTCCTTACTGCAGGATCCACCTTTAGCTCTAACAATATCTCAAATCCATCTTTGATGGGCATGATGATATCTAAGATATACATATGTATATTATTTGCTATCAGCTTTTCCTTGAGGTTCAGTCCATCTTCCGCTTCAAATACCTGCACATTATCGAGCTTGGTTTCAAGGATTTGTCTGATGACTTTTCGGTCAATAGGAGAGTCATCAATAATCATTATGTTATTTACCATTATTAGACTACCCCTCCTTGCTACTTTTTATCAAGTGCTGTACCCTTGCTTCAATATCTTCCAATACGCTGCCAACCATTCCATCGTCCAGTGCGTGCATTGCTTCTTCAACCCTTAAGGCTTGCTTTGCAATTTCTTTCGCCCGTACATTTCCCGCCGAGCCTTTTAATTGATGAACGAGCACCTTGGCCTCTTCATTTTTTTGTGCAATAAGATTTCTTCTAATATTTTCTAATATTCTTACGGTCTGTCCACAAAACTCACTTACGATTGAACTACTTGTTTCCTGGTCAAAACCCGATGCTTCCATAAGATCGGCAACGATTTTCTTAAAAGCATTATTGCTCTCTAGTTCACTATCATTACCATCTACGATCTGTATCTGTTTTTTAATCATATCAGTAATTTCACCAAAATCAATTGGCTTACTGATATAATTATCCATGCCTGCACTCAGACATTTTTCACGATCACCCTTTAAGGCGTATGCTGTCATTGCAATAATCGGGGTATGAATATTCATCGCTTTTTCCTTCAAGCGGATGGTAGCAGTTGCTGAGTACCCATCCAGATAAGGCATATTGACATCCATCAAGATCACATCAAACTGTTCCTTTTCAAAAGCAACAACCGCTTCCGCGCCATTCTCGACGGCAACAATGTCGAAACCCTCTCCCTTTAGAACAATCATTAACATATTTCTACTCACGACATCATCTTCTGCCAATAACAATTTCCCCATCATTTGTGGTGTACGTTTAACAGATTGACGTTGAACGCTATCACTAGTAATTATTTCCAGATTGTTGTCAAACCCGAATACTGCGGTGAAAAAGAAATTGCTACCTACATATTCTGTACTTTCAACTCCAATCTCACCACCCATTATTTCAATGAGTTTTTTTGAAATCGCCAGGCCAAGGCCTGTACCACCAAACCGCCTCGTATGAGATTCATCTACCTGACTGAATCTTTTAAATAACTTCCCAAGTTTATCTGCTGGAATTCCTATGCCGGTATCCGTTACAATAAACTTTAACTTCGCTCTATTATCATACTTTTCCACAAGGTGAACCTGAATCACAACTTCCCCTTGCTCTGTAAATTTGATGGCATTACCGATTAAATTAGAAAGAATTTGCCGTAAACGAACACAATCCCCAATCACTTTACCGGGTATCATCATATCGATACTTCCTCTAATGGAAAGCCCCTTTTGTTTGGCACCGATATCAAATAGTTCCATGACCTCATTCACCGTCTTGCGCAAATCAAATGATATTTTTTCTAACTGAATTTTACCAGCTTCAAATTTGGAATAATCTAGAATATCATTCAATACACGCAACAATGATTTTGTTGATGACTTCACAATGTTCAAATATTCTCGTTGCTCCTCTTCTAACTCCGTCATCAATGTTAGTTCTGTCATACCAATAATGCCATTCATCGGCGTCCTAATTTCATGTGACATATTGGCGAGAAATTGACTTTTAGCAAGATTTGCCTCTTCCGCTTTTTTCAGAGCGCTCATTATCTCTGCCTGTGCTTTTTTACGTTCTGTCACATCGCGCACAATACTGAGCAGACCTTTAGTCTTCCCTAAGAGATTTCCTTGAGAGCTAACTTCCACCTGAACGCTCGTGCCATCTTTCCGATAATGACTGGTTTCAAAAAGAATCCCCGCTTGGTGTGCTCTGGTTATTTGTGCCATGATTTCCGTTGTTTTTTCAATCCGCCGCAAATCAAAGATTGTCATCGACAACAACTCTTCAAAGGTATACCCATACATGCGGATCGCGGCATCATTGACCTCGATAATATTGCCTTCATAATCTAAAAACATCATCACATCATTGGCCTTTTCTGCCAGAATTTGATATTTTTCTAACCTTTCATGTAATAGCCGGCTCTCGGTAATATCTTCGATCATGCATAGATGACGCGGATTACCCTCTACTTCACCTTTCATCGGCGCAACGGTTAGATTGACCCAAACAACAGAACCATCCAGATGAATGTAGCGTTTATTGAGATGAAAACCTGTTATCTTGTTTGCATTCATGAGCGCCATATGATCTAAACTATCTTGCATATCATCAGGATAGGTAAAATCCATCCAGTCGCTAGTAAGTGTTTCTTGTACTGTTCTACCAATAATCTCCGCAAATCTTAGGTTTACTTCAACAATTTTGCCTGTTACAGAATCAATTACAGCAATTCCCAAGGGAGCTTGTTCAAACATGGTTTTTAAGCGTTGTTCACTTTGCCGAAGTGCTTCCTCAGCGCGTTTTTGTTCTGTAATGTCCATGGCAAAACAGGTAATACCAATCACCACTCCATCATTGGAAAATATCGGCGACCAATAATTCTGACAAAATAAACGTACACCATTCTGACCATCATATTCTTCAATCAACGTAAAACTTTCCCCCGCTAGCACCCGTTGAAAATTTTGCTCAGCCTTGTGAATAGCTTCCCCATTCCCAAGTGCATCAAGATAGTTCTCACCAACTTCTATATTTTTTCCCCAGATCCCAAGCATGGTTTCTTGATGCCTGGTATTAAAAGTAAGGTAACAGTAGTAAACATCTAAAGAAAAGACAATAATCTCTGGTGAACTGTCTAAAATCGCGGAAAGGAGTGTATTGGATGCATCCAGTACATTATTTAATTGATCCAGCTGACTGGTCCGTTCCTTAACTTTATCTTCCAGCTGATCATTTAATTGATTGATTTTTTCTTCTACTTTTTCCCGTTCTGAAATTTCTTCCTCTAACGTAGCATTTCCAGCTTCCAATTCACAATTCATTTCCTCAAGTTGAATGGTTCTTTCCATGACGATCTTTTCTAGATCTAGATTTAATCTTAAAATTTCTTCTTCTATTTTTTTCTGCTCGGTTATGTCTTTGATGATACAACTCATTTTTTGTGGATTGTTCTCTTCATCATAGGAAATTTCGCCACGTTCATGAACAAATTTCATAGTACCATTTGCCATCAATAACCGGTGAATACTATTATAGGTCCCACGATTTTCGATGGCAGTAATAAAATTCTTCTTACGCTGTTCACGATCTTCAGGATGGATCCTCTCTAAAAAAATTTGATATGAAAGCCTGGTACTACTTTTATCAAATTCTAGAATAATAAGGGTTTGGTTAGACCATGTAAAGTGACTATTGACTAAATTTAGCTCCCAACTTCCCATATTACCAATCCGCTGAGCTTGTTTTAATTGATGCTGTCTTTTCTTAAGTTTTTCAAAGAAAATTTCACTTAACCCCCCCACCACTGTGGCTACTGTGGCTCTGCAAAACAATACTACCGATAGTATTTTAAAATAATGACCGATAAAAATAGACCTTGCGTACACATTGCTATAGACAGTAAATGCAATTTCTGCAATAATCTGAAAAACAATGGACACCACTAACAAACGCAGTGTTTCTTGATTAAAAAAATCCCTACGTTTCATCATAATCGTCATACTTACGATCAAGATAGCGCAAATCACATATTCACTGTCAATTTTAAAAGGCGTTAACCCATATCCTTCAATAAAACATTCAGGGAATATCTTCCAATAAAAAATCATACCGAATGATAAACCAACAATTATGCTGTATATGAAAAATATAAGGTATGAATTGATTTGATGTCTCTTTTTAATTAATAATGCACCAACTAACAACGAAAGAGCTTGAATATATCGAACTAAAATCCATAGTTGTGTTGGCAAATTCTCATTAAATCCCGAAAAAATTTGCATGCCTTTATAAGTCAGCATATGTATTAAATCAATAGTACCCACAAAAAAGAAGGCAATCCCTAAAAAACAAAGATAATTATTATGTAGCTGTGACCACACACTTACTACAATTATAAAAATAATAAATGAAGAAAGAAAACTTATACTTTCTGCAATGCTATGAAACAACAAATAATTATAAGCCTCAATCTGATTTAGAATTAAAAACAGTACGCTAGCACTGCCAATATACAATAAACTAGTGATCATGCTTTTTCTATTCCATGAACCTAAAAAAGCATTCATTGTCGTTCCTTCACTCTTCATACTCATTTACTCCATTTCTTATTCACATTATTGAAAGCTACTCAGTGTACCATCATACTGGCATACCTGTACTAGTCGGAAATGTATTAGAAATAGCTTGTTGGGCTAACTTATAAGTTTTAATGTGTTTGCATTATAAATTTCTGATATTTTCCTCTATTCTACAAATTATCACATTTACCTTCATTCTATGACAGAGTAATAGGAACAGTTTTCTATGCATTTTTTCAGATTATAGATCTACCTTGTGTTCTAGCAAATAAGATGTGGTCATGAACAACAAGACAAAGATCACACTCTCAGCAATGGCACTCCCAACGTTAATTGTAATGGTTGCCAATGAATCCAATTGTACTACCTGAGGAAAGAAATTTGAAATTACAAATGTTACTACTTTCCATCCCATACCTAATAGAAAAAACAGGATGAATGAACCTATTTTACCTACTTTTTTTCCTTTTAAGGCTATTTTGCCAACAACCATACAAAAATATATAAATGTTAACACCGAAATAATGGTCCATAAATACAGTAAAATGGAGTACACTAGTTCATAGCCCTGGACGTGTCGCAAGAGGGCATTTAGTATTTTCCCCTGATCAATTACGCAAAACATCACTAGCCCTACCATCGTAACCATGCTGATTTGCATTACAGCGGCTAACAATCTTGAGGTCAATAACGCCACACCTGACTGGGGAAGGGTAAATAACAAATAACCTTGCTCATCATACAAATAATCACCCAACAAGGTTAGTGATGATATAAAAATCAAGATTAATCCACCAACCCCTAAAAAAGTTGATAATATGGGTACTCCCATTTGCCAGGAATCCAGCTTGGTCAACAAAAAGAGATTTCCGATCATCATCGTTAGGCAAATACCAAGTATCGTAACAAGCTTTCGTCGTAATTCATATTTTACAAGCATTAACATTATTGAAATACCTCCCGATACAGTTCATCAATTGATTTGTTTTTAGTTCGCCTTAATTCTTCCGCATTGCCTTGCAAAACAATCTCGCCACTCGATATAAATGCCACCTCATCAAAAATACGTTCAATATCATTCACCAAATGAGTGGTAATCAGCATGGAGCTGTTTTCACTAAAGTTATTGCTGATTGCATCCAATATTTTTTCTCGTGCAGTAGGATCTACCCCACCCAATGGTTCATCCAATATGTACAGCTTTGCCTTTCGCGACAGCACCAATGTTAATTTTAATTTTTCCTTCATGCCCTTCGATAGACTGTTAACACTACTATTAGCATCAAGTTTCATAAAATCCAATAGCTCAGCGGCTGTTTTTTCATTAAAATCCCCATAGAAATCTTTGAAATATTGAACAGAATCTTTGATTTTCATCCATTTAAACAGATAGTCCGTATCAGGTAAATAAGAAACAATTGATTTTGTGTACACCCCAGGTTTTTGACCATCAATTAGTATTTGCCCTGACGAAGGATGCAATATACCAGCGGCTATTTTTAAAAAGGTCGTTTTACCACTCCCATTTGGACCGAGCAGCCCCACGATTTTACCGGGTTTTATGGTTAAATCTGTGCCTTGTAATGCTTTTTTAGTTAAATAGGATTTACATAGGTTTTCCGCTATTACTATATTGTTCATATGATTCACCTCTATTATATTTTGAGAAATTTTCTCAATCACTTGCTAAAAAAATAACCGCTAAACTAATTCAGCGGATTTTAGAGCTAATCGTCTTTTATCGATATTGCCAATGACATATTTTCTGATCTAGATAATCGATAGCCCCAAACAAAATTAGACCGATACTACTTAATACCACAATACCTGAATACATTTCCAGATAATTCACCCGCATCCAAGCATCCATAATGAAATAGCCCATTCCGTACTGGGTGCCAAAGGTTTCTGTGAAAAATAATACGGATATGGCCGTCGCCATAGCAACCCGTATGGACGTCAGAAACTTGGGCAGAGAAGCTGGCATCAAAATTTCCCTAAAAACATCCATAAAACCAGCTCCCAAAGAGTATAACGGATAATAAGTTTCTTTAGGAATACTTTTGACTCCATCCCGCACGGCGACAATGACCTGAAACACGATAATCAAAAAGATCATCAGAATCTTTGATAACTCGCCTAGGCCAAACAATAACATCACAACGGGTAATAAGGCGATTTTAGGAATGGGATAGGTTAAATAGATCAGCGGCGATAGGGCTCGATCCCATTTTACAAAGTACCCCATACACAGACCGATTGGAATGCCCACAATAACGGATAAGACAACTCCCGCTATCATGCGCCACAAACTATAAAAACCATGGATCACTATTTTACTGGTAAAAATAGCGCTTAAATTAGCCATCACTGCTAGCGGAGATGGAACAATCGGTAATTGTACTAACATCCCAATCCCATACCACAAGGCTAAAAATATGGCGATACCATACAGATACCAAACTCCCGATCGTTGTTCTAGCAATTTGACCAATCCTTTTTTATCATTTTTCGTAGTTCTCCACTTAACTCAAAGAAGTCTGGCTGACTGCGAATCTCTTCTACGCCAAACAAAGGATTGTTAATTACCTTACTAACCCTCCCAGGAGCCGCTGATAAAATTACGATTTTCTGCCCTAAATACACAGCCTCTTCCACATAATGGGTCACAAGAACGGTGGAAACAGAATGTTTTTTCCAAACAGCTAAAAAGATATCTTGTATGTCTTCCCGTGTGATGGCATCCAAAGCAGAGAAGGGCTCATCCATCAGGAGCAAATCCGGTTGCAACAGAAAAGACCTGGCCAAGGCAACCCTTTGTTGCTGACCGCCACTCAACTCTCCTGGATAACGATGTTCTAAACCACTAAGCCCTAGTTGTTGAATGAAAAAATTCAACGTTTTCTGATCAATACCATCTTTATTTTTTTTGATTTTTATACCAAGACATATATTATCATATACGTTTTTCCAAGGTAAGAGTCCATAATTTTGCGGAATGAAACCAATCTTTTGTTGGCTAGGCATAATGGGTTGTCCATGTATTTCTACCTTGCCCGTAAAATCTTTAATAATACCTGCCAAAACCTTTAAGATCGTGGACTTGCCACAGCCCGAAGGACCAATAATTGCACAAGTTTCTCCTGCTTTAAGCTCCAAGTCAATATGGGCAAGGGCCTGATAACATTCCCCCATAGCTTCATATTCAACGGATAAATCTTTAATGCAAATCATCAGGCAATCACCGTGTAAACCGATCATCAACTAGTTCTTGAGCAGAATAAGCTGTGGGAATTAGCTGCCTAGCCTGGAGCCATTTCATACATTCATCCACATCTTTGCTTGCAGGCGCTACCGCTTTTTGATATTTGGGTAACACAAGGGCTCCTTTTACACTATCAGGAAAACTGCCCTTCGAGGTTAATAAGTCAATATAATTTTGCATAGGCTCATGAGCTAAATAGTCAACGGCCTTGTTGTAGGCTCGATACATGGCTCTAATTTCTTGTTCCTTTTGCCCTATGGCCTTGGTGGTAAAAATCATCACGCCAGGACTTATGCTCAATTGATCGGAACTATTCAGTACTTTTCCACCGTTCTTCACAGCAATCGTCGCCATAGGTTCTGGTAGCGTCGCAGCTGCAATCTTACCATTTTGTAACATCTCTAGTCGTGTGGGAATCTGTGGAATAACTATTTTATTAATATCCCCTGGAGTCAGCCCCCCTTCTGTCATGATCCGATCTGTCACATATTCAATAATCGTATTTTTAGAAATCGCCACGTCCTTGCCCTGTAATTCTTTGATGGTTGTCGCTGTTTCATGTTGATTCATCACCAGCTTATAACTACCGCTAGTCACAGAAGTGATCGCAACATCAAAACCACCAGACTTAGCAAAGGCTACTGCTAGCATATCGGAAACAGCACCATCCAAATTTCCGCTTTGTAGCGCACTATCCCGATCCACCGCACTTTTAAACTGATTGATGGTTACGGTAAGCCCCTCTTCTTTAAAATAGCCCTTTTCCTGTGCAATAATAAAGGGAATGGAGTCTACATCTGGCATAATGCCAATACTAAGACTCTGTAATTGTCCTTGAGTTTGCCCGCCAACTTCTGTCTTTTTGTTGGCACAGCCTCCTAAGCTAACCATCATAACACCAATGATCATGACCATAATGACTTTTTTCACTGTACAATCCTCCTTTTTCCTATTCAACTGCCCCTGCATTTTTAAAAATCACGGTTAGCAATTGATACACTTCATCTTATTGTTCTTCAGACAACTTATGTAAGGTCCTAATTCTATTAATTTCTACAACATTTCCCCAGGTAGAATCTCTGTGCAAGTCTTCTGTAATTAAGGAATACTTAACCAGTCAACTATTTTCATATAATATAAAAGTACCACCTATTTGTCAATCATCTCTTCCATCAAACCACGATATACAACACACTAAGAAAAAAACATCTACGCTTCCCCTATGCCGGAGACGTAGATGTTTTGCTTTAAAAAAAGGATGATTTCTTCGACAAACGACTCACTATAAAAGTTCCCATAAAAATAGTAATTAAGGTCGAAAAGAAGATTGTTTGTCTCATATGATAGCCAAAAACAGCTGCCATCATTTTTGCGCCAATGATACCAATTATAATATATGCAGTGGCTTCTAATTCTGAATAAAGTTCAATCAATGTTATGAACAGCTGTGCCACACCACGCATCATCATAATACCAACAATTCCGCCTAGATACAGTACCCATATTTGATCACTGACACCAAACGCCGCCATTACACTATCAACACTGAAAGCACTATCCATGATTTCAACAGCGAGTACTGTACGCCAAAAGCCATGTCTCACTGCTGGAACTTTATCTGCTGCTGTTTTTTTCTTCAGGAAAAATTGTAACGCCATCCACAGTAAGTACAGGGCACCTGCGACTTTTATCCACCAAATGGTGATTAAATAGGTCCCTAAGCCAATGGCAACAAAACGAAAAAGGCAGGCACCTATGATTCCATAGTATAAGGCTTGTTTCTGCTGAGCTTTCGGTAAATGATTCACCATAATAGCTAGCACCAACGCATTATCCGCCGATAACAGACCTTCTAATAAAATTAAACTACTGATAATTGCCCAATTCATTGGATTGCAAACAACATTGGTAAACTCCGTCACGCTAAAGATATGAGAGCAATTGGCTATTACACCTATTAAAAATTCATTCATACGATTTACTCCTCGCTTCTAATTAAGTGTGATTTCTTTATCTTGGATTAGAAAAAAGTATTACTGCTTGTCCTATTAAAATGAAGATTATATTCTCCGATAAATAGATCAATCTATTTTTATTATTCCCGCTCCATTTATCTAGTTATTAAAACTACTTGTTACAATATTAATATATTACTATATAGTTTAAATAACTACAAGAGATTTCTTTCACTCAGTTTCCTTACAACAACAAGAGCATCTCATTTAGATATCATCATAATAATTTTGACAGCCAGTATTTATAAAATATATAATGTCATGAGAGGTGTTTACGATGGCAATCACAAAAGATATTTTAGAGGAATTTGCAACTAAACTACTGAATAACGAATTAAAAATAGAACATATCCCTTCTATCAAACAATATGCAGATCAAGTAACCGAGCTATTAAATAGCAAATTACACCATCGCCGCAAAGGGGATGAAACCAGTATTGCAATCAGTAAATCTATGATTAATAATTACACTAAAAACGGCTTATTACAGCCATCGGATAAAAAAAAATATAATAAAAATCACATTATCCTGTTAAGTTTAATCTTCCACTTGAAACAAGTATTGTCCTTAGATGATATTAAAACCATTTTTAATCCCATCCTAAAAAATTTAGAGGCCTCAGAAGTAACCGAATCTGTACTCCCCCTCGATGATATCTATCAAGCCTTTTTAGAATTTCAAAAAGAAGAATACTTTGACACTTGTAACGACTTCGAGGATCGCTTTGCTAGGGTCTGTCAAAAGATAAATAATCCTTTCGATAATCATAGTAGCAAAGATATGATTGAAAAGTTTTTGACCATATTGCTCTTAGTGGCCGAGGCTACTGCTGCCAAACAATTGGCTGAAGAAATGATTGATACCTATTTTAAAACCACTAAGTAATACAGGCTCCCTACTTCCAGATCAATTATGCCGATTAATACAAAAAGGCCCTGTGAAAATTCTGATCAGAATTTTCACAGGGCCTTTTTAGTATTGTATATATATATAT
>Ga0224527_1000035_pt1 | contig 101496 bp, 87 predicted proteins | sample CBST0metaG_FD_179882 | JGI IMG/M metagenome (GOLD analysis project Ga0224527, IMG submission 179882) | Peat soil microbial communities from Stordalen Mire, Sweden - C.B.S.T0 | ecosystem: Environmental > Terrestrial > Soil > Wetlands > Peat | place: Sweden: Norrbotten County, Stordalen Mire...
CCCCCCAACGCATTCCCCGCTGGCTTGAGCGCGCCGAGTTATTCCTCCGGGTCCTGCTTCGCATGTATATCGGCTTGGCCGTCTGCTATGCGCCCTGGTCGCACATGTTCTGGGACCAGAATCCCATCTTCGTGCAGTTTCCCACCCTCTCCATTTATGCCGCCAATGGTGCCGTCCGCGGCATCATATCGGGTCTGGGGCTCTTGAATCTCTGGATCGCTTTCCAGGACGCGGTCCGCCACAGGGACGGGTAAGACATGAACGACGAAAAGTTTGGGCCAATCGTAACTCCTCAAGAATCAATCACTCCGGAGGCTACAAACAGTCAGTCACTGCCTTCGGTAGCCACCATCCCCGGCAACGGTGTTCCGCCGCCGCTCGATCGCGCCCCTCTGGCCTACGAAAATCCTTCATTTCTGAATAGCGCCGACGGCCGCCTCATTCGCATCGTGGCCGAGTACTGCGAACCGCTCGCCCGCTTTCGCAAAGAGCAGATCCAGGACACCGTCGTGTTCTTCGGCTCAGCACGCTTTCGTGGCCGCGAAGAAGCCGATCACGCTCTCGAACTCCTTGATAACACCGGCTCAAGCCAACCCGCGCCCAGCGAAGAACAGCCCGCCAGCATTCCCCAGATCGTCGAAGGGACGGCCAGCAACCTCCAGCGCAAACGCGCCGTCGCTGCCGTTGAAATGGCTCGCTACTACGAAGACGCCCGCCGCCTCGCCCAGTTGCTCACTCATTGGGCCAAGTCGATTCCCTCCCGCCGTCATCGCTTCGTCGTCACCTCCGGCGGTGGTCCTGGCATTATGGAGGCCGCCAATCGTGGCGCGCATGAAGCCGGCGGTAAGACCATTGGACTCAACATTAGGCTTCCCTTTGAGCAGGCGCCCAACCCCTACATCACTCCCTCCCTCAACTTTGAATTCCACTACTTCTTCATGCGCAAGTTGTGGTTCGCCTATCTCTCCAAGGCGCTGGTCGTCTTCCCCGGAGGATTCGGCACGCTCGACGAGATGTTCGAAATCCTCACCCTCGCACAGACCCACAAATTGGCTAAAAAAATCACCGTCGTCATCTATGGGTCGGAGTATTGGAAGAAGGTCTTCAACCTCGAAGCCCTAGTCGACACGGGAACCATTTCACCCAAAGATATCGAGCTCTTCCAGTTCGCCGACACTCCGGAACAGGCTTTTGAAATGCTCAAGCAGGGCCTCAACGAGAACTACCTGCTCCCAGAAGCCGCTGCTAAATCCGCTGCACCCGATCGGGAGCTGATGTCCGGCGTCAGCATGGAAGAGTTTCTCGGTCCTGAGATGGCAAAAACCAGCAAATAGCCTCGCGATTCCACGATCCTCTTCTGATCCCGTCAAAAAAGTTGGCGCGATGGCATGAATCTAGTTTTTTGGCCTGACCGGTTCCGATTTCAATCGCGCCGGAGGCGCAATGGTGTGCCCCGCGCTTCAGCGTGGGGAAAAGGGCAAGGCAATAATCTGTCAGCCCCATCGGGGCGGCGTAAACCGCTTTGGCATTGCCCCTGGGCCACTGTGGAAAACTCCCACCGCCGTGCTTCGCCGTCAATCCCTGCCATTCCGCCTAAATTAATGGATTTCCTAGTGAATTGAAGCGTTATTCGCCGATTATTCATCCCCCGTTGATGGTTTCCAAGCGATACTTGGCCTGTGGAAATCTAAAATCAGAGCGCCGAATCTCAGGAGAAGAAATGGCCAACTCGACCATATCGTACCTGTGGCGGGACAGAAATGCCCCTCAAGGTTACCGTTCCGGTGTGTCGCTGCACAGCCACACCAATCAGTCCAAAGAAACCTTGGACTTTCTTGCCAACCTTGGTAACCAATACCCGTTGATTCGCCCGCTCCTCGCCCGTATGGAACGCCGTTCTCAGGCTAACCACGGCGTCAGCGTCAACTACGCCGCCAGCTATTGGACGCCGCCCATGACGCCCAAACTCGCCTTCGATCTAGAAAGCCGCCAGATCGAGGACCTTGGCGTCGAGTCCATGGTCTCCATCACCGACCACGACAACATCAAGGCACCCATGCTCCTGCGCACCGTCCCCAGCGCGCGCCAGATTCCCGTGTCGGTCGAGTGGAGCGCACCCTACGGCGGCATCCAGGACTTTCACCTCGGCATTCACAATCTGCCCAGCGCCCGCGCCGCCGAGTGGATGGCCACTCTCGAAGATTTCACCGCGCACCCCAGCGACGACCGTCTCACTGAGATCCTTGCCGCGCTCAACGACGAGCCCAATGTGATGGTGATCTTCAACCATCCCCTCTGGGACCTCTATCTGATCGGCCAGGAAAAGCACGAGTTCCTTGTCAACGAGTTCCTGCTCAAAAACGGTAACTTCTTCCACGCCCTGGAGTTAAACGGACTCCGCAACTGGGATGAGAATCGCGCTGTTCGCCGTCTCGCCGAAAAGTGGAACATGCAATTGATCTCCGGCGGCGATCGCCACGGCGTCGAGCCCAACGCCAACATCAATCTCACCCACGCCACCAGCTTTACCGAGTTCGTGCACGAAGTTCGCTACCAGAAGCGCAGCAACGTCCTCTTCATGCCCCAGTACGCCGAGCCCTGGAAGCATCGCATCCTCCAATCGACCATCGACGCCATCCGCGAATATCCTGACTTTCCGCAGGGTTCGCGGACCTGGGACCAGCGCGTCTACCACCCCGATGTCAACGGTGTCGTTCGCCCCTTGTGTGACGTTTGGCCCGATGGAAACGCGCCCCGCGCCATGCGTTGGGGCATCGCCCTCGTCAAAATGATGGGTATGGCGCCTCTCTCTGGCGGTCTCCGGCTGGCCTGGAACGATTCTCAAGCGCTCCGTCTCGAACTCGGCGAACACGAAGTTTAGGGCCTCACCGGATAACATCGGATTTGAGAGCATCGGCACCCGCCGGAGCTCTCAAATCCAAGAGGAATAAGACCGGCTCAAAACATGAATCTCTCCCCGCCTCGCGTGGCCTATTTCCCCGATTCGTTTCATGAAGTCAACGGGGTCGCCCACACCAGCCGCCACTTTGAGGCCTTCGCCCGGCGCCGCAATCTCCCCTTCCTCTGCATCCGCGCCGGCGATCGTGCCCAGGCCTTCACTGAAGACGGCAATGTCTGGACCCTGGAACTGCCCCGCGGCTTTCTCTCCTTCGCCCTTGAAAAAGACCTGCGCTTCGATCCCGCATTTTTGCGCCACATCCCTCTCATCGAAGACGTTCTCGACCGGTTCAAGCCTGATTTGATTCACATTACCGGCCCCAGCGAAGTCGGCATGCTAGGCGCCGGACTGGCTCACTACCTCGATCTGCCTCTCGCCGCCAGTTGGCATACCAATGTCCACGAGTACCTGGCCCGCCGCTCCGACTGGTTCCTGCGCCTCCTGCCCAAGCTCAAAGCGGATGCCGCCGAGCAGAAGATTGAAGACATCACCATGGCCGCCGCCGCCAAGTTCTACTCCGTGGCCAAGGTCTTGTTCGCTCCAAATCCCGAGCTCTGCGCCCTGCTCGAGAGAACCACCGGTCGTCTCTGCCACCTCATGCCCCGCGGCGTCGATGCGCAAGTCTTTAACCCAGAAAACCGCAATCGCAGCCCTCAAGACCGCGACCAAATCCTCGGCTTTGTCGGTCGTCTCTCGGTCGAAAAGAACATTGCCCTGTTAGTCACGATCCAGGAAGAACTCGAAGCCATGGGCCATCACAGCTTTCGCTTCCTCATCGTCGGCCACGGCGGCGATGAAGCCTGGCTTCGCGAGCACCTGCATCGTGCTGAATTCACAGGTGTCTTACACGGTCCCGCGCTCTCCGAAGCCTACGCCAATATGGACCTGTTCGTGTTCCCGTCGCATACCGACACCTTCGGCAACGTTGTCCTCGAAGCCCTGGCCAGCGGCGTCCCCGCGATCGTCACTCCCGACGGCGGCCCTTGCACCATCGTGCGCGACGGTGAAACCGGCCGCATCGTTCCCGACGAGCAGTTCGCCGCCGCCGTTGCCAGCGTCCTAGGCGATCCACCCCTACACGCAGCCATGCGCCAAGCCGCCCGCGCCTATGCCCTCACCGCAAGCTGGGATTCCGTCTTCGAAGGCGTTTACTCCGCCTATGAATCCCTCGTCCCCCGACTAGCCGGCTAACCAGTCTGCGGAAGGGTACAGGTCTTCGATAAGCGATGTAACCATGTGCCCCATCCATCGAGCGTTTTTTGCTCGATGGATGGGAGACCACGAAGCCTATCGCCAAGTCCTCGGGTTTTGCTCAAAAAAACGGCGTTTCCGCAGTCCGTGGCCCTATAACCGATTACCATTCCCTAAATCGAGCGCGAACGGCGTCTCCTTATCTGTCCTCATGCTCCAACCCATCCCGCGCAGCGTCTGGCCCTCAATCGTGGCAATCGTAACCCCTTCGTCAGAAAGCTTTTCCGACTCCCACGCCAGCCCTTCACGTCCCCACGCCAAAATCGAGTGGTGTCCCACGAAAAGCAGCAGTCCGTTCTCCGGGGCCGCACGAACCTCCAGCACCGGCCGATAGGCAATCATCGTGAACTGCCCCGGAGCCTTCGTATCAATCACATACGCATACCCGCCCGACACCGCGCACATCTCCGCTGGTCGTGGACAAGCCCAGATCCCCGTCGGCACCGCCGCATCGCGAAACCCCAGCGCACAAGTTGCCAAGAACGGCTCAACCCCCTCGGACCGCACCATGACTTCAAGCGCCCCGCGCTCCACTTCCTCCGCCTCGCGCGGATAAACGAAATGCCGTGGCGGCAAAATCAGCGGTCGCGCCGCCAGCGCCTCGGCCCGCCACGTGCACGGAAAGCTAAGGTCAATCCTGGGCTCAGCCACCTCAGCTAGACCCCCACAAACCGCTCGACCCGCTCCCTAACGCTGGCGATTCCCAGCCCCAGTTCCGCACCCTCTTCAATCAGCGGCAACACCTTGTCGAACCCCGGTCCCGAATGCGATCCCGTCAACGCAATCCGCACAGGATGAAAGAGTTCCTTACCCTTCACGCCCGTCGCCGCCTTGATGTCGTTGAGCCAGACATTAAACATCTCCGGCGTCACCGGCCCCGAATGCGCCCTCACCCGACCGGCCAACTCGCTCAGCACCGTGCGCGCCGAGTCCACTGCCAGCACCGCCGCATTCTCCTCATTCGCCCGCGCAGCCTCAATATCAAAACCAAATATCGCCGCCGCAGCAGTCGGGAGCTGATCGAGGTGATCGACCTTGGGAACGAACAGCGCCAGCAGATTCTCAAACCACGGCCCCACCAGCTCCGAAGCCGCAGCCTCAGGCGCCGCCAGCCGATCCGCAAAATACGGCCACGCCAACATCGCCAGCCGCGTCACATCCGCCTGCTTCAAGTAATGCCGATTCAGCCAGTTGAGCTTGTCAAAGTCAAACACGGCAGGCGAAGGCGTCACCCGCTCCAGTGAAAACGACTTCGTCAACTCCTTGAGGGTAAACGTCTCCGTCTTGCCGTCTTCCGCGCCCCACCCCAGCAGCGCCAGGTAGTTCACCAGCGCCTCAGGCAGATACCCCATCTCGCGAAAACTGGAAATCGACGTCGCCCCATGTCGTTTCGAAAGCCGCTCTCGATCCGCCCCCAAAATGGTCGATAAATGCGCAAATTCCGGCACTTTCCAACCAAAAGCCTGGTAAATTGCCACCTGTTTTGGCGTGTTCGAAATGTGGTCATCGCCGCGAATCACCAGCGTAACCCCCATCAGCGCATCGTCCACCGTGACCACGTAGTTATAAACCGGCACGCCCGCCGACACGCCCCCTGCCCCGCCTACCTCCGACCGCACCAGGATCGGATCGCTCACCGCTTCCGCTGCAAACTCGACATCCCCGCGCACAACGTCATGAAAACGCAGTGGTTCCGGCCCAATCTTTAGCCGCACTGCAAAATTCTTCCCCTCGGCCAGGTTCTTCTCGATCTCCGCAGCCGACAACGTCCGGCACTTGCCCGAATACACCTGCGGCCCGTGCTCGGCGACCGCCTTCTTCCGCTCTTCTTCCAACTCCTCTGGCGTGCAGAAGCAGCGGTACGCCTTACCTTCCGCCAGCAGTCGTTCCGTATGTTCGGCATAAATCGCCAACCGCTCCGACTGCCGATACGGCCCAAATGCACCCTTTTCGGGCGTTGTTATGCCCGCGGTATCCTGCTCTTCCGGCCCCTCGTCCCAATCCAATCCCAGCCATTTCAGATCGGCAATAAGCTGCGCCTCATAGCGCGCCTCAGACCGTTCAAGGTCCGTATCCTCAATGCGGAGAATGAAATCTCCGCCCGTTCTCCGGGCAACAAGCCAGTTATAAAGCGCCGTCCGCGCATTGCCTACATGCACCATTCCGGTTGGCGAAGGAGCAAACCGAACGCGTGTCTTGGTATTAGTCATCACAGATTCAATGATAGTGGCTTCCACCGTGCCAGGCTAACTCCCGTCCTGCAGTGGAAAGTAAATCGTGCTATCTTTACTTATTGATAGGAAGGTAAAGAATGCCCGCATCCAGCACCATCAGCAGCAAAGGCCAGGTCACCGTCCCCATCGAAGTCCGACGCCGCCTCGGTCTCAAAGAGGGCGATCGCGTGGAATTTGCGTTCGAAGAAGGCCGAACAATCCTTCGTCCAGCGAGATCCGCTGCAAACCCGTTTGAGGCTTTTCTCGGCGCGATTCCCGCATTTTCCAACCGCGAACAAATCAATTCCTGGGTCAATGACCTGCGCGGCGACGATTCTGAAAATGAAGGCGTGCGGTGAGAACCGCCCTCGACACCAACATCCTGTCGGCCATCTGGTCAGGGGAATCATCCGCGCCGGCGCTTGTTGCCCAATTAGGCTCCGCTAAGCAAGAAGGCGCTCTGCTGATCTCACCGGCGGTATTTGCTGAATTGCACTCCTACCCTGGTGCAACCAAAGCCTTTATCTCTCACTTTCTTGAGACCACCGGCGTCATTATCGACTTCCGTCTCGAAGACAGCGTCTGGGCAACGACTGCCGAACGATTTGCCCGCTACGCAACCCGTCGTCGGCAATCGTCAAGTTCCGGCCCCAAACGCCTGCTGGCAGATTTCCTCATTGGCGCCCACGCCACGGTTCAGGCCGAGCGCTTTATGACCCTCGATCCCCAGCGTTATGTGCAGGATTTTCCCGAACTCCAGCTCTACTAACCGAGTCCTTGCAATCTCCCTTCGCATCTCAACCGCAGGAGATTGACAATGAAAGTCGTTCTATTCGGCGCCTCCGGCATGATCGGCAGCCGCGTTCTCAGCGAGTTGGTAAGTCGTCGCCACACAGTCACCGCCGTCGCCCGCAATCCAGAAAAAATCGCGGCAGTCGCCGGAGTCACAGCCATAAAAGGCGACGTCCTCGACCCCGCCAACATCGCCTCCGACGCCCAGGGTGCCGATGCGGTTGTTTTCGCCTATGCCCCACCGCCAACCGAGCCGATCGCCATCGTCAAGGCAGTGCAGTCTCTTCTCAAGGGTCTGAATTCGGCGGGCGTCCATCGCGTAATTGTGGTCGGCGGAGCCGGCAGTCTTGAGGTCGCTCCCGGCGTTCAACTCGTTGACGCTCCAGGGTTTCCAGAACAGTGGAAGGACATCGCCCTGGCTCATCGCGACGTGCTTCCGATTCTCAAAGAGTCCGACATCGATTGGAGCTATCTCAGTCCCTCGGCACTCATTCAGCCCGGCGAGCGCACCGGCAAATTTCGCCTCGGCACCACGCGTTTAGTCGCCAATGATAAGGGCGAGAGCAAGATTTCCGCTGAAGACTTCGCCGTCGCCCTGGTCGATGAACTCGAAAAACCCAAGCATCTCCGCCAGCAATTTACCGTCGGCTATTGATTGCAATCGCACCCGGGCCAGCCAACTTTAGGCGAAGTGCTCCCACCCGTGCGGCGTCATGGTTCGCGCACCGTCGGGCGTGACGAGCGAGACCGGTGCTCGTCCTCGCCGCAGCGTCATCACCCGCCCAATCTTCGTCACGGCGACACCCGCGATCGTCCCCGGCATCTTGACAGCCTCCGTCGCCGTGAACAGTAATTCGTAATCTTCGCCGCCATGCAGAGCCTGCTCCAGCGTCGCGCCGTAGCCAATCGGCAGCGCCTTCGCATCGATCTCCGCACCCACTTTCGATTCCGCGCACAAATGAGCCAGATCCGTCGAAAGTCCGTCGCTTATGTCCATGGCCGCCGTCGCCAAACCCTTTCGCCTCAACCACAATCCCTGCGCAACCCTCGGCTGTGGATACAAATGCTCCGCCAAATCTCCCGCGAGCCTCTTCGGAATCTTGAACTTTACCGTTCTGGCCCCCCCCGCCAGTTCGCTCAGTTTTTCCAACCCCGCCGCCGCACCGCCTAACCGTCCCGTCACATAAATCCCGTCGCCTGCCCGCGCACCCGATCGCAGCAAAGCTTGACCCCGCGTCACCGCACCTACCAGCACAATGTCGGCGACAGCCACCGGCGATTCCGCCAGATCTCCTCCCGCCAGCGGCGTCTCAAACTTCTCGGCCAGCCCCAGCAGTCCGTCGTAAAACCGCTCCACCCACGCCCGCCCACGTCCATGCGTCACGGTCAGCTCTCTCGGCAATCCCAGCGACAAGAACGCCGCCACCGGCCGCGCTCCCATCGCCGCCAGGTCGCTCAATCCCCGCGCCAGTGTCCTGTGCCCGATCGCTTCCGGCGGGTGCCAGTCCAGGCGAAAGTGTCGCCCCGCAATCGACAGATCGGTCGTCACCGCTAGTTCCTCGCCCGCTCGCACGCCCAGCAATGCGCAGTCGTCGCCAATGCCCAGCCGTACGCCGCTCCGACTGCCCGTGCCCACACGCGCACGAATCCGCCCCAGCAGTGCCAGTTCGCCGCCCTGTTCTGCCCGTTCTCGATCCGCGCTTTTCATTTCCTTCCTGAGAATAGGGCAATTGGCGCCCGGTTCGGCTCTGCTTGTCCTCTTTTGAACCGATCCATCACGTAAGTTCTGCTGCCAGTGAACTTTAGTGCGCATTTTGTTGACCTTCTTGATTCCTGTTTGTTAGGCTAGGCAGACGCGCCAGCTTCGCGCTCACTGGCTGCGTTGATGTTATTAACGGCTGAATGGCCCCTAATCTTTGCGCTTTTGTCGGTGGGACGGCGAATTTGCGACCCCGGCTGTTGCGGGGATGAGAGAGAAGTATGTTACGCAAACGCTATTACATTTTGTTTGTTGCCAGGGATGAGGATGGACGAGTTCGCAAAATTCCACTCCCCCTGCATTACGTGTACGGATTCGTCGCTGCGGCCCTGATCGGTGCTTTCACTATCGTCGGGCTGGCCGGATCCTATACACGTATGTTGCTCAAAACAGAGAGCTTCAACCAGGTTCGCCAAGAGCGTGAGACCCTCCGCAAAAACTATGCACAGATGGCCCAGATCGCTCATGATCGCGATGTCCAGGTGGCCTCACTCGGCGCCCTTGCCAGTGAAGTTTCCGCCCTCTACGGCCTCCGCCAAAATCGCCTCATCGCTGCCAGGCCCACTCGCTCTTCCAAAGCCGCCGCCGCCGCCGCGGCCACACCTCAGACCCTCGCCCTGACCGATGACGTCAATCAGCAAAACGTCAAACAATCTCTCGATCAGTTTTATGCTCTCCGCGCCCAGGCCATGTCCGGTCGTCTTGGCCGCGCCCTTGAGGGTGGCCTCGCTTCCTCGTTCGGCGGCGATTTGAACATGCTTGCTGATGCCCCTTCCCTCTGGCCTCTTGAAGGCCGCGTAACCTCCAGCTTCGGCGAGCGCGATGATCCTATCAACGGGGAAGGCGCCTTCCACGCCGGCATCGATATCGCCGCTCCTTATGGCTCGCCGGTGCGCGCCGCCGCCGATGGATTTGTTGTAAGCGCTGCCATGCAGAACGGTTACGGCCGTGAGATCGTCGTCAACCACGGTCACGACGTGCATACCGTCTATGGACATCTCTCCGCCATGGTCGTGGTTCCCGGCCAAAACGTCTCCCGCGGCCAGGTCATCGGCTACGTCGGTCAGTCGGGACGCTCCACCGGCCCCCACCTCCACTATGAAGTGCGCGTTCATTCGGTGGCCGTCAATCCGCACAAGTACCTCCGCACCAGCTTCGAGCAGTTAGCCGCTGATTCTGCCACCCTGGCTTCCTCCGGCCGATAAATCTTCATTCAGCACGTCCCGCGCGGCTCCATTTCGGGAGCCGCTGCTGTTTGGCACAGACCGCCCTTTCAATCCCGTAGTATCTTTAGCAGTTCGACCGACCCCAATACTGCAGCACATTTCATGCGCTTGTTTCGGCGTCGTATGGAAGGAAGACGGCCAACCGGCTAAGGTCGATCCGGCCGTAGTCGATGCACTGGGTCTCAAGAAATAGGCTGGAAATCGGCTGGGATCCGCGCCTTTTCCGCTCTGTCCACTATTCGATGGTTGACCCGCCGCCACGCTCGCCCCACAATGGAGAGTGTGGCAGTTTCACTCCCCTGGTAATTTTCAGGGCATCTTCCGATTTCGAGGCTTCTCATGCCCGCATATGTGCTCCTGGCTTTCGCCGTCCTGAGCCGCCTTATCCCCCATCCGGATTGGCTGAACTTTACCCTGGTCGGCGGTGCTCTCCTCTACTTCGGCGCAAGGCGCTCCTGGCGCGAGATGATTGCCCCCTTGGCTGCGCTCATGGCCACGGACTATTTCCTGACCGTCTATACCTACCACTACAGCTTCCGTTGGGAAGCCTACGTCACCACGTGGGCCTGGTATCTCGCCGCCATGGCCCTCGGGCAGATCCTGCTTCATGCTCGAACCAACTTCGTGCGTGTCGCTGCGGCCGTCGTATTCGGACCGACTTCATTCTTTGTGGTTTCAAACTATGCCGTCTGGGCGGCAAGTGGCAGCATGTATCCGCATACCTCAGGCGGACTGATCGCCTGCTATGTCGCCGCGCTGCCGTTCTATCGCAACGACTTCCTGTCTACGGCAATCGTGGCCGGGGCAGCCTTCGGCATTCCAGTGCTGGTTCGTCGCCTCAGCGCGGCCCGTGCCGCCGAGGCCCATCTGGCTGGCTAGTTCGGCGCAAAAAACGTGTCAAAACCGCGTGTTTTTCAATCGAAAAACACGCGGTTTTTGCGATTTCGACAGCAAAAAACACGTAAAACTGAGGTGTTTTTCAGGCCCTCAGACACCAAAGTTTGGCCCAATCCGGCGTTCTAGTCGATCTCGCCGCGACGCTTTTTTCGCACCCACCACCAGCCAAATCCCACCACCGCCAGCCCGCCGACTATTCCCAACAGCGCCAACGCGTGGTGTCCCACCACGTCCACGGCTCCCGGCCCCAGTTTAACCACCAGCGCAGAAAGTACTAGCCAGCGCACCATCCTGCCGCAAAAAACCGCGAGCATGAATGGTATGATCCTCATCTCAAATACCCCAGCCGCGAACACAAAGGCCTTCCAGGGCGTCGGCGGCGGCAGCATCGAGGGAATCATCATGGCCAGGAACTCCTGCGATTCGAACCGCGTCCGCATAGCCTCGTACCGCGCCCGATTGACGCGCTTCAGCAGAAACAGTTCTCCGCCGGCCCGTCCCAATCCATAGGGAACCAGCCCGCCGATGGCCGATCCCAGCGACGCCAGCAGGCAATATAGCCAGAAGTGACTCTGATCTTTCCAGATATAGATCGCCAGGATGGCATCCATCGGCACTGGGATTGACGAGGAATCGAGCAGCGCCACGGCGCCGGCACCCCAAAAACCGAGCTTGATTACGGCGGGAAGGACTAAAAACTTCCATTTCGCCATGATTTGCATGAAAAACCGCTTCAAAAAGGGTCCCCTTCCGCCCGCTAAACCGTCCATTCAGAAAGACCATTGTACGGCGCGAACTCTGCGGCGCGAATATTGCGCACCTGCGGCGCGGCTCTCCTCGGTTGGCTGCTTTTGGCAAGGATGAGAGAATAAGAGGAAAGGAATCGAGATGGAACTGTCGGGGTGCGCGTTTGCCCTTGGTGGTTTCTGCCGGACGAATGCCCCTCAGTATACTTCCATCGAGTGCGAACGAGCCCCGCGACCCTGCGGGAGCCGACGCTCAGCACACCGGCCCCGACCAAGAGCTCAATCAGGGTTCCGAGCTGGATCAAGATTCGCGCCCGGCTTCGGAGCCCGGCCAAGCACAGTCGCCCGTAGTGCGCGGTTCGCGCTGGATCGACTACGACACCCACGAGCTGCTGGAGATGATCAGCGACCTCGAAGACGAGCGGCGCTGGGCTCGTCTGCGCGAAGGCATTTGGATCGCTGTTCTGGTTCACTTGATGCTGATTTCGGCCGTTACCTGGCTGCCGAAATATGTGTTCAAAGTACCGCCTGTCGTCGATCCGTTCGACGCCATCAAGCAGCGCAAAGATCTGAACTACCTCGACTTGCCTCCAGATGCTCTGCGCAATCTGCAGCCTAAGGTCACCGTCAAGCCGGTCCCGGAAAAGCAGCCGCGCGTCGACAAGAAAACCCTCGAGGCTCTCAACAAGCCTCTACCGCCGCTGCCTCCCACGCCCCAACCTAAGGTCGAGTCAGCGCCTGCCCAGCCTGCGCCCGCGCCGCCCACTCCTCCCAATCAGCAATCGCAGCTTGAGGCTCCGCATCCGCAGGCGGTTCCTGCTCGTCCCAACTTTGCCATGGGCTCGCAGAATCCTGAGAACCAGCTACGCGACGCCATGAAAGGCGCCTCACACGGTCCCGGCTACGACGCCGGAAATCTGCCTTCCGGTGGTGGGCTTTCTCGTCATCCCGGCGCCGGTGCGGGTGGTGTGCAGGTCCTTTCCGACACCCAAGGCGTCGACTTTAACAACTGGCTGATTCGCTGGCATCGCGAGACCGAGCGCACTTGGGACCCGCTCATTCCGGACGAAGTAAATCCTCCCCTTCTAAAACAGGGCCAGGTTCAGATTCGCTTCAAAGTCTTGCCCAACGGCCAGATTACCGATATGCAGCTTGAAGGCCGCTCCGGCGATACCGCGCTCGACCGCGCTGCCTGGGGTGCTCTTACCGGATCGAACTATCCACCTTTGCCGCGTGAGTTTCACGGCCCTTACCTGGAACTCCGTGCCCTGTTCATGTACAACATGCAGCCGGGCCGGTAGTCTTCGAACCACCGCAAATTCAAAGGTTTAAGCAGTCGCATCTTCGGTTGAGTCCGCACTCAGCCCGTGGGTTTCAATTGGCTCATCCGAAGGAGGCTCGAGCGGCCTTGTCCCGTGGGGCAACTCAATCCCGTCCTGGGCCAGCAGTGCTTCATAAATCGGCGTTTCGCGCCAGTAGCGCGCCAGCGCAAAGGCGGTCATGTTGGCGATCATCAGCGGCAGCACCAACCCGTAGCCGCCCGTCATCTCAAAAACAATGAGAATCGACGTCATGGGCGCCCGGACGATCCCCGCGAACACTGCCCCCATCCCCACCACCGCGAACGCCCCAATGGCATCGGTGGAATGATGAAATACGGTCACGTCCAAATACCCGACAGACCCGCCCAGCATAGCCCCCATAAACAAGGCGGGAGCAAAAATGCCGCCCGATCCACCGCTTGCATAAGAGCTGACGGTGGCCGCCAGTTTAAGCACGCAAAACGCTGCCATGAATGCCACGGGCATCGTTCCTGTGAGCGCCAATGTCAATGTTTTGTAGGGGTCGCCGGCAATACCATTCATGCGGAACAACTCGAATCCCACCACGGCCAGCGCGCCCGTAGCCAGGCCTCCGATGGACGGATGCACCCATCTGGGCACCGAGGTCCACAGCTTGAACCGCGACCGCAGGAAGAGCAGGGAATCGGTAAATGCCACAGAAACGACGGCCGCCAACAGGCCCAGCAGTGCATACCAGACCAAAGACGACGCGTTCCCCAACGCATACGTGCGCTGGATATGAAACACCGGCGTATTGCCCAGGATCGAGTGTTCGACGACGGCCGCCAATGCCGCCGCGACAATTACACCAGACAGCATGGTCTGATCGAGATCGCCGATCAACTCCTCAAGAGTGAAGGTGATAGCGGCAATGGGTGCGTTAAAGGCTGCGGCGATGCCGGCCGCCATGCCCACGGACGCCATGCGTCGGCGATTCTGCGGGCTGAGTCGCGCGGCTCGCGCCAACAGGCTGCTGACCCCCGCGCAAATCTGCACCGTCGGGCCTTCGAGCCCCAGGGACGCACCGGAACCGATTTGCACCGCGCACAGAACAAATTTTCCAATTGTCTCTCGAAGCGAAACCAGGCCGTAACGCAGGGCATACGCCACTTTGACCTGGGGAATGCCGCTGCCCGCCGCAGCCGGAGCAAAATACGTGAGCCCCACGCCCACCACCAACCCGCCAATCGCGGGCGAGACGATGGTCCAGAAAATCCAGCTATGTCCGGGAGCAGCATTGGCGTGGTCGATAAACAGTCTTTCGAGCCAACCAATGCTGAGATGGAACGCGACCGCAGCCAGTCCGCAGAGGCCGCCCGCGACCACTGTGAGGGCCAGAAGTCGTTGCTGCTCATTGGGTATGCGACGAATCAGCCAAGCCAGAAAGCGCGACCAAACGCCTGTCAGCCCTTGCCAATAACTCAATTCCTGCCGAACCTCCGGAGAAAACCTTGTTCTTCCAGTATAGGAGTTAAGGCTTAGGCTCGGTTTTTTGCATGAAATCCGCCAGATAATCGTTCCAAACTGCAGCTACGGTATGTGTCCCATGCCCGCGTGTGGCGTCGGAGATGGGCAGCAGAATGAAGCGCGCGTTAGGCATGCGTTTGACCATCTGTTCCGCAATGCCCAACTCGGGCGGATTGATATAGTCGTCAGCCGAATTGATCCAAAGAACAGGCGATGTAATTGATTCCAAACGCGGACTGGGATCGTAATTGCGACTGGCGTTGACGTAGAAGATCATGTCATTGGCGTCGGTGCCGGCCATGGTCCGCGCCAAATAGCGGTCGACATACTTCTCGGCTGCCTCGCGTGTGGGCGCTTGCTTTTGCATCTGCAGCGGGCTCGATCCCATCACCAACAAGAGTTCGTTGGCGGTGCGCAATCCTTCGACCGGCTCGGTCTTGTATTCGCCACCCAACCAGGCCGGATCTTGCTTGATGGCCTCGATTGCCATGTAACGCATCATGCGATTGCGCCCGGCGAGCGGCACGGGCAGGCAGGCAAAAGGGGCCAAGGCGTCGGCAAATCCGGGGTAAGTTTCACCCCAGACAAATGTTTGCATGCATCCCATCGAGGTGCCGAGAATCAGGCGCAGATGGTCGATCTTCATTGCGTCGAGCATCTGGCGCTGACCGCGCACCATGTCGTCGTAATCGTAAGCAGGGAAATGGGCATGCAGGCCGTCGGAGGGTTTGGAGCTTTGGCCGTGGCCGATGTCATCGGGCAAAATGAGGAAATATTTGGTGATATCGAGAATTGCGCCAGGGCCAAACAGCACGTCTGAAAACAGCGGATTCATCAACGAGTGCGCGTTGCCGCCCGTCCCATGCAGCAGCAGGACGGCGTTATCGGTATGACCTGCTGCGTTGCGATGGGGTTTGCCGAGCGTGATGTAGTGCAATTTGAGTTGCGGCAGGGCCTCGCCGGTACCAAATTTGAAATTGGGCAAGGAGACGGAGCCATCATCGGCCGGCCACTTGCTCACGGCAGGCGCGGCTGCCCCGGCGGAGGGCTGAACCTGCGGATTCGCTTGAGGATAGGCAGGCAGGACAAGCAGAAACATTGACGCACACAACAGGTGGGCCGCACGCAGAAGCATTCGTATTTCCCCTTTGCCACGTTCGAACGTAGCGACAGAATACCGCGCGTGCGTGCACCAGACGCAGCGAATCCGTTCCCATCGGTGTGCTCGCCGCGATAAAATCGTTTCCGGAATCCATGTGCGGCCGCATGACCATCCCCGATATGCCTATGCTCAGACGTTTCCGTCGCGGGCGACCCGACCGTGGACGCCGCCTCTTCCGCTGAGTAATCTATCCAGTTGAAAACTTTGTCGGATTCGCGGGCGCTCAGTTCGCCGTGAGCCGGCGCGGTCTTCTGGCCGGGCTTTTGATTTTGATTTTTCAGTAGCGCATCCGCTCGTTTTTGCGGAAAGAAAGGTTTCCCCGATGAATAGCTTTTCCAGCCGGGCCACGCTCACCTCCGGCAATCGCTCTTATACGATCTTTCGTCTTCCAGCACTTGAGGCTGCAGGGTTTAAGTTGGGTCGATTGCCGTTTAGCCTGAAGATTTTGCTCGAAAACCTGCTGCGCCGCGAAGATGGCGTGAATGTGACGGCGGGCGACATCTGCTTTCTCGCGACCTGGAACGCTGCCGCTGAGCCTAGCCGCGAGATCGCCTACATGCCGGCACGCGTTCTGATGCAGGACTTTACCGGCGTGCCCGCGATTGTCGATTTGGGCGCCATGCGCGACGCCATCAAGACGCTGGGCGGCGATCCGGAGCGCGTCAATCCCCTGGTTCCGGCCGAGTTGGTCATTGACCATTCCGTGCAGGTGGATGAGTTCGGAACGGCCATGGCTTACGACGCTAACGCGCTGCTGGAGTTCCAACGCAATCGCGAGCGCTACGCCTTTTTGAAGTGGGGACAGACGGCTTTTCGCAACTTCTCAGCGGTGCCGCCGGGCATGGGTATCTGCCATCAGGTCAATCTCGAATACCTTGCGCGCGTGGTGTTTACGACCGAAATTGAGGGCGAATCGTTCGCCTATCCTGACACGCTGGTCGGCACCGATTCGCATACGACCATGATTAATGGACTGGGCGTACTGGGATGGGGCGTGGGCGGAATCGAGGCCGAAGCGGCCATGCTGGGGCAGGCAGTTTCGATGCTGGTGCCGCAGGTGGTGGGCTACAAGTTGACCGGCAAACTGCCCGAGGGCGCGACGGCGACCGACCTGGTGCTCACCGTGACGCAAGCGCTTAGAAAACTGGGAGTTGTAGGCAAGTTTGTGGAGTTTTATGGGCCTGGAATCGCTGAGCTGCCGCTAGCGGACCGCGCCACCATCAGCAATATGGCTCCCGAATACGGGGCTACCTGCGGCATCTTCCCGGTTGACGCTGAAACGCTGCGCTATCTGAAACTTACGGGCCGTAGCGAGGAACAGATCGCGCTCGTTGAGACCTACTACAAGGAGCAAGGGCTGTTTCACACTGCTGACTCTCCGGAGGCCGAATACACACAGACATTGGAGCTGGATCTGGGCGCGGTCGAGCCTAGCGTCGCTGGTCCCAAGCGCCCCCAGGATCGCGTGCTGCTCAAGGATGCCGCGGCCAGCTTTGCGCAGCAACTGCCGTCGCTGCTCTCACCAACGGCCAAGCCGCTAGGCACGCGCACTGCGGCAGCTTGGAAGAGGGATTTGGTGACCGATACGGCCATCGCTGAAAAAGCGCCTCTGCACGTGACCACGACGGTCAAAGAACGGTTCAACGTCGATCCCGATACCTACCTCGACCACGGTTCGGTGGTGATCGCGGCCATCACGAGCTGTACGAATACATCGAATCCGTCGGTCATGGTGGCGGCGGGGATTCTGGCCAAGAAGGCTGTCGAAAAAGGGCTCACCGTTCCGCCGTGGGTGAAGACGTCGCTGGCTCCAGGATCGCGCGTGGTCACCGATTACTACACCAAGGCGGGACTGCTGCCCTACCTCGAAAAGCTTCGTTTTAATGTGGTTGGCTACGGGTGCACCACCTGCATAGGCAACTCCGGGCCGCTGCCGTCGGACGTTTCAAAGAGCATTGACGAGCACGGATTGGTCGCGGTCAGCGTGCTTTCGGGCAATCGCAACTTCGAAGGGCGCGTGAATGTGGACGTGCGGGCCAACTACCTGATGAGCCCGCCGCTGGTGGTCGCCTACGCGCTTGCCGGCAAGATCAATCACAATTTTGAAACCGATCCGCTGGGTACGGATGAGCTGGGCAAGCCCGTGTATCTCAAGGACATCTGGCCGACGCAAGCTGAAGTTGCAGCCGCAATCGAAAAGGGCCTGAGCAGCGAAAGCTTCCGCAAGGAATACGCGACCGTGAGTCTGGGCGACACGAATTGGCAGGGCCTGAGCTTTCCCACGGGCGATGTCTACCGGTGGGAGCCCGACTCCACTTACATTCGCAAAGCGCCCTATTTTGATGGTATTACGGCCACACCGGCCCCCATCAGCGACATTTTGAGGGCGCGGGTATTGGCCGTTTTGGGCGATTCGGTGACTACCGACCATATCTCTCCTGCCGGCTCGATCAAGGCCAATGGTCCGGCCGGAAAGTACTTGTCGGAGCATGGAGTAAAACCTGCAGACTTCAATAGTTACGGTTCACGGCGCGGCAATCATGAAGTCATGGTGCGGGGCACTTTTGCCAACGTGCGGCTGAGGAACAAACTGGCTCCCGGTACCGAGGGCGGCGTCACCAGGCTGCTGCCCGAGGGCGAGCCGATGTCGATCTTCGACGCCAGCGTGAAATATGCCGAACGCGGTGTTCCGTTGGTGATTCTGGCCGGGAAGGAATACGGGTCAGGTTCGTCGCGCGACTGGGCGGCCAAGGGGCCTAAACTGCTGGGCGTGCGTGCAGTGATTGCCGAGAGCTTTGAGCGCATTCATCGATCGAATCTCGTCGGTATGGGGATCTTGCCGTTGCAGTATCTCGACGGGCAAAACGCGGTGGCTCTCGGACTGACGGGCGAGGAAGTCTATGACTTCGCAGGGCTTACGGCGCTGCTCGAATCGCGCTTTGCCAATGGAAAGAAACTGACGGTGAGCGCCACCACACCAGACGGAAAGAAGAAGCAGTTTTCTGCGGTTGTCCGCATCGACACGCCGCAGGAGATTGAATACTTCGAGCACGGCGGCATTCTGCAATATGTACTGCGTCAATTAGCGGCAAAATAGCAAGCCATTCCTCGAATGAGATGGTATTTCTACCTGGGTTCCGAGCGATCGGAGCCCAGGTAGACTCTCTCTCCCGAAATATTTCTAAAAAAATCTTCTAAGCCAGGCATCTCGAACCACGTCAGCCTGCATCACACTAGGCATTCCGACATTAATAAGCTTTCCAATGGCTGACCCTTTTTCCCGGCAAGGCAGACTTCAGTTCGTCAGCGGAGTGTGCCGACTATACCCCCGTTCCTAAAAATGCTCGGAAAACAAGAAAGCCACTCCGGATTGCGAGTGGCTTTCTTGCGTTCAGTTGGTGAACAGGACGTGCCAGTTTACTTGCGGCGCGAAGTCGCTTTGACCGGCTTAGCTGCTGGCCGCTTGATGCGCGGTGCAGGAGTGGGTGTCGCCACAACTGGCGTTACTTCCTCGTGGGTAGACAGGAATCGACCGGCCTCCTGGGTGTGCTCACCGAGCACATGCAGGCGCAGGAAGTTGGTCGAGCCCGACTTGGTGCGAGTGCCGGCTACGATGGCGATGACTTCGCGGGGACGCACATAACCGCTTTGCTCGAGCAGGTTCTCGGCCAGATCGACTAGCGCTTCGGTCGAGTTGACCTTGGGGCAGCGGATCGGCGTGGTTCCCCACAACAGGTTGAGTCGGTTGATAGTTATATCGACCGGGCTGAGCGCAAAGATCGGCGCCGCCGGATGATACTTCGACAACTGGCGGGCTGTCGAACCGGATTCCGTGAAGAGCGCGATGCCGCGCAGGTCAAGATCTTCGGCGGCGTGGGCCGTGGCTTCGCAGATGGTCTCAGCGATCGAGAGGTGCGATTCATGGAGGCGCGGACCGTAGCTGGCCTGCTCCTTGATGGTGCGTTCGGCCTCGGAAACGATGCGGCTCATCATGGAAACGGCTTCGACCGGGTACTTGCCGACGGCCGACTCGCCGGAGAGCATGACCGCGTCGGTTCCGTCATAAACAGCGTTGGCAACGTCGGATGCTTCGGCGCGCGTGGGGCGCGGATTTTCAATCATCGATTCAAGCATTTGCGTAGCCGTGATGACCGGCTTGCGATACTCGCTGGCGCGACGAATGATGTGCTTTTGGATGGCGGGCACGCGCTCCGGCGGCACTTCGACTCCGAGATCGCCACGGGCGACCATGATGCCGTCGGCGGCCTGCAAAATGGAGTCGAGATGCTCGATGGCCTGCGGCTTTTCGAGCTTGGCGATGATCCAGGTTTCGCTGCCGTAAGCTGAAACGCGATTGCGCACCAGGCGAATATCTTCGGCTGTGCGCACAAAGGAAACCGCGATCGCGTCTACGCCGTTCTTGAGCGCAAACTCGAGATCGGCATCGTCCTTTTCGGTCAGAGAAGGAACGCGCACGGGAATGCCGGGCAGGTTAATGCCTTTGTTTTCACCGAGCATGCCACCGTTGATGATCTCGCAGACCACGTCGTCGCCATCGACTTCGTGCACGCGCAGTTCGATCAATCCGTCGGACAACAGAATGCGCGAGCCCTGCTCCACGTTTTCTGCCAGCGTCTTGAAAGTAGTGCCCACAATCGAAGCTGTGCCTTGCACGTCGCGAGGTGTGATCGTCAGGCGCTGTCCTGCCTTGAGCAGCACCGACTGATGGTCTTTCAGCTTGGAGGTGCGGATCTTGGGCCCTTGCAGATCGCCGAGAATGCAGAGCGGCTTGCGCTCTTCGCGGCTGACTTTGCGGATCATCTGGATAAGGGCAAGTTTCTCTTCGTGGGTGCCGTGCGAGAAGTTTAGGCGCACAACATCGACCCCGGCGCGAACCAAGTCGCGAAAGACGGGCTCAGTATTCGATGCGGGACCTAGTGTGGCAACGATTTTGGCACGGCGTTGAGAGGCGGAATCGGTCAGGCTCAGTTCAGCAAGCGGCATTTAGGAATGCTCCAATGAGGTACGGTCTAGAGAATCGATTTTGGTATGCGACCCGCTTCATTGTACATGGGGAGCGGACGCGTAATTCCCCATCTAAATGTTGCACGAGAGACCCGGCAATCGTCCGTGCGTGTGGTCACAGACTCGACGAAAGTGTCGTTTCGGGACGAGTGGCCGAGAGGCGGGAACGACGACTGTTAAACAGAACGCCATTCAGCTCCGCACCCAGCAACGCGCTGAAAGCAGTGATGTAAAGCCAGACCAGCGTGGCGATTCCGGCAGCGAACGACCCATAGAAAATCGAGTAGTCGGCCATCCGCGTGACATACCAGCCAAAAGCGAGAGTGGAGGGAAACCACAGCAGGGAAGCAGCCATGGCCCCCGGAAAAACCCACAGCCAATGCTCCCGCTGCCGGGTGCCGAAGTGATAAAGCGCGGCCAGCACGCACGCGCCCGTCAAAACAGAGATGGTCCACCGCACCATTCTCCAGAAAAAGAGCACCACGTGGCGCAACTCATGATCCGCGTTGGCAATCATCCACTCCTCAATCTGGTGGCCGAACACCAGCAGCAGACTAGCGAGAAACAATGGCAGCAACACGATGGGAACCAGCAGCATGGCGCGCGCTCGTCGCTGCCAGAAACCCCAATCCTCACGCGGTAATTGATAAGCGCGACGAAAGCCTTCCATGAGCGAGAGCATCAGGCCAAGGGCTGCGAATACGCTGAGGCTGGCCGCGGAAAAAATGACCTGGGTAGACCGCAGGTGGCGCGCCTCCAGCGACGACTGCAGCAGCGTCATGGAGTCGGCCGGCATGAACTGCTCGAAGGATCCGCGCACCTCTCCCACCAGGGTCGTGCCCTGGGGGACTTGGGCCAGAAGCGTGGTAAGCACGACCACCGCGGGAAACAGGCACAACATACCTGAATAGGCGGCGGCTTTGGCCGTGTTGAACACGTCATGACGCAGAGCCTGCAATACAGCTTCGCGGATGTGGAGGAAAACACGGGCCATACGGGTCATTGCCAGAGTAGAGCATTTCCCGGATTCCCGCGAGATTCAGTTCTCGAAATCGAGGCGGCGACTCAAATTGCGCGTGATGGTGACGCGACGATCGCCAGCCAATTTTGACTTCGTTTTTTAATCTAATTTTTTACTTTGCATGTCTTGGTAAGCGTGAACCCAGGCGTTCATCAGGTCATCAAGGGTGACTCCGGGTTCCATTTTGCAATCGGAGAACGTGTTGTCTTTCTTGCTGCAGCGGGCGACTACTTCTCCTTTGTCGTTATAGAGCGTGAGGCCATTCGGTCCTTTGGGAACATCTCTAAATACTGGTTGATTTAAGGGAGTCTCTATAGCCTTGGCGGTCTGGATGGCTGGTCCGTGGGCCGTCGAGGCTAACACGATGAATGCAAATAGGGTAGACATACTTGCTCCATAGGTTAGGATTTTTAATTGAATTGATCTACTTATAGTCCAAAACGTGCTCATCCGCATGTGATTTGCAACACCCCAATCCCCCCGGGACATTCATTGGTAACCGCGGCACAACCGATTCCCGTATTGGGCTTAGCGCGCGTCGCCGATCCCATGAGCATGTCTCGCCGACGAAAATGGAGTCGCGCCGAAGCGCCCGTGGTGCCAACCACCTGTGGATCAAACGGTTTATCATTTCCGGGTGATGAAAAGCTTCCGTTTGGCTGCTTCCCTCCTTATCGCGCTTGGCTCGATCTCGATCGGCGCACAACCCCCTCCCGTTCCCAATCCACAACTTGCAGCGAAGGATTTGAACGCGAAGGTCGAATCGTTGCTCAAGAAGATGACCCTCGAGGAAAAAATCGGGCAGACCGTGCAGTTCTCAGCCGGATTCGCGACTGGTCCGGGCGCTTCCAACGTGCGCTTCGAAGACCTCGTCGCCAAGGGGCAGGTGGGCTCGTTTTTGAATGTGGTGGGAGCCGAAGCGACCAATCATTACCAGCACATAGCAGTCGAAAAAACGCGCCTGCACATTCCCATCATCTTCGGGCTCGACGTGATTCACGGACATCGGACAACGTTTCCGATTCCGCTGGCGGTAGCGGCTAGTTGGGACCCGGAAATGGCGGAGATAGTCGCCCACTCCGGAGCCGTGGAAGCGCGCGCGGATGGGGTTCCGTGGGTATTCTCGCCGATGGTCGACATCGCGCGCGATCCGCGCTGGGGCCGCATCATCGAGTCGAACGGCGAAGACCCTTATCTCAGTTCCGCGATGGCCCGTGCGTGGGTCAAGGGGTACCAGCAAGGCGATTTGCTCAAACCTGACTCGGTGGCCGTGAGCGTGAAGCATTTTGCCGCGTACGGGGCGGCGATTGCCGGGCGTGACTACAACGCCACTGACATGAGCGAGATAACGCTGCGACAGGTCTATCTCAAGCCCTACCAGGCGGCGGTCGAAGCAGGCGCGGCAACCATGATGAGTTCGTTTAACTCGATCAATGGGATTCCAGCCACCGCCGACCCGCTCACGCTGACGCAGATTCTGCGTAAGGAATGGGGATTCGATGGCTTTGTGGTGTCGGACTGGGGCGCGGTGGCGGAGTTGATCAACCACTCCATCGGCGACGGGCCGACGGTGGCGCGCAAGGCGATCGAAGCCGGCCTCGACATGGACATGGAGGGCAATCTCTTCGGAACCACGCTCGCCGAGCAGGTGCGTTCGGGCAAGATTCCCGAGTCGGTTGTAAATGAAGCGGTGCGCCGCATTCTGCGCGTCAAGTTTGCGCTGGGCCTTTTTGACCACCCCTACACGCAGGATTCGCCGGCGTATGATGCCACCCCGGAACGTCGCGCCCTGGCTCGCAAGGTTGCCGATGAAACACTGGTTCTGCTGAAAAATGATGCGGTCGAAGGCGCTGGAATTCTGTTGCCCATGACCGCGAAGGCCAGGAAAGTGGCATTGATTGGGCCGATGGCCGACAACCAGCGCGATCTACTAGGCGCCTGGTCGGCCGGCGATCCGAAGTACGTCATTACGCTGCGGCAGGCTCTCAAGGAACGGTTGGGTGACGGGCTGCTCTATGCGGAAGGCTGCGGGCTGCTGTCAGGTGAAGACGCCAAAGTGCTGCAACGAGTGAACTTCGGCGGGTCTGTTGCGGCAGCCGGCGAAGCACCTATTCCGGACGACGCCAAGAGCATTGCCGAAGCTGTCGAAACGGCCAATAAGGCAGATTTGGCGATTGTGGCCCTGGGCGAGAGCGCCAACTGGATGGAAGGAGAAGCCTCTAGTCGCACGACCTTGGGCTTTACAGGCGCGCAAGAGCAATTGCTGGAGGCTGTGGTGGCAACCGGTAAGCCCGTGATCCTGATCGTGCTTGCCGGCCGACCGCTGGAGCTGAAATGGGCGGCCAATCATGTTCCGGCGATCGTTGAGGCGTGGAGTCCGGGATTTGAAGGCGGTCATGCGGTTGCCGATGTGCTGTTTGGCGACGTCAATCCCTCCGGCAAATTGCCCGCCAGTCTGCCGCGAGCCGTCGGGCAGGAGCCCCTTTACTATGCCCAGATGCCAACCGGCCGGCCGGCCAATGTCGATCTGAGCCACATGCCGACCAATTCCATCGAGAAATTTGTGTCGCGCTATGTGGATGAGGAGAATTCCGCGCTGTTTCCGTTCGGGTGGGGATTGAGTTACACACGGTTCAGCTATTCGAATCCGACTCTTACCCGCGCTGAAGTGCCGGTGAAAGAGGTGCTTGCATCGCGGGATAAGCCGGTCACTACCGTGGGCGTGGATGTCAGAAACACAGGCTCAGTCGCCGGGACCGAGGTCGTGCAGATGTACGTCCGCAACACTGCGGCGAGCGTAGAACAGCCGGTGCGCGAATTGAAAGGCTTTACGCGGGTGACGCTAGCGCCGGGCGAAACCAAGCATGTCGAATTTCCGCTGGGATTCGGCGAGCTTAATTTCTACAATGTTGAAGTGAAACAGACCGTCGAACCAACAATCTACAAGATCTGGGTAGGAGGAAGTTCGCTGGCCTCGGCGGAGACGAGTCTGCACATCGTTGAATAGCTATCGAGATATGGCCTCCATCTTCTCTTGGAGATGGAGGCCCCATAGATTGAAATAGATAGGCTTTTCTGCCAAATTCATTGCGGCTCCCCATTTACCGAAGAGACAACCCCCCTGCCTTAGGGGCATCCTACGTAGCCTGTAAGCGCAGGTTAAGCGTTCGTGAGAATCAGACGGCGAACGAGGAATGGAATTAGCTGGATTCTGAATCGGCTCCAGCTCATTCCCCACGAAAGGGAGGGTTTTTAGATGATTAGCAAACTAATTGCAGTGAAAATGAGTAACAAGATTCTGGCGTGCTCGGCGGCCGTGCTTCTGGCTGCGGCCACGGCCACAGCGCAGATGCAGGGCGGAAGTGGAGCACAGCAGAGTACGCCTAACCCGCAACAACAGATGCCCAATAGCTCCAGCCCCGCGATGGCAGGCGCGGGCAACAGCGCCCCAACGCCGCAGCAGTTTTCAGATCAGGCCTTCGTAAAGAAGGCGTTGGAAGGCGGCGAAACTGAAGTGCAGTTAGGCCAACTCGCGCAGGAAAAGTCGCAAAGCACCGACGTGAAGCAATTCGCTCAAAAAATGGTGCATGACCACACTGAATTGGCCGACAAAATGATGAAGCCCATCGCGAAGCAAATCGGCGTGAGCGAACCGAAAGGTCCGTCCAAGAAGGACAAACAGTTGATAGCCAAGCTTCAAGGTCTTTCTGGGAATGACTTCGATCAGGCCTACATTCAGGCCATGGTCAAGGACCATAAGCAGGATCTGAAGGAGTTCAAGGACGAGGGGCAGGCAACGCAGGATCCTAACCTGCAAAAGGCGACCCAAGTCGGCACAAGCCTCATATCGCAGCACTTGCAGTTGATTGAGCAGATTGCCCAGAACCACAATGTTTCGGTGCAGGCCAGCAACAAGTAAGCATTTCTGACCGCTACGAACATCCGCCAAACCAGTCAACCGAATGGGTGCCGGCAACTCGCCGAAAAGCGGGTGGCCGGCGGCCATTTTATTGCGTTTTACCCACTTTTCCTGAAGAAAATCACAAAATCTCCCTCCTTTTGGACCGGACAGGTACACTGGCCAGACAGGAGGCTTCGGGTATGCAAACACGGATTCAAGGAACGACGATGCCGGTGCTCGAGGTGCAACTCGACCCCAACGAAAGCGTGTTCTCAGAGAGCGGCGAGCTGTCGTGGATGACGCAAACGATTCAGATGACCACCCACACCCAGATGGGCGGCGGCGGTGGTCTGCTGGGCATCTTCAAGCGCGTGGTCGGCGGCGGAAGCCTTTTTATGACCGAATATCGCGCCTGGCAATATCCCGGCGAGGTCGCCTTCGCAACCAAGGTGCCGGGACACATCGTTCCCATCCAACTCGGTCAGGGGCCGGAATATATGGTCCATCGTCACGGTTTTTTGTGCGCGACCCCCCAGGTGACCATCTCGCTGGGTTTCCAGCAATCGCTGGGGGCAGGGGTTTTTGGCGGCGACGGCTTCATTCTGCAAAAGATCGGCGGTATGGGCACAGCCTGGCTGGAGTTGTCGGGCGAGCTGATCATGAAGACGCTGGCTCCCGGCGAGGTCCTGCGCGTGCACCCCGGACACGTGGGCGCCTTCCATACATCGGTAGGGTTTCAGATCACGATGGTGCCGGGCATCAAGAACATGATTTTCGGTGGCGATGGCATTTTCCTGGCCGCTTTAACCGGACCGGGAACCGTGTGGCTGCAGACGCTGCCCATCTCGCGGCTGGCCCATCAACTTGAACATTATCTGCCGCATTCGAGTGGTCGCGAGGCACCCGCGGCAGCCGGAGCCGGCGTTATCGGCGGCATCGTCGGATCGATTCTGCGCGGCGGCGAGTAACGACCCCTAACATGCGCTTGGTCTCTGCGGCTTGTCTTGAGAGCCGCAGAATCCGCCCTGCCGTCTCAGCAAAGGCTCGCCATGGCTTAGCGCGCATCTTAAGAATCAGGTACATCAGGAATGTTGCGCATGATGAGAACGCCCGGGAGTGCACGCAGTCTTCGCGGTGACATTACATTCGGATTCGCACTGGCATTGGCTGGCTATGTGGCATGGCTGATTCGCGATGAACTGGTGCTGCTCTACGTGAGCGCCCTGTTTGCCGTGGTGATCAGGCCGCTGGTTCAATTCATCGGAAGGTTGCGCATTGGCCGGTTTCAGCCATTCAACCGCGCGGCGATCTTCGTTTTGCTGGTCGTGGTCGCGGGAGGTCTCTTTGCCTTCTTCTTTTTCGCATTACCGCCCGTGGCTCGCGATCTGGAAGAGTTCGGCAAGGAGATGCCGGTTCGATTGCCGGCCGTTCTCGACAAGCTAAAGCATGTTCCGCTCGCCGATCGCGTGAATACCGACGACCTCAACACCAAGATCCAAGATTTTGTCGGCCAGAGTGCGACCTATGTTTTGCTGTCGATCAAGAATTGGGCCAACGGCATATTTGCAATCGCGATGGGCTTGATCCTGACCATTTATTTCACGCTGGAAGGCGATGTAGCCTACCGCTGGTTCCTGTCGTTTTTTCCGCCGGAGAACCGTGAGCGGCTGGATCGGGCTTTGCGTCGCGCCGATGTGAGGATGGGCAAGTGGCTACTCGGCCAGGCCAGCCTGATGCTCATCCTGGGTCTCACCAGCACGGTGGTCTATCTCGCGCTTCACGTGCGCTATGCCTATGCTTTGGGAGTACTTACCGGCTTGCTCAATATCATTCCAGTGCTCGGCGCTGCCGTCTGCATTCTGCTGGCCCTGCTGGCGGCAGCGGTCGATTCATGGGGCCGCGTCATCGGTGTCGGTGTCTTCTACCTCATCTACCTGCAGATCGAAAACTCGTTTCTGACTCCGCGCATCATGAAGTCCAGCGTCGACTTGCCGGGATTAGCGATTATCGTGGCTTTGCTGATTGGGTCGGCCCTCGCCGGAGTCCTGGGTGCGCTGGTATCCGTGCCGACGGCCGTTTTGGTCGCGGTGCTGGTCGATGAATATCTGGTTGTCAAGGAACCCGTTCCCGAAGCCAGTTAACGGGAGTTTGGCCGCCGGCTCACGGTCTGAATCCAAAGAACCGGCCAGTTTCTATCGCGCCGCAGCCGCTATTCCAGCGTCGACGGCCGCCTTCATCACTCCGCTCGTAGCGAATAAGTGCACCAGATTCGCAGACAGAGTCGGTCCTGCACTTTGCGAGTCTTGCGAACGCGGAAGCGCGGCCATCCGCATGTCGCCGGTTCCCTGCGCATCCAGAATCAAAGCCGTAAGCTTGCGCGCCATGTCGAGGTCAAAGCTCTCGGCGACAAAGACAAGCTTTCCGCGCTGAGTAATCACCACGGGCCCCTCGTCGGTCGAGAAAACCTGCTCGTCCGATCCTGTCTGAACATCGGCGGGAGCCGTCCGCTGTGCGGCGTCGTCACGATGCAGGCCGGAATACTTGCGACCGAGCGAATCGGCGTAGAGCTTGGCAAACGCCCTTGCCGAAGCCTCGTTCTTCCAAGCCGATAAGTAAAACAACGAGATGGACTTAGTGCTGGCCTGTTCCGCCGGTGTTTTGGCGCTTAGACGCTGTCCGGCCCAGTAGATGCCGCCATCCCACGACGGCGTAAAGTCACGCGCCGCGTTGTCGCCCCCGAACAGTTCGCTGAGAATATGCAGATCCAGCTCTCCGACCTGACCGATGTCATATGGCTTGTACACCTTGTCGACGATCCCGTGAATGTCGGGCAGCAGGGGAATAACCGGCACTTTGGACTGCTCAAATTCGCGGGGGTTGATGATCTCCCACGTCGAACTTGGGGGACGGTCGAGCGCCCCGGTAAATGCCGCGGCCTGGCCCTTGTCCATCCACACATCCTGCTCAAAACTCAAGCCTTCGCGGTAGGGGAAGAGCAGTGATTCCGAGAGCAAAAGGGGCGCGCGCGCCAGCACCGGCGAATTATCCGACCCCGTCATCTGCTGCTTGAATACGTCCACGACCTCGGGGTCCTTTATGAGACTTTTGCCCATTGGTTTGAGTATGTTGTCCATCATGACCGCCGTGGCCTGGCCCTCCACCACTGCTTCGCGCGCGGTATCGACTTCGTCCTTGGCAAGATGATCGACGTCTTCGCGATAATTGGTCGAAACGTCTGACGGCGTCTGGTCGCCCCACTTTTCAAGGTCCACATGCTGGTCCTGCAGCGCGTGCGTCAGTTCATGCGCCAGAACCGGTTTTTGGTCGTCGATGTCGACCCAATCCAGCAGGTTTATCGTCTTTGTTTTGGAGTCGTAGTAAGCCTCAATCTGCTCCTTGAGTAATGCCAGCAGAAACGGTTTCAAGTCGAAATCGCGATCGAGCAAGCCAAACTTTTTGAGCACAATCTCGCCGCGTTGCAGGCGTTTGGCGCCCTCATCTTCCTGAAATTTCTCGTTCAGATAGCTTTCCACGGCAGCGCGGGTCGTGAGTTGGCGCTTGACCGAGCTTTTGATGGGTAGACCCGTCTCTTGCGAGGAAAACTGGATCAACTGATCGACCAGCGAAAATAACTGCTTGGCCCCCTCGGGAGTGATGCGGGTTTCAGTGTTCGGCTTGGCTGGCGGCTTGGGCGTACCTGGTTGAGGCGCTTGGGTTTGCGCCCAATTCGAATTGGCCTGTTGCGCGTCTGGCGTCATCTGCTGCGCGCCAGCCAGAGACCCAGCCAGGGACATGGACACAATCAGCGCCGCCACAACGACAAATCTGCGCATACTCTGTCGTCCCTGTCCGTTTTGCTTACTCATCGACTCTCCTTGCGGTTTTGCTCCGTCGACGGGACGCATGTGCCGCACTCTATCTCAAGGCTATAATTAGGATGCTGTACGGCGCGGGATTTACTCCGTAAATGTCGTTGCCGACCAGCGGAAAAGTTCTCCATGACTGAATTGGCCACCGCCGCAATTCCCACGGCTAGCCCCCTCGCCGCGCTGCTCCTGTCGGGGGACCGTCGCCCCGAAATCGCGGTTTTTCGCGGCGTATTGACGCCTACAGAGTTTGACGTGCGGGCGGTTGAAATAGCGGCGCTGACGGCCAAATCTGCCGTGCACGATCTGGGATGGCTGCGGCGTGTCGAGGTTCGAGGCGAAGACCGTTTTCGCTGGCTCAGCGGCATGGTCACAAACATGGTCAACGATCTGCCGACGGCTGGTGGAGCGTGGAACCTGGTGCTGAATGCGCAGGGCAGAATCCAGGGCGACCTGATCGTTTGGCGCGAAAACGACGCTCTCGAACTGGAAATTGCCGCCGACCAATACGAGCGATTACTGGCGCATTTTGACCACTTCATCATCATGGATGACGTTGAATTGGTCGGCGTCGATCCGAATGTCGAAACGGCCATTGGGCTGACCGGGCCCCAAGCCGGCGAGTTACTCCACAAGCTCGGTTTGCCGATTCTGGCCGAGCCGCTTACTTCGGTTCGTACCGTTTGGAACGGGGTCGGTCTGCTGATCCGTCGAGACTATGGCGCGTTGGCAGACCATTATGCTCTGTGGGTGCCCGTGAATGCGGCCGAATCGCTGTGGCGCGCTTTGAGCGAAGCGGGCGCGACGCCGGCAGGCAGTGCCGCACTCGAAACATTGCGCGTAGTCGAGGGCATTCCGGCTTACGGCATCGATATGGTAGAGCGGGACTTACCCCAGGAAACCTCGCAGATGCGGGCCTTGAGTTTCAACAAAGGCTGCTACCTGGGCCAGGAAATTGTGGAGCGGATTCGCTCTCGGGGCAATGTTCACCGGCATCTGCGCTCAGTGGAATTGAACGGCCCGATCCCGCCCTCAGATACTGAACTAACCCTGGACGGAAAGCCGGCCGGGCAAATCACCAGTGTTGCTGCGTTTCCGTCGGAAGGCGGCGTGCGGCTGTTTGCGCTGGGCATGATTCGAAGTGAGGCTGAAATCGGCGATCGGCCCCTAAACTACGCTGCGCAACAAGCGGAGGGCACGGCCAGGATCTTGTCCGCACCGCCAACGTTCGATCTCAAAGGATGAAACAAATATCATGAGCGATTCCCCCAAGTTTGAAGTGATTGACCGACGCAAGTTCAAGGCTGAGCAAGAGGAACGGGAAACTTCGCATACGCCGCCCGCTGCTGTGCCTGAACCGCCCACGACGGAGCCTCCGGCAGGTCCTCGCCTTGTCGTGTCCGAAAGCCGGCCTGCGCCCGAAACCGAAGCTGAGGAGCCGGTCAGCCAGGTTGAGTTGCCCCCGGCGCCTTCGGCCGAAGAAAGCCGCCAGCAGAAGATCGCCTACGATGCCGCAGCCCAGAGGCTTGACGACCTGATTCGCGCCCAGAATCCCGCCATGGGACCCCAGCCGAGCGTCACGTTTGAGCAGTTGGTGCAGCAGTTTTATGTCTCCGCCATGATCCAGATGGGGGCCGGCGCGCAGGAAGGTCAGCGCCCTCGAGTCGACATTCTCGGTGCCAGACAAACCATTGATTTATTAGGCATTCTGACGGAAAAGACCAAGGGAAGCCTGACTGCGGCCGAAGAACGCACCTTGCAGGCCGTGCTTTTCGAGACCCGAATGGCCTTTCTCGAGCTCACCAGCATGATCACTCTGCAAGGTTTGCAGGGACCACCGCCCGGCAAGGTCTAGGGGCGGATGGACGGAAAGCTCACATTTTTAGGAACCGGGACCTCGATGGGCGTTCCCACTTTAGGGTGCGACTGCGAGGTTTGCACTTCGTCCGACCCGCATGATCGCAGGCTGCGGCCCTCCATTCTGCTGCGTTGGAACGAAGTCGGAGGCCGCCCACGCATCGTGGTAATCGACACCGGCCCCGACTTCCGCGAACAGGCCTTGCGCAGTGGGCTAACTCGCGTCGATGCCGTGCTTTACACGCACGCGCACGCCGATCATATCTTCGGATTGGACGACCTTCGCCCGCTTAGTTTTGTTGCGTTTCGCGAGGGCGGCCCCATTCCGCTCTATGCCTCCCCTGAAACCAGCGCCACCCTGAGGCGCATCTACGACTACACCTTTTCTCCCGATGCGGTTTATCCCAATCGCGCCCGTGTGCAAATTGAGCCGCTGGACGATGTTACAAGCGTTCATGGCGTTGATTTTATTCGTGTGCCGGTGATGCACGGCGACCAGCAGATCACGGGATTTCGCTTTGGGAAGACGGCTTATCTAACCGACGTGAGCAGCATTCCCGAATCGAGTTTTGCTCTTTTGGAGGGTCTGGACACTCTGGTGCTGCCAGCTCTGCGTTACAAACCGCACCCCAGCCATGCGACCGTGGAGCAGGCGACCGGGTGGGCGCGGCGCATCGGTGCACGCCAGACCTGGTTTACCCACATTGCCCACGAACTTGGCCACGAAATCACCAACCGTACGCTGCCTGCGGGCATGGCTCTGGCCCATGATGGGCTGGAACTGGCCGTGTCTCTATGAAGGATTGCCCGGCATGATTCCTGTCTATCGCGGGCTCCAGGAGATTCCGCCGGGGTTTGGTCCATCGGTTGTTGCGATCGGCAACTTCGATGGCGTGCACCTGGGCCACCGACGGATTTTGGCGGCTGTCGTCGCCGAGGCGCGGCTTCATGACGCCCGCGCCCTTGCCGTCAGTTTCGATCCTCATCCCGACCAGTTCTTGCGTCCCGATAAAGCGCCTATGTTGTTGACGCCGATGAGCGAGCGCGTGCGCCTGCTGGAACGAATAGGTGTTGATGGAGTTGTGATTTTACCCTTCGAGGCGGCTTTGGCGGGGTTATCCGGCCGCGAATTCGTGGAAAATGTGCTGGTCGCATCGCTGGGAGCGCGCGGCGTCCACGAGGGCGGCAATTTCCGGTTTGGGCGACGTGCCGAGGCGGGAGTCAAAGAGCTGGCGGAGTTTGGCGCAGAGTTTGGGTTTGGTGTGACCGTGCACGATGCCGTGCATGTGCATGGACTCGAAGTTTCTAGCTCCGCGGTGCGGGAAGCGGTAGCGGCGGGCGATATGAAGCGGGCGCGCTGGATGCTGGGTCGTCCCTTCGTGGTGCTTTCGACGCCGGCGCGGGGTCGTGGCATTGGCACGCGCCTGCTTGTGCCTACCGTGAATCTGGCGGCCTACGATGGTTTGCTGCCGGGATTTGGCGTCTATGTCACGCGGCTGAAGATCGGCGGTCGGAGCTTTCAGGCGGTGACCAATGTGGGCAATCGGCCGACGTTTGGCGAGGCTTCGTTTGCGGTTGAGTCGCACATCCTGGACTTCGAACCCATCGATCTTACCGAGGACACTGCGCTGAAGTTGGAGTTTTTGCTTCGCCTGCGGCCAGAGATGACCTGGCCCTCGCCAGAGGCTCTCAAGGCCCAGATTTTCAAGGATATACGCAGGGCAAAGCGATATTTCTCACTGCTTTCCAGCCATTGAAAATAACTTAATCCGCGCCGGGATTCGGTCCGGTTCCAGGAAGTGCCGGCTTGACCGTAGGGGTCGATTTCGGTCGCGCCTGCTGGACCGGCAAGGTCGGTTTGATGACGGGCTTAGCTGGGCGAGGAATGCTGCCCGGCTGTGGCGCCTTCCCCGTAATGGAGGGCTGTGGCAACTTCGTGGCAGAGACAGCGGAAGGGACAGCATGGGCCGCTGTTGCGCTGAGATTTGGCGTCTTAGGGGGCGTTGCCAACTTTACCGGCTTCACTAAACTTGTTCCCGCCGCCGTCTTTGAAACTTGAGGATTGGTTGGCTTGGCTGGCACATTTGCCGCAGCCTTGAGCAGCTTTGGCTCGTTCGGCCCCGTTTCATCGCCGAGGAAGTGCTCGTCTTCCTTGCCGACGATGGCTTGCTTCATGACTTCCATCCAGATGGGAAGGGCGGCTTTGGCGCCGGTTTCCTTTTCACCCAGAGATTCGCGGCTGTCGTAACCCACCCAGACTCCACAAGTTACAGACGGCGAAAAGCCCAAAAACCAGGCATCGGTGTAGTCGCTCGTGGTTCCGGTCTTGCCGCCCAAGGGATGATTGAGCTGTGAGGCGGCCGCGCCGGTGCCATGCGCGGTAACGGCGCGCAGCAGGCTCATCATGGTGCGCGCGGTCGACTGGCTGATCACTTCGGTGACGGCGGGCGGTTCTTCCCAAAGCGTGATTCCGTCGGCGTTCGAGACCTTGCGAATCAGGCGCGGCTGAATGCGGATGCCATCGTTGGGAAACACCGAATAGGATGCAACTTGTTCCTGCAGAGTGATTTCGACTGCGCCGAGGGCGATCGGCAAGTACGCGGGAATGTTGGACGTGACCCCGAAGCGATGAGCCACTTCGATGACCTTGTGAATGCCCACGCGAGCGGCCAGTTTGAGCGCGGGAATATTGCGCGACTCGGCAAAGGCGTTGGTCAGGGTCATGGCGCCTTTGTAGTCATTCTCATAATTGTGCGGCGTGTAGGAGCCGAAACTGACTGGTGAGTCGACCACGATATCGCTAGGCTTAGCGCCGTCCTCGATTGCGGCGGTATAGACGTAAGGCTTGAAACTGGAGCCGGTCTGGCGTTCGGCCTGGGTCGCCCGATTGAACTGCGATAAGGCGTAGTCGCGGCCGCCCACCATGGCCAAAACATCGCCCGTGGCATTGTCGATGGCCATCATCGCGCCTTGAGCGCCGGAGTCCTGTTCGAGAGATCCGCGCAGCGAGGTGCCCTCTTTTTCCGCGGTAAGGTGCACATAAATAACGTCGCCGGGCTTAACTAGAGAGTCGGCAAAGCGCTCTCCTGTCCACTTCCAATCGTCGGGCAGCAGAATCACTTCGTCCGAGCCGATGCGGGCGTGAATCTCCAGCGGCAAAACGCGGGTTACGATGGCATGAACGTAATCGCCGGAGTGCGATTTGAGTACCCAATCTGGATGCTTATAGTCCTCAATGGTGATGCCGTCGTTAACAACGTTCTGGATGCGACCCTTCCAGCCGCGGCGGCGTTCGTAGGTTGCGACGCCGTCGGTCACGGCGCGATTGGCCACCTGCTGCAGGTCTAGGTCCAGCGTGGTGTCGACGCGAAGTCCAGCGGCATGAACCTCTTCCGCGCCAAACTTCTTTTCTAGTTCGCGTCGCACTTCTTCCTGGAACCAGGGAGCGACCGACATCTCGGGCTGCGCGATGTGCAGTCCCAGCGGCGCCTGGCGAGCCTGTCCTGCCTGAACGTGGGTAATGACCCCGTCCGATTCCATTTCGCTGAGGACCAGGTTGCGGCGGCGAAGAGCCTTGTCTGGGTTGTAAAGCGGGGAATACGCTGCTGGACCCTTGGGCAAGCCGGCCAGCAGCGCGGCCTCGGTCAGCGATAAGTTGTTGGCGTGCTTGGAGAAATAGAACTCCGATGCAGCCTCGAAGCCGTACATGCCGCTGCCGAGGTAGATCTGGTTGCCGTAGAGGGTGAAGATTTGTTCCTTGGTAAAGGAGCGCTCGATCTGGATAGAGAGGTATGCCTCTTGCGCCTTGCGGATGGCGGTGCGATCGGAGGAAAGAAAGAGGTTACGGGCCAACTGCATGGTCAGAGTAGAGGCGCCCTGCCCGCGGCCGTGGGTGCGCAGATCGTGCCAGAGAGCTCCGGCGATGCGGAAGACATTAATGCCCCAGTGCGATTCGAACGATTTGTCCTCAATGGAAATGACTGCCTGGCGCAGAATCGGACTGAAGTCGTTGTAATTGACCACGATGCGACGTTCGAGCGCAAATGAGCCGATCTCGCGACCCTTCTGATCGTAGAGGGTGGTCGTGGTCGAGGGGCGGTAGCGCTCGAGGTCGTGAATCTCCGGCAGATCGACCGAATAAACGAGAGTAAGTCCTGCCAGGGAACCGGAGATAACTGCTAATGTAACCAGCGCGATAAGGATACCCCGACCGGCAAGCTTGCGGCGCGGCAGAGGGGGAATCCTCTCGGGCGGAAGCCGGTGCGAACGGCCAAGGCCGCGTGGTTGGACCGGCTGAGTTGGGGTAGCAGCCAAGAGATTCACGCCTCATGGGCATTTCTCTAAATTGCAGGGGAGAAAATGCTATATGCCTACGAGGGTAGCACGGGTTTGGATGCGGTAATGTGCTCTTTAACACCAACGTACCAACCGCAGCAAGAGAGCGGGCCGGTCGTGGGTTGGCGAGATTATTTGGCAGGTTCGGCGGACGACTAGGCCTGTCAAGGCGAGGGCTGCGGTCTGTGCGGTTGGTTTGTATCGAATCCGCTACTCATCTTGTGACGAAGCGATAACCGGAATTCACCATTGGGCGGATTGTAGCCAATGGTGAAGTTTGGGGAAGCGCGGGGACCTCTGGCCGGCTCCGTGCTATGAAACACCGGAGGGAGAGACCTCAGCGAGGCGCTTGCCGGTTTCAGCTTCGATAGCAGCGATGGACCGCTCCATTCCTCCGTCGCGCGCTAGAATGGTCCATTCATTGCTGCAGGCAAGCGCGCAAAGAAGCATGTCCACGGCGCCGCACTCAACTCCGCGCCGCCGGCAGAGATTGTAGAGCCGGGCAGCTTCGATATAGTCCGCGGACCCGATTGGCTGATCAGGGAACGGGTCGAGCTTGGTTTTAACCTCGGCAAATTGTTCCGGCGTGGCGATACCAGAGAGAACCTCTTGGCGGACGGGGCCAGCCATCAGGGCGCGACCATCACGGATGGCTTCTACGAGGAGTGCGACCAAGCGTTTCTCTTCATCGTTTATCTGGCCCGTTCCGCCTTTTCGCCGCAAGGCCAAAGACCAGATCGAAGTATCAATCAGCACCTTCATTGGTCGAGCTCGATCCGATCGCGGTTGCGGTTGTTGCGTGAGCTGTACGCGGGGTCAAAGTCGATGGTCCCGAACAGGTCAATAATGCCCATCTGCTTGCGTCGGGCGACGTACTCCTGAAGAGCGACGGTCACGGCCTGTTTTTTGGTGGGGTGGCCGCCGATGCGGCGCGCTTCCTCGATGAGATCGTCGTCGATGGCGAGGTTGGTTCCCATGGTGCCCTCCATGTGTATCTTATCACGCGTTCAAATGTGTAAGAAGAAGTGTAGGCGAATGAGTTCGAACCGCTGCCTTGACGGGAATGGCTGTGTTTGACATTGCAAGAACAGCCGTTTTGCCCATCTTCAGTCCGGCCGCGATACCATTGCATCAAATAAGCAGTGCACTCCATGAAACCCGATACAGAACGTGCCGACGATCGCCGAGGGGCAGAGCGCTCCGATGAACAAGCTGGCCTCACCCCGGTGAGCCGGACGGCCATTCTCAAGGCGATTGCCGACCCGCGGCGCTTTGAGTTGCTGGAGCGGATCGCGAAGGCCCGATGTCCGATGGGCTGCACACAAGTGGGTTCTGCGCTCGCCATCTCCCCGGCCACAATCTCTCACCACATCAAGGAACTCGAAGCCGCCGGCCTGATCCAGGTCGAACGACAGGGCAAGTTTCATCTCCTGTCGCTGCGTCCCGGAGTGATCGAGTCGCTGATCGAGACGCTTTCTTCGATCAACCTTCCGCGCTGCGACTCCAGAACTTGAGACTGTCAGCTTCTTTCGAATCTGCTGTTTGATCGCGTTCTACTGCAGCTGGCTATAGAGCGTGGTATTGCGATAGCCGAGCAGCGTGATCAGCGTCCAGATGCCCAGAGCGGTTCCGAACGGGAACTTGATAACGATCAGGAACGCAGCCACGATAGCTACCATCCGGCCCCATTCCGTTCGCTCCATCAGGCCCACGGCAGCCACGATCGCGAGCCCGGAACGCAGCAACACAAACAGCCACGCAAAACGGAGAACAGCAGGCCCAAGAATATTGGGGATGAGCCACTCCGGCCGCGATGAGCCGTCACCCCAGCCGCCATGAGCCCATTGCCCGAAGTGTCCGTGCATAAACGCGCTGGCAAAGGCTAGTCCCATAACGCCCAACAGCACAGACAATCCCGCGTAAATGAACCATACGATGCTGAGCGCACGCACCTTACCGGCGTAGCTGTCGAGCTGGAACTGGAAACCGGGAACGGCTGGAATCGCCGTCGCCATGGGGCGACCGCAGCGGCTGCAAGCGACCTGTCCTGGAGCTACTTCCTGACCACATGCGCTGCAATACATGGTTGCCCTCCTATTTTGGTGGACCTCTTCAAACATTCCGCCCTTTGTCGACGTTCATCGCGCTAAATGCAGCGACAAAAAACCACGCCAAGGATGAAACACGGACCGCACTGTCCGCAAGCGTCATACCTGCTGCAACGGATACGCATGGATCGGGTGGAGTGTTCCCTTTATTCCTTGCCGGCAGCAGGGCGTTTGCGTTCCCAGCGTTCATCGTGGCGGTCATCGTGGAAGAGCAGCGCTGCGACGTGTCCCTGGGGATCGCGCTCAACCGTGAGCCGCGTCCAGACGCTGCCGAGGGGATAGAAAAAGACGTTGGGCGATTCCGCCTCGACCTCGGTGATCTCTCCGTGCGGGTCTCTCTCGTAAAGCTGATCGCCCTGGCGAAACATGGTGGCGGCGACGCGCCCGTTCAGGTCGAAATACTCCCCGGCGATGCTTTCAATCGCTGACGGGGGCAGTTTGATGGCGGCGGGGTGAATGGGGATAACCAGCCGCTCGGCAAAGGGCGGGGGGTCGATCGCAGGCGCACCGGGTGCCGAAGCCGCCGGCGTGCGATGGGTCAGCAGCCAGCGTGGAAGCTCCGGCTCGTTGAAGGCGCGCGCCCAGGAATCATGGCGCAGTCCCTGGTAAACCCACAATCGCACGCGGCCGCCATTCGCCTTGATGGCATTGAGCATCAGCTCGCTTTCGCGCTCTGGTACCACATTGTCTTCACTGCCGTGGAACATCCAAACGCCGGTGTGGCCCAGCGCGCGCGCGTACTCGCCCGGCAAGGTTGAGGCTTCCTGCCAGCGTTCCGGCGCGTAACTCCAGAAGACGCCGCCGGCGGCAACGGCCATGGCCGCCCAGCGATGCGGATACATCCGGACCAGCTCCCAGGCCCCGTATCCGCCCAGCGAGAGGCCGGTCAGATAAGTGCGCGCCGGATCGGTGTGGAACTCCTCGGCTTCCTGATCGAGAGCCGCCATGGCCATGTTGAGCATGGGCGGGTCGGTCCAGTAATTGGTAAACGGACATTCGGGCATGACAATGACGAACGGCCAACGTTCCGGGTGATCGCGGACGGCCAGAGGCAAACCTATCTGGGTCTGCCACATGCCTTCTGTGCCGCGCTCGCCGCGGCCATGCAGGAACAGCAGAATGGGCCACTGCTTGTGATCGTCGCGCCGGAAGTCTTCAGGTAGGTAAACCTGAAAGCGATAGGTGGCGCCGTTTACTTGCACTTTGCGATTCAGGAAGCCTGTTTCCTGGGAAGGTGGTTCCGGGGTGGAATGCTTCCGCAACCCTGCATGCGCGACGGCAGGCGCGAATCCCACGGCGATCGTCAAACTGACAACTGTAACGCGAAGAAGCTGGCGCATGCTTGAATTTCCATCATAGAGCCGCTGTCAAATCCACGGCCGACCAAACACACCCTTTCCTGTTGTGAAGGCTGGTCACGAACCTGAGTTGTATCTACTTCCTGTCGATTTACTTACGCTTTCGGTGCAAGAATCGCGAAGAGGCCCAGCTTACATGAGCATTCTTAGTCGGCTCGTCGCCAACCCGCTTGGCGGCCTTGGCGTTCTCGCTTTTGCCGCATTCCTTGAGGCATGGGGTGACTCGTTTTTTCAGGTGAGCTTTTACCGCTCGTCGGGCATTGGGCGGATTCCCGCCTTCGTAACTGGAGCCTTGGTGCTGGCCGCTTACGGGTCGGTCGTCAACGTTCCGCGCTGGGATTTTGGAAAGCTGCTGGGGGTCTACGTCGTTTTGTTCTTTCTGATGGCCCAATTGCTGGCCAAGGTGCGGTTCGGTCAATCCCCTACGGTGCCGATTTATGCCGGCGGGGCACTCATCGTTGCCGGAGGCTTGGTCATCGCGTTTTGGAAGGGTTGAAGTTGGTTTCGCCCGTCCACGCGAGTGCACACTTTTACGGCTCTCGAAATGACCGTGGACGTAGCGCCTTCGCATTCGTAGTGGACCTAGTTGACCGGCGACGGACTACATGTGCTAAGTTCATTGGCAACATACCAGTCTCTGGGACGCCTTGGGCCCAGAGCGCGGCTGTTTACTCAGCCGTAGCTCTTGTCACAAGTCTTTTTCTTTTCAGTGAATTACGAATAAGGCACCTCGGAAATTATTTTAGAAAAATGAGGCAAAAGAGCAGTCACAAACACCCCCGCGCTGCTATATTGAATTTTCGGGGCCGTCTCCTCGACGGTCTTTCTGTACCCCCGAAACGTTTTTGTACACAACCTGTGTGACCGTCGACACAGCGGCACATACAAAAAACAGATTCCCCAACCGGCCTTCCAATCAAACGCAGCACAGACCTTAGGGAAAGCAATCGATGGCCCAGATATTTGACCGCAGCTCCAATGCTTTGGCTCGCATGAGCCTGGTTTTGACGGGGCTGATTGTGATCGCGCTTGGGGTCACGCTGGACGAGCTGCAGCGTTCTCCGTGGGTGACGCGGCAAGGGCAGCGTCCGGACCAACCGGTGCCGTTCAGCCACAAGCACCACGTGCAGGGACTGGGGTTGCAATGCCAGTACTGTCACACGACGGTGGAGAAGTCGAGCTACGCCGGGATCCCGCCGACCAAGACGTGCATTAACTGTCACGCGCAAATCTGGACCAATGCCCAACTGCTCGAGCCGGTGCGCCATAGCTGGGCGACCGGACAGTCGATCGTGTGGACCAAGGTGCACGACCTGCCTGACTTTGTGTACTTCAGCCACGAGATTCATGTGAACAAGGGCTTGGGCTGTTCCACTTGTCATGGCCGTGTCGACCAGATGCCGCTGATGTATGCCCAGAACACATTGCAGATGGAGTGGTGTCTCGATTGCCATCGCAACCCCGCCAAAAACCTGCGGCCGACCAGCCAGATCTACAACATGGCGTGGGAAAAGCCTGCCGAGGATCGCCCCGTGTGGTGTTCGGTGAGCGAGTCGAAGGACGGCAAGCCGACGGCGCAGAGCGTCGATTGTGTAACCAAAGATCCAGTCGGTTCGGGACCGGAGATGGCTTCGTTGCAATTGCCTGGTCTGGGCGCCAAGGGTATTGCGGGAGATGTAGCCGGCGCAGCAGTTCCGGTGCCCGCATCCTATAAGAAATTCACCAGTCAGGATGAACTGGGCCACTTCCTGCTCGATCACTACAAGATTCGGACACCGAAAGAGCTGACCAGTTGCGAGGTTTGCCACCGATGAGCGGACAGACAAATGGTCAGGGTAATCAGACAGGGAGCGGTGTGGACAACGACAAGCACATTGCGAAAGTCGACGCGTTAACGCAGATCGAGCCGATGACGTTGGCTGCGGTGCGGCAGGAATTGAAGGCCGCCAAGGGTAAGCGCTACTGGCGGTCGATTGACGAGCTCGCGGGGACTGAAGAATTTCAAGCTGCGGTCGAGCGCGAATTTCCCGCTGCGGCGCAGGAGTGGGTCGACCCCGTCTCGCGTCGCGGGTTTATGAAGCTGATGGGCGCATCGATGGCGCTGGCTGGATTGGCCGGTTGCACCAAACAGCCCGATGAGCCGATTTACCCCTACGTCAAGCAGCCTGAAGATTTGGTGCTTGGCAAGCCGAACTACTTTGCCTCGGCGCATCCTTTTGTGACTGGCGCGGTGCCGGTTCTGGTCAAGAGCGATCAGTTCCGTCCCATCAAAGTCGACGGCAATCCCGAGCACGCTTACAACCTGGGCTCGTCCGATGTGTTCACGCAGGGCACGTTGCTTGACCTCTATGATCCCGACCGTTCGCAGCATGCCATGTATATGGGCGAGGCGCGGCAGTGGGGCGAGTTCGTGCAGGAGTTCAAGCACGCGGTTATCGAGTCAAAAGATGGAACGGGCATTTACTTCCTGAGCGCAATCATTACTTCGCCAACGCTGGCGCGGCAATGGAAAGCAGTGCAGGCCGCCTATCCCAAGGCGAAGTTGGTGCAGTATGACCCGGCTGTTGCGGGCACTTCGCTGGCAGGTGCGACCAGTGTGCAGTATGCGCTGGCCGATGCCGACGTGATTGTTTCGCTCGATGCGGATTTTCTTTCGGGCGCGGCCTATCCCGGTTTTCACAAGCTAACGCGCGAATATGCGCAGCGTCGCAAGACTCCCGAAAAGCTCAATCGCTTGTATTCGGTCGAGAGCACGCCGACCACCACCGGCATGAAGGCCGAGCATCGCTTGGGCTTGCGGGCGAGCGAAATCCCTGCATTCGCAGCGGCACTTGCTGCGGCAGTGGGTGCGAGCGGGGTGCAGGCACCGAGTTATAACTGGACGCCTGAACAGCAGAAATTCCTTACCGCTCTCGCCAAGGATCTGAAAGCCAATGCAGGCAAGAGCGCCGTCATTCCGGGTCTTTATCAGGATCAGTCGGTAACTGCGCTGGCCTTGGCGATCAACAGCGCTCTCGGTAATGTCGGCAAGACGGTCCTCGTTTCGAGCGACCCGACAAATCCAATTCCCAGCGACCAGATCGCTGATTTTCGCGCATTGGTGGCGGATCTTAATGCGGGCAAAGTGGAATGGCTGATGATTCTGAATGCCAATCCCATCTATAACGCGCCCTCCGATTTTGAATTTGCGACGGCCTTCAATAAGGCCAAAATCGTTGCGCATCTCGGTTCTCATGTTGACGAGACCGGCCAGATCGCGCACTGGCATCTCCCCTCTGCCCATGCGCTCGAATCGTGGTCGGATGCTCGCGCGTATGATGGCACGATCTCTGTGGTTCAACCCCTGATCGAGCCCCTTTATGGTGGCCATTCGTCGCATGATGTGCTGCAGTCGCTGCTCAATGAGCCGATGTTGAGCGCGTATGAGGCGGTTCGTGAGACAGCGAAGTCCAACGTCAAGGGCGACTTCGAAATCGGCTGGCGCAAGGCTCTTCATGCCGGATGGATCGACGGTTCTGCGGTAACTTCGACCGGTTCGGCCGCGGTTCAAGTGGGCAAGATCCCCGCGCCTACCTCGAAAGACGCATTCGAAATCATCTTCCGTCCTGATCCGAATATCTACGACGGCCGTTTTTCGAACGTAGGCTGGCTGCAGGAGTTGCCGAAGCCGATCACGAACCTGAGTTGGGATAACGCGGCTATCGTTTCCGGCGCCACGCTAACCAAGCTTGGCCTTGAAGAAGACGACATCGTCGAGCTGAGCGTGAGCGGTAAAAAAGTGTTGGCTCCAGTCATTGTGGCACCTGGTCATCCTGACAACTCCGTCACGGTCTATCTCGGATATGGCCGCTCATTCGCTGGTCGCGTAGGTTCAGGCGCTGGTTTTGATGCGTACTTGATTCGCCCCAGTTGGGCGCCGTTCTACACCACCGGTTCAGTCAAGAAGGTCGAAGGCAAGTGGGGCCTGGCGATTACCAAGAGCCACTATCAGGATCATCGTTCCAAATGGTTCGGCGGCGAAGGCAACGGAAATAATTCACTTGAGGCCGACGAAGCGCTCGGCGATCGCGGCATCATCCGTTACGCCACGCTGGATGAATACAAGGCCAATCCCGGATTTGCCAACGAGGGTGAAGGGCACGAGAAGACCGACACGAGCACTTCGCTCTTCCCCAACTGGCCTTACAAGGAAAATGCCTGGGGCATGTCGATCGACATGAATAGCTGCACGGGTTGCAATGCCTGCATCGTGAGCTGTTATGCCGAGAACAATATCGCTGTTGTGGGTAAACAACAGGTGCGCATCGGCCGCAACATGCAATGGCTGCGTATCGATACTTACTTCGAGGGCGATCTGGCCGCTCCGCGGGCTCACTTTCAACCCATGACGTGCCAGCATTGCGAGAACGCGCCTTGCGAGCAAGTTTGCCCGGTAGGCGCCACGGTGCACACGCCGGAAGGCCTCAACACAATGGTCTACAACCGTTGCGTGGGCACGCGATATTGCTCCAACAACTGCCCATACAAGGTACGGCGCTATAACTTCCTGCTCTACTCCGACTTTGAAACGGAGAGCCTCAAACTTTCGCGCAATCCTGACGTATCGGTACGTTCGCGCGGTGTGATGGAGAAGTGCAGTTACTGCATTCAACGCATCACGGTGGCGCGCATCGACGCCGACAAGGAAAACCGAGCCATTCGCGATGGCGAAGTCGTAACAGCTTGCCAGCAAGCTTGCCCCGCATCGGCGATAACGTTTGGCAATCTCAATGACAAGGGCAGCAGGGCAGCCAAGCTGCGCGGCGATGAGCGTACTTACCAGGTGTTGGCCGATCAGAATACGCGTCCGCGGACGACTTACATAGCCGCGGTTTTGAATCCGAATAGCGAACTCGAAGAAGCGCCGGTCGAACACGCACCGGCCAAGGGTTAAGCCACGATGGCAACGAGCGACCTGAAACCGAAGGACCCAAACTACGAGCGGCGGATCGATCCCGCCACCGGAGAGTACCGGGTCATTGCGCCGGGCCAGACCTTCAAGTCGGTCACCGATAAGATCTCGCGCATCGTGCTGACGGCCAACACACCCCTGGGCTGGTTTGCCCTGTTCGCCGTGGGCGGCGCAGTTGCTACACTGCTGCTGGTCGCGGTGACCTGGCTATTCCTCAAGGGCGTCGGCATCTGGGCCATTACGCAACCCGTGGCCTGGGGATTCGCCATTATCAACTTCGTCTGGTGGATCGGTATCGGCCACGCAGGTACGCTGATCTCGGCGATTCTACTGCTCTTCAAGCAAGGGTGGCGTAACTCGATCAACCGTTTTGCCGAAGCCATGACGATCTTCGCCGTAGTCTGCGCCGGCATGTTCCCGTTGATTCACATTGGGCGTCCGTGGTTGGGTTACTGGCTCCTGCCTTACCCCAACACGATGAACGTATGGCCGCAATTTCGGTCACCGCTGTTGTGGGACGTGTTCGCCGTTTCTACTTACGCGACCATCTCGGTGGTGTTCTGGTATATCGGCATGGTCCCTGATTTCGGCACCATGCGCGATCGTGCAAAGTCGCGGCTTGCACAATACTTTTATGGAATGATTTCGCTGGGCTGGCGTGGCTCGGTGCGCCACTGGATGCGCTATGAGACTGCGTCACTGCTACTCGCAGGACTTGCTACGCCGCTTGTGCTTTCAGTGCATACGGTCATCAGTTTCGACTTCGCTGTCGCTGTACTGCCAGGCTGGCACACGACGATCTTCCCGCCTTACTTTGTGGCCGGCGCAATCTATTCCGGATTCGCCATGGTGCTGACGCTGGCGATTCCGCTGCGCAAGTTCTATCACCTCGAAGGCCTGGTGACTGAGCGCCACATCGACAACATGGGCAAGGTCATGTTGGCCACTGGCTTCATCGTCGCTTACGGCTACGGTATGGAAGTCTTCATGGCCTGGTACTCGGCCTCGCACTGGGAATTCTTCATGATGTGGAACCGCATATTCGGGCCTATGGGCTGGTCGTATTGGGTGCTGATTACTTGCAACCTGGCGATTCCGCTCACGACCCTGTGGTCGCGCAAGCTGCGAACCAACATCGCCTTCATGTTCTTCATCTCGCTCGTAGTCAACACCGGCATGTGGTTTGAGCGTTTCGTCATTGTTGTCACGAGCCTCTATCGCGACTTCCTCCCGTCCTCGTGGGGAACGTATCGCGCCACTAAGTGGGATTACATGACCTATGTCGGCACATTGGGATTGTTTACCGCACTGTTCATGCTGTTTGTGCGCTTCCTGCCCATGATTCCTATGTCTGAAATTCGCATGATGTTGCCGGGAGCCAAGATCACTCCCAAGAAAGCTGCGGAGGTAGGTGACTAATGCCACCACGCGTAGGAACTTACGGCCTGCTGGCCGAATTCGACACCCCGAGCGACCTTGTGAGAGCCGCGCAACAAGCGCGTAAAGATGGCTGGCGGCGCATGGATTGCTACACACCCTATCCCGTCGAAGAAGCGGCGGAGGCGATCGGCTTTCATCGCAACAAGGTTCCGCTGCTGACGCTGATTGGCGCGCTGATGGGGCTCGCTGCCATGTTCGGCATGGAGACATGGGTGTCGGTACTGGCGTATCCATTGAACATCGCGGGGCGGCCCACTTACTCGTGGCCGGCGTTTCTCATTCCCGCGTATGAGTGGACCATCTTGTTTGCGGGCTTGTCCGCGGCATTCGGCATGTTGGCTTTGAATGGTCTTCCGGCTTTGTATCATCCATTGTTCAACGCGCCTAACTTCCGTGATGGAGCTTCTAGCGACAAGTTCTTTCTGTGTCTCGAAGCGCTCGATCCGAAGTTTCATTTGACCGATACGGCGCAGTATCTTGAAACCCTTGGACCGGTATCCGTGGTGGAGGTGGAGTACTGATGGTAGGGAACCGCCTCAATCCGATAGGCACGCTCGCCGCAGCATCAGCGACTGCCATCCTGCTGCTAGCGGCCGGTTGCCGTCAAGACATGCAGAACCAGCCCAAACTGATTCCTCAGCGCGGGTCGGAGATGTTTGCCGACCATCGCGGAGCTCGGCCGCAGGTCATGAATACCGTGGCGCGCGGCCAATTGCGCGAAGACAGCTACTACTACACCGGCGTGGTTCAAGGCGCCAACGGTTACCGCGAAGAGAAGAACGAACTGCCTTTTCCTGTAACGATGGAAGTACTCGCGCGCGGCCAGGAGCGCTTCAACATCTACTGCACTCCGTGTCACTCGCGCGTCGGCAACGGCCTGGGTGAGATCGTGCAGCGCGGCTATAAGCCCGCCGCCAATCTGCATGATCAGGTGCGTGTTTCGCAGCCGATTTCGCACTACTTCTACGTCATGACCAATGGTTATGGAGCTATGCCCGATTACTCGGCACAGTTGACGCCGGCGGATCGCTGGGCTGTGGCTGCTTACATCCGCGCGTTGCAGCTAAGTCAGAATGCCAAGGACTCCGACGTTCCCACGGGAGCGCAAGTCAAGAGCCTGAAAGATGTGGCACTGAGCAAAAATTTGCAAGCATCCTTTGCAGATCCGTGGTCACTGCCCGCGACAGCCGTTCAAGCGTATCCACACGTCACTCAAGAAGGAACTCCGGCGATGGCTCCAGCCAATCCGGCAGACCCCGCGATCAAGATTCCCGCAAGCAAACCGGCCGCACCGGCCGCGAAGTAAGGACTTATAGGAATGGCTCACGAAACTCACGCCAAGACACTACCCGCCGACTTAGGCGCGCCGCTGTTTGTGGACGCGTGGAAGACGCGAGCGTTGATCGTTGGCTTGGTATTTTCGGTCGTCGCTGCGGGCCTGGCCCTCCTTGACGGTTCGATCGATCACGTCTTACGCGCCTGGTTATTGGGACTCACGCTTACCTTCGGATTTGCCGTCGGCGGCTTGGCGCTGCTGATGGTGCAATATTGCTCCGGCGGTAAGTGGGGCTTGCTCCTGCGTCGGCCGCTTGAGGCCATGAGCCGCACTCTCCCGCTCGTGTTCGTCTATTGGATCGTGATTGCACTTACCCAGGGAAGGCTCTACCTGTGGGCTAATCACGGGCTCATCGATGACGGCGTAAAGAAGGGCCTCATCAGCCACGATCAACTCGAGACGATTGAGCACGCGATCAAGTGGAAGCATCCCATGCTCAATCCCAGCGCGTTTATCGTCGTCAGCTTGATATGTTTCGCCATCTGGACTTTCTATACCTGGCGCCTCAATTCGCTGGCCCTCCAGCGCGATGCAGATTCGCCCGCCAACACGCCATTCTGGATCAGGAAGTTTGAAAACATCAGCGGCCCAGGGCTCGTAGTCTACTCACTCACCATGACAGCCGCGGTCATCTACTGGGTCATGTCACTCGACCCCACATGGTACTCGTCTGTATACGGTCTCTTGTTCCTGGTCGGGCAGGGCTACTCGGTTCTTGCGCTGGCCATCATCGTGTCTATCGGACTGTCAAAGGCCGAACCGTTTCAGACTCTCCTGCGTCAGACCGAACAACACGACCTCGGCAAGTTCACCTTTGCGTTTGTGATGTTGAATATCTATCTCGCCTTCTCACAATTTCTGATCATCTGGTCAGGAAATCTGCCCGAGGAGATCAACTGGTACCTCGATCGCATTCGCGGCCACTGGGGCATCATCATCACACTCGACTTTATCTTTCACTGGCTCATTCCCTTTACTCTTCTGCTGTCGCGCGACATCAAGCGCAATAAAAAGCGGTTGGTCCGCATCTGCCAGTGGATGGTCTTTGCCAAGGCCTTTGACCTTTTCTGGTTGATCGAGCCGAACTTTAAGGATGCAGCGCGCAACTTGCATGCGAGCTGGGGGATTTTTGAGTATGTCGCTGTGCCGGTCGCAATGGTCGCTTTCTGGATTGCATTCTTCTGCATTCAACTGAAGTCGCGCCCGCTGGTGCAGACAAACGACCCGCATCTGGCGGAGATTTTGGAGCCTGAACATGCCCACGCATAGCGACGACCAATTGGGTTCCCATGGTCCCGATCCTGAAGAGGTCGATACTTCCCATGGATACGAACAGACCGATGTGCGGGTCACGGGCATCGTCGTGTTTCTTACTGCGCTCGCAATCCTTGTCGTGGTGACGGCTGTGTTGTGCTATGGCATCGGCAAGGTGATTAACGCCGAGCTTAACAAGGAAGACGGACCAAACAACAAGTGGACCAAGACGGTTGATGTGCGCCAACTTGGCAATCTACCCAACAATCCTGAGTTGCAAAACAAGATGGCGGCCCTTACTCAACAATTTCCGACGCCCCGCGTTCAAACCGACGACGGAAATCAGGACGTTGCCGACCTGCACGCGCGCGAAGATCTGTTGCTTGAAAACTACACGCGCGTCGACGGGAAACCGGGCACCGTGCGCATTCCAATTCAGCGGGCCATGGAGTTGATCGCGCAGCGTGGGTTAGCGGTCGCTCCCACAGTTCAAAAATCGCAAGCCATGACCGGCGATCAGGAACCAACTGTAACCGCGCCCCTCACCAGCGGGTTTGCACGAACGGCTTATGAGCAGGATCTGGACGCACAACGGGCTTCTGAGGCCAAACGGCCTGAGTAAGTTGAAAAAGTGTCAGTAGAAATCGGGCAACGTATGCGGAGCACAAAGACAATCCGGAGAAGTTGGCGCACGACGGCAGTGATTGCCGCCTCGGCGATTGTATTGACGCCTGCGTTCCTTTCAACGTCCCTATCGGCCCAGGTCGCCGGGTATGGCGATAAGCAAATGGGGCCGGCCAACGAGAAGGCCCCGATCCTCAATAAAATCGGCATTGCGCAGCACCTCAATCAACAAGTGCCGCTGAACCTCACATTCACCGACGATGCCGGAAAGCAGGTCGAACTGGCCAACTACTTCGGCAAGCAGCCCGCCATCCTGGCCCTCGTCTATTACCAATGTCCGATGCTTTGTTCCGAAGAGTTGAATGGTCTCACCGGCGCCATGCAGATGGTCGACGAAGTACCCGGCAGAGACTTCAACGTAATCGTAGTGAGCATCGATCCCAGCGAGGGGACCGATCTCGCAGCTTCCAAAAAACGAATCTATCTCAAGCGCTACGGCCATCCTGAAACGGCGAATGGCTGGCACTTTTTAACCGGCACTCAAGCTAATATCGACGCGCTGACGAAAGCAGTTGGATTTGGTTACGTGAAGATACCGGGCCCTGACGGAAAGCTAACTCAGTTCGCCCATGCTAGTTCGATCCAAATCGTAACTCCCGCAGGCAAATTGGCGCAGTACTACATGGGCGTTGAGTATTCGCCGAAGGACCTGCGACTGGGATTGGTCGAAGCATCGTCAAATCACATTGGTTCGCCGGTAGATAACATCCTGACCTACTGCTACCACTACGATCCAGGCACCAATAAGCACTCACTCATTGTGGCGCGCGTAGTGCAGGCAGGCGGCCTGGTCACGGTAATGACGCTGGGGGGATTCATGCTTTTAATGTTCCGCCGCGACGCAAGACAAAACCTCGTCGAGCCAAAGACAGTAACAAAGGTGAACGGATAACTGAATGGATCACATCAGTCCAGTATTCTGGCAATTTCTCGTCAAGTGGATGACGGACTTCGCGCTGTTTCCTCCGGAGGCGTCGAAGATCGCGCCGCAAATGGACGCGTTGTTTTTTTTCATGGTCCTGGTAAGTCTGATCGGCTTGACGATCGTGATTCTGCTGGTCACCAGCTTCTCCATTCTCTATAGCAAAAAACGTCATCCTATAGCTGTGCAGATCGAAGGCTCCACGTTGCTCGAGGCCACGTGGACCATTATTCCGCTCGGACTGTTTCTGATCATGTTTGTCTGGGGCGCGTTGATTTACTTCCGCGTCTATACGCCGCCCGCTAACGCGATGAACATTTATGTGGTGGGCAAGCAATGGATGTGGAAGGCTGAGCATCCAGGCGGACAGCACGAAATCAATTCACTGCACGTGCCAACCGGCCGCGCCGTACAACTGACGCTCATTTCGCAGGACGTGTTTCACAGCTTTTCCATTCCAGCGTTTCGTATCAAACGTGAGGCCATTCCAGGCCGCTACACAACAGTGTGGTTTGAACCGACGACACCAGGCACTTATCATCTCTTCTGCACTCAATATTGCGGCACGTCGCACTCGGCCATGATCGGTGACATCGTCGTCATGACTCCTGAAGACTTCAAGAAATGGCAGCAGGAATCGACCAGCGGCATGTCACTGGCGCAAAACGGCGAGCGACTCTTCTCAAGCCTCAGTTGCAATGCATGCCATAACGGCCGGCCCGATTCGCGCGGCCCCAGCCTGGCCAATGTCTACGGATCGAAGCTCACGCTTACCAGCGGGCAGTCTGCCACGGCCGATGAAGCTTACTTGCGCGAATCAATCCTCAACCCTTCCGAGCATGTGACTCAGGGCTACGCACCGATCATGCCGACTTATCAGGGACAAATCAACGAAGATGGTGTGATTGCGCTGGTTGAATACATCAAGAACCTTAGTTCCAATTACCGCGTCGAACAGACGCTGAATACTACTGGCTTGCTACCGGAAGGCGAAGGCACGCCGGCAGCCGTGAAGCAACAGCCCGCAGGGAAAACGCCCGCCGGGCAGGGGACGGTGAAACAATGAGTAGCACAATTGTGAGTCTTCCCGACCAGTCGACAGCAAGGATTCCGAAGACCAATTTCATTACCAAGGAAAATGGGATTCTGAGCTGGCTGCTGACTGGCGATCATAAGCGAATCGCAATCCTTTATCTGATCTCGATCACGTTCTTCTTCTTTATCGGCGGCGCGCTGGCGGGTTTGATTCGCCTGGAACTGCTGACACCGCAGTCGGACTTGATGGCTACCGACACCTATAACAAGGTGTTCACCATGCACGGCGTGGTGATGATCTTCTTGTTCCTGGTGCCATCTGTGCCCGCCACGCTGGGGAATTTCTTGATCCCTATCATGATCGGCGCAAAAGATCTCGCCTTGCCCAAGGTCAACTTACTTAGTTGGTATCTCTATATAATCGGCGGCATCCTGGTGCTCTACACCATGATCTCGGGCGGAGTAGATACAGGCTGGACATTTACAACTCCGCTGTCGACGCACTATGTAAATACCAACGTCCTCAGTACCGGCCTCGCCGTCTTCATCGCCGGATTCAGTTCGATTTTTACCGGTCTCAATTTCATCGTGACCATCCACAAGATGCGCGCGCCGGGTATGACCTGGTTCCGCATGCCGCTCTTCGTTTGGGCTCACTACGCGGCCAGCATCCTTATGGTGCTGGGGACGCCGGTGCTCGCCATCGCGATTGTGCTGGTAGCTCTCGAACGCACCATCGGTATCGGCGTTTTCGATCCCACCAAGGGCGGCGATCCGCTCTTGTTCCAGCACCTGTTCTGGTTCTACTCGCACCCGGCCGTTTACATCATGATTCTCCCTGGCATGGGAGTGATCTCCGAAGTAATCTCGACCTTTAGCCGCAAGCGCGTATTCGGTTATACCGCCGTCGCGTTTTCATCGGTGGCGATCGCCGTGTTTGGCTTCTTCGTATGGGAACATCACATGTTCATCATGGGCGTTTCCAGCTACTCGATGCTGGTGTTTTCGCTGCTCACGATGTTGGTCGCGGTCCCGTCGGCTATCAAGATTTTCAATTGGACATTCACTCTCTACAAAGGATCAATCACCTTTGAAACCCCCATGCTCTATGCGTTCGGTTTCATGGGGCTCTTTACGATCGGCGGCCTGACGGGCGTGTTTTTGGGCACATCTGGCACCGACATTCACCTCACCGAGACGTACTTCATCGTAGCCCACTTCCACTTTGTCATGGTCGGTGGCATGTTGATGGCCTTCCTGTCGGGCATTCATTTCTGGTGGCCCAAGATTACCGGACGCATGTATCCGGAAAAGATTTCGCAGTTAGCCGCGCTCGTTACATTTATCGGATTCAACTTCACATTCTTTCCGCAATTTATTCTCGGAGTGCTCGGCATGCCGCGTCGTTATGCGGCTTATCCGCCCGAGTTTCAAATCCTGAATGTGTTCTCAACCGCGGGCGCGACGATCCTGGGTGTTGGCTACCTGTTGCCGATTCTCTATCTCACATGGTCGCTGAAGTACGGTGAAATCGCAGGCAACAATCCGTGGCAAGCGACTGGCCTCGAGTGGCAGATTCAATCCCCGCCGCTCACTGAGAACTTCATCGAGCTTCCCGTGATGGACCACGATGCCTACGACTATGAGTGGCTTGAGCGTCAAAAAGAAAAAGAGGTAACCAGTGTCGGATAGCCCAGCGATTGTGCATGGCGCTCATGCAGACGCTCATCACGAGCATCCGCCTTACCAGCGCCACCATTTCGAGACGATGGAGCAGCAGGTCGATGCCACCAGCTTTGCCATGTGGCTGTTCCTCCTCACGGAAATCATGTTCTTCGGCGGTTTGTTTACCGCCTATTTGATCTATCGCAATTGGTACTACCCGGCGTTCGTCGCAGGCTCGCACCAGTTGAATATCTTCTGGGGCAGCCTCAACACGCTGGTGCTGATCAGCTCCAGTTTCACCATGGCAATGGGCGTGTGGTGCGCGGAAATGCGCAAGCAGGCCGGCCTCGTCTTATGCCTGGTACTCACGTTTGTTCTGGGCATAGGTTTTTTGGGCATCAAGACCATCGAGTACAAGGAAAAGATCGAGAAGCACCACGTCCCTGGCTTCCATTACAGCGTGCAGTCGTTTGTTAATCCGGCAACCGATAAGGAAGCTACCGAGGCCAAGGACAAGCCGCTGCCTCTGGACATGGCGCGCAGGACTGAAGTGTACTTCTCTCTTTATTTCGCAATGACCGGTATGCACGCGCTCCACATGATCATCGGCATCGGCATACTAGGGTTCATGATCTTCAGGGCGCGAGCCGGTGCCTATACCACCGGGCACGTCACGTTTGTAGAAAACTTCGGCCTCTACTGGCATTTCGTCGACATTATCTGGATATTCTTGTTTCCGCTGCTCTATTTGATCAGCAGATATTCTTGAGGACATAACTGCATGAGCGAACAACACGCAGTCGAGCAACAGGGGCACAAAGAGCATCACATTGTTAGCCCCGTGGTCTACGTTGTCATTTTCTTTTCGCTTCTAGTGGGTACGGCCGCCACCATCGGCGCGTCCTATCTCGATCTCGGGGTTTGGAATCCCGTGATCGCGATTGCTATCGCAGTGTGCAAAGCAACACTGGTAGTGCTGTTCTTCATGCATGTGAGGTACAGTTCGAGGCTAACCATGCTCACTGTCGGCGCAGGTCTTTTTACATTCATGGCGCTGATCGGGATGACCCTGTCGGACTATATAAGCCGCGCATGGGGTCGCTGGTAACAATGAGTCCTTTCGCTTTTTCGAGGGCTGCCAACTAAGGCAGCCCTTTTTCATGGCGCGCATGTTCAGAAGCGAAGTGTCAAATCTCTAGGGTAGTTGTGCGGGAGCAAGTCCAAGAATAAAGTTTGTCCGTTGCATCGAAATGTTCGACGATGGGTGCTCCTCGGATAACTTAGCCCCGTCGAACTCACGATAAGTCGCTGACTGTCCCGCCGTCGATACCTCTACAAATTCAACGGTCAGTGGCACGTCTGGAATGCGCCCGCCAAACCAATGCGGATCGTCGCGCTGTGCCCAGGTAACCAGGGCCAGCTCGGCACCGGATTTATAATCCACCTTCGTGCCTTGACCTGCATTACGCGCGTCTGCAGCACTAATGGCCACATCGTTGCCATAAAGGGTAGCGGTCGTGCGGGTCTTGGGATCAACATACATCGTGATCGCATTCCAGCTCAATGGCTGATAGGGCAAACTCGCAGGCAGCGCCGCTGCTCGATTGTTCACTACCTCGTCGCGGCTAACCTTGGCGGCTGTAATCGGTAGCGTATATACGTAATCATTCCCGCGAACGGGTAGATGGCAGGTTGTGCACTCACCCACAAAGCGCGCGTCGGAGCCGTATGGCTTCAGATCGAGGCCACGCCACCGACCCCATCCCCAGCCTTCAGTGGCTTTGTAACCCTGTGCGTCCTTAACCATTAGTTCAACCTGAACGAATTTTCCCGGATGCAATAAACCGTCCGTCCCAGATTCTTGCTGCCACGCGATCTTCGCGAAGCGCGCACCATCGGGCCATGGCGAAATATTGCCGGACTGCGCGGCCCGCACTGCTATGTCGTTTCCAAGAATGAAGCGGAAGGTATTGTTGTCGCCACGATCGGTCGTGCTAATGGGCTTCCAGCTTTCGAATGTCGGATCAAATGCCAGCCCGTTGAACTCCGGCTGGACGGTAGCCAACGAGACTGGATGCACAGTTGCCCTCGCCGCAGTATTGGTAATCTTTCCGCCAGCTACAGCCCCATTGCCGCCTAAGTTCGGCGTGGGCGTCCAAGGTGCAAGATAGGCCTTCAGCGTTGCCAATTCTTCCGGCGTCACCTTCGCTTCCGGATGTAGTTGCACAAACTGCGGCAGCGGCATGGCGCCAAGCTGGATCATATTCACAGCTTCAAACAGCGTTGCCTTTTGCGCCGCAGGGGGTTTCGCGCCTAGCCGGGAAAAGTTCAGGTGCTCCCGAGCCGTGAGAATGTCATGACGAACCAGCCAATATGCAGGCACGACTTGATCGAACCATGCCAGGCGCCGCTGATCCGAATGGCAGCTATAACAATCCTTTTCAAGGATTCGTTTGACCTCCGGCGGCGCCTCCAACTCGGCGGTCGCTGGGTGCGAGGGAATCCCAGGGCGCACCAACTGAAGCACCACAAATACAGCCGCGCCCGCGACAGCAAGTTTCGAAATCACTCTCATTGCGTGTTTATGTTCTCCGTTCTTCCGCTCTCGACACTTTCCTGTTCCTCTTCGATTCACCGGCATGAGCGGAGGATAAGTTAAATCGAGAGAATCGCACTTCGATCATCTATCCCGCCGCTTTCTTTGCCAGGACTTCTGCGACCGCGATGTTTTGCAGTAATTCTTCAGGAATGTGGTGACGCCGCTCAAGATAAACAGGAGCGTTCCATGACATCCATGTGCGTCCCTCGCCATCTTCCCAGACAAGCATCTTAAGTGGCAGGTCGATGGCACTGCTCGGAGCCGCCAGCATAATCGGCGTCCCTGCGGCGGGATTGCCGAAGATAAGTAGCTTGGTCGGAGGCATCTTCAGGCCCACTTTCTCGGCTTCTCCGCTATGATCGATCAGCGCGAAAAGAGTAACTCCCTTCGCCTGCAAAATATCCTTGAGCTTTTGCACGGTTTCGTCTACAGAATGCTGACTGCGAAAAGTGACAATTCCATTTTCTGTGCTTTCTGCCATTGAGAACTCCTTTTGTGCACAACAATCGGATGCGTGGCGATAGACAATTAACAAGAAACAGAAGAGGAAATGAATTGCAAGGCTCCAGCAGTATACCCGACGAAATGACGAGATTGCGATCTCACCCGCGTGTGGCAGTCCGACGTGACGGCCCACCGCGGAAAGATGCGAAATGCGTTGTCTATTGGATGCAGAGAGCCATGCGGATCGTCGACAATCCAGCCCTCGACATAGCTATTGAAGCAGGAAACATCCTTGACCTTCCCGTCGTCGTTTTCTTTTCTGTCATTCCCAACTATCCCAATGCAAATTTGCGTCACTACCATTTCATGGGTCAGGGGCTGCGCGATGTAGCTGAAGACGCAGCCCATCGCGCGGTCGGATTCGTGCTGCGGCGCCATCCCGACAATTCCCTCGAAGCCTTTCTTGAAGAGGTGGAAGCCGCTCTGCTGGTCGGCGACGAAAACCCATGTCGCGAACCGGAACGCTGGCGTAACATCCTGGCGAAACGCCTCAAGTTACCTTACTGGACCGTCGATGCTGACGTCGTTGTTCCTTCCAAAATATTCAACCGTGCTTACTTTCTCCTTCATCACTTCCGCCCTCATCTCAAGCGAGAACTGCCCAACTACTTAGTCGCTCCCACTAACTCGGCTCCATCGCATCCATTCAATCCGCATAATAAAATTGCCAGTTATCCGATCGACCAGGACATTACTTCAGGATTCACAAAGCTCGATCGTTCCGTCAGCCCTGTTGATACATTCACTGGCGGCACGCACGCCGCATTCGTTCGCCTCAAACAATTTGTGAACCACGATCTCGCCAACTACGAAGACGCGCGCAACCATCCGGAAGTAGACGGAACCAGTCGACTTTCTCCGTATCTGCATTTCGGAAACATAAGTCCTCTCACGATTGCGCTGGCTGTCGAGAATGCAGTTCAAGACGGCTCGGTCTCCACGACTGTACGCGATAAATTTCTCGACCAGTTGATCGGCTGGCGCGAGTTGGCTGTACTCTTCGTGCGCCATAATCCTCACTACGATAATTGGGAGTGTGCTGAACCTTGGGCGCACAAAACCCTCGTGGAGCACGCCGGCGATCCGCGGCCTTATCGATACAGCTTCGCGCTGTTGGAGCGAGCCGAGACGCACGACGACCTCTGGAATGCCGCTCAGCGACAGATGGTCGATACCGGCTGGATGCATAACTACATGCGCATGTATTGGGGCAAAAAGATTTTGGAATGGGCGCCTGATCCTGCCACGGCATTCGACTGGGCCGTGATCCTGAACGACAAGTACGAACTCGATGGGCGCGACCCTAACGGCTATGCCGGCATCGCCTGGACGATTGTCGGCAAGCACGACCGTCCGTGGTTTGACCGCCCGGTTTTCGGAGTGGTGCGGACCATGACCGCAGCCTCAACTGCGAAGAAGTTTGACTCGGCCGCATATATCCGGCGGCATTCAGCAAGCCGATAAAATGTGTTTTTTACCAACGCTCAAACTTGCATGTCTGGATGTAGCAGCGGTCACACCACATCGATAGGACATGGCCTAGAATCGGACAGATTCATTCCCGAATGCCGGGTGTCTTCTTGCGCTCAATCCTTCGGATTTAAGCGCTGTCATTCATTATCCGAATGGCCACAGTGGGGACAGTTATGGAGCCCGGGTGCGTGTAAGACTGGGGCCTGTTGCGCGAAGTACAAACGACACTGGCATATGCCGGCAAACGCGCAACCCCGCATGGCGACCCAACACCGCTCACCTATCTTACATATCGCTGATCCCGTTAGTCTTGGCGCTTTTCGGAGTCGCATTTGTCCCATCGGCGACCGCGCAAATTCGCTCGGCGCAAGCCACCCGTACAGATAGAAATTCCAAAACTCCACCCCGCGTGGCACAAGCGCGCAGATTCCTGGCACAGCGTGGTTGGATGCCTGGGCATCGCGCTCCCACGATGGCCCCATCGAGAGCGGTGCAACCACGACCTCAAGTCGCTCCTTCAGCGAGCAGCGCACCCTGGCAACCCCTGGGGCCCGCTGCCGTACTCTCGCCAAACTATGGCCTGGTAACCGGCCGTGTGTCCGCGCTGGCGCTCGATCCATCCGACGCAACCGGCAATCAACTTTACGTCGGAACGACCGGCGGCGGGTTGTGGTTCTCGCAAGACGCCGGAACATCGCTCGCATCAAACGTCGTGTTCACGCCGTTAACCGATACGGTCGCCGCTTTGAGCGGTCAGGAAGCTGCCTCAATCAGCGTGGGCGCAGTCACCGTTCAACCCGGCGGCACGGGCGTGATCTTGGTGGGCACCGGAGACCCCAACGATGCGCTCGATTCCTATTATGGAGCCGGAGTTTTGCGCTCCGCCGACGGTGGAAATTCATGGAGCCTCATTCAAGGGAGCAGCGACCTTCAAGACGGCCTGGCGCTGCGCGATTATTACTTCATCGGCGAGGGTTTTGCTGGTTTCGCGTGGAGTACTTCGAGTCCGCAGTTGGTTGTGGCCGCGGTCTCGCAAGCTTATGAAGGCACACTCGTTGATGCGAGTCTAGAAAACCTGAGTTATGAGGGTTTGTATTACTCTTCTGACGCCGGCGTGACCTGGCATCTTGCCCGCATTACCGACATTAATGGAGAGGATGTGCAAGGGCCGCTCGATGCCCTCACGCCTCCTGACGGCAATGCCGCAACCTCCGTGGTTTGGAATTCTCAGCGTGGCCTGTTTATTGCGGCCGTGCGCTTCCACGGCTATTACCAATCTGCCGACGGCGTGACGTGGACTCGGCTGGCCGCGCAACCTGGTTCCAGTCTGACAACGGCGATGTGTCCCACCAACTCATTCAGCCTCGGTTCGACCGCATGCCCTCTTTATCGCGGAACTGTTGCTGTGAATCCTCTCACCGGCGACACCTTCGCCTGGACAGTCGATCTGAACAATCAAGACCAGGGCTTGTGGCAGGATTCGTGTTCCCTCAGCGGGACCACGTGCGGCAATCCCACGATCACGTTCAACAAACAATGGAGTACTGCAGCGCTCGAGACCAACACCACCCAGGGTTCGGTCACCATCGAGAATGGCGATTACAACCTGGCATTGGCGGCTGTTCCTTCCAATCAGGACACCATCCTGCTTGCCGGCGCCAACGATCTGTGGAAATGCAGCCTGGCCATGAGCTGCGCGTGGCGCAATACCACCAATGCGAGTACTTGCATGAGCTCCCAGGTTGCCAGCTTTCAACACGCTCTTGCATACAACCTCGATAACCCGCTCGAAGTGTTTGTGGGTAACGACAGCGGGTTGTGGCGTTCGACCGACGCCATCGCTGAGACCGGGCCAGTCTGCTCCGCATCCGACGCGAGCCACTTTCAAAATCTCAACGCGGGGCTCGGATCGCTGGCCGAGGTTGTGAGCATATCGCCTGTGAATACTTCACCCTATGCAATGATGGCGGGCCTGGGCGTGAATGGAACCGCCGGTTCCGACAGTACCTCCGGTCCAACTTCAGACTGGCCGCAGATCCTGGGCGGCGACGGCGGTCCAGTCGCTGTCGATCCCAATAACGCTGCGAACTGGTATGTGAACAACGGCGCTGGCGTCTCCATCCACGAATGCACGCAAGCACCCGCATGCACATCCGCCGACTTCGGAGTCAGTCCCGTAGTTACCAACGCTGACGTTAACGGCGACGGGCTCACCATGACCACCGCCGCGCCGTTTCTGGTTGACCCCGCGGACTCCACAAAGCTGCTGATCGGGACCTGCCGTGTCTGGCGCGGACCCGCCAACGGCGTCGGCTGGACAACCGCCAATGCCATCAGCCCCGTGTTCGGAGGAGCAGCCGCCGCGAACGGTTGCAACGGAAACTCCCTCATCCGCTCCCTCGCCGCTCTACCGCTTTCAGGAGGCGGCGAAGTCGTTTATGCAGGCATGTTCGGCGCGGCGGATGGCGGAGATTCACTGCCGGGCCACATCTTCGGCGCGACCCTGAGTGCGTCTGGTACCTGGTCCGCATGGAAGGACTTGACCCTCAATCCGGTCACCAACGGCGACTCGCTCCCCCTCAACCTTTACGGCCTCGACATTTCAAGCTTGTTCGTCGATCCCCACGATCCAAGTGGAAACACCGTTTACGCGACGGTCGCCGGATTTCCCAGCGCCACGCAAGAAATCGCCGTAGCCTACAGCTCCACGGACGGCGGAGCGCACTGGACGATCATTTCGGCAAACCTGCCCCAGGCGCCCGCAAACAGCCTCGTGATCGACCCGCAAGACGCCAGCACCGCCTATATCGCCACTGACGTCGGAGTCTACTCGACCCGCCAAATTGCAACGTGCGGCGTCGCAGCCTCCAATTGCTGGGCAGCCTTTGGGTCTGAACTTCCCGAGGCTCCCATCGTTCAGTTGAGTGCTGCAGCCCCGGCCAGTTCGCTCAATGTGCTGATCGCTGCCACCTATGGTCGTGGTCTATGGCAGATCCCGCTCCTGACCGCCGGTACCCAACTCACCACCGCCAGCGTGCAGCCCACCGCGCTGACTTTTTCTTCCGTGGCAGCAGGCACCGCGAGCTCGCCGCAGGTTGTGACCTTGGAAAACACCGGTGGCCTCGCGCTTACTCCGACGACGATTACGGTGAACGCAGATTACAGCGAGACCGACAACTGTGCCGGAGCAACCATCAACGGAGGCGCAAGTTGCACCATCGAAGTCCTCTTCACCCCTATCCAAACCGGCGCGCGAACCGGGCAGCTTACCATTGCGGCTAACGTCTCCGGCGGGCAAATCACTGTGCCTCTCAGCGGCACTGGCACCCCTTCCGCCCTGGTAACGCTCGCACCCGCAACCGTCAGTTTCGGGCAGGTGGAGATGGGAACGACCTCGCCTGCTCTCCAGGTCACCGCCGAAAACGCCGGGGGCACGTTATCGATCTCCAGCGTCGCCGCATCCCCTCCTTTCGTCTTGGCAAGCAACGCGTGCGGCACCACATCGCTGGCCGGCAACACCGACTGCCAGTTGACCGTCGAATTCGCTCCCACCATCGCCGGCATTACCAATGGGACCCTGACCATGGTCGATGGAGCGGGCACTCAGACCGTGCAATTGTCCGGCATCGGAGCCAAGCCGCCCACCGATACCCTTGCTCCCACATCGCTCGCCTTTCCCGCCACTATCGAAGGCCAGCCCTCTTCCGCTCTGACTGTCTCCCTCACCAACAGCGGAGACATCCCGCTGACCTCGATTGCATGGTCGGCCACCGATCAACTTGCTAAAAACCAGTTTCAGTTATCGAGCAACTGCACCACCCAGCTAACCGGCCAGTCAAGTTGTTCCATCAACGTGACCTTTGTGCCCGCCGCCATCGGTCCGCAGACCGGGACTCTAACCGTCTCTGACATCCTGAAAAATCAGACCATTCCCTTATCCGGAATCGGCCTATTGCCGCCAGCCTTTGTCTTCAGTCCGACCAGCATCAGCTTCCCCGGCCAACCCGTGGGCGTTGCCAGCGCTCCCCAGACGCTTTCGGTCACCAATGGTGGTGGCGCTCCTATGTCCAACGTAGGATTCGCGATCAGCGGGGCATCCGCCGCGGATTTCTCCATCGGAAATAACACTTGTGGAGCGACCCTGGCGAATGGCGCCAACTGCACCGTCCAGATCACATTTACTCCCGTCGCGTCCGGCGTCGCCCAGGCAGCGCTAACCACCACGTCCTCGACCCGTGGAGTCAGTCCCGGCCAGATCGTCCTGACTGGCGATGGACAGTCTCCTGGATTAACGGCAACCCCTGCCCAATTGACCTTTACTCCTTTGCCGATCGGACAAACCAGCGCGCCGCAGTCGATTTCCATCGGCAATACTGGGAGCCAATCGGCAAACGGACTCAGCCTGATTGCTACCGGCCCCTTCACCCTGACGCAAAATACCTGCGGATCAACGTTGGCCGTGGGCTCAAATTGCTCCGTTCAGGTCGTTTTCGCACCCCAGATCAACGGCTCGTTGACCGGGGCGTTAACCATCAGTTCCTCTACCGTCACGGCAGCAACCGTGCCCCTCAGCGGGACGGGCGGATTGACGGGAATGCTCAACTTCCAGCCCGTGTCGCTCATCTTTCCGACCACCGGCATGGGAACCTCGAGCGCTGCCCAAACCGTGACCATAACGAACACGTCAAGTTCGCTGACTTTGCCGAGTTTTGCCCTGGCCGTTACGCCCGGCTTCAAGTTGCAGACAACTACCTGCGGAACCACACTCGGCCCTGACGCAAGTTGCACTGCGGCCATAGTTTTTTCCCCCGCAAGCCCCGGTGCGCAGACCGGTACGCTCATCGTTTCGAGCAGTATTTTGGCTGCCAATGCCACAGTGGCGCTCTCCGGTCTGGGATACGACTTTACCGTCGCGGTTTCAGGCTCTTCCAGCCCCACCGTCGCCAGCGGACAGGCCGCCAGCTACACGCTGAACTTCACGCCGTTGGACGGCGCCAGCGGCAGCTTCAGCTTTCTGTGCGGCACCCTTCCCACCGATGCTAGCTGCACTTTTAATCCCACCGTTGCAACGGTCGCGGCCGGCATGACCGGCACGGTAACCCTCAATGTCGCCACTGCCCAGGCGACGACCGCATCTCAACGCCGTCCAGATTTTGCCCGCTACGCCCTGATTCCGCTTGCCTGCGGACTTATAGCCTTTCCGCTGGCCTGGCGACGACGAAGCAAGGCCCTGTTTCTAATAGGTTTATTGGGTTTTGCACTCTCCTGTGTCACCGCCTGCTCTTCTTCTGGCGGAGGTGGCAGCGGAGGCGGTGGCGGGGGGGGCGGCTCGGGCGGTGGTGGTTCCACGGTAGCCGGTACTTATCCGATCACTGTTACAGTCACCTCAAACGGCGTCCAGCACTCGGTCGCCCTGACATTAGTTATAGATTGAGGCTCCGGAGAGACGACAAATTGAAACGGGCTATACTTTATCTTCGGAGATTTGCTGGAAACTGGTATCAAACAGCCGCTAAAGTGAAGGAAAAGAGCGCCAAATGACCGCCAAAGTTACCCTGAAAGACGTTGAACGTGTGGCTGAATTGGCTCATTTGGAGCTCGATTCTGACGAAAAACCACGCATGGTCGGCGATTTAAATGCCATTTTGGACTACGTCGCCGAGCTCAACGAGCTTGACACCACCGGCGTCGCTCCCCTCGCGCAAGTCAGTGAATTGCAAGGCGCGGGCGGCGCCGGCGTTTTGCGCCAGGATGTGACGTTGCCGTCGCTGCCACGCGCCGCCGTCATGTCCCAGGCGCCCGAGTCGGACGGCGCGTTCTTCAAAGTGCCAAAGGTCATTGAGCGGTAGGTGACTGTGGTAAAACGGCCGCAAAAGACAAGCCGAATCGAGGGAAGGGAAGCCATTGCCGAGCGAGATCAACACGACTGAGACCTTCGTCGCGAAACCGCGGACACTCAAAGACTTGCGCGCAGACATTGCAGCCGGCGCCGTCAAGGCAACCGACCTGGCTGAGACATATTACGAGCGCATCGCCGAGGTCAATCCGCGGCTCAACGTCTATCTCAGCCTCTCCAAAGACCGAGCTATGGCGCAGGCCGCACACGTCGATCAATTGGCAGCGAAAGGCGACCCGCTCCCACCTTTGGCCGGCATCCCCGTGGGTATCAAAGACGTCCTCGTGATGCAAGGCGCACCCGCCACCGCAGGCTCCAAAATTCTTGAGGGCTATCGGCCTCCTTACGACGCCACAGCAGTCGCCAAGCTTGAAACTGCGGGCGCCGTGCTTCTCGGTAAATTGAATTGTGACGAATTCGCAATGGGCTCTTCCAACGAAAACTCCGCTTACGGCCCGGTGCGTAACCCCGTCGATACCGAGCGCGTGCCTGGCGGCTCAAGCGGCGGTTCAGCGGCAGCTGTTGCGGCCAACCTCGCGGTGGCCACTCTGGGTAGCGATACCGGCGGGTCTATTCGCCAGCCAGCCAGTTTTTGCGGTGTGGTCGGTGTTTTGCCCACTTATGGACGAGTTTCGCGCTATGGGCTCATTGCCTTCGCTTCGTCGCTCGACAGGGTCGGCCCGTTTGCCGCCAATGTTCGCGACGCAGCCACGATGCTGGGTGTCATTGCGGGGCACGATCCGAAAGATGCCACCAGCTCGCCTGCTCTGGTTCCCGATTACGCCGCAGAAAGCGACAAACCAGTCGAAGGACTGAGGATCGGCGTCCCCGCAGAGTATTTTTCCGACGGTCTCGACGACGAAGTTCGTGCCGAAATCGAGTCGGGAATCGTCGATCTGCAAGCCGCCGGATGCGTCATCAAGCCCGTTTCATTGCCACACACCAAATACGCCATCCCCACCTACTATCTGGTGGCGACAGCTGAGGCCAGTGCCAACCTCGCCCGCTTCGACGGCGTTCGCTACGGCCACCGTTCGCAGCAATCTGAAACGCTGGGCGCGATGTATAGCCACTCCCGCGATGAAGGATTTGGCGCTGAGGTCAAGCGCCGCATTCTGCTGGGAACCTACGCTCTCTCGGCTGGCTATTACGATGCCTATTACCTTAAGGCTCAGCAGGTTAGACGTCTGCTCGCCGAGGAATATCTGCGCGCTTTCGCCGAAGTTGACGCCATCGTTACGCCCACCTCTCCCATGCCCGCGTTCAAGTTGGGAGAGAAGACGGGCGACCCCCTGGCCATGTATTTGGCCGACATCTACACCGTGACCGCCAGCCTTGCCGGCATCTGCGGCGTAACCGTCCCCTGCGGCACAACCGCTGCTGGTTTACCGATCGGGATGCAGGTGCTGGCCTCGCATCTCCAAGAAGGCACGGCGTTTCGCGTCGCCCGCGCAGTGGAAACGGCGCAACAAAGTTAGGAGCAGTGCGCCATGCAGTTATGGCGTCAGGTCGCGATCATCGGTCTGTTGGGCCTCTCTCTAGCTGGCTCCTCGACTCTTGTGGCTGCGCCGCGCAAGACTCACACGGTCGCCCTGGGCGCGGGCAAGCGTGTGCCTTATTCGAGAACCGGCGATCCGGCGGGTGCGGCAACCGGAGACGAAGGCCTCAAGATTCGTCCCCTCGTCGTCGACGGCGACGTCAAAGAGTGGACGACCGGTGACGCCCACGACGTAACCGATCGCAGCTTCGTCGTCCGCCGCGTCATTCGCCTCAACGACGCTCTACCCGGCGATAAAGCCGGCCATTGGGTCTGGCAACGCGGTCCCTGGCTTTTGATTGACCGCGTCACCGGCCATGTCACCCCGCTCAAGCTGCCCGACTACGATCCCGGCGTCAGCCAGGTGAGTTGGTTCCGCGACTACGCTGCCTACTGTGGCATCACCGCCAGCGGCAAAAGTCTCTACGCGGTCGTGGCCCAGGTCGCGGCGCGCAAGCCCCTGTTATCCAAGAAGTTGGATGCTTTCGATCCCGACCCTAAAGCCCATCCCGATCCGCCCTGCGCAGCGCCTGAATGGCAGCGCGATCCCCTCCGCGTCACCTTTCATCCATCCGGCAAAGACGCCGCCAGTTTTGACATTGTTCCCGGCTCAGCGGTCCTGGTCGAGGACTCCGCCGACGAAACGGAAACCCCGCCCGCGCCCGCTGCCAAACCGAATCGGTAAGCGGATAAGCCCAAGATCACTTCCCACGAAGAGCTTCGACATCGTCCTGCCTGATACGTCCGCCGCCACCATCCGTGGAGTCAGTGTTAATAGAAGTGCTCATCCTCACGACGGCCGGCGCCTCCCGAACGCTTTCTCCGCTCCTTTCGAATCTCCCTCGACACATTCCAAAGCACCCACGCAATAAAGACGATGACCGAAACCAACGGCAGCACAAGCAGCCATCGGGGATCGAGAAAATGAGGCATTTATAGGCTCCTGTCGCGCAATCAGATAGCGCCATGGCCGTAGCCTGGCAGCGCGCGAAGTGGTGCACGTTAAGGAGAAATCGCCCGGCGTAAAGCTGAAGCAATCAATTAGTAAGTGAGTTATAAAGGCGGGAATCGCCGGAATCGGAGATTTTCGCGGCTTCGCCATCCCATCAGGCGCGTCTTTACGCGCGCCTTCTTCCTTGACACGCAACCGGCTCCGCGTATCTTATCTTGCTAGGCATTCTTTTGGGATTCGTCCGGTTACCAACGCAGCGAAAGCCGCAGGCATGGCCGGATGCGGACCCAGGCGGAGAGCCTTGTCGAACAGGAAGCATACGGTCGTTGGGTCATCGGCACAGCGCGGGCGGGGCAATCTGGCGCGCGACAAGCCAGCCCTCCTTCCAGAGTCTGAACCCTCGGCGGCCAGGACCATTCCCGGAGACAAATTTTCTCAGGCTTCCGGCCAAGGCCGGGTGTGCCTGTGCCCGAACGGCTCGCGCAACTTGCGGCCGCGGGCTGTAAAGGACGAGTGTGGCAATCAGTTTGGCATTTTTCGCGGGGCCTCCAGGTGCAGGCGGAAGCAGTATTCCGATGCTTCTCCCCCTCTTGTTGATTCCTGTTTTGTACCTGGTCATGATCCGGCCGCAACAGAAAAAACAGAAGCAGTGGCAGCAAATGCTCGGCAGCATCAAGGCCGGCGACAAGGTGACCACGGCAGGCGGCATTCGCGGAACCATCATCTCCATCAAGGACGATGTCATCATCATCAAAGTGGCTCCCGACGGAATCAAGATGGAAGTCGCCAAGAATGCGATCGCCTCGGTAACCACGCAGGAAAGCTCGTCCGCATCCTGACATTTGCATCGGCTTTTAGCTCTTTTGACTAGAGAAACGGAAAATGAATAAGAATCTCAAAGGTAAAGTTGCGGCCATCATCGCGGTTCTGGTGGTGTGCATTTACGGCATCCTGGGCGTTCCGTCGGGGGTGAGCGGCAAGGCTTTGACAGAGGCCCTCACGAATCGAATCCACCTCGGTCTCGACTTGCGCGGCGGCGCTCACCTGATTTTGAAGGTTGAAGTCGCCGAGGCTGTCAGCGCCGAAACCGATGACACCGTGGCCCACATTCAGCAGGATCTCAAGAAGGCAAATCTCGTCTTCGGCAAGATCTACAAGCCAGATCCGGCCAAGCCTCAGTTGATCCGCATCGAGGGCACATCGCCGTCCAGCTCCAGCGCCGTACGGTCTGCGCTTGACGCCAAGTACTCTAATGAGTACGACGTAAGCGGCACCGCCGATGCCTGGACTTTGACCATGAAGCCCAACATCCAGGCCGACCTCGAGAAGAAGACGGTTCAGCAAGCTATCGAGACCATCCGCGACCGTGTTGACTCGCTGGGTGTCAGCGAGCCAGTCATTCAGGAGTACAACCTGGGCGCCAACCAGATCCTGGTTGAGCTTCCCGGCATCTCCGATCTCGATCGCGTCAAGACGATTATCCAGTCCACAGCGCGCCTTGAGATTCACCCTGTCGTCGGGGGCCCGTTTCCCACCGAGCAGGCGGCTCTGGCCAGCGTAGGCGGTGTCTTACCGTCTGACGACGAAATGGTCCACGGCTCCGGCGCTCTTGCCTCGGGTTCCGATGCCGATAGCGTCTACGTTCTGCAACGGGCGTCTGTAGTGGCCGGCAGCGAATTCCGCTCCGCCGATCCCGGCACCGACCAGAACACCGGTCAGCGCAATGTTCGCTTCACTCTGACTAATGAAGCCGGCGAAAAGTTCTACGAGTACACCAGCCACAATGTCGGCAGCGCCATGGCCGTTGTCATGGGCGGCCGCGTCAAGGAAGTCGCCAACATCAAGAGCGCCATTCGCGACACCGGCGAGATTTCCGGCAGCTTCAGTGAAGACGAAGTCGCTATCCTCTCGAAGATGCTGCGCACTGGAGCCTTGCCCGCCTCGCTCAACGAAATTGAGACGCGCACCGTGGGTGCATCGCTCGGCGCTGACTCCATCAAAGAGGGCGTGACGGCAGCCGTCGTTGGCGTGCTGGTCGTTATGGCCTTCATGCTCTTCTACTACCGTGGCGCGGGCATCAATGCCGACTTGGCGTTGTTCCTGAACTTGGTGATTCTACTCGGCTTCATGGGCTACTCGTCGGCTACGCTGACGTTGCCCGGCATCGCCGGAGTCATCCTCACGATAGGTATGGGTGTCGACTCCAACGTGCTGATCTTCGAGCGCATTCGTGAAGAAATCCGTGCCGGCAAAGCAGCCTCGGCAGCGGTCGACCAGGGCTTTGCACACGCCTGGATCACCATCGTCGACACCCACGTCACCACCATCGTCTCGGCGGCCATTCTGTTCTTGTTCGGCACCGGTCCGGTCAAAGGCTTTGCGACCACCCTCGTATTTGGTTTGCTCGCTAACCTCTTCACCGCGGTGTTTGTTTCACGGGTCATCTTCGATGCTCACCTGAACAAGATGAAGCCCGGCGAAATGGTTTCGATTTAACGCTGCGGACTTTTTAGAGCAGTGGGGCATAACATTCAATGCCGGAGCCCATGGGCGCTCCGATGCAGCAGGAAGGCAGAGAACCAGTGGAACTGTTTCGCAACGTAAATATCGATTGGCTGGGAAAGAAGTGGTACTTCCTCGCCTTTTCATTGATCTTCAGCGTCGCCGGCATTATTTCGATGGGCTGGCATTGGGCGAACACCGGCAGCCCGGTACCTCTCGGCGTCGATTTCCGTGGCGGCACCGAGATCCAGGTGCAGTTCACCCAAACGCCTGATATCAACGCGATTCGGCAGGCTATGGACACGGCCGGCATCAAGGACGAAAAGATCCAGCCCTTCAACGAGCCCGGCCTCAACCAGGTGCTGATCAGCCTTCCCATTCAGAAAGACGAAACGGCGCTCGACGCCGGTCGTCTGCAGGTTGTCAATGCATTGCACGCGCACTATAACAACCCTTTCAACGATAACGGCGTCAAGGTAGATGTAGTGGGACCGACGGTAGGACATCAGTTAGAGAAGCAGGCTGGCATGGCAACGATTTACTCGCTGCTCGGCATGCTCGTCTACCTGTGGTTCCGCTTCCAGTTGATTTACGGCGTGGCGGCCGTGGTGGCATGCTTTCACGACACTCTCATCACCGTGGGATTTTTCGCGCTGACCGGACAGGAAATCAGCCTGACCGTTATCGCAGCGATCCTCACACTCGTCGGCTATTCGATGAACGACACGATCGTTGTCTTCGATCGTATCCGCGAAAATCTGCGCCTGAGCCGTCGCGAGTCGCTGCCCGATGTCGTCAATCGCAGCATCAATCAGACCCTGAGCCGAACCGTTCTGACTTCAGGCCTCACCTTTCTCACCGTGCTGTCGCTCTACGTGTTTGGCGGCCAGGTGCTGCGAGGTTTCTCGTTTGCTCTTGTCGTAGGCATCCTGATAGGTACATACTCTTCGATCGCTGTCGCGGCGCCTATGCTCGTCGCTTGGCAGCAGTATCGCGCAACACATGGCAAGGTCGCGGCTTTACCCTCTGCCAAGCGCGCACGCATGTAGTGTCTACGCCAGATTTGCACCGATTTTGCAGCACCTTTTGCATGTCGGTGCAATGTCTGGTATAGGTTGAGCACGCTGTTTGGTGCTGTTTAGAAGCGCGGGAACATTTCTGATTTGCCCGGTGTCTAAATAGAAGTAACCCACACCCGATTCGAGGCTGGCCATGTTTGAAGATTCCACGTTTGAATCCGGAGGCAGGATCAAGAGCAAAAGCAAGTATTGGATGATGGTGACTTTCATCACCAACGGCTCCGTTCTGCTGCTGCTCATTCTCCTTCCGCTGATCTATCCCGAGGCGCTTCCTAAGACCATGATGACAACGCTTCTGGTAGCGCCACCGCCTCCACCGCCGCCACCGCCGCCACCACCACCTGCTGAAGTTGTTCACGTCGTTCACGTACAGTCAGAGATGATGAACAATCAGCTCACGGCTCCCACCCGCATCCCCCACGACATCAAGATGGTCGCCGAGAAGGAAGCTCCTCCGTCGGCTGGCTTTGGTGTGGCCGGTATGGAAGGTTTGGGCGGTAGCTCGGGCGGCGTACTCGGCAGCGTGTTCGGTTCCGGCTCCGCTCCCAAGGTAAAGGCTGAGGCTCCCAAAAAGGTGAACATCTCGGCCGGTGTCGCGGTCGGTATGCTCTTGCAGAAAACTTCCCCGGTTTATCCCCCTATCGCCAAAGCAGCGCGCGTGTCGGGAACCGTGGTCCTGCAGGCCACAATTTCCAAGTCAGGGTCGATTGAAAATCTTCGCGTTATCAGCGGTCCCGCCATGCTGCAACAGGCGGCCCTCGATGCTGTGAAGTCCTGGCGCTACAAACCCTACCTGCTCAACAATGACCCGGTCGAAGTCGAAACCACGGTCAACGTTATCTTCAGCCTGGGTGGATGATTTTGAACTCCATGGCCCTTTTCGCTGTCCATGCGCGAAGGGCTTCATTTTGACCTGAATGCGAATCCGGAAAGACCCGCATTCCCAGCAGCCGTAAGTAGTCGCAATCAAAAGAAAACTCCTTAGGAGGAACGATTCAGTGATTCTCGCTCAGCTCGCACATTTCGCTTCGCACACGGTCAGCAGCCTGGCACTTTTCCAGGAAGAGCAGACAGTCAGCTTTACGCCGATGGGGCTATGGGGCCACATGGGATATCTGGCCAAGACTGTTGCTGTCATTCTCTTCATCGAGTCGATCTGGTCGCTCGCCGTTATGATCGATCGCTACCTGTATTTCTCAGCTGCCCGTAAGCAGTCTCGTGAATTTGCTCCCAAGGTTGCCGGTGCCCTCAAGGACAGCAAGCTCGAAGAAGCAATCAAGATCGCCGACCGCAACAAGAAGTCGCACCTTGCCGAAGTCGTCACCGCTGGTCTGCAGGAGTTCCGCGTTTCCTCCGGTCTCCCGACCGAAGAAACCATCGAGAGCTCGCAGCGTGCCCTCGAACGCGCCGAAGCCATCGTGCATGCCAAGCTGAAGCGCGGCCTTAGCGTCCTGGCCACCATCGGCGCCACGGCCCCCTTCGTCGGTCTGTTCGGCACCGTCGTCGGCATCTTGAACGCCTTCCAGCAGATCGCTACCCAGAAGACCTCAGGCATCGGCGCCGTCGCCGGTGGTATTTCTGAAGCCCTGGTCACCACGGCGTTCGGCCTCCTCGTGGCCATCCCCGCCGTTATGGCGTTCAACTACTTCACCGGCCGTGTTGAATCGTTTGACGTCGAGATGGATAACTCGTCCAGCGAATTGATCGACTACTTCATCAAGCAGAGCCACAAGCGCTAAGCGAAGCGGCTTTCAGCCTGAGCGAGATGTTGCGGAGGGCGGGGGAGAGATTCTCCCGCCCAACGGCTTCCAACTCGCCCAGCAGGCAGTTTGGTGATTCACGCCGGAAGCCATCCGGAATAAAAAATCTTGAGGCACGGAGCCCTAGCAATGGCAATCGCGGTTCGTAACGAAGGCAGCAAGGTCAGTTCCAACATCAACGTGACTCCCATGGTGGACGTCATGCTGGTGCTGCTGATCATCTTCATGGTCATTACGCCCATGCTCCAAAATAAGGTGTCGGTCGATATGGCCAGGGTCGATAACCCTACCTCCATGCCCGACGCTGATAAAGAGGATGCAATCGTCGTGGCCATCACCCGTGACGGTGGCGTGTTTCTGGGCCAGGACAAGGTCGCTACCAGCGAGCTTGGCGCCAGGGTCCGTGACAAGCTTGCCGACAAGCCGGGCAAAACCATTTTCATCCGCGCTGATGCGCGCGCTCAGTTCCGCGCCGTGGAAGACGCCATCGATGCCGTGCGTACCGCCGGTGTGGATGAGGTCGGCCTGTTGACGCAGAAGCGCGAAGGCGCTGGCGGAGCAGGCGGTCAATAAGTCCGCTTGTATCGCTTGATTTATTTAACGATTTCGACGAATCGAGGAGTTCGAAGCCATGTCAATGTCAACGGGGAGTAGTGGTGGCGCGATGGGCGACATCAATGTTACGCCCATGATCGACGTCCTTCTGGTGCTGCTCATCATCTTCATGGTGATCGTGCCGGTGACGCCCAAAGGACTGGATGCGCTGGTGCCCCAGCCGCCAAAGGATCCGACCAAAAACCCGCCGCCGACCGATCGTACCATCGTGGTACAGGTGATCTATCGGCCCGGTGGTGCTCCGGCGTACAAGATCAACGAGACAGACTACGCTAAGGCCGAACTGCTTCCGCGTCTGACTGAAATCTATGCCAACCGCGCCGAGCGCGTGATGTTCGTCAGAGGTGACGACGACGTCAACTTCGCTTATGTCGCAGAGGTGATCGATATCGGCAAGGCGGCAAACGTCGACCACATCGGATTGATGACGCCTAAGATCATGGCCGGACAATAGCCGCGCGCCGGGGCAGGTCGCTGAGCGCTACATGCGTTCGGCGGCCCGGACGGCGACGGCTGCCAGGACTCGATCACGTGCGGCAATCCCTGCACTCGATCCCGGCTCCTGCAATCGCCATCGTTCGGCACTGCTCCGACATGCTGCTAGCGCCCGTCATTGACGGCTTGTGCTTGATGGTTGTTCGCTGAGTGGCCCGTCGTATCTGGGGGCAGGTTATTCGGGTCGCAACAGGAGTACAATTCTTTTTCATCCTGGTTTCGGATTCTCCCGCCCGTAAACCGGCTTTATCAAGATTCCAGGTGCGCGAAGCTTTAGACACGCCCTGAAGGAGAAGGATACGAACATGAATGGACCCGCACGAATTACGGCGCTGGTGATTGCCTTGGGCGGCATGGTGCTCTCCATGAGCGGGTGCAACCGCCTGGCAGCCCGTGACCAGCTAAACAAGGGAGTGGACGCTTACAAGAGCGCCCATTACGAAGAAGCGATCGGTCACTTCCAGAAAGCCACTGAGCTTGATCCCAGTCTGCCTATGGCCAAGAGCTATCTGGCAACGGCCCTCGCGCAAAACGTCGTGCCAGGACTCGATACCCCCGATAACCTCAAGACCGCGCAGCAGGCGATCAGCATGTTCCAGGAAGTTCTGGACAAGGATCCCAGCGACGTAAACAGCGTCAAGCAAATCGCCGCCATTTATTTCAGTATCAAGAAATTTGACGAAGCCAAGACTTGGCAAAAAAAGGTCCTGGCCATCGATCCCAAAGATCCTGAAGCTGCCTACACCATCGGCGTCATCGACTGGACCCTGGCCCATGAGAATACTCTCAAGGCTCTCGTTCCCGTCGGCGTCAACGATGACGGCGAAGGCAATGTCAAGGCGCCCAAGAAGGTCATGGATACCCTCAAGGAACAGAACGGTCCGCTCGTTGCCGAGGGCTTGCAGTACCTCAACCAGGCCGTTGCCAACCGCGCCAACTACGACGACGCTATGGCGTACTTGAACCTGATCTATCGCCGCAAGGCCGACATCGATTACGGTGACGCCAATGCAGTCAAGGCCGACGTTGCTTCGGCCAAGGACTGGAGCGCCAAGGCCATGGGCACCAGGAAAGCCAACGAAGAGAAGAAGGACAAGGGACCGGGCGGCATCACCATGGACTCGAACGGAAACCTGAAGTAAGCTTCACATTCTCCTCTTATCTACTCCAACGGCCTCCGCCATTCGCGGGGGCCGTTTCTCTTTGGCTCCCTCGAAGCTGGGCAATCGCTTCTGGATTATTCAATCATGGATCGCGGGATTTACTCTTGATCGACTATCCGCAGCCCAAAAAACCCAACCAAATTCTGACTGTGTCATTCTGAGCGAACGGGGCCCCGAACGCTTTTCAGTTCGGGGGTGGTGAGAGAAGAATCTGCTGCTGTTCTTCGACGTACTTCAGACCCAACACATGCCGCGATATTTCCTCATATAAACTATTCCACGCGCAGTGCCGTCACCGGATTAATCGACGCCGCCCTGCGTGCAGGAATTATGCTCGCCACCAGTGCGCAGGCTCCCAACGCGAAGATCGATCCGGCGAGCACAATCGGATCCCATCCCTTGACCTGGTAAAGTTGAGCCGCAATCAGCTTCGAGCATCCAATCGAAACCGGGATGCCGATCACCAGCCCGATCAGCACCTGTGTAAACGCGCCACGCAGCACCATGCGCACCACGCTGCCCCGATCCGCACCCAATGCCATGCGCACACCAATCTCGCTCGTGCGCCGCTCTACACTATAGGCCGTGACTCCATACAATCCGACCGCGGCCAATACCAGCGCCAGAAATCCAAACAGCCCCGTCATTTGAGCCACAGTCCGTTGTTGATCGAGCCGGTTCGCAACATGCTCCTGCATCGACTCGAAACTGATCACAGAAAAATTCGGATCAACCTCGGCAAACACCCGCCGCACCTGCGGTTCAAGCCCTTCCATGCTTCCGCGCAATTGCAGGACGACGCTCTCGATCAGGTGCGTTCGATCGTCGATCATCTGCATCATGGCCGTGTCAGAGTGTACATGCTGCGATAGCGGCACAAAGAACAAGGGCCGTTTCCAATGCCCGCTCGGATCAGTGTAGTTTGCTTCGTGCACCACGCCCACAATCTCAAATGTCTTGTCATTTTGCGGCAGGTTCAGACCAAAGTGCGCGCCGATGGGATTCTCTCCCGGCTTGAAAAACTTGCGCACAAAGGCTTCGTCCACAACTGCCACCTTGAGTGTCGTCGCTGTGTCCTGTTCGGTAATGCCGCGCCCCCGCACAATGCGCTGCCCCATCGTCTCAAGGTAGCCCGGGCTCACATGATCCCAGGACGATCCATGGTCCTCCGTAACATTCACCACGCCCTGACCTTCGCGAATCACCATCTCGCCCCAGTTGTCGGTAAAGGGGCTATAGAGAGCCAAAGCCGCCCGCTCCACTCCCGGAATCTGTGCCAGCCGCGTCTCTAACTCGCGATAAGTCGCCTCCAGTTTCTCGTGCGAGTAACCCGAAAAAGGCGCATTCACACTGATGTTCACGCGATGGTCAACTTCGAATCCAAAATCTTGCCGCTCCATTTTCTGCAAGCTGCGAATGAGCAGTCCCGATCCCGCCAACAACACGATCGAGACTGTCGCCTGCACCACAACCAGTGTTTTCTGCGGCAGCGAAGACCGATCGCGTGTGCTGCGATTGGCCCCGCGCAACGCTTCAGCCGGATTAGCGCGCGTATTGAGCCATGCCGGCACAACGCCAAACAGCAGTCCGGTCACCAGCGACAATCCCAATGCGAATCCGAGAATCGGCAGCGACGGCGCAGCATCGATAGGCACAAACTTGGCACTGTGAAATGCAAGCGCCACAATCACCTTCACTCCCACAAATGCGATCAGGATTCCCGCCGCTCCGCCGAACAACGACAGCACCAGGCTCTCCGTCACCGACTGCCGCAGCAACCGCTTCCGTGATGCACCCAGCGCCAGCCGCACCGATGTTTGCGAACGCCGCGCCGCACCACGCGCCAGCAATAAATTCGCAATGTTGGCGCACGCAATCAGCAGCACCAGCGAGCAGACGATCAGCAGTATGCGCAAACTATCCGCATAGTCAGCCTTCATCGCCCCCACACCTGCGCCCGCCGGAATCACCTTGACGTTCTGTTTCGGCAGCATCGCCTTCAGTTGCGGCAAATACTGCTTGAACTCCTCGCCGACAAAATCCGTCACCAGCCACGTCCGTAAAATCGCCGTGAACCGCGGGCCCAGACTGTTCACATTGGCCCCCGGTCGCACCCGACCAATCACGCGCAACCACGAATTCTTTTGCTTGAGCAGGGAATTGGTGCCCAGGATCGCGGGCTCCTGCTGCAGTGGCACATACATCTGCGGCGGATCGCTGCGCAGCGTCTCCCCGTGAAATCCCGGAGGCGTGATGCCCACGATCGTGAACGGGTGTCCATCCAGCATCAAGGTTGAGCCCACGATCTTCTTGTCTTCGCCATACTCCTGCTGCCACGCGTGGAAGCTGAGCATCGCCGCCGGCGGGGCTGCCGGTTGATCGTCCGCAGGCGTCAGCGCCCTGCCGGCATAGGCCTTGATCCCAAATGTAGAGAAATAATTCCCCGATACAAATTCACTCCGCAAAGGTTTCGACAACTCATTGGTCCCACCGCGCCGCACGCTAAACTGCGTTCCGCCCGCCTGGAACGCAGCCAGTTGTTCAAACTCCGGCGCGGCCGCCTTGAAGCGCAGATAAAGCTCGTAGGGGAACATACCCCACACATCCGCGGGGCCGCCTTCGACGCAGCAGTCGTTGCCCTCGCCCACGCGATACAGGCTCGATGGATCGACCACCGGCAGCGACTTGAGCATGATCGAATTGATCAGCGAAAAAATCGCGGTAGTCGCGCCGATACCCAACGCGAGCGTGAGCATGGCCGTTAATGTGAAAACGGGCGACAACCGCATCTGCCGTAAGGCGTAGGAAATGTCCTGGCGCAAGCTCTGCATGGCAACCTCTGCTAACCGATACGGCGATCCTCGCCATCCGGTTCCCAGGAGAATTTCCGCCGTTCTAATACTGAGGCGCGCTCGGATCGAGCTTGATCTTGCACAGAGCTTGTATCAGCGCCATCAAATAGGTCTGTTTGCCGGGGTGCTTGCTTCGGGCACGCGTGCCAAAAGAAAGTGAATTACTGCGCGCCCTGCTTCAATACCTGCTCAGCGAAGTAGTTGCGGATCTTCGACTGGTCATGAAGCACTTCATAGTAGGCGCTCTTCAGCAGTTGCGCGTGGCTGTTCCGCAGACCTTGGCGTATCATTTGCTGGACGCTCGCGTCACTCAGGTTGCGCTGGCCCGCCGGCCGTTTTTCGATCAACATATAAATCGAATAACCCACCACCCTGCGCCCCGCGCCCTCGCCGTCCGTCTCCGTCAGAATATCGGTAGACTGGCCCGCCTTGAGCTTGCTTATTGCTGCGAAAACACTGGGTGCGCTCGTGCGCAAAGGTGTTTCAAAGGTAAAACCAAGATCGCCGCCATTAGAACTCGCCGCCCGATCCTCCGAAAAGCTCGCCGCCACCGTTGCAAACGCTTCGCCGCTATCTAGACGGTTGCGCAGATTCTGGATCTTCTTCTTCGCATCCGCTTCGCTTGACGCCTTGCTGTTTTGCAGATTGTTCACCTGCTGCGAGGGAGCCGCCGTCACCACGATGCGCGCCAGGTGATACGCCGGTTCAATCTGGTTAAACTCTGATTTGTGCTGGTTGTAATAGTTGCTGATTTCCGTATCGGTGATGTTAATCTTGGCGTCGATTTCCTTGTTTAGGAGCTTCGTCTCCGTAATGTTGCGCCGGATATCGCGCTTCACATCATCGAGTGTTTCATTGCGCGCCTTCAGAGTCTTGTCAAACTCCTCCTGCGTCGACAGCGCCTTGAACTCGGTCAGCTTGGCATTGACCTCATCGTCGCTCGCCACGAGGTTTATCTTCGCGGCCTGTTGCTGCATAATCTCTTCTTCGATCAACTGCTGCAATATGTTCAATCGTTCAATGTTGCTTTGCTCCAGAGAGCGTTCCTGCGGGCTCTCGCCCTGGCTGGCCTTGAAATCGTTATAGGATTTCTCGAGTTCCGCGCGAAAGATGTCCTTCCCGTTCACCGTTGCCATCACGTCCACCGTGGGAGCCCGGTGACAGCCAGCCCCTACTGCCAGCAGAGTTCCGATGCCCAATGCAACCACAGCGAAACGCAAACGCGTGTGCGAAAATTCAACCACTTGCAACGTTATATCTCCTCGGAAGCTCGATAACACTCCCGGCATTAAAGCATAAATCGCCGCACCGGCCTGACGGCATAAACCGCGCGTCCCTGAAGCTTAATTGCCGGCGCCCGCCGCATGCGCCGGAGCTGCTGAGACCGGTTGCGCAGCCGCATCCGGCGGAGGCGGTTCCACGCCGGCAGCCCGCAATGCCCGGTCAATCACCAGCCACAATTTCTGCTCGGGCACGGCTCCATCCACCCGCTCGCCATTCACAAATGCAGCCGGAGCCGAGTCAATCTTGAGCGTCTCCGCTTCTTTCATCGAAGCCTTGACCTGCGCCTCATCCTGCTTGGAAATACATGCGTCCAGCTTGCCGCCGTCCAACTTCGCCAGCGTCCCTTGCTCGCGTGCAATGCGGTCAAGCGCGGCAAAACTCTTCGGCAGGCTGCGATCCTCGCCATTAATCTCCTGCCCATGCGAGTGCAGATAGTCCACATAGCTCCAGTAGGCAGTCGTATTCTGCGTGTTCAAACAGTTGGCATCGACTGCGGCATGCGTCGCCCACGGATGCATATCGGCCAGCGGATTGTCCTTGTAAATGAAGCGGACCTTGTCCTTGTAGCGCTCCAGTGTCCTCGGGAAAAGCTCCTGGTGCAAGCGCGCGCAATAAGGGCACTCCAGGTCGTCGAAGTTAATCAAAGTCACCTTGGCGTCCGGATTGCCGCGCACTGGCCGACCCGCAACGTCGATCGAAAAGATGGGGTCCTTCGCCAGGTCAAACGTCTCCAGCCGCGCCAGCTTCGTGCCATCCGTCGAAAGCAGAAAATCGACGACAGTGGCCTTGGCGCCTCGCGAAACCGTCACCAGCAACGCATCATAACCCGGTATCTGGCTAGGTTTGCGCGTTCCCACACTCACGGTGTAGTCCTGCGGAACTCCGAATTGCGATCGCACCATCACTTCAATATGACGCGTGAGGGTTGAGTCGATCTGCGCCTGCGTGGAAGTCTGGGCTTTGCACCCGGCGGCCACGCCCAATGCCAGCAGGGCGGCCCATAAACAGAAACGTGACAAGGTAAATCCTCTTTCAAAAGGATACTCCAGCCGCGGCCCCAGCCGAAGCCCATTAGAGTGGACGCGCCGCCCCGCGAAAGGCAACCCTGGACTAGCTGTTGTTAGCCGATCTTAGTAGAGCGGAGGCAACGTTCGATCCCGAAACACCGTATTCGTCCGCCGCACACTCCCAATCGAGCCGAAATTGGCAAACGTGAAGCTGTAAAGATACTCCGCATCGTTGCCGCGAAGTGTTCCCAGGTCAAGCCGCCGATAGCCCATCGTCAGTCCGCAGCAATCCCAGTTATAGACGCCCTGGATGCCGGCATACTGCAGCGTTTTCTGCGTGAAGTCATAGCCCAGGTTGGCGGCCATGTTAAACCCCGTGCCCGTCTGCTTGCCAATCTCGATGAAAGGCTGCAACTGCTGGCTTTTCACCAGCGTGGCGGCGCTGCCTTCTTCATCCACCGCGTTTAGCAGGGCGTGACCAACGCCCACAGTGGTCTTGCCCCAGCTATAGCCGGCAAACAGGTTATTCGCGCCCAACTGCCCCGCGATCGAGTCGTAATCCAAATCCCACTCCACGCGCAGATTGTTGATCGCCTCAAACCGCAGCCGTGAAGTCACCGGCGATATATTCCGCGGCGAAGTCAGAAACGCCACGGCGCTTAGATCCAGCGTCGAGTCAAATACATTGCGTCGCCCCGGAATCAGCGCCCCGCCAAAATTCGGGTTCAAGAAAAACTTCTGCGCAATCTCCCAGCTTGCCCATTCGCGTGGCTGCGCTGGGCACGGCTCGTCTGTTTCCTCATCGCTCGCCGCACAAACGGGCTGCCTCGTCGGCCGCACATAAAACCGCTGCGTCAGCCTGAATCCCACTTCGTTCGTGTCCGTGGCAATATCCGTAGCGTCGATCAACGGCACATTCCTGGCCTGCGCATTGATCCCGCCAACAAATCGATAGGTCAGCTCCGGCTCGATCACATGCCGCAATTCGCGATTTCCCAGCGTGAAATCTCGTTCCACCGCCGGCGGACGCACATCGAGCGAGGCCTCCACGTCACTGCGGTTCAGAGAGTCGTGGCTGAATGTCGGCACTCCGCCTTTCGCTCCCGTCAGGTCTGGCGTCTGGCTGCCGGAATAAAGCGTCTCCCGCACCGCCGCCTCCGGAACAAAACTCCAGCCATCCAAGTGAAACGGCAGCGACACATGCGGATAAATATCGATCCGCCCCACATTGTGTGCATGGAAGTCCGGTTCCGCGCGTCCCAAATGCGCCACAGACGACCCCAACCCCCAATACACGCCCGATTCCCCCAAAGGCCTGTCGAGAATGTCATATCGAAAATTAGGCAGCCGCAAAATGCGCGCTTCCTGGCCCTCCGTGGCGCTGGCAAACGTCTGAAACCGCGAAAACTGCAAGGACGGAACTCGCCCTTGGCGCTCATGCGTCAGCGATACATCGCTCTTCACTTCCGAACTGATCGCCTGCCAGTAATTGGGGCTAAACACCAGGCGATACACATAGGCCGAAAGATATTCCACGCTGCCGGCTGCCCGCGTGTCTTCAGAAATATCCTTGCGGCCAAGAGCCACAATATCCACGCCGCCTTGGTTCACAAGCACTGTCTGACCCGCCTGCGCTCCCGTCGTCTGCAATTGCTCCACGCCACGGTCGAGCAGCGCATTCCATGTTGCCGTCAGGTGGTCAAGCCCCGCGCCTTTATAGTGAAAATCGCCCTTGGGCGCAAAACCCCGCTTGCTGTAGTATTCCGCCCCTACCGTCAAGTCCACGCTGCGGTTTATGACCCAATAAACCTGTTCTCCCGACGTATACCCGCGGATCGAGTTGTAATTGCTCGGGATTACCGGCATCAGCAAGCCACTTTCCCGGCCTGTTTCGTCCGTCGGATGCGACAAATAAGGAAAATAAAACACTGGGATTCCCAGAAATTTCAAGTGGGCATTTGAAGTGGCTGCCCGCCCGTCTTCGAGCCGCATCTGCCGCGACAGAATCTCCCAGTCCGGCTTGGGCAATCGGCAGTTGGTCATCGCGCCGTCAATGATTCGGTATTTCCCTTCGCCGGTTTGCAACAGCACCCGCCCGGAAAACGTAAACGGCGTCGGCGTCGAATACACCACCGTGCGTCCAGCCCTGCGCACGCCGGTTGTGCCCGTCACGTCGTAAAACCTTGCCGTGTGCATATTTAGCCGCATATCCCCATGCGACGCCGTTAGCATCAGGTCGTCCGGGCCGCCCACCACCTGCACGTGGCCCTCAAACTGCACCTCTGAACTGGCCCGATCCCACACAATCTTGTCGGCACGCAAAACATAGTCCCGATAGCGGAATTCCTCGACTCCATAGAGAGTCGCAACGTCTCCAACCCACGTTTGCCGGTCAGCTTTGAACTCAACCGGCTCTCCCGTCGCGGGCGCAGCTTCGGGCTGAGCCACCGGCAACGCTTCCTGGCCAGGATCTTCGGGAAGAGATTTTGTTGCGCCTTGGGGCGCGGAAGTGTCCTGAATCGCGACACTCTGTGCAGGGGGTAACGCATTGATCACCCCTTGCCCCCTAACCGACAGGTGACATAGGGCTAGCGCCGTGATAAACACAAAAGTGCGAGGACTCATTCCGGGACCAAGGCTCAGAATAGCAAATCTGGGCTCTCCAGCTTGGGACGTGCGCCACGCAGCTCTGGCAGCAGACAAATCGGGTTGTCATACTCGTACCGGCCATAAGGCCCGGACTGCTGAACTGTGTTCTCACGTGAACCTCCAAACTCTCGCAAGATCAACGTTGTCTCACGATCTGGCAGTTCCCGTGAGAAAACCTAAATCGCGGTTCGGTGTCGATTCGTTTCATCGCATTGGAGAGCCGCACTTGAAGGGACATTGGAGCTTTGAGCACAAATAGCCAACCCAATCTCGCGCCCCCTTCCTGGAAACAGGAAGTGAACCAGCGTCTCGCGGCTCATAAAAGCAGAAAAAGCTCCTCCGCCGTTCAAGGCGTTCCCATAAAGGCGCCCGGCTCCGACTCAAGCCGTGCAGGTCAAGCCGCGGCTCGTGTGGCCGCACGCTATGCCAAGGCTCCCAGCTACAGCGAAATGCAGGCGGCCGAAGCGCACGTCGCCAAGCGCCCCGCGCAGCAGTCAGTTCCAGCGGAATCCTCCCCCGGCCAGCCCGCCGTCGTCGAAACCATGTCTCAGGCCGCGCCGAAACCGGCTCGTCCCCAGCGCGCCGCCTCCGAAGCATCGGAATCCGCGCGTAAGACATCGCGTAAGACACCTATCGAATCAACACATACGGAGCTTCCTGAGCGGACCGCGTCACAGCCAACTGCGTCACACGTCGTCGCACCGCCTCCGCCTCCAATTCCGGCCGTAGAGCCCGCCGTAAGCAACGCTTCCGAATCCCGCGCCTTTGGTATTCGCTGGGACCCGGACATGCCCTTCATTCCCGCTGAACCGGCTTCCACCCAGTCTCGAGAACTACTTGATCCCCCCCCTGAGATTTGGACGCAGCGCGAGGTCAGCGCCTCGCTGCGCAATGAGCCCATCGAGGTTGCGGGCTCGCAGCCGCCGCAGGCAAACCTCATCCAGTTTCCCCGCGAACTGATCGCCACCCGCAAGCTGCGTCCCCGCCTGGCTGAAATGCACTCCGCAGCGCCCGTCGAGGCCGAAGACCAACTCAGCATCTTTGAAGTCGATCCCCAGGCGGTAGCGGCCGAGCCTGCGACTGCATCCGTCACGGAATCGCTGACGCCGACCTCCTGGAACTCGCCCGCCTGGAATGCCTTTCCCTCCCCTAGCGTGTCCCACCCTGGCCCCGAATGGTCCGGTATGGAGCTCGACGCTCAGCCCTGGCAAGTCACTCTGCCTGAAGAAGATCCACTTCCTGCCATCCAGGCTGCGCCGGTCGCGCATATCGGTTGGCGGTTGATGGCTTCCATGGTCGATACCGGCCTGATCGGTGGCGCGTTCGTGCTGGCAACATTTGCCGCTGCCATCAACATGCGCCAACTGCCCACAGGCAAGCCCATGGAAGTTGCCGCAATCCTTGGCCTCGTCTCCACTTGGCTCGTCTACCACCTGGTTTTTCTGTTGCTCGCCAAAGCCACTCCGGGCATGAACTACGCCGGCATCCGCCTTTGCACAGTGACCGGCAAGACCCCCAGCCGCGCCCAGTTGCGCAACCGGTTCGGCGCCATGATCCTGTCCCTGTTGCCCGTCGGCTTCGGCGCCGTCTGGGCTCTATTCGACGAGCAGCACCTCAGTTGGCATGACCGCATCTCGCACACTTACTTGCGGATGCGGTGATTGCCTGCCCCGGAACGGCGGCCTTTACCAGGTAAGCGCCCGCAGCGCACTCACGCCCGCGCCGATCAGCGCCGTCTCATCATCCGACGGCAATATCTCGAGCGAATAGCTCTGCAGCGGGCTCATCTTGACCATGCCTTCCAGATGGCTGCGCAGCACCGGCAACTCCAGAAATCCGACATTGTGCCCCGTGAAATAAAACCGTCCCGGCCCTGCCAGGTGGATGAACGAAGCCGTCGCCGCCGCCAGCGCCCGATGCCATAGATCCACAAAGTCCCGGCAGCGCTGATCTCCCTGCTTGGCATGTAAGAAGATTTCCTCCGGCTCCCGATCCAGAAAGCGCAGCCGCATCGCTCGGTAGCCCATAATGCCTTCCAGATGGCCTACCCCGCCGCAACCGCAAAAACGCTCCTTGGGGTCCAGCGTCACCGTAATGTGCCCGCCCTCCCAGACTCCCTCCACGTAAGGCCATCGCCCGTAGCCAATGCCGTTGCCAATGGTCCAAACCCGCGTCAGCCGGTTCAGTTGCCCGCGCGTAGCGGCTACCCCGGCAGCAATCGCATCGGCATCGTTGGCCACATGCACCGGCGCCGTGATTCCCTTGGCCGTCAGTGCGTTCCCCAGCTCCTCGGCCAGCCGCATGCCTTTGATTTGTGTAAGGTTAGGGCTGTCCTCGACAATCCCGTGCCGGATCACTCCCGGCACCGCAACACCAATCGCTTCCACTCGGCTCTGGCCCGCGCCCACCAATTCCAATACATGCGTCGCCAGCTTTTCTACCAGTTCGCTGCCCGGAATCGCCACCAGCGCATCCAGTTCTTTAGGGTCTGCAGGGAAGCGCACCGTCTCGCCGGTAAGTTGATGATCCTCAAGCCTCCCGGCCACAATATGTTCGGTCATTACGACGCCGATCGCGGTAGTCATTGCACCCTCCTCAGGGTATGGGAGCGCCTGTTCTTACTCCGACTGGTAGCGATGCAACCGGCCAAGCCCATTAAAGGCTGCCACCTTGTAGCACTCCGCCAGCGTTGGATAGTTGAAAACTGTGTCGACGAAATAGTCCACCGTCCCGCCCAGCGTCATCACCGCCTGCCCAATGTGCACCAGTTCGCTGGCTCCCTCGCCAATAATATGAACTCCCAGAACCTTGCGGTTATCCCGGTGAAAGATAAGCTTGAGCCTTCCGGTCGTGTCGCCCCGTATCTGTCCTCGCGCCGTCTCGCGGTAATACGCCATGCCCACTTCATACGGCACGTCCTCGTCGGTTAACTGCTCTTCCGTCTTGCCGATAAAGCTGATCTCCGGAATCGTGTAAATGCCGTAAGGATAAAAGCTTGGGTTCGAACTGGTCGCACTGTCTGAGAACGCCCGATGCGCCGCGATTCGCCCCTGTTCCATCGATACCGACGCCAACGCCGGAAAGCCCACCACATCGCCCGCGGCATAAATATGCTCGACCTTGGTCCGATAGTTCTCGTCCACCGGAATGCGACCTCGCGAGTCTGCCTCAATGCCCGCCGCCGCCAGGTTCAGCTCGTCCACCGCTCCCTGCCGTCCCACCGCGTACAGCAGTGCGTCGCCTGAGATCCGCTTCTTGCTCTCTAGATTCGCCACCACCGTGCCATCCGGCAGCTCCTGCACGCTTTCCACTTCCTCGCCCAGCCGCAGCGTTACCCGGCTGTCCCGCAAGTGGTAGCTCAGCGACTCGACAATCTCCTGGTCCGCGAACTCGAGCAGTTTGCTGCGCTTCTCGATCAGCGTCACCCGCACGCCCAAAATCGCAAACATGCACGTGTACTCGACCCCGATCACGCCGCCGCCCACCACGATCAGAGAACGCGGCAACGTCGGCAAATCCAGCACCTGGTCGCTATTGATGATCGTTTTGCCGTTGATCGGCACCTTCGAAGAACTCGATGGATGCGTTCCCACCGCGATAATCACCCGGTCCGACTCAAGCGTCGTATCGCCCTGCGGACCCTCCACCCTGATGTGTGTGGGATCGATAAATCGTGCCACTCCGTGAATGACGTCGATCCCGTTGCGCGAAAGCTGCGCCTCCGTCACATCAACCTCGGTCTTGATCACCGCCTGGACCCTGAATGCCAGGTCCGCCATCGTGATCTTTTCCTTGACCTTGTAATTCATCCCATAGACCGAGCGGTAGTTATATCCCGACAGGTGCAGCACCGCCTCGCGCATGGTCTTCGACGGAATCGTGCCCGTATTCACGCACACCCCGCCCACCACTGCCCGCGATTCAACCACCGCGACGCGCTTCTTCATCTTGGAGGCTGCCACGGCGGCGCGCTGCCCTGATGGCCCCGATCCGATCACGGTCAGGTCATACTTGGTGGCATTCATACGAGTCTCTCTCCAAACCTTTGATGCAATCCGACGCGAGACGGCTTCGCTCTCGACGGTCCACAACCGGAGCCTACCATAGCGCCCCGAATCGCGAGGTGAAGCAATTCTTGCTTGTTTAGTGTCGGGTCCAGCGAATTGTCCCGTGACTTTTTCAAGGAATTGGCGGCAATACCGAGAAATTCCCTGGAAACAGCGGTTTGCCTGTGCCGACCCAAGTTGTCATCCTGTACGAACGCCCGGTGCAAGGCAGTTTCTCCTCATCACCGGGCGCAAGTTTTTCATCAATCCCTGGCGCCCCGTCAAGGCGCGCCCAACAGGCTTAGGAATGTGCCGTTCGTGGCGATTGTTTCGTCGCGGGCGCGTGCTGCCCAGCCCACTTTCCACCCGCCTGGTGATCGTCCTCAAGCTTGAATTGACGAATCATTCCATCCAGATCGCTCGCCAGCAAGCCAAGGTTCTTGAGTGCTTCGACTGCTTCTTCCGCGCCATGCGAGGTCTCCGCCGCCAACTGCGAAATCTGGCTCGCCGATTCCGAAATCTCGCCCGCCGCCGACGTCTGCTGTGTGGCCGCGCTCGCGATCAGATCGATGTCGTGCTCCACCTGCTTCGATGACCCGATGATTGCCTCCAGGCTGGTGCGCGCCCGTGCCGTCTCGCCCATCCCGGTCTCGACCGCCGCCCGACTGTCTTCCATCACCTGCAGCGTCTCGCGAGTCTCGTCCTGGATACTGCGAATTGTTCCAGCAATCTCCTCCGTCGCTCCCTTGGTCCGCTCCGCCAGCCGCCGCACTTCACCCGCCACCACCGCAAACCCGCGTCCATGTTCGCCCGCCCGCGCTGCCTCGATAGCAGCGTTCAATGCCAGCAGGTTCGTCTGTTCGCTGATCTCTTGAATAACGCTCACTACCTTGCCAATCTCCTCAGATCTCTGCGCCAGAGATGCCATCTTGGTCGAAACCGTATTGGTAGCTGTCGCAATCTTCTCCATCGTCTCGGCTGCTGCCTGCATCACCGCTCCACCCTGGTCCGCCGTCTCCGCCGAAACCCGGCTCGCCGCTGCCGCTGTCGACGCATTGTGGCTGATCTCGCCGATCGTCGCCGTCATCTCCTGCGATGCCGCTGCAATCTGGTTCGTCATGCTCGATTGCGTATTCGCATTGCCCGCGCTCTCCACCGACCGCGCCCCAATCTCCGTTGCCGCCGCTGAAAGCGTCTCTGCCCCCTTCGCCACCGAACCCAGCACGGAACGCATCGAGTCCGCACAACTGTCCAGCGCGTCGGCAAGCTGACCGATCTCATCTTTCCCCGTCGCTTTGACGTTCACCGTCATGTCTTTATTGGCCATGCGCTGCAGCGCCACCTGAACGTTCACAATTCGGGGTGCGATCACTCTCGTCAATACCACCCCGATGATCGCGCAAAAGCCAACAATGAAAAGGTTGATTCCGACATTGATCCACGTCGCATGCGAACTGGTTTGAGAGGTGATGTGAGCCGACAGCTCTCCCTGTTTTACGTTGAGTTCAAAGTCACCCGAAGCTGCGTCAAGCGCATCGGTCAGCACGGCCAACGTGCCGTCGGCGGTAATCAGGTCCAGCGCATCACCGGTCTTGCCCCCTGCCAGCAGCGCCACGCCCCGATCGCTGATTTCGCGATATTGAGAAAATGAGGCCTTGAATTTATTGGTGAAATCCGCTTCCCCTGGGTAGCTCACCAGCGGCTCGTATATCTTCAGCGTCTCTTGATAAGTAGCGATCGCCTTCTCGCGTGCCGCCACGTCTGTGGCTGTGCACGCCGGCGTCTGGCATAACAAAAGTGCCAGGTCGTACCGCCGCGTTAAGTCGATCGCAGAACGAATTCTGGCCAGATCGACCACCGACGGAAGTGCGTTTTCACTTACGTCAATGCTCTTGGCAGCGATCGCTCGCAGCGAGATAAACGAGTAAACTGCCAACCCAGTGCACAAAAGACAGATCAGGCCAAAAGCCACCAGAAACTTGCGCGCAATGGGGATATTCCGAATAAACGACATAAATTGAGTTCCTTTCGTATGCCTGAGGCCCCTTGCTTCCAATTCCCGCAGCTTCCGATTCAGAAGCTGAACCTTCGCCTCGACTGGGACAGCGCGGGGGGCCGTACGTTGCCCTCATCGGCGCCACGAAAAGAAACTTGAAAGTCCGCGCGCTTCCGGTTCTGGGTCCTACCTCGGCGGAACCCACTCCGGCACCTTCCGGCCTCCCATGCATCGTTTCGGCCAGATGCTCCTAAAGCTGCTTCGACATCACGATGCAATGACACTCAACTCCCGGCTTCAGCGAACGCGTCGGTCCCATCTCCTCGGTTCCCGTCTCTTGAAATCCAAATCTCCGATAGATCGGCAGCAACTCCGCTCTCAAGCTCAACACAGTAATATCGACCGTCTCGCATCCCATCCGCCTGAACTGCTCCTCCGCTGCCCCGACCAGCGGCCGCGCCAGCCCCGTCCCCTGCCGCTGCGGATCGATCGCCAGCATCCCCAGGTATCCCCGCTCCCCGCGGATCTCGGTATAAACGCACCCCACCAGCCGCCCCGTCCCATCCAAGGCCACCAGGATCTTCCCCTTTTCCATCATCCTGATCAGTCCGGCGTCGTCCGTCCGCGTCCCTTCAAGAAACGACTCGATCGCAAACGCGGAGTTAACCAGCGCGACCAGTCCCGGCCCGTCTTGCTCCGTCGCCACTCGCACCTCGAGTCCCGTCACCGAATTCGCTTCACCCATCATTTTTTTCCTCAAAGCCATGAAACGAAATCCGTCTTCCCGACACTACCTAAGCGAAACCGGAAAAGACAGAAGCTCGATTTCATGGGTGCAACTTTGATCAATCCATTCCGATCGGCTGCGGTTTCATCCACGCACACTCCCTCAGCCAACGCCAAAGGAGCGTTCGTGGCAGCCAGCATCATCGGGCAAGATAAAAATTGATCTCGGGGATGCGCCGGCCTGCCCCGCTGGCGCATTACTGCTCAAATGACCTCTGGGTGCTATTAGGTCCAACTGAGCAGGCGTCCCAGGCCGGCGAAGTCCCAAGCCTTCGTCGGCCCGGCAACGTTCTCGCCGGAACCCAATCAACCAACACGGCCCACTCTCCCCCAGGTCACTATTCGGACTTTAGCGATGCCATGTCGATCGAGAAGCGATACTTTACGTCCTGCTTAAGCAGTCGTTCATAAGCTTCGTTGACCTTCTGGATCGGAATCACTTCCACATCCGCCGTAATGTTGTGCTTCCCGCAGAAATCCAGCATCTCCTGCGTCTCCGCGATGCCGCCAATCGGCGATCCCGACAAACTCCGCCGCCCAAACAGCAAGGCAAACGCCGCCACCGCCAGCGGTTTCTCCGGCGCCCCCACCAGCGTAATATTCCCGTCCCGCCGCAGCAGATTGATATAAGCGTTGATGTCGTGATCGGCTGAAACCGCGTCCAAAATGAAGTCGAAACTTCCCGCATGTTTCGCCATCTCGTCCGCATTCCGCGAAATCACCACTTCATCCGCGCCCAGTCGCAGCGCATCGTCCTTCTTGTTCGCCGAGGTCGTAAATAGAACGACATGCGCCCCCAGCGCGTGGGCAAACTTCAAGCCCATGTGCCCCAGACCGCCCAGTCCCACGATGCCGACCTTTTTGCCCTTGGTCACGCCCCAATGATGCAGCGGAGAATACGTCGTGATTCCAGCGCAAAGCAGCGGCGCCGCCCCCGCCAGGTCAAGATTCGACGGAACCCGCAAAACGAACCGCTCGTCGACCACCACGCTGTCCGAGTAGCCGCCGTACGTCACCCCACCCAGATGCTTGTCGGGGAAGTTATAAGTGAGCGTTGAGTTATGACAGAACTGCTCCAGCCCTTGCTTGCACTCCGGACAAGTCCCATCGGAATCGACCATGCAGCCCACGGCCGCAATGTCGCCGACTTTAAACTGCTTCACCGCCGAGCCCACGCTCGTCACCCGGCCCACAATTTCGTGGCCCGGCACGCACGGATAAACGGTCGGCATCACCCCACTCCACTCGTTGCGAACCTGGTGCAGGTCCGAGTGGCAGATGCCGCAAAACAGAATTTCGATCTTCACATCGGTTTCGGTTGGATCGCGCCGCGCGATCGTGGTTGAGGCAAGCGGCGATGTCGCACTGGCAGCTGAGTAAGCTTTCGCGTTGTACATGGCTAAAGCTTAAGATGAACCCCTCGCCCGGCGCGGTGCAAAACACGCGATTCCACCGCAAATCGCGCCAGCCTCACCACGTTCGGGAGGCCGTTTCTCCTATTCAAGCCTCATCGAGGAGATATCGTAGTGATATCACCTGTGATACCATAGGGATTCGTGAGGGCAGTTCTTGACACGTCCGTGCTCATCACCGCGCTCCGCTCCAATGCAGGCGCTGCCCCGGAAGTCGTGCGGTTGGCACTTCAACGCGAACTTACGTTGCTGATGGATTATAAGCTCGCATGTGAATACCGGGACGTTGCGCTGCGGGAGAGTCATTTGAACGCATCTGGCAAGTCCCTGGCGGAGACGACCGCAATTCTCGATGCCTTGGAGTCTATTGCTGAACCGGTCTTCATTGCAGTTCAGCATCTTCCCATGTCACCCGACACCATCGACGACATGGTCCTGGACGTCGCCATCAACGGATCTGCCGAAGTGATCCTGACCAACAATACCCGGCACTTCAGGCAAGCTGCGAAACGCTTTCAACTGAAGCTGATGACACCGGTCGAGTTGTTAATCAAATTCCGAGCGAGGAACTGAATATCATGCCCATGCGCCAGAAGAAATCCGCCGTAAGCAAATTTCCCCTTCGGCTCATGCCCTCGCTGCGCAAGGTGGCGGAGAATTTCTCGCAAAAAGAGGGTGTTTCGTTGAACCAGTTCATCAATGTTGCCGTCGCTGAGAAGTTGGCGCACATGCAGCATGACGAATGGCTGGCAACTCGACCCAGGCCAACCCAAGCCTTGATTGCCAAGGCGCTGGATGCGCTGGAACGCCCAACGACGAATCCGCCTGATGAGTTTGACAAGATTCCTCGGGAATACGTGGACCGCCAGCATAAATCGGCCATTAGATCTAATGACCGGCAGTGAGATTGACTGTGCGCCGGTGTTGGGGCCGGAGCCGGTCTATTCGTAGCAATTGTTGAAAGCTCCTCGAGGCACTCCACTCGACCACGCCACCGAATACCACACGCTTCTCCATGCGCTGTCATCCTGAACACAGTGAAGGATCTGATGCGGCTCTTTAGCATCAATAAATTCGCGATACTTCCGGGTTGGCCACGATCGGTCAGAAGCTGTATTCGCGGACACTTGAGCGTTGTTAGGTTGCAATTCATGCTGGATGAGTGCTGTCGGCTCTCCCGGGCGGATAAGATATAGTTCCATTTTGGATGCCTTTAGGCTCCTCAAGAAAATAGCCTGTTTTCCAGAGCCCATTAGCGAATATAAAGAGAAGAGCCAGAGGCAGAGGATTGATATGAGGGACGGGAAGGCCATCTTAGCATCCGAGAGAAAATGACGGATGAATCAAAGCGCGGGACCAATTGGCAGAACGACGAGCTCGACGCGATTGTAGCCGATTACTTCTCCATGCTCCGAGCAGAGCTTTCAGGAAGGGGATACGTTAAATCCAGACATAGTGCCGCCCTGATGGCAAAGATTGGGCGCACTCACCGCTCAGTGGAGTTCAAACACCAGAACATTTCGGCCGTGCTGGACGAGTTGGGTATGCCGTGGATTCCTGGCTACAAACCAAAACTGAATTTTCAAAACGCAATTTTCGATGCGATAGACCGTTATCTTACAGATCATCCAGGGATTCTTGAAGCTCTTCCAACGGCTCCACCTGCACCACCCTTACCCGCTGAGGTCTTTGTCGCCCCACCCGTTGCAAGGGCGTCTAGCGACGAGATGCCAGCGCGACTGCGCCGACTTGTCCGGAAATTCGATGCTGTTGAACGAGACTATCGCAATCGTAGTCTGGGTACGGCCGGAGAAGCATTCGTTCTTGACCTCGAAAAGCACAGGCTAAAACACGCAAACCGTGCGGACTTGGCCGGAAAGGTACGTTGGACTGCCGCAGAGGACGGGGACGGCGCAGGCTTCGATATCTCTTCTTTCAACCTGGAAGGAGAGCCTCGTCTTATCGAGGTCAAGACCACGAACGGGTCTGCTCGCACCCCCTTCTTCATAACACGAAACGAGTTTGCGATTGCGCGTGAGATTTCTGCACAATGGCAAATCTATCGTGTCCACTTGTTCGCCACCGCGCCGCGTGTTTTTACAATTTCGCCGCCTCTGGAAAACAGCCTAAGGCTCTCGACAGAGACATGGCGGGCATCATTCTGACGGCCAAGATAGGCCAGGTGAAGGGATTTCTTGGGAGCAGGAAGAGGCGGATGGTCCACCCTTGATCAGCCCGCACGTTGGCTTCTCGAACGTTTTCCGTCAACTGGAAGAGTGCCGGGCGAATTACGCCTAACCGTCAGGTACCTTTTTAGCAACTCTGAGCATTCATCGAGCTGCCCGCGGATTCGCCGCTCCGTGAGTTGGGCCGGACCCGGAATGAGTAGTCAAGCTCTCAGGATTCGCTCAAGAAGGCTGTTTGCCTGATCCTACACAATGCCGCCTTGGGGAATTGTTTTGACAGCTTTTCCTCGCACCTGAAAAGCGAAAAAATACGCTGAAAAGCGGCGAAAATCACGCGATTTCCACTCAAAACACGCGAACTTTCCACTAGTTTCCTGCTGTTTTTCTGCCATTTTGAGCGAAATTCACACTTTTAGCCGCCTTCTACTGCGACTTTGCTCTTCTTCTGTTCACCCACTTCGGTCGCGTCCACGTGCGACTTTCCATCTGCGCTGGTCCCTGCCGCCGTCCAACATTGACGGCGGGTTCCAACCGCCGTACCCTCGAACCATGGAATTCAAAGTAATTGAACTGGAACGCGATCCGATCGATTTCGACCTGGCTTTGCCTCCAGGCGCAGTCGATTTCGGCGAGGAAGCAGAGCAAGTCGGTCTACTGGCGACAGCCGGGCGCGCCGAGGTGCTTCATGAGCATCGCGGCCCCCACGACATCGTTGCCGACATCCGGCTAAGAGGCAATTTTTCGAGCAACTTCCAGGTTCCCTGCGCGCGCTGCATCGAGCCTGTCGAGATTCCCCTGGCCGCCGAATTCGACCTGATTTTTCGCCCCGTCTCCGCCGATTCCGAGTCTCCCGAACGCTCCATAACAGCACCGGAAACAGAAATCGGTTATTATCAAAAAGACAGTCTGTTGCTTGAAGATGTGCTGCGGGAGCAGGTCCTATTGGCTCTGCCGGTCAGAACCCTGTGCAAGCCTGATTGTAAAGGACTTTGCCCGCGCTGCGGCCAGAACCGCAACAGCCAGCCTTGCTCCTGCGATGAGGGTCCCAGTGACCCCCGCTGGGAAGCGCTGGCCGGACTCCGTGGCCGGATCAAGTCCTGACCCCAGTGAGAATCAAGGGTGTTCTCCCCTGTTGCCGAAAGGCTTTGAAGACCGAGTGCGGTCTCAATCAGGCAAGAACACGAAAGGAATTGCACCATGCCGAATCCGAAAAGGCGCCACTCTACGCGCCGTACTGCTTTGCGCCGCTCCCACGACTTCCTGACCCCCGTAGGTCTCTCCGAGTGCCCTAACTGTCACGAAAAGAAGCTACCTCACCGTGCCTGCGCCAAGTGCGGAGAGTACAAGGGGCGCGCTGTTCTTGATGTTAAGGAAGCCGCAAAGTAGCCCGAGCACCCATGCTCATCGACATCGCGCTTGACGCCGTAGGTTCCGACAAAGCACCTGAGCCGGAGATTCGCGGGGCGATTCTTGCCTGCCGCGCGCTGCCGGTGCGGGTCCATCTCATTGGGCCGGAGCCCGAGCTACGCGATCTTCTCGACGAACACCTTGAGAATGAAGACCTTCCCATCGTGATCCACCATGCCTCTGAACGCATTGGCATGGACGAGAAGGCTGCGCACGCCGTTCGCGCCAAAAAAGACAGCTCCATGCGCGTGGGGCTCAAGCTGGTTCGCGAACGCAAAGCTGCCGGCTTCGTCACTGCCGGCAACACAGGCGCGGCCATGGCCACGGCCAAGATGGTGCTCGGCACGTTGCCCGGCGTCGACCGCCCGGCCCTGGCGACTCCCATGCCAACATCAAAGGGAAATCCTTGCCTGCTCCTCGACGTAGGCGCGAACGTCGACTGCAAAGGCTACAATCTGGAGCAGTTCGCCGTCATGGGCGAGATGTATGCCCGCAGCGTCTTCAAGATCGCCAAGCCTCGCGTCGGACTTCTCTCCATCGGTGAGGAAGAGACCAAGGGCAACGACCTGACCCGCGACGCCTTCCCGCTGCTTAAAGCCTTGCCCATCAACTTCATCGGCAACGTGGAAGGTCGCGATATCTTCAACGGCCACGCTGACGTGATTGTCTGCGACGGCTTTGTCGGCAACGTCGCCCTCAAAACCAGCGAAGGGATCGGCCGCTTCGTCCGCGACGTGTTGCGCGAATCCCTCACCCGCACTGTCACCGCCAAGGTCGGCGCCCTGCTATCCCGTCAAGCTTTCAACGACTTCCGCCGTCGCCTCGACTACACCGAATACGGTGGTGCACAGCTTCTCGGCGTCCGCGGCGTCTGCATCATCGGCCACGGTTCGTCCAACGACAACGCCATCTTTAACGGTATTCGCGTAGCTTACGAGTTCGCCAAGGCAGGCACCAACGAGCGCATCGAGCGCGAGTTTGCCGCCCGTCCCCAGCGCCCCGTCGACTCCCGCGAAAAAACCGACGCCATCATCCAGTAAGGTTGTCAAAAACATGGGCTCCATTATCATTCCTGCAGAAATCCTGGCGCAGTTGGCCTGTCCCGCCTGTGAAGGTGACCTGGTCGCAGCCGGCTCTGCCCTCAAATGTGTCGCCTGTGGACGCGACTTTCCCATCATCGACGGGATCCCCGTCCTGATCGCGGACCGAAACATAAACCCCGATAATTCAATTGAATAGCGAGTTGAAGCAGAATATTTTGAGCGCGGAAGTCGCGTTCCGGTGCTATATTTTAGCGCCGATGATAGAAGGGCAGCACGATTAGCACGGCAAACCCGATCGCCACAATCAAAGCTACCGCAATCAGGCTATAAATAGCCGTGAGATTCGCTCCCTGCGTCGGCAATTCGTCGCCGCTTTCCACTTGATTCGACGGCGTTTGCGGCAATTTACTCATACTTGAGCGATTCCACGGGATCCATCTGTGCCGCGCGCGTCGCGGGCACTGTGCCGAACACGACCCCAACAAGAGTCGCAGCGGTCAGGGCGATAACGATCGACAGCGGGGAAATAGGCAACGAATAGTCCGTGAATAGCCGCACCGATAAAGGTAGAGCCAGCCCCACCATCGTCCCCACCACGCCCCCCGTCAGCGAAATGATCACGGCCTCGGCCAGAAACTGCAGCTTGATCTCGCGGGAAGTTGCTCCCAGCGCCTTGCGTATTCCAATCTCGCGAATTCGCGCCCGTACGTTTGCCAGCATGATGTTCATAATGCCGACTCCGCCCACGGCCAGCGTCACGGCCGCCACCATCAGCAGCACCGCCGTCAGAATATTTGAAACCGTGGCTGCCATGTTGAGTACTTCTCTGAGGTCCTGGGTCTTATAAACCGAATTCGGCCTATGTCGCGCGCTTACGATGCGTTTGATCTCAGTTGTCGCATCGCCAACCTCACTCATACTCCTCATCGAGAAGTAAATCTCCTTTACATTCTCCGATCCCTGGAAATAACGCGCCACCGAGTAGGGAATGATGATGGTCTCATCTGCGATCTCCGACTGGCCAAAGTCGGTCACACTTTCCTTGAATACTCCGATGATAGTAAAGGGGATACCGCTGATTTCGAACTCTCGACCGAGGGCAGCATCGGAACTCCCATACCTGAGCTTGGCAAATGTTTCAGTGACCACAGCACAGTTAAAATGGGCCGTTTCATCGGTCTGATCGAGGAAACGCCCATACGGCATCAGCAAGTTTCGAATGTAGCGATAGTCGGGGCTAACTCCAAGCACCAGTGTGTCTTTCACCACGCCGCTGCCGAAGCTGATGGTGTCGTGCATCTCGACCACCGGCGAGGAGTACATGATGCCGGGCAACTGCGCGTCGACCGCCTTCTCGTCTTCGAGCGTCAGAGAGTCGTTATAGACCGCGTTCTCTGTGCCCGCCGCGCCCGCACCGCCGTATTCGAGAAAGATCTCGTTGGTGCCAATCTTCTGGATCTCATTCAGAATGAATTCTTTGCCGGTCAGCCCGATGGTGACCACCAAGATGACCGAAGCAGTCCCGATGACCATGCCCAGAGCGGTAAGGGCGAATCGCACTTTGCTGGCACGGAAGCTGTCGAACGCTATCTGGAGAATCTCGCTCAGCACCATGGTGCGGCGAGCACTCTTGAGAGTCTGTTGAAACGCGAGTTGGCGGCTCTGATCGGTGGGGTTCATTAACGGCTTTGGCCTGCGGCGATGTCCTTATAACAAGATGCGCCAGAGAGGCCGGCGGCTTCCGTAATGATTGGACGTCCGAGCAGAAGGAAATGCACTGGACCCCGATCTCAATCATACGTGGTTACTTCTCATCGTATTTTTCGAGCCACTTAAGCTCTTCCCGCACTTTGACATACCCATGCCAGGGATTTTTGCCCAGTCCGTGGCCTTCGCCGGGAAAAACGAGTAAGCTGTGAGCGATTCCCAACTGGTCCAGGGCGCGCTCCATCGTCACGCCCTCTAAGTAGCTGACTCTAATATCGGCTCCGCCTTGTACGAGGTGGGTGGGCGTCTTGACCTTGTCGAATCGGAAGAGCGCCGCCTCACTTTGGTAGAGTTCGGGATTGGCCCACGGCTGGCCACCCAAGTACCAGGCGTCGTCCCAGGTTTCGTCATCGTTACCCCAGTTGGCGGCATGTTCAACGGCTCCCGCACCGGTAACTGCAGATTTGAAGCGAGTTGTTTGCGTAATCAGCCAGTTTGTCATGTAGCCGCCATAGCTGTAGCCACCGATCGCGAGGTGATCGGGATCGGCAAAGCCATCTTTCACCAGCGCGTCGACGCCAGCCAGGATGTCGCGGCCCGGCTTGGACACGAGGTGCGGCTCGATCTCGAGCATAAAGTCATCGCCGTATCCCGACGAACCGCGATAGTTAGGCCGGAAAACCAGCCAGCCATTGGCGGCCGCCAAAGTTGCCCAGTCGTACCAGTCAGCACCGAAACGGTTTCCGTCCGCGTCGGCAGGACCGCCGTGAATCAGCGTGAACATGCGCAGGTGTTTTTCGTTCTTTTTGCCGGGCGGGAAGATCAGGACGCCTTCAATGGTGCGACCGTCGTCCGACTTCCAGGTGTAGGGTTGCCATTCCGGTTGGGCGCGTTCGGCAAACACCGGATTGAGATTGGTAAGCACTTTAAGGTGTCCAGGTTGCAAGGGATCGGCGGCGAGGTAGACCTGGGTTGGTTGATTGATTGCCGAATGACGGAGCACCAAAGCGTTGGATTTGCGGGATGCACTCAGGCCGGAGTAGCTGCCCGCCAGGCCGGGCAGTTTTGTGGCATTGGCCCCTTCAACCTGGTAGATTTGCTGCTCGATTCCGGTGAGGCCGAGCGCCAGTTCGCGCCCGTCGGGGAGCAGGACAAACTCGCTGAAAGAACCCGAAAATGACGAACCTAATCGCTCGGTTTTTCCTGTGGCGAGGTCGAGGCGATAAAGGCGACCTTGCACATCGCGATATTTGCCTTCGAGTGATCCGGCGGCGGCTTGCACGATAAAGTGCAGCCAGCGACTATCAGCGGACCACTTCAGTCCAGATTCAACAGCTTCGTTATGAGTGAGTTGGCGAACTTCACCGCCGGTCGAGGCGACGATAAAGACCTCAAAATGTTGCGGACCTTCCATGCGGTGATGGACGGGTTCAGTCACGAAAGCGATGTTCTTGCTGTCAGGCGAAGGGGTGACCTCGCCAATCGAGAGCGTGCTTCGGGCAATGGTCTCGGCGCCCGAAGGCAAAACCGAATTGTCGTTATCGTCCGATTTCGATTTTTCGCCTTTTCCGCCGGAAGGCTTCTCAGGAAGCTGCACGGTTAGCGCCCGCGAAATGGCGGGAGCGACGGCCAGTTTAAGGAGCAAGTCGCCGCGATGCTGCTCACGCCAGCGAATGACATCCTTCCATTCCTCTTTTTGCTGGTCTTCCTGCTCATGGGTCAGAGGTGTCGTGACGGAGAAGTAGATGTCCGCACCGTCGGACGACCAGGCAAAGGAGTGGACGTCGAGTTTTTCGGTATAAAGGGGAAGAGCCTCGCCGCCGGAGACAGATATGATCCACACTCTGCTGGCTTTATTCGATTCGCTTTTGGGTTCGCCCCCGGCATCGGTGTCTTCGGCGGGGAGCGCGCGGTCGCTGACGAAAGCGATCCACTTCCCGTCCGGGCTCCACGTTGGAGTCTCTTCGCTGCCCGAGTGTGTGAGCGGGCGAAGGCCGGCTTCGGCGGTCCACAGCCAGAGATCGTGTTCAAACGAGCTCGATTTCCAGCTGGGTGCGTCCGTGGCGATGACAGCAGCCGTGCCATCGGGAGAGATGTTGGCGGCTGAGATGTCGGTCGTGTTCAAAAATTCATCGAGAGTGATGGCGGGCTTGGCAGACTGGGCGTGAGTGCAAGCTGCAAAGAGACACACGGCGACCGAAACGAGGACCTGGGGGGAACGTAAACGCATAACAGCACTATAATTGCGCTCGCAGTGGAGCAAGCCGAAAAACTCTGATGGCGACGACTTTTGCAGGGAGAAGAATGCGGATTGATGCTCACCAGCACTTTTGGAATTACAGTCCGAGCGAGCACACGTGGATGACGGGGGAGATGGCGGTGCTCAAGCAGGATTTCTTGCCGAAGGATTTGAGGCCGCTGCTCGACGGGGCTGGGTTCGGTGGCTCGATCGCCGTGCAGGCACGGCAAAGCGTTGAGGAGACGGAGTTTCTGTTGGAATTGGCGGAGCAGAACGAATTCATCCGAGGGGTGGTGGGTTGGGTCGATCTTTGTTCGCCCGAATTGGTGACGCAATTGGAGCGATTTGCGGAAGACAAGAAGCTGGTGGGTGTCCGGCATGTGGTGCAGGACGAGCCGGATGACGGGTTTATGTTGCGGGCTGATTTTCGGCGTGGAATTGCGAGACTGGCTGATTTTGGACTGACCTATGATGTGTTGATCTTTCCCCGCCAGTTATCTGCGGCCAGACAGCTCGTTGAAGAGTTTCCGGCGCAGCCATTTGTGCTGGATCATATCGCCAAGCCGCTGATAGAGCAGGGGATACTGTCACCATGGGAGAGTGGCGTGCGTGCGCTGGCGCGGCTGCCGAACATTTATTGCAAGCTATCGGGCATGGTGACCGAAGCGCGCTGGCGGCAATGGAGAGAAGACGACTTTCGAGCCTATTTGGACGTCATTTTCAATGCGTTTGGGCCCGAAAGGGTGATGATTGGATCGGATTGGCCGGTTTGCACGCTGTCGGCGGACTACGGCCAAGCGCTGGGAATCGTGATCGACTATATTGCGCAGCTTTCGAGCGAGGTACAGGAAGGCATCCTGGGTGGGAACTGCGCCCGATTCTATGGTCTGGGCTGATTTGCCGGCCCGGCGAGGGGGGCATTGCAACTGGCGCTCATTTGCCTCTAGACTTGGTTAGGGTTCGGTTCATCGCGCGGAAGTGGTGAAATGGCAAACACACTAGCCTTAGGAGCTAGCGCCGCAAGGCTTAGGGGTTCAAGTCCCCTCTTCCGCACCAAACTCCTTGTCTTACGCATCAATTCTCGTGTCTTACACTGTCTTACGCTCGATTGAGCGCGTTCCTGGGACGCGACGGCCAGTCTTCAACAGCATGGATGGGCCGGCGAGAGTAATCTGATGGAACTATGAGTCAATCGACTACTCAGCCTCATCTGAACCTTACTCAATCGCCGGACTACCGCGAGTCTTATGCCAACAGCGTGCAAGTGCGCGTGAGCGTGTGGGATTTTCAACTAGTCTTTGGACTCGCTTCGAGCGAAAGCCCGGACCAGGTGACGATTCGCAATCACGACGCGGTTTTTCTGAGCCCCCAGCAGGCCAAGGCGCTGTGGAATGTTCTGGGGCAGAATCTGGCCCAGTACGAACAAGCTTTTGGCACGCTTGCACTGGAACCGAAGAACCCCAATTTTCCTCAAGGGCCTGTGAACTAAGTAGCTGAGGATCAGGCACTTGCCGTTGGAAAAGCCGAAGAAATCTTCTCAGAATTCGCAGTCGAACAGGACGCCGGGGTCATCTCTTGCCGGGCTGTCGATAAAGCCGCGGCGGGATGAGCCTTTTCCGAACTGGATGATCTTTCCGGTTTTGTTTGTGGCGCTGTATTTCACACATTTTACGCTGCTTAGACTGCCATATTACTGGGATGAGGCGGGGTATTACATTCCAGCGGCGCTCGACTTTTTGCGCACCGGGTCGCTGATTCCGACGTCGACGCTGACCAATGCTCATCCGCCATTGCCGAGTATTTACCTGGCGCTGTGGTGGAAACTTTCGGGGTTTTATCCCGAGGTTACGCGCGAAGCGGTTTTGATGGTGGCAGCATTGGGGTTGCTGGCAATTTGGCGGCTGGTGCAGCGGGTGCACGGGTCGTCGCTGGTGGCGTTCTGGACGGTGGTTCTCACCGGTCTTTATCCGATTTGGTTCGCGCAGAGTTCACTGGCCCACGCCGATATTTTTGCGGCCGCGTGCACGTTGTGGGGGCTCGTTTATGCGCTGCCCGATGCTGGGCGGAAGCCGTGGGCCGCGGCATTGTGGTTTACGGCGGCGGTGCTGTCGAAGGAAACGGCGATCGCGGTTCCGTTGACGCTGGCGATACTATGTTTGATCGCTGGATTGCGGGCGCGGGCTGCGACTCGATACCAGCTTTGGCGTGAGGCGGCGTGGCTTGTAAGTTGCGTGATTCCATTGGGATGCTGGTATGCGTTCCATTATGCGAAGACGGGGTTTCTGTTTGGGAATCCAGAGTTTTTGCGCTATAACGCGCAGACAACACTGGAGCCGGCGCGGGTGATGGCGGCCTTAGCGCATCGGGTGCTGCACCTGACGGCGCACATGAATATGTTCGTTCCGGCGCTGCTGACGGTGGCCTCGCTGATGCTGCCGTTGCGGCCGGAAACGACCGGAGCGAAGCGCGCGCAGATGAGCGAGGCCGTTGGTTGGCGAATTGCGATCCTTTTGATTGCAAACGCGTTGCTTTATAGCGTGCTGGGCGGTGCTTTGCTGACTCGTTACCTGCTGCCGATGTATCCCCTGGTGTTGCTGGCGGCGATTTCGACATTTTATGCGAGGGTTCGCTATTGGCAGGGGCTGGCGATTTTGTCGGCAGCGGCGTTTGTGGTAGGGATCTTTATCAATCCTCCGTATGGGTTCGCGCCGGAGGATAACCTTGAATACGCACGGGTTATCAGGATGCACGAGGCGGGGATTCGGCAGCTTGAGTCGCGTTTTGCGGGTTCGACGGTGCTGACGGCGTGGCCGATGAGCGATGAGTTGACGCATCCGGATCTGGGCTATGTGAAGCAGCCGTTCGACGTTTACAGGCTGGAGGATTTCACTGCGGGGCAGATTTCGCGGGCGGCGGAGGAGCCGGGAAAGTATTCGACGGCGCTTGTGTTTTCAACGAAGTACGAGCCGCCGGGACCGGTATTGCGGCTGGGACGGCGCAGCGAAGCACTGGATCGGCAGTATTTTGGGCAGCATTACGACTTGCCGCCGGAGACGATTGCGACTCAGCTAGGCGGCACGATGGTTTGGAAGCAGGAAGACCACGGGATGTGGATCGCCTTGATCCGGTTTAACCGGCAGTTTGAGGCCAGGCTGGGTGAGTTTGATGTTATGTCGCGCTGAGAAGCGACTTTTCGAGGCCGCACAGAATCTGGGGAAAGTTGCTGGGGCGTGATACGGAATTGACCGAAACAGCTCGAATCGGGCTAAAAACGGTCGAAAGAAAGCAGAAAGTTCGCGTGTTTTCGAGACAAAATCGATGATTTTGAGTCGAATTCAACGCGAAAAGGGGCGCGATTTAGACTGTTGAGCGGGAAACCGGAGGGCGTGCAAAACGGGCGCCATTCGATCTCGTGGCTTGTCATTCGTTGTGCCGGAATTGAGAACCTGCGAGCATGGGGAATGAGAGTTTTTCTATTCGTGGTTGCAGCGACGCTGTTTGAGGCGTGCGGCGATGCAGTGGTGAGGATTGCCCTGCACCACACGTCGTTGCCGGCGAGGATCGGCTTCTTCATTCTCGGCTCCGCTTTGCTGACGCTGTATGGGACTTCGCTGAACCTGGCTCCGGTGGAGTTCGCGACGGTAACAGGAATGTATATCGCGGCCCTGTTTGTGGCTTTTCAATTGACGAACTATATCTTCTTTCGGGCGGTTCCCACGGCGGGGGTGCTGGCG